>OCTA010001566.1_pt1 | contig 21003 bp, 18 predicted proteins | sample 1538991 | NCBI WGS metagenome assembly OCTA01 (sample SAMEA3539302, study PRJEB22396) | soil metagenome | biome: tundra; feature: field; material: soil | place: USA | collected 2010-05 | depth 0.15 m | reverse complement strand
TCGCGTCGCCGGAGTTTCGCCATACGTAGATTACACTATCGGTGAAAATGCTCTAGATGTTCGGCGGCGGCGGCGAACTCCTGCGCATCGCTCTCAAGGATGCCGGAGAGGTAAAGCGCGTCGAAGCTGTCGGGATGCGCCGCCAGGAGCCGGCGCGCAATCGGCCGCGCGGCCGCGTCATCGTCTTGCAGGACAAGCAGGCGCAGGTAGAGCAATTCAGTTGCGGAATCGTGAGGATGGGCGTCAAGGGTCGCGCGAACGAGATTGGTTGCATCCTGATAACGATGGGATTGGACGTAGACTGCGGCCAGCGCGGCGCTGAGGCGCAACTCTGCCGGCGCCTTGGCCAGCGCGGTGTTCAGCGTCTCCGCTGCCTTGTCGAATAGGCCGGCCTGGGAATATGCGAGAGCCAGGTCGAGGGTCAGATCCTCGTCGCTTGGGGCTGTGTTCAGCAGATCGATGGCAGCCACAAACTGGCCGTCGGAGATGCGCGCCTTGGCCAGCCAGTCCAGCGCAATCACCGAGCTGGGATCGACGCGCAGAGCGCCCTCCCATGCCTCTTCGGCCTCTGCGGGCCGGCCGGTTTGATTCAGAACCACGCCGTCTAGCAGGCGTGGCTGCAATTGGTTCGGATCCAGTTCGATGGAACGTTGGATCTCGGCGAGAGCGTCTTTAGACTGGCCAAAGGAGTGTAGGGTCAAACCGAGGTAGTAGTGGAGGCTGGCCGAGCTGGGTTCAATGTGCAGCGCCGCCCGGAAAGCAGGGATGGCGCAGGCATATTGACGCCGTTCACCGAACCAGCCGCCCAAGGCGGCCCAATTCTTTGCCGTTGGATGTTCTCGCACCTCAAGTTCGAGAGGCTGGGGCCCATGACAGGCAGGTGGCGATTGCGTGCGTCCATGCAGGCAGCAGGCAACCAGACACAGAGCGGCAATGACCGTTCTAGACCGCATCGGCGCGCGTGGCATTGGCTGCGGAGTGCGGGGATGGGTCATTGGCGCCATTGTGTCCATTGAACCACGCCACGCCTGCGCCTACCAAAGGAGCATCATCCAGCAGCGCTGAAACCCGCAATTGCGTATTCAGACCTTCCAACTCGCTTTGGGCGGCGGGGAGAAACAGGTGCGCGGAGCGGGAGATGCCTCCGCCGAGGACGACGATGTTCGGGGCAAACGCGGCCAGCGACTTGCTCAGGGCCAGGCCAAGATGGCGGCCGAAGACAGCAAAGTCCTCGTTTGCCGCAGAATCGCGCGCTGCCACCGCAGCCAACTCGACCACTTCGCGCGGCACGCCGGTGCGGCGTTCGTAGTTGCGCCGGATTGCCCTGGAGGAAACTGAATCCTCGATGATGCCGCCTTCATAGGGGAGATTCCAGATTTCTCCACCGGGAGGGACGCCGGGGCCTTCGGTGACTACGCGGCCATCTACAGCAAAGGCCGAGCCTATACCGGTTCCCAGGGTAATGCCGACGGCGCGCGGAACCCCGCGGGCTGCCCCGGCGCCGATCTCGCCCAGCAGGAAGGCGGCGGCATCGTGGAGGAAGCGCACCTGGCCGGCCTGCCAGCCGAAACGTTGCGCCAACGGCTGGCGCAGGTTCACGCCATAGAGGTAAGGCAGCTTGTGCCGCATCAGGCTCACACCGGCATCGAAGTCGAAGGGACCGGGCATTGCCAGCTCAGCACCCGAAACGCTATCAAAGCCGGCGGAAGCCTCAACTCCAAGAGAGTAAATGGCATTGACGAAGGCGTCGCTGGTTTGCTCGGCAGGGGGCCGGGTACTGACGACACGACCGAGCCGATAGGCGCCACCCAGGCAAACCGCAGCGGACACATGGCTACCTCCAACATCGTAAACAAGAACTGACTTCTCCAAATCGGCGGTCATGCAAGCCTCGCTTATGATAGCGTTCTCATTTGTAACACACGTTCCCAACAACCTGGAACGCAGGACCAAAAATAATCCTTGACAGGCGTATTTCCGAAAAAGTATAGGTTGTGCGTCGATGATATCGATATCAGATACCACCTGTGCTGGTATGGATCCCATCAGGTGTAAACGGAGAGGGCGGCTGCCTAGCGGTAGGCCGATCCCCTTTGGCAACGCCTGCGCAAAGCGACAATTCAGGAGGCAACATGAAGCAAATAAGCTGGTTTATCTGGCTGATCGCAATCGCCTTTCTCGGGGTCTTCGCCATGGCGCAGAGCCCACCGGCTCCATACAAGGGTTGGTGACCGACAAGACAGGCGCGGCGGTTCAGGGTGCTACCATCACCATCGTCCGGACTTCAACGAATGAGACGCGCAATACGACCACCGATTCGGGTGGCCGCTACCTCATCCCATTTGTGCAGCCGGGCAATTACACCGTCACGGTCGATGGCAAAGGCTTTCGGTCCGCAAAACAGGAGAACATCCTGGTGCAGGTCTCCGAGACTCGTCCGGTGGACTTCAAACTGGATGTTGGCACCGTTAGCGAGACCATTCAGGTCAACGCCACCACCGAGAATCTCAGCGTGGATACCTCCAGCCTGGGTCAGACCGTCCAGAGCGAGACCGTTCTCCAACTGCCCGACAACGGGCGCAACGTATTCGACTTTGCGCTGCTGGTTCCGGGCGTGACCAACGGCGTCCCCGGCTCAAGCGAAGCGAGCGCCTCCACGCCGCACATCGGCGGCAGTCGCAACGGCAACAACGAACAGATGATCGACGGCATGACCAACATCCTGCCGGAGAATAACGTCGGCAACAACTCGTCCGCCTATATGCCGGTCGAGGACTCGGTCCAGGAACTGAACGTGCAGACCAGCGTATTGCCTGCCGAAGCCGGACGCTTCTCGGGCGGCGTCATCAGCCTGATCACCAAGAGCGGCGGCAACCAGTGGCACGGCAGCTTCTTTGAGTTTCTCCAGCAGGGTTCGCTGGACGCCGTCCCCTTCGGCACTCCGGGCAAAACGAACGCCACCGGCACCAAGCCCGATATGCACCAGTATCAGACTGGCGGCACCGTGACCGGGCCGATCATCAAGAATAGGGCCTTCTTCTTCTTCGACTACGAGGATTCGCGCGCGCATACTCTCTCCAACCCAAAACTTTGTCCTCTTTCTCAGACCTCGATCACAGCCGCAGATGACGGGAGGGGCATAAACACCATAGGATAGTCTTCGCGATGCAAATTCGAGATGAAGTTTCATTGAGTCCAAGACTCCGGTCTACCGTTTGCCGCCTGCATAGCCTGCTGGCGGCTGTTGCGTGTTTAGCGGTGTTGCCGGCGTTGGCAAGCCAAGCGAACGCGCAGTCGGTTCCGGCCGAGGATTACGGCCCCTACAATGCCACTTTTCTGCCCGACGGGCCGGGGCTGACCAAATCGTTGGCAGCGCCATCACCGCTGGATAGCCGGACCGCCGCTCTGCTTGACAGGCTTGGGCTGAACAAGCAACCGGACTCGCGCGATGCCCTGCTGACTGGCGGGGCGGCGTGGACGCTGGCCTTCTGGTTCCGCGCTTCGGAGCCTCTGACCGGTACGGTTCTGCTGGCCGGCATTGGCGATACGGCAGCCGAGGATGCACGCTACATCGGCTTCACGGACAATCACCTCGGTCTGTGGCTTGGGCGGGGGCAAGGCTCAAACCATCTGTTAGCCGCTGAAAGTGAATTGACCAAAACGGAGTGGCATCTGGCCGTGGCTGTGAGTGACGGACAGAAGGTCACGCTCTATGCCGATGGCAAAAAGATGACCATGAGCACGCTGGCACAAGGCAGCGTCGCTCCCCGGCTTGAGATGGCCCCGGCGTCCGTGGCGGGCATCATCCCCGAAGGCCGCCATTTTGGCGGGGAGATTGCCAGCCTGAAGATCTATCGCATTGCGCTGACGGCCGCCGAGGTGCAAGCTATCGCCGCCGCGCCACCGAATTTCTCTTTGGCCACCTACGAAGAGGCCGCGCGCCGCTGGACGGTGCAGACCTTTGCCATGGTAGGCCAGAGCGCGCCTCAGGATCCTGCGACCATGCCCCGCGGCAAGGGTGGCGTACAAAAGCCCGTCGCTAAAGCGCTGCCGTCCGCGACCACAAAGCTTGAAGTGGCGGGCCAGGATATTTGGCGGCTGCGCGGTGGTTGGAAGCTGGCCGCGGCGCCGGATGTGAAAGCCACGGGCGAGGCGATTTCCAAAACAGGCTTTGCCACCAGGGACTGGTTGGCGGCTACCGTGCCCGGCACCGTGCTGACCACCATGATTGATCGGGGCATCTATCCCGATCCCGATTACGGCCTGAACAACCTGGCCATTCCCGAGAGCCTGGCTCACCAGGATTATTGGTACCGCGCGGAGTTCAAGGCTCCGCCGCAGTCCCGCGGACGGCGCCTGACGCTGACCTTTGAAGGTGTGAACTATGCTGCAGAGGTCTGGTTGAACGGCAAAAAGCTGGGCGGCTTTACGGGGGCCTTTTTGCGCGGCAAGTTTGACGTGACCTCGCTGATCACTGCAACAGGCGAAAACGTGCTGGCCGTGCGCGTAAGTCCGCCGCCGCATCCCGGCATCGCCCACGAGCAGTCCATCAAGGGCGGCCCGGGCGAGAATGGGGGCATTCAAACGCTGGACGGGCCTACCTTCGCGGCCACAGAGGGCTGGGACTGGATACCCGGCATTCGCGACCGGAACACGGGCATCTGGCAGGACGTGACGCTCACGGCGACTGGCGCGGTAGAGGTCGGCGACTTGCAGGTGGTCACCACGCTGCCCAAGCCGGACCGCACCGAGGCGGACATCGAGATCGAAGCGCCGTTGACCAACGCCTCCAGCATACCGGTAGAGGGCGACCTGACCGCCAGCTTCGACAACGTACAGGTAAGCAAGCACGTGAAGCTGGAATCTGGCGAGACAGTGGTGCGGCTCAAGCCGGAAGATTTCGCACAGCTCAAGGTGCAGCATCCGCGCTTATGGTGGCCCAACGGCTACGGCGAGCCCGTACTGCACACTCTCAAGGTGACCTTCACGGCCGGGGGCAAGCTGAGCGCCCAACAGCAGATCGATTTTGGTATGCGCGAGTTGAGCTACGAAACTTCGCTCTTTGACTCCACCGGCCACCTGCGCCGTGTTGAGGTGCTGCCCAGCCGGACGCATGACGAAGCGTTGCCCCTGATCAATGAATCCCACGAGGGCATCCGGCAGATCGACGACAAGACTCCGAACCAAATGCCGGGTGGGCAACCGCTGCCGGAGTATTTCCGGCACGCCTGGGTGCACTCGATCGAGCCGGGGGCGGAAGGCTCGCCGTCTATCCAGCTCGTCGAGGGCGGTTGGCCGGGCACCGACCTCGTGATCAAGGTGAACGGCGTGCGCATCGCCGCGCGCGGTGGCAACTGGGGCATGGACGACAGCCGCAAGCGTGTGAGCGTCGAGCATCTGGAACCCTACTTCCGGCTGCATCGCGACGCCCACGTCAACATCATCCGCGACTGGATGGGCCAGGACACCGAGGAGAACTTCTACGCACTGGCCGACAAGTACGGCCTGATGGTGTGGAACGATTTCTGGGAGTCCACGCAGAACTACAATCTGGAGGCCGAGGATCCCACGTTGTTTTTGAAGAACGCGCGCGATAGCATCCTGCGCTTCCGGCACCATCCATCGATCGTGGTGTGGTGCGGGCGCAATGAAGGCGTGCCGCAGCCAGTCATCAACGAAGGATTGGCCAACCTGACGAGGACGCTGGACCACACGCGCTATTACACCGGAAGCTCGAATCAGGTGAATCTGCGCAACTCCGGCCCTTATCAGTTCCAGACACTGGAGACCTACTACCGCATCAACCGCGGCTTCAGCGTAGAGCTGGGTATTCCGAGCGTGCCCACGCTCGAAAGCATCGAGTCGTTCATTCCCGAGGCCGACCGCTGGCCCATCAGCGACACATGGGCCTATCACGACTGGCATCAGAGCGGAAACGGCGACGTAGCGCCTTTCCTTGCTCACCTGGAGACGGAGTTCGGCGCAGCCACCAGCCTGGAGGACTTCGAGCGCAAGGCGCAGATGCTCGACTATGTGGGTCATCGCGCCATCTTCGAGGGCTTTGCGGCACACTTGTGGCAGCCAAACTCCGGACGCATGATATGGATGACACAGCCGGCATGGCCGAGCATGGAGTGGAATTTCCTGAGCTCGGATTACGACACGCAATCCAGTTTCTATGGAACGCAAAAGGCCTGCGAGCCGGTGCACGCGCAACTGGATCTGACCGACGGCGCAGTGGACTTGATCAACCTGGGCGAGGCGCGCGGGCTCAAGGTCCGTGTGCATGTCGTGGGTCTCGATGGCAAGACACTCGATGACAACACCAATCAAGTATTGGCTGCCGCCAACGCGCGGACGCACGTCGTCAGGCCCGATCTCGATAAGCTTGCCGATGGCCACACAGTTCTTGTTGAGTTGCAAGTGAGCGACGCAGCCAGCTCGCCGGTGAGCGATAACTTCTATTGGTGGGCCAAGGATGAGGCCAGCCTGCGAGAGTTGAACGGCCTTCCCCAGGCCGCGCTGACCGCCTCGGCCACGGTAGCCGCCAGCGGCAGTGAGCGCAAGGCGACGGTAAAGATCAAGAACTCAGGCGATACTCCGGCGCTGATGGTCAAGCTCACGCTTAAGGACGTCGCCACGGGCAAACGCATCCTTCCCGCCTACTACAGCGAAAACTACGTCTCGCTGCTTCCGGGCGAGGAGCGGGTTCTCACCGTGGAGTTCCCGGCTGGCCCAACCAAGCCGACCATCAGCCTTCGGGGATGGAACCTGGCGACTAAGTCGATAGATATGAAGTAGAGCGGGGCGGATGTTGTGCTTAGCAAAGGAATCCGCAACCCGCACACGGCGCCCAAGACACGGATGCTAGCCTTTCCGACCCATCTCATCAGCGACGGCCGGAAGTGAGCAGGGCACGTAAGGTGAAAGATGGTTAATGGATCACAACGGGTGTACGGTGCTTGCACCCGCAGGAGCGGCGCAACACAATCTCTACAGGCAGAATAATCCGGTTTCCGGTCTGCGGCAGCTCACCACGCGCGATGCGATCAAACAGCAGATTTGTGGCGACCCGGCCCATCTCCTGCGCAGGCTGGCGAACCACCGTAAGTGGAGGAGAGGTGAATTCAGCCATGTCGAAGTCGTCAAAACCGGCGAAAGCAAGATCGTTCGGCATTTTCAGCCCCAGGTGCAGAAGCGAACTCAGAACATAACGCGTTGCCAGTGTATTCGATGTAAGGATGGCCGTAGGCCGGTTTGTTCCTTGCAGCTTGTCTTGCACGGCCCTCAGTGTGTCTTCCTGTGATTCACAGCCGAAGAATGAATCCTCTTGCAAGCCCGCATCTTGCAGTGCGCGACGGTAGCCAAGAAATCGGGCGTTGATTGTAAACAGGCTCCGGCTGAGTCCCATAAAGCCGATACGTTGATGCCCATGCTCGATCAGATGCTCGACCATGCGGCGAGCGCCCGCGGTGTTTTGCACCAACACAACATCCAATGCCGGATCTGAGACAGGACGGTCGAAGGCCACAACCGGAGTCTTGCCAAACAAGGCTCGCGTGAGACGCGACTGGCGAAATCTGGCGGGTATCACTACCACGCCGTCCACATGCCGCTGCAGCATTTGCTCTACCTCGACATATTCGGTATCTGGATCTTCGTCCGAGGTCGTGATGATGACAGAATACCCATGTTCCTTGGCGACAGTAGTTACAGCGTGAGCGCAGTTGGCAAAGAATGGATCGTAGAGGTAAGGAATGATCAGACCGATGCTCCGGCTCCGGTTACCCCGAAACGCGCGGGCAAGCTCATTGGGGCGATACTGCAACTGGTCAACCGCGGTTTGCACGCGCTGCGCCGTCTCTGGTGAGACAGGAACCGTCCCACTAAGAACGCGTGAAACGGTCATCGTGCCGACACCGGCCAGCCGGGCTACGTCTTTCATGGTGGGTTTCCGATGCATCGGTCGTACTCCATCTAATTGTTTTGCTCAACTGGCAAATTGATTCTGCGCAGAGTCCGCCATTTCGATCGCGGCAGGAACACTCATTTCCGCACCAGCATGAACGTGCGTTTCAGAATGCAGACTTATTCACCGCCTTATCGTACTACCTGGGGGCTCTTTTAAGAAACACAATCAGAACGATGGACGCGCAGCCGAGTGGTCCATTTGAGGTGTACAGGGTTTCAGACATGAATCGCCGGGGAACGCCAACGGGTAGCCGCAAGTCGAGCGGCTGCCTCGGCAGCTCTTTCCCTGTTCCAGCTTGCATGTTGGCCGCGGGTGCCGAATCGTCCTTGACACAGCCATCACAAAGACAAACAATTCTATATTTAGCTAGTACGCAAGAGATTCGGCTGCACGCCGGCAACCGTTCGTCCCCCCGCAATTCCCGCTCACGGCAATGAACAGAAGGAGAACGGATTTGAAAAGATTTGGTATCGGTATCTTCTTCGCCAGTATGGCTGCGGCGGCGGTGATTGCGATCCTCACTCCTGCTCGGCACCAAGCCGTTCAGACGGTTCACGCCGCAGAGGGAAATCCGGCAGCCGTTACCATCGACTATCCCCTCAACGGGTCGGTTTTCCCTCCCGAGATTACACCTCCCACATTCATCTGGCGCGACGCTTCGGAGGCGGCCAACTTATGGCGAATCGACGTCACCTTTGGCGATGGCTCGCCAGGAATGCGATTAGATTCCCGCGGCGACCGTTTGAATGTTGGCGAAATCGACCCGCGCTGCATCTCCCGAAACAACGAATTGCCCAAACTTACCCCTAAGCAGACTACCGCGCATACCTGGACTCCGGATGCTGAGACCTGGGAAAAGATCAAGAAGCACTCCATCGAGGGCCCGGCTGAAGTAATCATTAGCGGCTTCAGCCAAAACGATTCCAGGCACGCGCTGTCCAGCGGACAGGCTGCAATTCAAACCTCGAAGGACCCGGTCGGAGCACCCATCTTTTACCGGGACGTGCCTCTGATGCCGTCGGAAACCGAGAAAGGCGTAATCAAGCCTCTTGCGCCAACCGCGATTCCGCTGATCCAATGGCGGTTGCGCAGCATCGACCAGCCGCAGAGCCGGGTCGTGCTCGAAGGTATGCACACCTGCGCCAACTGCCACTCCTTCTCCCGCGATGGCAAGACCTTTGGCATGGATATGGACGGACCGCAGAACGATAAGGGCCTGTATGCCTTGGTCTCCGTCAAGCCGCAGATCACCATCCGCAATCAGGACATGATCAACTGGAATCCCTCGCAGGATCGCCAGTTTGCTTTCAACCGGGTCGGTTTCATGTCCCAGGTCTCGCCCGACGGAAAATATGTGCTCACCATGGTCACCAGGGCCGATCGCGCGCCTGAGAACAATTACTACGTGGCAAACTTCAAGGATTATCGTTTTCTGCAAGTGTTCTTTCCGACCCGCGGGATTCTGTACTGGTATGACCGGGCCACGGGCTACCGGCATCCTCTGCCGGGCGCCGACGATCCGCATTATGTGCAGACCGATGGAGTTTGGAGCCCTGACGGCAAATATGTAGTCTTTGCCAGGGCGGAGGCAAAGGATCCATATCCGACGGGCGGAAAGATTGCCACGCACGCCAACGACCCGAACGAGGTTCAGATCTAATACGACCTCTACCGGGTTCCCTTCAATGAGGGCCGTGGAGGGCAGGCGGAGCCGATTGCCGGCGCCTCTGCCAATGGGACGAGTAACTCATTTCCCAAAGTCTCGCCCGACGGCCGCTGGATCGTCTTTGTTGAGTCCCACAATGGCCAGGTCGTGCGTCCCGACAGCCAGTTGTATATCGTGCCGGCTGAAGGAGGTCAGGCGCGGCGATTGAACGCCAACATGTTTCCCATGAATTCGTGGCACAGTTGGTCGCCCAATGGACGATGGCTGGTGTTCTCCTCGAAGAGTCGAGGGCCTTACACGAAGATGTATCTGACCCATATCGACGAGCAGGGCAACGACAGTCCGGCTATCCTCATCGACAACTCGACGGCTGCCAACCGCGCTGTAAACCTTCCGGAGTTCGTCAACATTCCACCAGACGGGATGGTTAAGATCAGCACGCCTGCGGTAGATATGTACAAGCAGTTCGACCACGCGGCGGAGTTAGGCGAAAAGGGTCAGGATGCAGACGCGATTGTGGAATGGACGACATTGGCAGCCGCGAATCCGGACGATGCGCGCATCCATAACAACCTAGGCGCGGCACTGACCCGCACCGACAAGTTCGAAGAAGCCATTTCGCAATTTCAGAAAGCGCTGGAACTGAATCCGCAATACAACCTGGTGCATAGCAATCTTGCCAGCGCCATGGTAAAGGCAGGACGGACGGGTGAGGCACTGCCACAGTACCAGATGGCTCTTGAGGCCTATCCCGAATCGGCGGACCTTCACAACAGCTTTGGAAGCGCCCTGGAAACGCAGGGGCATCTCGACCTGGCAACGAGAGAGTTCGCCAGAGCAATCGAGCTGAATCCCCGCTTTGCAGAAGCACATAACAATCTAGGCGTTGCCATTCTGTCTACGGGACCACGCGAGCAGGCAGGCCAGGCAGAACAGGAATTCAAAACCGCTCTCTCGATCAACCCTCACTATGCGGAAGCCGAGAACAATCTGGGCACGCTCTATGGGCAGCAAGGAAACGATGCCGAGGCGGAGCGGCTGTTCCGTGAGGCACTTAAGAGCGATCCCGCATTCACGAAGGCTCTCGTGAATCTGGGCGCCACTCTCGCCAGCGAATCGCGCTTTGCCGAAGCGGATGCCGTGTTAAAGCAGGCTCTTCAAATCGAGCCTGGTAACAAGGAAGCCCAGGAACTTCGGGCCATGATAAAGGCTCAAGGGAACGAGTGAAACAGAGAGCCGCCAAGTGCCCGCATCCGGCTATTAGAGCGGAACCAGAGTAAGCGTGCCCTTGCAGAGAGTCTTCTGGGTGGCTTTTTCTTAAGGAAAAAGCCACTTGGCGGACGTGCTTTCGGGGTACATCTACTCTGGTTCCGCTGTAAGCAGAAGAAGCACACAGCGGCGTCTCCGTTCAATTTGCTGCCGCCTCATCTTGCACGAACGGCGGTCTTCTCCCTCGCCGACCAGAACGCCTTGGCGTGGTTCAGCGCTCTAGGGCGAGCGAGACGATATGCGGATCGCCATAGAGCCTGCGTAGAGCCTCGGCGCGGAGCGTGGAGTCTGCCTGCGCTGAGGCCGGTGGGGCGATCAGAAACCATGCCCAGCCGGAGTGCTCCGTCAAGGGCTCAGGCGGCGGAACGTCGCCAGCCAGTTCCACGCCAATGACCTTGCCCACAGCGGCTTCCTCCAGAAAGCGGCTTGCAGGGAAGCGTGTATCGATCTGGTTCAACCGGATCTCGAGCGCATCGGTATAGAGCAGACCGGGGAAGAAGTCGCTGAGCATTCCCGCGCCACCCGGTCTGAATTCCGGCGCAGTGGCTTCCCACACCCAAACCAGGTTGTGCAGGCCATCGTGGCTTACCAGGCGGTCAAAGAGCTGGCGATAAAGCTCCGACGACCCGCGGATTCCTTTGCGGCCGGCCCACCAATTGTCCTTTCCGTTGGACTCGGGATAGGGATTCCAGAGCACGGGGACGCCTGCTTTTTCAAGTTCCAGGAGCGTCGCTGCGATCTCGTCTACCTGGTCGCACCATCGCTTGTTCAGGCTGCTGCCTGGAGTGAGCAACTCGTTCCACTCGAAGTCGGACAACTGACCATGCGCGCTGGCCGGCGCATCGTCGGTAGGGCGGGATTCATGCCAGCTCAGACTTACTACGGCGTGGCTCAAGTGCGCGCGGATGGCCTCTTTCACAATGGCTTTGCGCGCGTCCGCACGACTCGATCCGGCTTGCGGGCTCCCCAAATCATTGCTGTAGATGGCCGGCTGCTTTCCGGTTGCCAGCACGACCGCGGCGGTTGCGGCATTGGGCAAAGCGGGATCGTTTTCCTGCCCGCTCAGCACGGCTTGACCAGGGGCGGCAAGCAGGCGGGTTAGAAGGGCCGTGGTCTCGGCGGTTGCGCCCGGGGTCACCGGTTCAGCTGGCGAGCCGCCGGTATGCTCGGCTGTGGCCTTCCGAATCGCTTCCATCGGCCCAGCCAGACGAGGATCGTCGCGATTCAGCATTCGCCGCGCGTGATAGACGGCATTTATATGGTCGAGCGAGTTTGAGGAATCGAGCATCGTGCTCCAAACCATGAAGTATGTCCAGCGCGGTTGCCGTTCGAGTACCTCGGGGCTGGGCAGGGCGCCCACCTCGGCCAGCGCGATGGGTTTGCCGTCGGCTAGCGCGACCATGCTGTCGTAGTACTCCTGCTTGAACTCGCCGTAGATGTCCATGGTGACCACGTCGGCAAACTGCGGGCCGGGATAATAATCTGCGATGGGGCCGGCATTGCCGCTGGGCGCGTTCACATTCCACACCCACACCAGGTTGTCCAGATGATGGACGTTAACGAAGCGGTCGTACATCTGACGGTAAAGCGCCGCCGACCCATTCTTGCCGGGACGGCCTCCCCACCAGAACCAGTTACCGTTCATCTCGTGGTAGGCCCTGAAAAGCACCGGCACATGCGCATCCTGCAGTTGGCGCAGATAACCGGCGATCACGTCCACCTGGGCGCACCAGCGGTTGTAGAGCGGGCTGCCAGGCGTGAGCAATTCGTGCCACTCATAATCGGTAAGATGGCTCTGCACACTGTCGCGGAAGGTCACGGGCTCATCTTCTGTGGGCTTTACGGCGTGCCAAGTCAGGGCGATCACCGCGCCGTTCCGGTATTGCCGCTGGACTTCTTCGATCATCGCAGGCCGGGAGAGCACAGAGTCCTTGTCGTCGCCGGCAGAGAAGCCGAAGTCCTGCCCAAACAGCCCCGGATATTTGGCCGTCAGATCATAGGCGAGGTCGGTCCAGCGCGACCCATGGTTGGGAAAGTTGTGCTGACCGGTGATGGTGGCCTGTCCGGAGATGGAATCGAGGTAGGCGAGCAGGGCGTGCGCCTCAGGCGTTGCATGAGAGTTGACCGGCACCGGAGCTGCCTGCGTCCAACGAGCGCATCCCAGGATCACCGCCAGAGCGAGAACCGAAAACCATTTCATTTGCATCGAGAAAGTCCATCCTTTCACGGTGAGAATTATAGCTGATCTCGTTATCAGCGGTGAAGCTGAAATAGCAGCCCTCCTACTGGACCCTTCCGCCAAACCACTCATAGCATCTCCCGCCTGAATTGCTCCAAGAGATTCGAAATGGAAGCTCGTGCTCAATCAATCCCTGGAGGCCGACTATTGATTCCAGGAGCCAAGGCACTCAAGTCATTCGAGCGTTGCTTCTTCGGCGACAAATTCGATGAACTGGCTACTCCCCACGTGATGACCACCTCTTCCAGGGCAAGTCCTATCTGGGCTCATGTTAACAACATAAATAAAATCAGCATCTTGTGCGATCTGGTACTACAGTTGTAGATAGACGATTGGCAGAGTTTAGGCAGGCCGCCGAAGCCGTCGCTGGCTCTCGCAGCATCTCCGTTTTGCCAGCAAGCGTTCGGCCTTTTCCGCTGGACCACTATTGCTCGATGGTCTGACGGCGGGTTCATGGAACGAGAAGATGGATTGTGGAGGTCCCGCCTCAGCCAGGGTTGAGCGCGGCTCGCGTGGCACAGGCAGAAGCCGTGAATGCGAACCAGATGTTCACCTGCCGGAAGGAGTACAGCAACAATGCGGTAGGAACCGTGATTGGGTTCTGGTATACGGCATCGAGCCGCTCTCGTCTGGGAGTTAGCACTAGCGAGAATAGCAATTGACGGTAATAGTTGATCGGTCCTCTCAGGTCGGCTGGCTTTCGAAAGCGAGACAAAAGCTCCTTTATCACAGCTCTATCCATTTTGCTTGGCTTTCCTTCAAACATGATGCAGGAGAATTCCAGGAGCTTCCTCCTATTGCCGTCGCGAACACCAGCTCCGGGATCAGCGGCACCTGCAAAACCAATGCATAGAGACTACGAAAGGTCTGAAAGTCTTCAAATTCCACAACTGCCCGCATGAGCGTCTTTGCATGAGTACAATTCACTACGACCAGTTTACCGATCAGGTTTGAATAGCGATGCGCAAAGATCCACACAATGGCGGCGCCCCAATCATGCGAAACAAGCAATGGGCGGGATAGCTCAAGTGCCTCAATCAAGCCCTGATGTCGTCGGTTAGGACGAAAACATCATAACCGCGCGCGGGCCTTTCCGTTTCTGGATAGCCTCGAAGATCCGGCGCGTAGACGCGGTACTCGGCTAGCTCTTGCATCACTGCCCGCCAACACATCCATCCTTCAGGGAAGCCATGCAGAAAAAGGATGGGCGGGGCGTTCTTGGGTCCTCCGGCGACCACATGGAATTGGATGCCGTTGGCAGCGATCCGCAGGTGTTCGAAATTTCCAGGCACTGAACTGTCCACTCAAAACTCTCTACTCAACTTCAAGGTCAACCGCTGTTTTCTCTATTGACAAACGCTGAATCTCCTGCCATATTAGCAGAATTCCGATCAGCGTCTTCCCAAGATCCATACGCCTGATTCGAGCCGCACTTACCAACTCATCAAGGAGAGTGAACCATGGCGTACACCGCGCCTCAACTTCTGTCCATGTCGCAAAAGGAGCTCGACGACCTTTTCTCCGGCAGTTCGTCTGGCGACATTCCGAACGGCGAAGCGCAGGGAACCGCAATCATCGCTCCTGGCACGAAGTTCAGCTCTGAAATTGCGTCGCTGATCAACATCTTTGTCTGGCAGGGAAAGACCTTTGACGCGGCACATGGAACATTGAGGAATCGAATCCTCGCTTTCGGGTTGAACGCGATCGTGGCCGAAGTCTACAAGACCAAAAGCTGGTTTGACAACAAGGAATGCATCGTCCTCGACTACTCGAAGACGTCGCTCGTCGCCGAGCACATTCGGGATGAAATCCGCCAGATCGGACCTGGGATGTACCTCGGCCTCGTGTATTGGGACAAAGCGCGGACCATTCACTTCGCGCTACAGTTTCCAGTCGCATGACGATCCAGTCCAACTCCGATCGCCCACTGCCCAAGGCCAATACAGGGTCGGCGGTCTTGAATTGGTTGAGCGATGCGTCGACGTCTCTTGTGCATCTGGAGCGGCGCTTCGATCCATTTTTCCGCCCAGCGTTCGACGCGATTCTTCGTGATCCCCTCACCAGCTTCGCCAATGCTTTGATTAATGCGGGCCGATCCAATGACGGCCTGAAGCTCGCCGAAGAAAAGCCACTCCCGGATGAGGAGGCGTGCGTTGATTCAATCATCGACAGCTTTGGAAAGCAGATGAGGTTGCTTTGGAAGCCTGGCGGATTCGAGCGAGGAGGCAACACAAAGACGCACGGCATCGTGCGCGGTGAGTTCATCGTTCACGACGATCTACCCGTGGAAATGCGCCACGGCATCTATGCCCAACCATGTACATACCGTGCATGGGTTCGTTTTTCCGGACCCGGCCCGTACATTACGCCGGATATCGACGATGTTGGTTTCATGAGCATCGGCATCAAGTTGATGGGTGTGCCGGGCGCGAAGCTTATGGACGAGGAAAAGTTCACTCAAGATATGTCGGCGTTTCTCCGCCCACCTTTGTAACGCCGGATGTTGTAGCGAATGCGCAGTTACAGATCGAAAGTATCAAGAACGCGCAGATTTTTTACTTTCTCAATCTCCATCGGTACCACGTATTGGATCTTGTTATGCAGACGCTTTGGATCAAGACACAGAGCGAACCGCTTGAGGCCCCCTATTTCAGTTGTGTCCCGTATCTCCTCGGTGAAGGCCAGGCAATGCAATACTCGATATGGCCGAAATCGATGCGCCGTACACCCATACCGCGCCTTCCTCTTCGCCCTCCCGACGACTACCTGCGCGATTCGATGGTCGCCACTCTGGCAAGAGAAGATGTCGAGCTCGACATTCGGTTGCAACTGCAAACGGATTCGCACCGCATGCCCCTTGAGAACAACGCGGTGCTCTGGCCTGAAAAGCTTTCACCGCGCGTCTCTGCGGCCACGTTGCGAATTCCACAACAGAAGTTCAACTCTCCGGCTCAGTTGGATTTTGCAAGGCGGCTTTCGTACAACCCCTGGCACTCCATCGCCGAACATCGCCCGTTGGGCAATCAGAATCGCGCGCGGCGCCGGTTGTATCAGACGCTTGCAAATCTTCGACAAACCATGAACGCGGCACCACACTACGAACCTACGGGCGACGAGGTGTTTGAGTAACCCGCGATGACTCCGCAATCCAGTTTCATGATCCTGGCATCGATCGATCCTGCGCGCGAGGCGGAGCTTCGCAGCTTGCTCGCCTCTATGAATTACAAGCCAGGAGTCTTCAACCCCATGAATGCGGTGGTCCCGTTTGGCCAATTCGATCGGCTGCACTTCGCACGAATCGTAATCCTCGACGATCGGACGTTGGATGACATTACAGTCTATGGCTTGCCGCGAGTGGATTATCCAACTTACCTCGCAATTCTCGGAGACTTCGACGGGCCCATCGAGGAGCAGCTCGAGGAGATGGTGGAACGGGCGGGCGATGGACTGCGGCGGATCTTCATGCACTGCGATGAATACACGCACGGCGTCGATCTGCTCGCCTGGATGAAGGCTCACAGTGTGACTCCTGCGGCCAACTATGTGAACTGGGTTGGGCGAACAGTTCAGCAAGTGGGTGAGGAGGAGGCGCTACGCCAGGCTCTTGAGAAGTTCCTTCAAGTGAATTCGGATTCGCTCCGCGCAATGCAGCCATGGCAAGTCCGCGACATGTTGAAGGCATTCGTCGCCACCGAGCGGCTAGCCGGTCGCGTCACACTGACCCCTCCTCAGCCAACCCCTTGGGGATGGCGATTTCGGGACCTTGTCCACCTCGTGGGTATACCGATTCGGTTGCTCCTCTTTTCGCCGCTTCTGCTGCTCACTTTTCCCTTCTTTCTCATTCAGCTCCGGAGGTACGAACGCTCCGATCCAGAGGTAGCGCCCCGCGTGGATACCGCTCACGCAAACTTGCTCTCATCCCTTGAAGATCACGACGTCACCAACCAGTTCAGCGCCATGGGAAGCCTGAAGCCTGGCTTGTTTCGCCGTCTGACAATCATCTTCGTGCTTGGAGCCATCGACTACACAGCGAGGCATGTTTTCAACCGAGGACGACTCGCCCGCGTGACGACGATTCAATTCGCACGCTGGGTCATGCTCGATGGCAAGAGAAGGGTGATCTTCGCCAGCAACTACGATGGCAGTCTTGAAAGCTACATGGATGACTTCATTAACAAAGTAGGATTTGGGTTGAATATCGTCTTCAGTAATGGACTTGGCTATCCCCGGACAAACTGGCTTGTCCTGGACGGCGCGAAAGAAGAGCAGACATTCAAGGAATACCTTCGCCGGCATCAGATGCCGACGCAAGTCTGGTATAACGCGTACCCAGGGTTGACGGCTCTCAATAAACGTCGAAATGCACTCATTTGGGAAGGGCTCGAGAAATCGTCCATGATGGACTCCGAGATACGGGAATGGCTACGCCTCTTCTAGGCTACCTTCGTGTTGCGCAATAGTGTTGACTGCTCCCCGAGCAGCGGTGCGATCAAAGAGCGGTTACGAGGAAGCGCAATCAACGGGAAGACGCGGCAGCGAGTCTGCCATCGAGGGAATGTGAGGCAGACGCCGCACTGGGAATCGAAGCTACAGCAATGCATGTGAACCTGTGATGATGAACTCTGGACTTGTTCGATTGGGGGCAAAGTTATGCGAACCGCGTCAGTGGACTACGGCGACATTCAGGGACTCGCGCGCTTCGGATACGGTGCGCTCACGGAAGCCTCCTTCCTGCTGCTGAACATCCGCGATGTTGATGCTGCCCGCTCATGGCTGGCCACCGCTCCAGTTACAACGGCGGTCGAATTGAGCCACCCGCCGATGACAGCCTTGCAGGTGGCATTTACGCGGGAAGGACTGCAAGCGCTCGATGTCGCAGAGGGTATACCGTGATCGAGGTGGCGCGCTGTGGGTAGGTACGGACGGAGAGGGGGTGGTCCGCATTGAGGGCAAGCGGATCGTGAGACTGACCATGAAGGAGGGATTGGTCAATAACTTCGTCCGTGCGTTGCTGCAAAGCCGCGACGGGAGCATGTGGATTGCGACCGACGAGGGTGTAAGCCGCTGGACGCCGCATGGATTCACGAACTATCAGATGCGCGATGGCCTGTCCTACTTCAGCACACGCGCGCTGTTAGAGGATCACCACGGCGATATTTGGATCGGGACTGATCGCGGTTTGAATCATTTGCACGCAGGCGGGTTTGTCCACGATGCGGTAACCGATGCGCTCAGGGAGGAGAAGGTATGGGCCATTCATGAAGACAGCGAAAGCAGCCTATGGTTCGGAACCAGGAACGACGGGCTCTTCCGATGGAGGCAGAACAAACTGACGCACTACACGACAGACCAAGGGCTGGCCAGCAACAGCATCTACCAGATACTCGAAGACCAGAAAGATAACTTCTGGATGAGCGGCCCCAATGGCATTTCGCTGCTCACCCGCCGCGAACTCGATCAGGCGGCCGAGAATCCAGCGCGGCATCTTTCGCTGACATTCTACGGAAACTCCGACGAAGTGGAGACAACGCAGATCTTTGGCGGCAGGCAGTCGTCCGGTTGTTTGGGCGCTCAAGACGATGCCTGGTTCCCCAGCAACAAAGGCCCGATTCACATTCTGAAGACTGTGGTTTCGCCGTCGCCTCTACCCCCCATAGTGATCAATGAAGTGCTGGTCGATGGCCGCAGCGTCACCGCCAATGGCGCCTTCGTAATGGCCCCGGGCAGCAGCAGGCTGGAAGTTTCCTATGCTCCGATTCTGCTGCACTCGCAGGATGGCGTGCGCTTTCGCTATAGACTCGAAGGATTCGACAAGAACTGGATCGATGCATCCTCGCGGCGGGTCGCCTCGTACACCAACCTCCCGGCCGGGAAATACACGTTTCTCGTGACGGCATTTGAAGTGAATAATCCGCAGGCTGATTCCGGGGCGTCGCTCTTGATCGTTCAGAAACCGCACTTCTACCAAACCGTCTGGTTTGTCGCCTGCTGCGTCGCTTTGGTGCTGGCCGCCATCGTGGCGATCTATCGCTTCCGCCTGTGGCAAATCAAGATGCGTTTCGAGGCCGTGCTGGACGAACGAAGCCGACTGGCTCGCGAGATGCACGACACTGTGATCCAGGGCTGCGCCAGCGTCTCCGCACTTTTGGAGGCGCTCTCAAGTCTAAACCGGCCCGACCACCGATTGGCGCAGGATCTGTTGGAGCACGCGCGCACCCAGGTGCGCACCACAATCAACAAAGCGAGGCAGACGGTCTGGAATTTGCGTTAACAGAAGCCTTCCGAGAATATGCTTGGGTCTGCACTGCAACGGATGGCCGAGCAGATTGGCAAAGACTCGGGAATTCCCATTGCCTTCGAATTGATGAGCAAGCCATTTGTGCTCAACCAATTCGCAACGCATGAATTGATGATGATCGCGCGCGAGGCCGTATACAACGCGGTGCTTCATGGCAAACCGGCGAAGATTGAGCTCAAGGTATGTTTTGCCAAAAGCGACTTGACGCTCGAGGTGCGAGACAATGGAGCGGGTTTCGATCCCGCCATCATCCTGCCCAGGCAAGCGTCACTATGGTTTGGTCGGCATGAAAGAGCGTGTCCAGGCGGTGGGCGGACGGTTCCACCTGGAGAGTACCCTTGGAAAGGGCACGCGCTTGCAGATCCAGATTCCACGTAGGGTTTCCGCCGCGCAGAGCGTGATGCTGGGTGCATAAGCATGGAGAATGCGGCAAAGATTAAAGTACTTGTGGTGGACGATCATCCGATCATGCGTGTCGGAATCATGGCCATTATTAACGCGTGCGCGGACATTGGTCACAGTGGCTCCGGCTGGGAACGGCGAAGATGCAATCGAACAGTTTGAGCAGCACCGGCCCGACATCACGCTTATGGATCTGCGCCTGCCCGGCATGAGCGGTGTCGATGCCATCCGGACAATTCGCAGTCGGCACCCGCAGGCCTGCTTCGTCGTGCTGACGACGTACGAAGGCGACGAAGACATCTATCAGGCCTTGGAAGCCGGAGCTAGCTCGTACATCATCAAAGGTATGCCGCATGAGGCCCTGGTAGACGCTCTGCGGCGTGTCCATTCCGGCCGCCGATTTCTTCCTTCACCGGTAGCGCGTACCTTGGAGTCGCGAACTCAAGATTCCGATTTCAGTCCACGGGAGCGAGAAGTTCTGGGGTTACTGGCGCGCGGCGAAAGCAACAAGATGATTGCCAATCACTTAGGCATCACAGAGGCGACTGTAAAGTGCCATGTCAGCGTCATTCTGATGCAGCTGCAGGTGGAGGACCGCACTCAGGCAGTATTGGCGGCGCTTCAGCGCGGGTTGGTGCATCTATAGGAAGATGGCACGCACACCCTCTATGACGTTTTAGCCATAATTGTGATGCTGTCTGAGCGGAGAGTTGGCGATGACGCAGTGATCTTAATGTGGCCGGTGCTGGCTGTTGACTGAACGATCGCCAAGCAAAGGCCATTGAAAGACATTTGACGGATACGTTTGGCACTCGAACCGTCACACCTTCTGCTCTTGGCTGGCAATGGCCGGAGCGTCGATTAAGGAGATTCAGGAGGCCGCGGGGCACAAGACGATCACCATGTCGGCCCGCTACGGCCACCTGTCGACGGAGCACCGGCTTTCGGTGGTCGAACGCATCGCCGGGGCCAGCCAGCCGCGCACTGGCACTGAATAGCACAACATGCACCAAAACATGCACCTGACGAAAATGGCCTCCCGCGAAAGGGAGGACATTTTCCATATAAGTATTTTGTTTTCTTGGTGCCGGGAGGGGGGGGGCGAACCCCCATGACCTTGCGGTCGGCGGATTTTGAGTCTCTCAAGAATGCCGTAA
>OCTA010001564.1_pt1 | contig 21011 bp, 19 predicted proteins | sample 1538991 | NCBI WGS metagenome assembly OCTA01 (sample SAMEA3539302, study PRJEB22396) | soil metagenome | biome: tundra; feature: field; material: soil | place: USA | collected 2010-05 | depth 0.15 m | reverse complement strand
GTCGGTGGGCATCGAGGCGGTGGAAGATATCGTGGAGGATCTGGAGCAGGCGCTGGAGGGGGCGGCCTGCGACCGCGCGTGACCCCCAGATAGCGCGCCAGATCTTCCGATGCGTCGCCAGAAGAATAGGTCAAAGATAATGCTTGACAATCTTTCCTCCGCGCCGCATAATTAGGGCGCAGGAGGAACTGTCCATGTTAGTGGATCGGTTATCCGCCCCCCCCCCGTCGGCAAACGCCGCCGACCGTTCTCTTGGTTGCCTGTGGATTCGCGGCGGCCATAATTCCATTAGACGCGCAGACGTTGTGCCCGCAGACACCGGCCACCGGGACGCCACCGTGCGTCTTAACCTCGCAGTATGGTAACCCCCAGTACAATACGTTACGACAGGGTTACAACGGTTACGAAACGGTGCTCACTTCCACAAATCTGAAAATGAACCTGGCTTCTTTTTCTCCACTGCTGCTGGACTTGGGACCCCTCGGTGCAACCAACGAGGTAACCGCGCAGCCGCTTTACGTGGCCCAGATCTCCAGGACGCCAGCCCTGAATAACTGCCCAAACCCCTGCAATATGTTGGTTGTGCCTACGCTTAACAGCAGCGTCTTCGCGTTCAACGCGGACACCGGCGCGACGATCTGGAGCAGAACTACAGCCTCAACGAGCGGCGCCAGCACCACTAACTACTTTTGGTACGACGATTGCGGGCCTAACGGTTCCCTCCCGACAAACGTCGCTGCGGGCAGCCTTCCGTTTGCCGGCATCGTCTCCACCCCAGTGATCGACGCCAGCGGTACGCCTCCCATCATGTTCGTGACCAGCCTGTGCCAAACCTCCACGCAACAGGGCAAGCAGCAGTGGTGGATTCACGAGCTGAATCTTTACACCGGCTACGACGCGGTGACGCACCAGCAGATATCCGGCACGGCGGCCGGCGCGGACAATGCCGACGACCTTACCAGCGGGGCCATTCCATTTACGGCCTGGGAGGTCTTGCAGCGATCATCGCTCCTTGAAGTCCCGTTTTCCGGCGCGAACCCCAGCCACATGGTCTACGTCCCGTTCGGCGACTCGGTATCGGAAACCGACAAGCCCTATCACGGCTGGGTGTTTGGCTACAGCGCCTCGCTAACCCAGGAGTTCGCGTTTACGACCACCGCCAGCGGCGTTAGCAACAGCGACAAGCCAGGATGCACCCCGACTTGCGCGTGCAGCGGCGGGAGTTGCAGTCCGGGCACGTACTGCATCATCGGCAGCTACCAGAACGCTGCGAACTGGTGCGGCCATGGCGCCGGCATATGGATGTCCGGCCGGGGCCCAGCCGCAAGCACGCTGAACGGCGTATCGCACGCCTATTTCGGCGTCGGCAACGGCGGCTTCCAGCAGTGGCAGTCGGATCGCAGCACGCTGCTCAGTCCAATTCAGAACTGGGGCAGCAGCGTTTTGGACTTCACCATGTCTACCAGCGGATTCGACACCAGCCCGTCCCAATACTTCACGCCGTACGGCGGCGTGGCGCTGGAACCGCCGCTAGGGAATGAAAGCGGCGGAAACCCGGTTCCCTATACGTACCAGGGCCTGAACCAGAACGATTTCGACATGGCGGTAAGCGGAATCCTCTTGTTCGACGACCTTAGCGGAGTGCACCGCCTTCTGACCATCGACAAGGCCGGCTACGGCTACCTGATGACACAGGCTAACCTGTGCGGATCGGCCAGCGGCTGCTACCCAGGTACAGCGGGCGGTCAGCCCGGATTTGCGAACACCGACCCTGGCAACAGTTTCCCATTCGGCGCAAGCAACAATCTTTGCCCGGACCTGACAGCGCCGGATCAGTGCGACCGCGTCACCAGCCTGGCGTTATTTGCGGGCGGCTCTCCGCCGCACCTATATTTCTGGCCCAATAAGGAGACGCTCACCGGATTCCAGTTGTCCGACAATACGGCGCAGACGGGGAGCGGGAACCTTTCAACTGGCTCGACCCTCACCACGGTAAATCTGGCAACGGCCAACCAAGTTATCGCGGGCGACCAGATCGTTGTCACCGGTCAGCCGCCTCAAACAGTGACGACGGTAAACAGCAACAGCACCGTGCTGACCGTGAGCCCCGGGTTCAGTTCTTCGGTTTCGACTTCCAGTTGGAGGTACAACGGATACTTCATCAACCCCGTGCACGACACACACCCGGCGGGCGCGGCGGTGAGGTTCCCCGGCGGCTCTGTGGTGGCGACGTCAAACGGCGGCACGGGAGGAGTGGTCTGGGGCCTGGCCTACGTGACCGTTGGGTCGGCCAACGAGGGCACGCTGCTCGCCTACGATACTTCTTTAAACCTGCTTTGGTGCAATAACTCGTCGAGCTACTGCGATAATAGCAGCACATTCACACCTTCGCGGTTCGCGCTGCCAACCGTAGTGAACGGGTACGTGTACGTGCCAACATACGGCATCACGTTTACAACGAACCCGAGCAATGCCAGTTGTCCCTCGAACGGCTCAGGAGCCTGGGTGTGCTCGGGACTCCTGGTGTACTCCGGCCACTAAGGCCGCGGGCGGTCCGCCGAGGTGAGACCGCCCCACGTAATCGTCTATCCAAGGAAATCCTTATGAAAATCCGTTTTCTTCGCTATACGATCTTGTTGGCGCTCTGCGCTGCGACCACGAGTATTATCTACGCGGCGGGCCAAGGCACATTTCGCGTCGTCGCATACATGAGCCGGTATGACCAACCGGCCGGTCTGACCGAGGGATCGCCCGGGACGTTCTACGGTGTCGCGGGCTCGAGCCAGACCGTCACCTTCTCCGTCACGAGGCAAGGCACCAAAACGATCTTGTCCAGCTTTCCGAGCGGGTATAACCTGGAATCAATCCCGGTAAGCGGCGCCAACGGTCGCCTTTACTCATCGTACGAGCAGGGATCATATCCGGCGCACGTGTTCTCGACAACTTCGACGACAGGCAGCGCTGTGTCTTATCCTGGCCAGAGTGTTGTCCCAGAGCTGCTACTGAGTTCACCCGACAGTAATCTGCTGGGGGTCGGGATCTGGCTGGCATCCAACCTGTGGGGCGTCATCAAGTCCGATCTCAAAGGTAATGTCGCTTCGATCTATCAGTTCCCCTCGACCGTACACCTCCCCCCTACCTTGGTCTATGCCACGGACGGCAGCTACTACGGCGTTTCGCTTGCCAGCACATCCACGGCAGGCTATGTCTACCGGGTCACTGCGTCCGGAACCTCGACCAACATCTACACGTTCCCGGTCAACGCCTTCAAGGGGAACTATCTCGTGCCGCTCATTCAAGCGTCCGATGGCAATCTCTACGGTGCCACACCCACGGGTGGAGCGAACGGCACGGGCACCATCTACAAGCTAACCTTGGCCGGCCAGTTCACGCAGCTCTACCAATTCCCGCCAGGCAAGGATTGGAATCCCACCTCGCTGATCGAAGCCAGCGATGGCAACCTCTATGGCGCTACGCTCGGCATAAACGGCTACAGCCGGCTATTTCGCATCACCAAATCCGGGCAGTATACGGTCTTGTACGCCATGAACAACGCCGCCGCAGACGGGGCCTGCCAATGCGACCTGGTGCAAGGCAGCGACGGGATCATCTATGGTACGGCGCAGGGCGGCGGGGTGACAGGGGCGGGCGCAATCTTCGCCTTCGACGCCGGCTTGCCGCCGCCCCTTCCGCAGCCCCTGCACCTCGAGCCGTCGTCCGGTCCGGTGGGGACGAAGGTGCTGATTTGGGGCCGGAATCTGCTCTCGCCATCGGTGTCGTTTAACGGCGTGCCGGCGGCGGCGGTGGTTAGCAGCGGGGCGAATTACGTGTGGGCCACGGTTCCAGCGGGCGCCTCCACCGGGCCGGTAACGGTCACCACGCCAGCGGGCAGCGGCACAACCCGGGGAAGTTATACCGTGGAGTAGCGAAGCGGGCAGCCGTTTTGCGATCACATATCTCGCTTTTCCGCGCGCCGCATGAAAACAAACACTCAACCACGGCCGGTAAATCGATTCCCGGCCGCCGCCATGCTACTCTCACCTCGGGTGGGAACGCTCCGGGCCTCTGGTCCTTGTCCGGTCTCAGTCTTTTGAAATTCGAATATGCATCCGGCGCGTGACGGCTGCCGTGCCGGGCGCCGTGTCCATTGGGCATGCTCGACGCGCTAGGTGTATTGAAAACAAAGCACTTATTGGCTTAGTTCGTCAGAAAATGGCCAAAGCGCTCAATAGGTGAACACGCACAAAAGTGCACAAAAAAGCCCAAGCAAGCACAACTGGACTGTGCCATGGCCGCCCGCACCGCCCGGCGATATATCGGAATCTAGCTCTAGCAATCGAGGGTCTGACGTGAGGTCGCGGGTGAACAAGTCTCCGCTCAGGGCCGCGCTGGCACGCCGTTGATCCGGTCCTCAGTCCCTTCGAAAGCTATGCTGACGATGCGCGGCATCAAGACGCTGCCATTGCGCATGGTGCGCCAGTGCGCCACCGCCTGCCGGGTGGCTTCGTATCTGGCATCGCACGGCGCCCTCAAGCGTGCATTTCCCGGCGGACCCCGACGCACCCGGACGCGTCCGATATCCGCCGCCTGCTGCCGCCCGGACTATACGGCGCCATCGTCAGCTTTGAGCTGAAGGGCGCCGGCCGCGCAGAGGTATCCCGATTCATGAACGCGCTGCGCATGATCGTGCGCGCTACGTCGCTGGGCGACGTACACAGCATGATGCTCGGCCCGCAGGGTCGTTCGCGCTGAAGCGTGCGCCACGGCGGAAGACGCGGCGGCGTTACAACGGGTAGTTTGTCCCGGCCCTGCGGTTGTATCTGGCGATGTGGCGCTCGAAGTAGATATGCCCCCTGGCCACGTAATAGCGCCAGGGCCATTTCAGCACCCACTTCGTATCGGTCTCAAACAACGGGTATCTGAGCTTCTTGCCTTCCGCGCATAGCGGGCAGCCAAATTTGTCTTCCAAATCCAGCGCGAAGGCATCGCCGCCAACGCCCTGGAGACGATGTGATCGCATTCTTTCAGCAGATCGAGCGTGCCTGTTTGCTTGTAGCGCATGTACGCCTCTCCTGGCGTGTTCCAACTGCCATTGTAATGGCGCATCGCCGCCACGAAATTGGCGTCAGACGGCGATCGCGGCTGCCAGGCTACCGACCAACCCTTGATAACTCGAACGAATCGGTTTGCCGGGCGGTTGGCACACTGCGTGCTGCAAGCCTGGATCGATGGCGGCCCGCGAGCCGGCCACGCAAACTAGAGGAGCGCCACGCCACATGCCGGAAGCATGCTTGAAGGTGTTGTTAATTGAGAGCGATTCGGGGTATGCCGCCAAGGTGCGGGATATGCTATCCCAAGCGCAAGGTCAGTCGTTCGATCTGCAATGGTCGGAGGCCTTGCTGCCGGGCCTGGACCGCCTGGCCAAAACCAATTCTGACGTCGTGCTAATCGACACGAGCCTTCCCGACTGCCACGGGCTGGATGCCGTGGAGGCCTTACGGATGCACGCTCCGGCCGTGCCCATCGTCATCCTGAGCGGCCTGGACAGCGAAGCGCTGGCTTTGCGCGCCGTGCAAATCGGAGCGCAGGATTATCTGGTCAAAAGCAAACTGGATCCCGATCTTCTCTACCGCAGCCTGCGGTACGCGATCGTGCGGCAAAAAAGCCAGGCAGACTGTACCAGGCCTGAACCTCCGGGCCCCCCTGTGCGGGTGATCGGGTGTATCGGCGGTAAGGGCGGCGTGGGAACCACCACGGTCGCCTGCCACTCCAGTCTCGAGTTGAAGCGGCAGACCGGCCAACGAGTGCTGCTCGCCGACCTGGATATGAGCGGTGCGGCGGTCGGCTTCCTGACGGGGGCAAAATCCACCTATACCATTCTGGAGGCAGCCAACGACCTGCTGCGGTTGGACCAAACCTTTTGGGAAAAAGTGGTCTTCACCGGACCTGGAGATCTGGAAATCCTGCCTTTGGCCGCGCCCGTCTGCTCGGAAGAGCAGATCCGTCCGGACCGCATCCGATACGTGCTTCGCTTCCTGCGATCGGTCTATCCTTGGCTTGTGCTGGACCTGGGCCGGCTCAGCCCGTTCACCGCGAGTCTTCTCTCGGATCTGACGGACCTGTTGCTGATCACCACCTTCGATTTGGCCGCCGTCCGGGACACCCGGCAAGTTGTCCATCGTCTGGCTGAAATGGGGTTTGAGTCCAGACGGGTCACCCTTATCGTGAACCAGGTTCCCAAGATGGACTGCGTGGCTGCGCTGGAGGTGTCCAAAGTGCTGGGCATTCAGTCCTCCATCGTCGTGCCCGAAGGACCGGCCGGCCTGTTCGACGGTAAGAGCCCGATTCGGCCGCAGATGGCCCGCTTGGCCGCCAAGCTGGCCGGCTTGGAAGAGAAGCCGCCGGCCTGGAAATACTTCCCCTTCTTGGCAGGGATCTACGCGAAGAACCGTCAACTGAAAACCGCCTAGTATGTGGCGCACGCTTTAGCGTGCAGCGGCGAACTTTAATTCGCCGTCCCGTCCGTCGCTTGTTAGAACTCGATCGGCGCGTCGTAGGCGGCCGCGGCGATTTCGCCCAGCACGTTTCCCGCGTGGTGCATGATCGTCTCGGGGTCGCCGTCCACCATGCTAAGGTGTGCGGCGAAGGCCAGCCGCCGGCCGTCCTTCCGATCGATGTATCCCGCGATCCCTTTGCCGGTGATCATCAGCGAATGATGTAGCAGATCGGAACCGCCCAGGGTTCCGGTCTTGGCATATACATGACCGGCCGCGGGAGAATCGGTCTGAATGTCCCACAGCGTTCCGTCTCTGCCCATCACCGGCAGCGCCCGCAAAAATGCGGGGAACACGGCGTCCTGGCGCGAGAGATAAGTCAGGTAGTGCACCATGAAGTCCGGAGTGAAGAATGCGTCGCCTCCGGCACCGTCGCTCTGGCTTGCGCCGGAGACATCCAGCCCCGCCTTCTTGAGAAACTGATTCTCGAGATCGAAGCCGGCTTGTAACGCGTCTTCACGGCTTTTCCCAAGGACCGCGCCCAGGATGTAGGGCGTCATGCTGGCATGCAGGTTCTGGCTGACTTTCAACGTGATCTTGGCCTCTTCGGTGAACGGCGGCGACACATGCTCAGCCACTTGGTTCTCGGGCGTGTAGAACGACTGCGCGTGAGAGTCCGGGGCCGGTAGAGTCAGATCGGCGGTAGCGGAGACGCCCGCATCTTTCAGGGCTTCGACGAAGGTCATTTGCGCAAACCGGCTCGGCTCGGGAACTCGATAGGTCCGCAGAAGAGATAACCCGGCGGGCACAGTCCCTTGCACGGTCACAGAATAACTGGCGTCCGGTTTGCGCCGATCGGTGAAGGAGATCGCCGCCGTCTTGTTACTCGGAGCGCCGGTCTTGAGCTGGTTAGTGATGTGTACGTAGGCGGTCGCAGGAGACAAGGTCAGTCGGGGCGTGGAACCTTCGGCTTCAGATGCGATAGTCACATCGATCAAGTTATCGTTGACGGCGATCGGCGATATGACCACGCCTGTGCCAAGCTCGCGTTCGCCTTCCGGAAACAGGCTGACATCCACCAGAACGTGTCCGGCTATCTTCTTGATGCCGGCCTTGGCGACTTGCGCCGCAAGCTCGCGGATGGCCGCCAGGGGGTCGCCTGGAACCAGCTTGGCGCCGCCGGGCATCGAATCATAGGCGTGATCCTGGTTTTGAAAGGCGAGGATCCCATCGGGCCGGATGCGGTTCGACAGATTCGGATCGCCGGCCGCGACCAGGATCAGATCTCCGTTGAGGGCCCCGCTGCCGTCGATCGCGCCCGTACGGAAGACGCGCGTGTGAAACCGGTAATCCGGTCCGAGCAGCGAGAGCGCCGTGCCCTCGGTCAGCAGCTTGGCGGTCGACGCGGCGATGAAGAACTGTTGTTCATTAAGACGGAGGGCCGGCTTGTCCGCATCGAGCGGCCAGAACTCCATACCGAAGCGGGCGTGCAAGTATTCCGGGCGGCCCGCGATCGCGGCGATGCGCTGTTTGAGGGACCCCGCCGGCTGCGCCCATGCCGCGGACAACACTACGGCGGCGACCGCCATAAACTGGGAGATTCGTTTCATATTCGCAGCATTTTGCAGCGTGGAAACCTCCCATTCTATACAATCGGAGAATGCCGGGAATACGGGTGGGACTTTCGACGATGCTTCTTATGGCCGGTCTTCGTGTGGCGGGTGCGCAGCCCGCAGCCAGCCTGGTGCTGCTGAACGGTAGGATATGGACGGTGAACGACCGACAGCCGCGCGCGGAGGCGGTGGCGTGCCTGGGAAGCCGCATCGTCGCGGTAGGATCGAACGGCGAGATCCGCAAGTGGATCGGGGCCGGCACCGAGGCGATCGACATGGGCGGCAAGCTGGTGCTGCCGGGTTTCAACGACGCGCATGTGCATTTCTTCAGCGGCGGCGAGAATCTGGCCAGCGTCCAGTTGCGCGACGCGAAATCCGAGGACGAGTTCCGGAAACGCATCGCGGAGTTCGCAGCCAAACAACCCGCCGGCCGCTGGATTACCGGCGGCGACTGGGATCATGAGAACTGGACTCCCGCCCGCCTGCCCACGCGGCAGTTGATCGATGCAGTCACCGCGGGCCATCCGGTTTTCGTCAACCGGCTGGACGGCCACATGGCGCTGGCCAACTCGCAAGCGTTGCAGCTCGCGGGCATCACACGCGATACGCCGGACCCGCCCGGCGGGACCATAGTTCGCGACGCGGCAGGCGAGCCTACCGGCGTGTTGAAGGATGCGGCTATGGAGCGCATGGATGGCGTGGACGGCGTGATTCCGGCGCCTTCGGAGGATCAGATCGCGGACGCGGTGCGCGCGGCCATGCGCTACGCCGCGGAAAACGGTGTCACCAGTGTGCAGGATATGTCCGCCGCGCCCGAGATCCTGCGCGTGTATCAAACGCTGCTGGCGCGCGGCGAGTTGACGGTACGCATCTCCGGTCACCAGCCGCTGGCCACGTGGCAACGCCTGGCGGCTGTCGGTCTGCGTGCGGACTTTGGCGGTGAGAAGCTGCACATCGGCGCGCTGAAGGGCTTCGCCGATGGCTCCCTGGGATCGACAACGGCGCTCTTCTTCGAGCCCTACCTGGACGCGCCGAACACCGCGGGCTTGGCGAACAGCGAGATGATCCCGGAGAGCAAGATGCAAAAGCATATTCTGGACGCCGATCACGCGGGGTTGCAGGTAGCGGTGCATGCCATCGGCGACAAAGCCAACCACCTGGTGCTGGGAATGTACGAAGAAGCCGTGCGGCAGAACGGCGCGCGCGACCGGCGCTTCCGCATCGAGCACGCCCAGCATCTCCGCATGGAGGATATCCCGCGCTTCGGCAAGCTGCACGTGATCGCTTCCATGCAGCCGTATCATTGCATCGACGATGGGCGCTGGGCGGAAAAGCGCATCGGCCCTGAGCGCGCCAAGGGCACTTACGCGTTCCGCGCGCTGCTGGATTCGGGCGCAGTGCTGGCATTCGGTTCGGACTGGGATGTGGCGCCCATGGTGCCGCTGATGGGCATCTACGCCGCGGCCACGCGCCGCACACTCGATGGCAAGCACCCGGATGGCTGGGTGCCGGAGCAGAAGATCACCGTCGCCGAAGCCATTCGCGCTTACACGATGGGGTCGGCCTATGCCAGTTTCGATGAGAAGATCAAGGGGTCGATTGAACCCGGCAAACTGGCGGACATGGTGGTCGTGTCGGATGACATCCTGAGCATGCCGGCGGTGGAGATCGAGAAGACTCGGGTGGAGACGACTGTGTTCGATGGGAAAGTGATCTACCGGCGAAGCGCGCCGGGGAAGCGGGTACAATAGAAATCATGGCGGCAGTAACCGGTCTGACGATTGACGATTTCGAGCAACTCCCCGACGATCTCGCGCGCAATCATGAACTGGTGGATGGAGAACTGGTAGACGTGTCTGGCAACAACGGGCAACACAACGAGCTCCGGGCTTCCCTGGTAGAACTCTTGCGGCCGTTCGTCAGAGAGAATCAACTCGGCAACGTCATTTCTGAGCAGGAATACAACTTCGACGGTAATGCGCACGGGCCTGACGTCAGTTTCTATAACAAGTCAAAGCGCCCGCTGTTCGATATGAAGCGGCGGGTACAGCGGTTTGTCCCGGACCTGGCGATCGAGATCGTATCGGCCAACGATACGTTCGAAAAACTGGCCAAAAAGGCCCAGCGCTACCGCCAGTGCGGCACGCAAGAAGTCTGGATCTTTTCCATGGAGACCCGCCAGGCGTTTCTCTTCTCCGAGCACCGGCGGGTCATCCTGGACGAGAACGACGAGTTCCGTCCGGAACCCATCCCTGGCTTTGCGATTCGTATTGGCGATTTGTTAGACCGGTATTAAGGCGACTGTAATCGGTCGAGAATATCCGGTGGAACCTGCGCCCGTAGGGACGGATGGGCTTCCACGATGCGCTCGATGTCGAGCAGATCCTTCCGCCGCTTGCTCGGGCGCCGGGTCAGATCCTGCGCGGCCCAGAGCTTGCCTTGCAGAATGTCCTCGATCCTCGCCACCGGCAAGTTAAGCCCAAGCACGCGGGCTGGGTGCGCCCGCTCGACGAAAGAGAAATAGCGCGGATCGGTCTGAATTTGCACCCTCAGCTTCGAACCGCCGCTTGCGGCGTTGAGGCTGTGGGGAAAGCGCTGGACCTCGAATTGTGCGGCCAACAGCCGCGTTAGCGGTTCGAGTTGATCCACCGCGACCACCAGATCCAGGTCGAGGCTGACCAACGGATCCACGTAGGCATTCACTCCCTGGCCGCCGATCACGCAATAACGAATATGGTTTTCGGTCAGCAGAGCGACGATTGCTTCCAGGAAGTTGGATTCGTCCACGATGACTGCTTTCCAGAAGGCCAGTTCTTGCATGCCCTTTTGATTGTATCCGGGAATGCGCCGCGCTGTTCACTCCACCCAGTAGTCTGCGGTACCAGCGTATCGCCGCCCACGCCGATGTCAACGAAGCTTTTCGCAGTCTACGGACGAGTCCTCAACGCTGCCAGCTAACGCCAGAGAACAGGGACTTGCGGCACTACTCTATGGCCACAAGCCGAACATCTATCGCGTCATTTATCGCGTGGTGGAGAGTCGGGAAGAAGTCACTCCACCCCGTGCCGGCGCAGCAACTCTACGCCGCGCGGGTTCCCATGCTCCGCAGCCTTCAGGGCGTGCCTTTTCGCCGCAGCGTAGTCCGTGCGCACCGCGTAAATCTCGGTAAGCGCCACATGCGCATCGGCGCATGCTTCATCCAGCCGCACTGCTTCCAGCAGCAGCGCCAGCGCTTGGTCCTGCTTCTGCGCGATGCGGTAGAGTTGCGCGAGGTTGTACCATGGCCGCGGATTCCGCGGCTCGCGCGCGATCCATTCCTTCTGCTCGCGAATGTGCGCCGCGGTTTCGCGATCGAGCGCAAAGTCGATCACCTCTTTGCGCCAGAAGCTCATGGCTGTTCTCCCACCAGGATCAGGCGCACATCCATCACATTGGTATTGGTGGGACCGGTCACCAACAGATCGCCCAAGCCTTCGAAGTAGCGATAAGAATCGTTGCGCGCCAGGAATTCCGGCGCGCGCGGGTTGCGCGCCAGGGTGCGGCCGTCGGCGATGGCGCCAGCCGCATTGGTGGGACCGTCGCTGCCATCCGTGCCGGCGCTTAGCACAACCACGTTCGGCAAGCCGGAGATATCGATGGCCGCCGACAGCACGAATTCCTGATTGCGTCCGCCCAGCCCGTCGCCGCGCAGCGTGACGGTGGTCTCGCCGCCGGTGATGACGCAAGCCGGCGGCTTCAGCGGGCGCCCGGCATACACGATCTCTTTGGCAATGGCGGCGTGCATACGGGCGATCTCGCGCGTCTCGCCTTCGACGAATGTCGAGAGCACCAGCGTGCGGAAACCCAATTGCCGGGCGCGTGCGGCGGCGGCATCCACTGCGAGGCGGTTGCTGCCGATCACCACGTTGCGCACGCGGGCAAAGATTGGGTCGCCCTGTTTGGGTGTCTCGGGAATCCGGCCGCGGCAGCCGCGCTCAATGCGCTCGCGAACGGAGGCGGGCACGCGTTGGAGGATCCCGTACTTGTCCAAGATGGAGCGAGCGAGCGCGAACGTAGAGGCGTCCGGCGCGGTAGGGCCGGAGCCGATCACGTCGAGATTATCGCCGATCACGTCGGAGAGCAGCAGCGAGAGGACCTGCGCGGGATAGGCCAGGCGCGCCAGTTGGCCGCCTTTGATTTGGGAGATGTGCTTGCGGACTGCGTTGATCTCGTGAATGCTGGCGCCGCAGGCCAACAACAATTTTGTAACTTCCTGTTTTTCGTCGAGCGCGATGGGATCGGCGGGCAGCGGCAGGAGGGCGGACGCGCCGCCGGAGATCAGGCAGAGCATCAAGTCGTCCGGACCGGCGCTGGCGGCGATTTCGGCGATGCGCCGCGCGCCTTCCACACCGCGCTGGTCGGGCACGGGATGGCCGCATTCATTCAGCTCAATGCGGCGCAACGGAGCGATGTGGCCGTACTTGACGTTCAGCAGGCCACACGCGATGCGGCGGCCCAACACGCGCTCGGCGGCGCGGGCCATTGCCGCGCCGGCCTTGCCTGCCCCGACCACGTAGATGTGGCGATAACGCTTGAGATCCTCGCGCGCCAGCCGGCCGGCGACGCCTTCCGCGGGATTGGCTGCATGCAGCGCGGCTTTGAAAATGGCGAGCGCCTGGCGGCGGAGCGTTGCTTCAAGCTTCATTTGAATAACGGCAGCCGGAGCGCGGCTTCCAGGGCGACGGCCGGGTCGTCGCTCTCGATGGGAATGCGGTAGTCGACACGGGCGTAGGACTCGCGGCGGGTTTCGTAGAGCTGCGCAAAGCTCACGGGATCGCGCGCCAGCGGCCGGTGAGAAGCCGGCTCGACGCGCCGGCGGAGGGTCTCGAACGGGCAATCCAGCCAAATAGTGACGCCGTTGTTTTCGAGCAGCGCGTAGTTTTCGGGTTGGACGATCGCGCCGCCGCCCAGTGCCAGAACCGCCGGCCGGCCGCACTCGATGGCGCGCACATGCTCGCGCAACTTCTCACGCTCCACCCGCCGGAACTCCGCCTCACCGCGCGTTTCGAAGATCTCGAGAATGCTCATTCTCTCCGCGGCTTCGATCTCTTCATCCAGATCGACGAAGTGCCAGCCGATCCGCTCGGCGAGCAGGCGGCCGATGGTGCTCTTGCCGGATCCCATGAATCCGACCAGGTAGATGCCGGGCGTGCGTTTCAGCTTCAGGATCATACGTCGTGCAAGATGGCGGCGAGTTGCGCGTCAACCAGAGAGGGAAAAAGACGCTCGGCCAACACGAACAGCCAGCCGGATCTGGGCGCCATCACGGTACGCGCGCCGCGCTCCACACCGCGCGCGATGGCTTCGGCGCACTGCTCGGGCGTGATGGCGAATTGTTTACTGCGCGCGATTTTAGGCGGCGCCTCGCCGCCCAGCGCGTGATCTTGGAAGTTCGTTTTCACGTAGCCGGGACAAACCGTAATGGTGTGAATGCCGTCCTTCTTCAGCTCCATGCGCAGGCCGTCGGTAAGCGAGCACAGCGCGTACTTGGAGGCGGAATAGAGCGTGAGCCACGGCAGCGTGACCCTCCCGGCCACGGACGAAACATTCACGATGACGCCGCTCGAGCGCGCGCGCATGTGCGGGGCCACGAGCTGCGTCAGGGCCAGCGGCGCGAAGAAATTCAACTCGAACAAGCTGCGCGCATCGGAGAGGGGCGCGCTCCAGGCGGGATCGTAGAGGCCCATGCCGGCATTGTTGATGAGGATGTCGATCGAGCCGAATCGATCGAGCGTGGCGGCCACGGCGGCTTGGCGGATTTCGGGCACGGTGAGATCGCCCGGTGTGACGATCGCGCCGGGCCCGCCGGCGGCTCGCAGCTTTTCCGGGGAGCGCGCGATCAGCGAAAGCCGCGCGCCGCGCTTCCGGAAGGCCGCCGCGCAGGCCGCGCCGATACCCTCGGAAGCTCCGGTGATGAGGACCACTTTTCCGTCGATGCGCATCGCACCCGCTCGCTTACACTCGCGGCTCAGTATTGCCGGAACCGGCCTGAGACGCAATAATGGTAGCATGTCCACGCGGCTGCTCCCGCTCTTCCCGCTGCATGTAGTAGTCTTCCCGCGCACCCATGTGCCGCTGCACATTTTCGAGGATCGCTACAAGGAAATGGTCGGCAATGCCCTGCGGGAGAACTCCGAGTTCGGCATCGTGCTGGCCAGGGAGGATGGCATCGTGAATGCCGGCTGCACGGTAATCGTAGAGAAGGTGCTGAATAACTACCCGGACGGGAAAATGGACATCCTCACGTGCGGACGCCGGCGCTTCGACGTGGTCATGCTCGACGAAGAGAAAGACTATCTGCGCGGCGAGGTGCAGTTTTTCGACGACGACGACGCCGACGAGCCAACGCCGCTCGAGGCGCAGCATGCGGCTTTGACGCAATACAAGAGCCTGCTGGAATCGGGCGTCCTGCGACCGCCCACGCCCGAGCCGAACCTGGACGACCCGCAGCTCAGCTTTCAACTGGCACAGGGGCTGCCGGACCTGGATTTTCTGAATGCGCTGCTGCGCACGCGTTCGGAAGCGCAGCGTCTGCGGGAATTGAGCGAGTTCCTCTCGCAGTACGTCCCGCGCCAACGGCATATCACGCGCGTGCGGCAGGTGGCCCCTCGAAACGGATTCGGAGGCAAGCCGTCCGGCGTTTAGGAAAGCATGTTCGCGCGACCCAGGCCGGCACCTTTCGCGGTTTCGCTGCTGACCCACGGACTCATCCTGGCATGGGTGGCCTCCGGGCCAGTGCGCGAAGAACCGAAATCGCTTTACGCGCAGGCGATCGCTCCGCACGCCAGCAAGCTGGTGTGGTACAACTTTCGCGAGAAGCTGCCGGATGTATCACCCACCGCGGCGCGCAGACCCGCGACGCCGCCGCGCGCGGATGTGAAGACGGCTTCACAGGAGATCGTGGCTGCAACGGCCGAAGCGCGGCGCGCCCGGCAATTCGTCTGGCAGCCGGCGCCCAAACTGGAATTGCACACGGACCTGCAGTCGCCGAATCTGCTGGCGATTCGTGCGCCGCGTGCGGAGCCGCCGCCAAAGCCGAAGCTGTTTGTGCCGCCTCCGGAAGCGCCTTCGCCCACGGGGGATGCGCCGATGCTGGCGGCTCCCCCGGAGATCCGCACGGCGCGGAACGTGAACGGCGCGGCCAACATGCCCGGCATGCAGCCGGCGAAAGCCCCACCACGCACGTTCGTGGCGCCGCCAGCCGGCCGCTCGGTGGACAAGCCAGCACCCGCGCTGCCCGATGCGCCGGTTCTTGCGGCAGCCGCGAAGCCCGCGATGGCTGCTCCGCCCATCTTGGGCCGCGGAGTGGCAAAGCCCAGCCCCTTCGGGTCCCCGTTGCCCGAGCCTCCGGCGTTGCCTGAATCGGCATCCGCCTCCGCCGTCAGCATGGCGATCGTGGGACTGAATCCCAGTGCCAACGCGCCCGCGCCGGCGCCGGAAGGCTCGCGCAACGCCCAGTTTTCGGCCGCCGCGCAACCGCGCCGCACGGGCGGAACGGATGGCTCGGTGGATGACGCCATCCTGACTGTGCCCGGCTTGTTCATCCGCAGCGGGGTTCCGGATGCCAAGCCCGCTCTGATGGCGCGCGCGTCGCCGACCTCGGCGGCCAATTTGCGCGCGGCGGTGCGCAGCAGCTTGCCGGCAACGTCGATCGCCGGACCGCACCCGGCGGCGATTCGCGTCTCATCGGCGCCCGACCCGCTGTGGAGTGGGCGCGACACTTACGCCATGTCCGTGCAGATGCCCAACATCACCAGCTACACCGGAAGCTGGCTGATCTGGTTCGCGGAGCGGCGAGAGGACTCCGCAGCCGGCGGCGTGTTGACTCCGCCAGTTCCTTTGCACAAAGTGGACCCCAAGTACTTTCCCGCCGCGATGGCGGACCGGGTGGAGGGGAAGGTGCGCCTGACCGCCGTGATTCGCAAGGATGGCCGCGTGGACTCGGTGAGACTCTTGCAGCACCTGGACGACCGTCTGGACCAGAGCGCGCAAGAGGCGATGAACAAGTGGCACTTCGAGCCCGCGCTACGCAATGGCCAGCCCGTGGACGTCGACGCATTGATCGAGATCCCGTTCCGGTTGGCGCCCAAGGTGCCGAGATGATTCGCCAATACTTGATGATTGACGCCGACGACACGCTTTGGGAGAACAATATCTACTTCGAGCGGGCGTTCGACGAATTTGTGGAGTATCTGGATCACTCCACGCTGAGCGGGCCGGAGATCCGCGATGTGCTGGATGAGATTGAGCTCGCCAACACGAAGATTCATGGCTATGGCTCCTTGAACTTCGGGCGCAACCTGCGGCAATGCTACCAGCATCTTGCCGAACGGGATGTGCGCCAGGAGGATCTTGGCACGGTGATGTCGTTTGCGGAGCGGATTCTGGATTGCCCCATGGAGGTGATCGGCGGCGTCCCCGAGACGCTGGAGTATCTGGCGTCGCGCCACGATCTGACGCTGTTCACCAAGGGCCATCCGGACGAGCAGAAGCTGAAGATCGACCGCTCGGGCCTGGGGACTTACTTCGGCCACACGGCCATCGTGAAGGAGAAGGACGTGGCCGCATACCAGACGCTGGTCGAGCAGCGCGGCATCGATCCCGATCGGGCGTGGATGACGGGTAACAGTGTGAAGTCCGACATCAATCCGGCGCTGGAAGCGGGCCTGAATGCGATCTTCATTCCGCACGCCCATACGTGGACTCTGGAGCGGCAGGATATCCGGCCGGGTAACGGGCGGCTGTTGACGCTGGAGCGGTTCACGGATTTGAAGGAACACTTCTGAGGAGGGTGACATGTTTGTACCGGCCGAAGTTCTGCGATCTCATATCGGTTACACTGCCTGGGCGAGCGGACTGCTCGTGGAAGCCGCGGGCGGACTTACAGGCGAGGAACCGACACGCGATTTCGGCACGGCGGACAAGAGTGTGTTGGGCACCCTGGTGCACGTCTTTGCGGCGGATCGCTTGTGGCTCGCGCGATTGAAGGGAGAACCGGCGAATACATATCCGACGGAGGCGGACTATCAACCTACTGTCCTACAAAACGACTGGCCCCCGTTGTATCAGCGGTGGAAGGAGTGGGCTGACGGACTGACTGACGAGGCAGCCCAGGCGGAAGTATCTTACTCCGACATGCGCGGCAATCCTTGGCGGCAGCCGCTCGGCCAACTGGTGTTACACGTGGTGAATCATGGGACATGTGCCGCCCAAGCTGGATCTGGTCCTTTGCTATCGCGATAGCCGATGATGCGGGGCAGTTCCGCGCCCGTCGCGGCCAGGCGGCCTGAGAGGCCGCCGCAGGCCGAGGGCCTGCCCCACCTCAGTTCCACAAGCGGTTGACGACCCGGATCAGGATGGCGCCGGTCACGACAAATATGGCCAGCAGAGCAAATGCGTAGTCCATCCGGCCATAGAGAAAGTTGCCCACCATAAACAGCGCCGACCAGATCATGGCGCATCCGGTGCTCCAGCCGAGCAGTGAAAGGGGAATGTTCTCGTGCTGCGCCCAAGTGGCCGCTTCGGCCGGAGAGATGCCCGCCAACTCGCGAACGCGCCGCCAGCCCGGACCGAACGGGTGCACTTTCTTGTAGAACGCGATGAGCACCTCCGGATCGGTCTCGGGGCCGAGATAGGCGGTGGCGATCCAGCAGACGGTCGTGAATGCGATGGTAATCAGTAACTGCTGGTAAGTCCCTACGACGATGCCGTTCTTGTCCAGAATCAGGAACACTAATGAAATACCGAACGAGCTGCACATAGCCACGATCTCACACCAGGCAGTCACGCGCCACCAGAACCAACGCATGAGATAGAGCAGTCCGGTGCCGGCCCCGATCTGGAGAATGAGGTTGAAACTCTGTTTGGCCGTGTCCAGCGCGAAGACCAGGGCGGACGAAGATACGAAGAGTAAGATAATCGCCAGCCGGCCGGCCAGGACATAGTGTTTCTCGCTCTCGCCCGGCTTGATGAAGCGGCGATAAAAGTCGTGCACTAAGTACGACGCTCCCCAATTCAAGTGCGTGAGAATGGTCGATGAGTTAGCCGCGATCAAGCCGCCCAGCATGAGGCCCATCCAACCCACAGGAAGGAATCGCAGCATCGCCGGGAATGCGATATCGTGACCCACCAGGCTGGGATTGAGATGCGGGAAGGCGCTTTGAATATCGGATAACTGCGGATAGACAATCAGAGACGCCAGCCCGACAAGTATCCAGGGCCAGGGGCGCAGTACATAGTGCGCGACATTAAAAAACAGGGTTGCGCCCAGGGCGTCTTTCTCGGACTTAGACGCCAACATACGCTGTGCGATATAACTGCCTCCACCCGGCTCCGCACCGGGATACCAGACGGCCCACCACTGCACAGCCAGCGGCATGACGAATATCGCGACCGCCAGATCCCAGTTATTCGTAAAGTTCGGCAGTATGTCGATATAATGCAGGCCTCCAGGCCCATGCACATGCGATAGCTTTTCTACCAAGCCGTGCAGACCGCCGACCTGCGGCAGCTCCACCGCGAAGTAAGCCGCGGCGATCACGGCCGTCATCTTGATGAAGAACTGGAGCATGTCGATGACCAGCACGCCCCAGAGGCCAGAGTGCGCGGCGAAGACCACGTTCAGCAGGCCCACGGCGAGCAGCGTCTGCCAGCGGTCGAAGCTGAACAGGACGGCGCCGATCTTGACGGCGGCGAGGTCCACGGTCGCCATGATCATGCAGTTGAAGAAGAAGCCCAGATAGACCGCGCGGAAGCCGCGCACGGCGCTGGCAGCCTTTCCGGAGTAGCGTATTTCATAGAATTCAAGGTCGGTGAGTACGCCGGAGCGGCGCCAGAGGCGCGCATAGAAGAACACCGTGGCGACGCCGGTGAGGGTGAAGGCCCACCACTGCCAGTTGCCGGCGACTCCCTCGGTGCGGACGAAGTTAGCCACCAGGTTGGGTGTGTCACTGGAGAAGGTGGTGGCCACCATGGAGAGACCGGCCAGCCACCAGGGCACGGAGCGGCCGGAAGCGAAGAATTCGGCGGTGCTCTTGCCGGAGCGTTTCCCGAAGAAGAGAGCGGGGACGAAGCAGATCAGGATGGAGGCGGCGGCGATGATCCAATCAATCGGGTGGAGGTGCATGGATCTCCTTAATCGACTGCAGCGCGCCGGGTCCGGGATCGGCGTGGATCAGATGCATACGCTCGTCGAATTGCGGCAATCCCGCATAGTAACGCCGAATCAGTCCGTTGCGCACGGCGGGCAGGTCCGGCTGGCGGCAGAAGACCACGGCACAGCCGCCGAATCCGGCGCCGGTAAGGCGCGCGCCGAGTGCGCCGGAATCCACGGCCGCTTGGACCAGACGGTCAAGCGCGGCACAGCTCACGTGCAGGCGGTCGCGGAGGCTCGCATGCGAGGCACCGAGGAGCGATCCGAACGCCGCCGCGTCGTGCCGTTCCATCGCGGCGACTGCGGCGTGGACGCGCATGGCCTCGCTGGCTACGTGCAGGAAACTGGCACGCTCGGCATCGTCGTTCAGATTGCGCGCGGCCAGTTCTTCGAGTTGCGCGAGGCTGCGCCCCTGGATGGCGAGACGGTAGGAGGCGAATCCCAGCCGCGCCAGGGCAGTTGTACCGGCTGCGCGGCAGGCGTTGTAGCGCTGTCTGAGGGCCCCGGATTTCTCCGCCACGGTGAGGCTGTGGGCCACCAGGAATGCCCAGTCCGGCGGAACTGGCACGGGCCGCACCGCGAGCGGATCGAATTCAATGAGCGAAGCGCAGCCTGCGCGCGAGGCGAGCGAGGCGGCGTGGTCCATGCCGCCACCGCGGGTGCCTACGAATTGCTCGCCTTCCGGCAGAACTTCCATGAGTTCCTCGAACGTGGGCGCGGCGTCGTTGGCGCGGAGCAGACTGAGAGTGAAGGCCACGATCAGCGCCGACGATGAAGACAGTCCGGCGGCGGGCGGGAGATCGGAAACGATGGCGGCGTCCACTCCGCGCCCGGCGCCCCATTTGCGGCCAACGGCGCAGGCCGCGGCGCGCAGGTAGTTTTCCCAATCGCCCGCGACCGTGGGCGCGAGATCCGCGGTCCAGGCGAAATCGCGGACGCCGTAGCCGGCGCTGACCGCGCGGATGCGACGATCCGGGCGTCCGCGGAAGGCCACGCGAACCGACCGGCGGATGGCGATGGGCAAGACAGGCAGGCCGTGATAGTCGATGTGCTCGCCGATCAGGTTGACGCGGCCGGGTGCGGACACCAGCGCCGACTCGCCGCCCGACCCAAAGGTCTCGGCCAGCAGTGCGCGCGGATCGGGAAGTTCTGCCATGGGCGGCCGCGGTTCGGAATCAACATTGGTATCACGGCTCTCACGGTCCGCGCTATGAACGCAAGCAAACGCGCCTATGCCCTGCCGATCCTGCTGTTCGTGCTGTCCTTCGGCTATTGGATTGGCGGGGCGGTCAGTGTGTATGACGACCTGCGTCATGGCCAGGAGCGGGCGCGTCTGCCGTTGGGCTTCGGCTTCCGCATGCAGGCGATCCCCTCCGTTTGGCCGGAAGCGGCGCAGGCTGGCGCCCATCTTGGCGACACACTGATGGAGTTCAATGGGCGACCTTTCACCGGCTACTATGTGATGCGGGATGCGGTGCGCGGCGCGCTCCAGCAATACCATCAGGGAGTTCCTCAAGTTCTCGGTCTCGAAGCATTAAAGCATTGTCGGAGGTCAAGGGGCAGCCCGAGATCATGGAAGCATTCGCCAGTTTGCGCAGTCGCTACCCACGCGTGTAAGCCAAAATCTGCTCGGGAAAGAGTGCTAAGCCACTTCGGCGGCGGCGGCCTGGTCCAAAAACCAGGTGACCCGCTTACCTTGCCGCGAAATCAATT
>OCTA010001562.1_pt1 | contig 21027 bp, 16 predicted proteins | sample 1538991 | NCBI WGS metagenome assembly OCTA01 (sample SAMEA3539302, study PRJEB22396) | soil metagenome | biome: tundra; feature: field; material: soil | place: USA | collected 2010-05 | depth 0.15 m | reverse complement strand
TATTTATAGAAGTAGTACACAATATTATAAGATTACAATATCGAAATTCATCTCCCCAGCAAGCTGACGGAGTATTCTTTCAAAGCAAATAAAGTGCAGGTAATATTTTCCAAAGCAATAGTTATTGGCTCACTAAGCCAAAGGAAAGAATTTCCTTTGAATTGGAAATCCAGTTGGCTAAACTTTAGCAAAAGGGCATTGACCCCGATAATATTGGGGGGTTTTAAATTGAAGAAGCATTTTCAGGACCTGCTCATTTCTGAAAGTATTTTGGAAGGCTCCTTATGCGAATTACCGGCACTGAAATCTTTGGCTGCTCTAATGAAGCTGACAAATATAGGTTGGGGATTTTCTACGGTGCTTTTCAATTCGGGATGATATTGAACTCCTATAAAAAAAGGGTGATTTTTAAGTTCAATAATCTCAACTAAACCGGTTTGGGGATTAACACCGCTGGCTGTCATTCCTGCCTCTTCAAAGCGATTCAGATATTGGTTATTAAATTCCCAGCGGTGACGATGACGCTCATTTATTTCATCAACACTATATATAGTATGCGCCAGCGTATTTTCTTTTAGGATGCATGGGTAGGAGCCTAAACGCATCGTTCCTCCCTTCATAGTTATTTTCTTCTGTTCTTCCATCATATCAATGACAGGGTTTGGAGTATCGGGCTGCATTTCTGTGGAGTCTGCATCCGGTATCCCCAAAACATTTCGGGCAAATTCTATCGCCGCCATTTGCATACCCAGACAAATACCAAAGAAAGGCATTTTATTTTCACGGGCATATTTCACTGCAACAATTTTTCCATCAACTCCTCTAAAGCCAAAGCCAGGCGCAACGAGAAGGCCATCGAGGCCTGTAAGCTTTTCTGAAACATTTTCTTCGGTAATATATTCGCTGTGAATATTTACTATTTGAACTTTACAATCATTAACTGCTCCGGCATGTATAAATGCTTCGAGGATTGATTTATAGGCATCCTGCAATTCAATGTATTTCCCGATAAGCCCAATCATCACTTTATTACGCGGATGCCTGATTTTTTCAAGGAATTCCCTCCACTTACCAAGTTCAGGTTCCTTATAATTGGTAATATTTAATTTCTGCAGCACGATCAGATCCAGTTTTTCCCGCATCATTAATATGGGAACTTCATAAATGGTTGATGCATCTGCTGCTTCTATTACCGCATTCTCTTTTACATTACAGAATAAAGCAATTTTTCTTTTAAGATCATCACCGAGGGGTCTTTCTGTTCTGCAAACCAGGATATCGGGATGAACCCCATTCTCGCTCATCAACTTAACACTGTGCTGGGTTGGTTTTGTTTTAAGCTCTTTTGCAGCTTTTAGATAGGGAATCAAAGTAAGATGGACCACTATACAATCCTCATCCGGCATCTCCCATTGTAACTGACGCACGGCTTCAATGAATGGCAGGCTCTCAATATCTCCTACGGTGCCGCCAATTTCTGTTATTATAATATCATATTCTTTCTTTTCCCCAAGCAACAACATTCTTCGTTTAATCTCATCCGTTATATGAGGAACTACCTGGACGGTTTTACCAAGGTAATCCCCTTCTCTTTCTTTATTTATTACGGTTTGATAGATGCGGCCTGTAGTAACATTATTAGCCTGGGAGGTATAAATATTTAGAAATCTTTCATAATGTCCCAGATCGAGGTCAGTCTCTGCTCCGTCTTCAGTTACATAACATTCACCATGTTCATAGGGGTTCAGTGTGCCGGGATCAACATTGATATATGGATCAAATTTTTGTATGGTTACCCTCAAGCCTCTTGCCTGCAGAAGCTTTGCAAGGGAGGCGGCAATAATCCCTTTACCTAAAGAAGAGGTAACTCCGCCGGTTACAAAAATATACTTTGCCATATCATTGACATTTGTTTCAATAATAAAATGCCATTCAAAACAACCGATAACACAGGTGCTGTTTGAACAACTTTAAAAAACTGACCGTCGGAAAAACAATAGAAAAGGGAAAAATCCGTGAGGTCATGCAAACTTACAGAAAATTCAGGTGGGAAAATAAAGATTGTGTCTATGTGGAAAAGATATTGGCAACCAACCTGAAGGCTGCATTCGGCGACCCTTTCATATTGTTTTTAATAATAAAACATATTTGAAAGGTAGTTTTTCACATAATCATTCACTCCATCCTCAAGAGAATACATTTTTTCGCCAAAACCGGCCTCCCTTATTTTTTGCATTTCGGCCTGTGTATAGTATTGGTAGGTATCATGAATGTCTTCCGGCATATCAATATATTGAATATCAGTATGTTTGTTCATCGCAGAAAAAGTGGCCTTTGCCAGATCATTAAAACTCCGGGCTTTTCCGGTACCCAAATTATATATAGCAGAAGGAAAAGCCTTTCTTTCTGCCCAGGTTTCCAAAAACCAATAGCAAATACTGAGAAGGTCCTTTATATATACAAAATCCCTGAGTTGTTCACCGTCACCAAATTCCTTCTTGTGCGATTTAAATAATTTTACAAATCCTTTTTCCCTGATTTGGTTATAAGCGTGAAAAATGACGCTGGCCATTCTTTTTTTATGATATTCATTGGGGCCATATACATTAAAAAACTTCAATCCTGCCCATGCAGGAGGAAAATCCTTCTGCTGAAGCACCCATTTATCAAATTCGTTTTTTGAAACACCGTATGGGTTAAGTGGTTTTAAATCCTTAATAATATCGTGTGAATCGCTGTATCCAAACTCTCCCATGCCATATGTTGCGGCAGAAGATGCATAAACCAAGGGTACTTTTTGTTCCGTACAGTATTTCCAAACCTTTTTCGAATATTCCACATTAAGGTGCTCATGGATGGAATAGTCAAATTCTGTGGTATCTGTCCGTGCCCCCATATGGTAAACAAATTCTATGGCAGGCTGATGCTTTTCGAGCCACTCAAAGAAGACTTCCCTTTCAACTTTTGCGGAAAATTTCTTACCCGATAGATTGGGTTCTTTTTCAGCTTCTGAAAAATCATCCACCAAAATAAGATTATTGAAACCTTTCTGATTTAAGAAGCCCACAATGCAGCTGCCTATAAATCCTGCAGCGCCTGTTATTACCATATTTGAATTCTTATCCATTTATTCCGGAAGGTACATTTTGAAATAATTCCCAATTGCATTATCATACTTTTCGCTCCATTCAGTTATATTTCCCCAGTTTTCATTTTCCATCAAAATATCGCCGGAAGTAACAAAACCTATTTTTTCAAAAGGGATTTGAAGTTCAGTTTCAAATAAATCTGCAAGACCTGGTTTTACAGAAACAATAATCCTGCCCTGTGCTTCCCCAAACCAATAGGCATCCCTGCGAATATCAGACTTTTGCTGAACAACATTAAAACCCAACGATCTGCTACATGCACTTTCAAACAGGGTAATAAAAATTCCTCCTTCACTTACGTCGTGCGCTGATTGAATTAATTTTTTGGAAAAGAGATCGATAGCGGCATGGTGTAATTCAAATTCTTCCTCAAGGTTAAAATATGGAACGGGAGAAAATTCAATACCACATATTTTGTGGAGGTATTCGGAACAGGCGATATCATTTTGGCTGCAACCTAACAAATAAATGATATCGCCCTCATTCTTAAAATCAAGGGTCATTCTGTTGACTGCGTTTTCCAAAAGACCTACCATTCCGATTGTCGGCGTTGGGTAAACGGGGCCGGTGGGGGATTGGTTATAGAAACTAACATTACCACCTGTTACGGGAGTATCAAATTTTAGACAAGCCTCCGACATGCCTTTAATACTTTCCATAAATTGAAAATAAACTTCGGGATCATAAGGGTTCCCATAATTAAGGCAATTGGTAACCCCCAGCGGTGTACCCCCGCTGCAGACGATATTTCTTGCTGCTTCACTTACTGCAATCATGCATCCGATGTATGGGTTTGCAAATACATACCTGCTGTTACAATCTGTTGTAAGTGCAAGGGCCTTGGAAGTTCCTTTCACGGCAACCACAGCTGCATCGGAAGGGCTATTTGTGGACAGGTTAGCTGTTCCTACCATACTATCATATTGGTTATAGATCCATTTTTTGGAAGCAATATTTGGTAATCCAATCAATTTTTCTGCCACTGATCTTAAATCAGAAGGTATCCGAACCGCATTAATATCGAACGACTCAACTTTTTTAAGATAGGCAGGCATTTTGAATGCTCTTTCATAAACCGGTGCACCGCCTCCCAACACAAGGCTTTCGGCCGGCATTTCTGCCTCCAGCTCATTATTCATATAAAACCGGAGCACATTCCCTTCAACCACTTCGCCAATTTGGGAACAAGGCAAATCCCATTTCTCAAATATGGATATTACTTCCCGTTCCCTGCCTTTCTTAGCGGTTAACAGCATACGTTCCTGGCTTTCGCTCAGAAGCAGTTCCCATGCTTTCATATGTTTTTGTCGCGTGGGTACTTTATCAAGGTATATATTCATACCCACACCTCCTTTTGCACTGGTTTCAGCAGTAGAACAAATGATGCCTGCGGCTCCCATATCCTGCATGCCAACTACAGCCCCGGTAGCGATTACTTCAAGGCAGGCTTCCAATAACTTCTTTTCCTGGAAAGGATCTCCGACCTGCACTGCAGGAAGGTCATCTGCGCTGTTCTCTGTAATGTCTGCAGATGCAAATGCCGCTCCGCCCATTCCATCTTTGCCTGTTGCACTACCGGCTATAAATACCGGATTCCCCTTCCCAGCCGCCGTGGCGCTAACGGTTTTTCCTAACCGAACCACACCTGCGCTCATAGCATTTACCAAAGGATTGGTGTGATAGCATTCTTCAAAATAAATTTCACCTCCAACAGTAGGAACGCCAAAACAATTCCCATAATGACCAATACCATGAACGACTCCGCTTAATAGGTGCTTCGTTTTTTCATTTTCAAGATTTCCAAATCTTAATGAATTCAGTGCGGCAACCGGACGGGCGCCCATAGTAAATATATCCCTGTGGATTCCCCCAACGCCTGTAGCTGCTCCCTGAAATGGTTCTATAGCTGATGGATGATTATGACTTTCTATTTTAAATACTACACCGAGCCCGTCACCTATATCAATTAGACCTGCGTTTTCATCCCCTGCTTTTACCAAAAGCCGGGAGCCTTCCCTGGGCAAAGTTTTCAACCATTTTATTGAATTCTTATAACTGCAATGCTCGCTCCACATGACAGAATAAGCGCTCAATTCTGTAAAATTGGGAATACGTCCAAGTATAAGAATAATTTGTTCAAACTCTTCTTTTGTAAGACCAAGTTTTTGGGCAGTTTCAACGGTAGTTTCCATATATAACTAAAAAGGTAAAATTACAATCTCCTCAGCTTTATAGGTGAAAAAGATGATGTAACAATTTTAACTAACTTCCCACAATTAAATCCTGATGTTTGCACTACTTGCTTTTTTTCTTCTACCTGGTCCTTTTTTGCTGGCTAATAATCCGAATAAAATTTTTTAAGAACTCAGGAATGGACGGGCGCACCCTTGTCGGATTATTTTTAGTCAGGGTAATTGCAGGGTTAATAAACGGTTACATAAATCTATATTATTACCAGGGTACCGACACTGCGGGATTTCAGCTTATGGGGATAGATGAATACCATTTACTTTTTCACCAACCCGCCGAATATTTTACCAACATTTTTCAAAGCGGCCATCAAAGTGGCTATGGTAGTTTTTTAGAAAGCTCTAATTCCTTCTGGAATGATACCAGGAACAATATTATTGTGAAAATGCTCTCAGTTTTTGATATTTTCAGCGGCTTGAATTTTTTCATCAACTCCTTAATATTTAATTTCCTGATATTTTTCGGAGCAGTGGGGCTCTACAGAGTATTTGTTGATATTTTGCCTGCGTCCCGTATAATTTTAATGATCTGTATATTTTTATTGCCTTCCACTGTTTACTTCAGCAGTGGAATTCATCGCGATGGCCTCATTTTCTTGTCGCTTTCGATGATTATCTATTATATGTATTTTATGATAAGGAGAAAGCAATATTTATTAAGAGGGATTTTGTTTACACTGTTATACATATCCTTAATAATACTACTTAGAAATTTTGTTTTCATTATACTTTTTCCTGCCTTGCTGGCGTGGTTTCTTGCAGAGCAAAAACCCAATTATTCTTTTTGGGTGTTCCTGGGTGTCTATTTTTTTATTGGAACCTTGTTTTTCTGTTCAGGTTTTCTGCCGCCGGCTTTCAATCTCCCTTTGCACGTTTCAAACCGCCAAATAGATTTTATTTTGATTGCAAGACGGGGGGCATCAGCAATAAATATTAATCCTCTTTATCCAAATTTCAGAAGTTTTTTGAATAATCTGCCCCAGGCACTCAACCACAGTTTTATGCGCCCCTACCTTACGGAGCATCTCAGTTTTTTGTACACACTTTCCGGTCTGGAAATACTCTTTTATGAAATATTAATCTTTCTGTTCATCTTTTTCAGAAAAAAGATCGTCTCTGTTTATCCCCTGATTTATTTCTGTGTTTTTCTTACTATTTCCACGTTCCTCGCTATTGGATATACCATACCAATTATTGGAGCCATTGTCAGGTACCGAAGTATATATTTACCTTTTTTATTAATTCCTGTGCTAAACTATATTGATTGGAACAGGTTGAAAAAGTTGTCATATAGCATAACTTCATAATATTAGATTTTTATCCACAGTTATCAAAATTTTAACCACATTTGATAAAATTTCCTTGTTATTCTCAGTGATAAGTCCTTTTTTTGCTGTACTAAATCAAAAAAAATGCAATCCTTAAGACTAAATGCTCTTTACGCCTTAATTTCCAATTCCGGACCTGATAATGCTCCCGGAGCTAAAAAGATCACCGGAATTTTCGGAGAAAATGTCTTCACCCTTCAGAAATCAAGGGATTTTCTGAGTGATGATGCTTATAAAAGTCTGAAGTCTTCCATAAAAAGCCAGAGTAAAATTGACAGGAATATGGGGGACCAGATTGCTTCGGGCTTAAAAGCCTGGGCAGAAGCTAAAGGCGTAACTCACTTTACACACTGGTTTCAACCATTGACAGGAGCTACAGCCGAGAAACATGATTCTTTTTTCACATTAAAAAGCGATGGTACGGCCCTTGAAGAATTTGACGGCGATGCGCTGATTCAGCAGGAGCCGGATGCCTCCTCTTTCCCAAGTGGTGGAATAAGAACAACATTTGAAGCCCGCGGCTATACTGCGTGGGATCCTTCCTCTCCACCATTTATTATTGAAATTGGCCACGGCAAGACATTATGCATACCAACAATATTTGTTTCATATACAGGTGAATCACTGGATGCCAAAACACCACTTTTAAAAGCTTTATTGGCACTTGATAAAGCCGCGATAGATGTTTGTCAATATTTTGATAAAAACGTTACCGCTGTAACACCTACTCTGGGTTGGGAGCAGGAATATTTTGTAATAGATGCAGGCCTTGCAAATGCCCGTCCGGATATAGTAATGACTGGCAGGACCGTATTTGGACATGCGCCTGCAAAAGGCCAGCAGTTAGAAGATCATTATTTTGGTTCAATACCCGAAAGGATCTATGCATTTATGAGAGATTATGAAGAAGAAGCCTACAAACTCGGAATTCCTCTTCGCACAAGGCATAATGAAGTGGCTCCATCTCAGTTTGAGTGTGCTCCTATCTTTGAAGAAGTGAATCTTGCCGTGGATCATAATACATTGCTTATGGATGTTATGACCCGCGTGGCCAAGACCCATAATCTTGTAGTATTGCTTCATGAAAAACCATTTGCCGGAATTAATGGCAGCGGCAAGCATAATAACTGGAGCATGGCTACCAATACAGGTGTTAATCTTCTGTCACCCGGAAAAACGCCTAAGACGAACTTAATGTTCCTCACCTTCTTTGTGAATACTATCAAAGCAGTTCATGATCATGCTGATTTGCTCAGGGCATCCATTGCTTCAGCAGGTAACGATCACAGGTTAGGCGCAAACGAAGCTCCTCCCGCCATAATTTCAATATTTATCGGGAAATATTTGTCTGATGTTTTGTCCCAGATAGAAAAAAGAGTTGGCGACAAATTCGATGAACAGGATGAAGCCATTTTAAAATTGGATATTCATAAAAGCATACCGGAATTGCTGCTGGATAATACTGACAGAAACAGGACCTCTCCTTTCGCATTCACCGGTAACAAATTCGAATTCAGAGCTGTTGGCTCCGCTGCTAACTGTGCTCAGCCAATGACTGTATTAAATACCATTCTGGGTGAAACGCTGGCACAATTTAAAGTGGATGTGGATGCACTGATAGATGGTGGTGAAAAGAAAGAGGTGGCCATTATGCAGATCATTCAAAAATATATTGTTGAAAGCAAGTCAGTATTATTTGAAGGTAATAACTATAGCGAGGAATGGGAAAAAGAAGCAGCAAAGAGAGGCTTGCCAAATGTAAAAACAACTCCGCTTGCAATTGATGCTTTTGTGACAGATAAAGCAAAAAAATTGTTTGAACACCATAATATTTATACCCATAGCGAACTGGAAGCAAGGCATGAAATATTACTGGAGAACTATGTGAAAAAAGTTCAGATTGAAGCCAGGGTAGTTGGTGATCTTGCTACCACTTATATCCTTCCTGCGGCCATAAAATATCAAAATGTACTGATCTCCAATATTAAGGGTTTAAAAGATATCGGTATTAATGAAAGCGGTTATGTAAATCAAAAACATATTGCCACTAAAATTTCAGAACATATTTCTAACATAAGCTCTGATGTTGAGGCTATGATAGAAGCCCGCAAGGTAGCCAATGAAATATCTGATTCGCGTGATAAGGCTATAGCCTATTGCGATAAGGTAAAACCATTCTTTGACAAGATCAGGTACCATGTAGATAAATTGGAATTGCTGGTTGATGATGAATACTGGGAATTACCAAAGTATCGTGAAATGTTGTTCTTAAGATAAAACAACTATTTTCTTAAATTCGAAACCCTGTTTATTTAGCCAGGGTTTTTTATTTGTAATTGCAGGTTAGCATTCCTCGTTGTTATTACGTTTGAAAATAAAAAAGTATTGACAGATACCGGCAATCTTATATCTGCCTTATTACTCTCATTCAAAAAATTCGTGGAAGCTTTTCTCAAAAAAATATCTATTTTAGAATTGTAATTGCTACACTAAAAAAGTATTATGAAATATGCATCCTTTCTCCTCCTGGTTACTCTTGCATTCATTGCATGCAAACCTTCAATGCATTATGACACGATCATCCGAAATGGGATGATATATGATGGCAATGGGGGCGAACCTTATAAGGCAGATATTGCGATTACTGCAGATACCATAGCTTTTATAGGTAACCTGAAAAATGCTCATGCATATAATGAAGTTGACGCCAGCGGGAAGGCGGTGGCACCGGGATTTATTAATATGATGGGACATTCCGAAGAAACCCTTTTCCAGGATGGCAGGGCCCAAAGCGATATAAGGCAAGGCGTAACAACTGAAATTTTTACTGAATCAAGTTTTGGCCCTTTGAATGCAAAGATGAAAGAACAATTACAAAAGGGACAAGGTGATATAAAATATAATGTAAACTGGAATACCCTCGGTGAATACATGAATACTCTGGAGCACAAAGACATCTCCTGCAATATTGCATCTTTTGTGGGGGCAGGTACGGTAAGACAATACGTAATTGGCGAGGATGATAAGTCTCCAACTGATGTACAACTAGACAGTATGAAAATATTGGTAGATTCTGCTATGGCAGAAGGCGCTTTAGGTGTTACTTGTGCCCTCATTTATCCTCCCGACAATTTTGCAAAGACTGAAGAGTTGGTGGCTCTTTCAAAGGAAGCGTCAAAATATGGCGGCACTTATATCAGCCATATCCGCAGCGAAGGCAACCAATTAATACCAGCAGTAAACGAAATAATTACGATCGCCAAACAGGCATCAATCCCTGTGGAGATTTGCCACTTAAAAGCTGCCGGCAAAGACAACTGGAATAAGATGGATAGTGTGATAACAATTATAAATGCTGCGCGCAGGCAAGGTGTTAATATCACAGCAGATATGTATACGTATACCGCAGCGGCGACAGGACTAACATCCTGTTTTCCTCCCACATTGCAGGATGGGGGATTTGGGAAGCTGAGGGAGCGTCTTGAAAATCCTGCCATAAGAAAAAAGATGATCACGGCTATGCATACTAACGCAAACGACTGGGAAAATTTATATTATGGTTCAGGCGGTCCGGAAAATATTTTATTGCTTCAGTTTAAGCAGGATTCATTGAAAAAATTTACAGGCAAAACAGTAGCAGAAGTAGCGAAAATCCGTGGTACTTCGCCGGAAGAAACTGCCATGGATCTTATTGTGCAGGACAGCACAAGGGTTGGGGTAGCTTATTTCCTGATGGATGAAAACAATATAAAAAAGGAGATTGTGCTGCCCTGGGTAAGTTTCGGAAGTGATGAAGGTTCTTATACACCCCAAGGGATATTTTTGAAATCAAATGCACATCCGCGTGCCTATGGATGCTTTGCCAGGGTGATTGGTAAATATACACGGGATGAAAAACTATTAAGCCTTCAACAGGCTATTTATAAACTGGCGAAACTTCCCGCCACACATATCAAATTACAAAAGAGAGGAGAACTAAAGGCAGGCAACTATGCTGATGTGGTGATCTTCGATCCTGCTACGGTACAGGATCATGCTACCTATGATAAGCCTCATCAATATTCAACAGGTGTAGTTGATGTTTTTGTAAATGGGGTACAGGTTTTGAAAAATGATGATCATACAGGAGCGTTGCCCGGAAGGTTTTTAAAAGGCCCGGGATATCATAGAGTAATGTAATATTTCTCCACTGCCTTTGAATGCAAGTCTGAATTTTTTTCCCAAGATGAGATAGTATTAAAGAGCCCCGGCATTTAATTGCCGGGGCTCTTCACTTCCCACTTTTTATTTCACTTTGGCTTTCGCCTTATCATGTTTATTTACCTCATTCCTGAAAACCACCATACCGTCAAACACATCTACTAATACGGGATGAGACTTATCAATTGAACCGCTCAATAATTTCTTACTCAAATCATTTATGATTTGTTTTTGTATCAGCCGCTTCAGAGGCCGTGCTCCAAATTGCGGGTCAAAGCCATTTTCAGCAAGATAGTCTGTGGCATAATCGCTGAATTCAAGCACTACGCCACTTTTAAATAACTTGGCCTTCAGATCATTGAGCTGTATTTTTATTATTTCCTTTATTTCTTTTTTCAGCAGCGGCTGGAACATAATCACCTCATCAATTCTGTTTAGAAATTCAGGGCGTATCGTTTGCCGTAATAATTCCAGCACTTCCCTTCTAGTTTCTTCCACCACTTTTTCTTTGTTTTCCTCGGAAACATTCTCAAAATTTGCCTGGATTATATGGCTGCCCATATTGCTTGTCATAATGATGATGGTGTTCTTAAAATTAACCACCCTTCCCTTATTATCGGTAAGCCTTCCGTCATCAAGCACCTGCAATAAAATATTAAATACATCCGGGTGAGCTTTTTCAATTTCATCAAGTAAGATAACACTATATGGTTTACGTCTTACCGCTTCCGTTAGCTGACCGCCTTCATCATAACCCACATAACCGGGAGGGGCGCCAACCAGCCTGCTCACTGAATGCTTTTCCTGGTATTCGCTCATATCGATGCGGGTCATCATCCGGTCATCATCAAAAAGGTATTCGGCAAGCGCCTTCGCCAGTTCCGTTTTACCGACGCCGGTTGTGCCCAGGAAAATAAAAGAGCCTAATGGTTTTTTGGGGTCGTGCAAACCTGCGCTGCTTCTGCGTATTGCATCAGCCACGGCTTCTATGGCCTCATCCTGCCCAACCACTCTTTTATGCAATTCGTCTTCCAGGTTCAGCAGCTTTTCTTTTTCACTCTGCATCATTTTATTTACCGGAATTCCTGTAGCCTTTGCAACGCTTTCAGCAATATCTTCTGCATCAACTTCTTCTTTCAAAAGTCTTTTTTCACTGATTTCGTCGAGCTTCGCCGTATAATCATTAATGATCTTTTCCTGGTTCTGCAGTTTACCATATCTTATTTCTGCTACTTTACCATAATCGCCTTCACGCTCAGCCTTTTCAGCAGCCATCTTTAGCCGCTCTATCTCAGCTTTTGCGCTTTGAACCTTTTCTACAATTTCCTTTTCCTGCTGCCATTTTGCTTTAAAGGTATCCCGCTGCACTGAAAGGTTGGAAATTTCGGTATTTAATTCTTTTAATTTAGCAGTATCCTTTTCTCTTTTTATAGCCTCTCTTTCTATTTCAAGTTGCCTTATTGCCCTTTCCAGCTTATCAAGATCCTCAGGCATAGAATTCATTTCAAGCCTTAACTTAGCGGCACTTTCATCAATCAGGTCAATCGCCTTATCTGGCAAGAACCTGTCAGTAATATATCGATGGGATAATTCAACTGCTGCTATAATTGCTTCGTCTTTAATACGCACATGATGGTAGGTTTCATACCGGTCCTTCAAGCCTCTTAAAATAGATATTGCATCCTCCACACTCGGTTCATCCACCATCACTTTTTGAAACCTTCTTTCAAGAGCTTTATCTTTTTCAAAGAATTTTTGATATTCATTTAAAGTGGTTGCTCCAATTGCCCTGAGCTCTCCCCTGGCCAAAGCTGGTTTTAAAATATTTGCAGCATCCATTGCTCCTTCACCACCACCGGCACCGACAAGAGTATGTATTTCATCAATAAATAAAACGATTTCACCATCACTTTCGGCCACTTCTTTAATGACCGATTTCAGACGTTCTTCAAATTCACCTTTATATTTTGCACCTGCAATAAGCTGACCCATATCCAATGCAAAAATTATTTTGGATTTTAAATTCTCAGGAACATCCCCGTTCACAATTCTGTGGGCAATCCCTTCGGCAATAGCGGTTTTTCCAACACCGGGTTCACCAACCAGGATCGGATTATTCTTGGTTCTTCTTGATAAAATATGCAGGGTTCTTCTGATTTCTTCATCGCGGCCAATCACAGGATCAAGCTTATTGCTCCGGGCAAGTTCATTCAGGTTTTTAGCATATTTATTTAAGGCATTGAACTGGGTTTCCGAAGTTTGGGATGAAACGGTGGAACCTTTTTTTAATTCTTTGATAGCAGCTGTAAGGGATTTTTCAGTTAGACCAGCGTCTTTCAAAATTTTGGAGGCATTATCGTTGCCCTGCAAAATTGCCAGCAACAAATGCTCCACGCTTACGAATTCATCGTTGAAAGTTTTTAAAGTAGAGGAGGCCTTAAGCATCACATTATTCAAATCCCTGCTGATTACCTGTGCCGGCTCTCCATCGCTCATCTTTGGGAGTTTTTGCAGACTTTCATTTATTTTGGTTTCTACAAAATTTACATTTACATTATTTTTTTTAAGCAGATAGTCCACAGGGCTGTCATCATCTGTTATCAATGCTTTTAACATGTGTTCTACTTCGATATTAGGATTTTTTTCATTGTAGGCAAGCTGTTGCGCCTTCTGAAAAATCTCCTGCGATTTTATGGTTAAATTACTTGGGTTCATATGGAAAATCTTTAAGTTATTTAAACCAAAACCGCAAATATTAATCCAACAATAATGATAGAAATTATGTCTCATTATTGGCAACAAAACTGCCGCAAATGCAGCCTTGTTGCCACTTCCCTGTTATTGTTGCAGGTTGGTTTGGTCCGGGAAGGTTTGGTAGAGCGGATGACTGGCTAAAAGACAATTTACCTCAAATGGGAGGAAAGGCGACATTAGTAGTATTAAAAGATGGGAAGATCTTATGTTACAAATCAGAAAATAATCTTTCACCAGGGCAGAAAATGGCCATCAAGTATTTTGCCTGCAGACAAAAGAAAGACCTTAATGAGGCCATGCAGAACTATTCTTTCACAACCAAAGAGCCTATAGCAAGCAATACTTAATGGTTGAGAGCAGCAGTATTATGTCCGGCTTATTCGGGAGTTTTCCATGGATTGACAATACAAGAAAATATGCAGGCTTTCTCTTTGTTGTAAACCTGAAACAAAATAATCGCTATCAAATGTTCACGAATCTTAAGGCAATTGTTGACAAAGCCATCGATAATTACTATCATTAATTTCCGCTCAGCTTCAGCTTCAGCTTAAAAAAGAAACTACTTTTGTTTGCAACAATGTCGATTACGGAAAAACATACGGCTTTTGTAAAATCAACAGCACAAAATTTGGGTTTTAATTATTGCGGCATTGCTAAAGCGCAGTGCCTGGAAGATGATGCCCGAAGGCTCGAAGGCTGGCTTAATAAAGGTTTCCAGGGAAGCATGGATTATATGAGCAAATATTTTGACCTTCGGATTGATCCTGCTAAACTGGTTCCCGGTGCAAAAACAGTAATTACCTTGCTGATTAATTATTATCCTTCTCAACTACAAAATCCCGGATCGCCAAAGGTATCGAAATATGCATATGGAAAAGATTACCATACTGTAATCAAAAATAAATTAAATGTTTTTTTACATTTAATAAGAGAAAATATAGGTGAAGTCCATGGCAGGGGCTTTATTGACAGTGCCCCGGTTCTGGAAAGAAGCTGGGCTCAAAAAAGCGGACTCGGATGGATCGGTAAAAACGGAAACCTCATAAACAAAAATAATGGGTCCTTTTTTTTTATTGCTACATTGATCACTGACCTTGCGCTGGAAACTGATGATCCTTTTTTCAAAGATTACTGTGGCACCTGCACAAAATGTATTGAAAGCTGCCCAACGCAGGCCATATTACCCGATAAGGTAATTGACGGAAGTAAATGTATTTCTTACTTCACTATTGAGTTAAAAGATTTGCTGATCCCCGAACAAATGAAAGGGAAATTTGAGAATAATCTCTTTGGTTGTGATATTTGCCAGGATGTTTGTCCCTGGAATCGTTTTTCAAAACCAACTACTGAAGCGTCATTCAGGCCAATACATGAAATCCTTCATTTCAGTAAGAAAGATTGGGAAGAACTATCAGAAGAATCTTTCAAAATCATCTTTAGCAACTCCCCTTTAAAGCGTGCAAAATACAAGGGAATACGAAGGAATTTAAAATTTATTTCAACCAAATAATAATCCGGGAAGAATTGAACCTAATTTTACCAAATGGATCTGAAACAAAAAGACCTTGAATATATCTGGCATCCCTATACGCACCAGAAAAACCGGCCACCTGCCATCCCAATTGTAAAAGGAAAGAAAACGCTTTTGTATGACCAAAACGGGAATACCTATATTGACGCGATAAGTAGCTGGTGGGTAAATATTCATGGGCATGGAAATAAATACATTGCCAAAAAATTATTCGAACAGGCCAAAAAACTGGAGCAGGTAATATTTGCAGGATTTACCCATGAACCGGCAATCGAATTGGCAGAAAAATTATTAAAAATATTACCCGGCAATTTTACAAAAATATTTTATAGCGACAATGGCTCCACTGCAACGGAAGTGGCCATTAAAATGGCCTTACAATACTGGTTTAACAAGGGTGAGGCAAAAAGAAATAAGATACTGGCCTTTCGTCATTCTTATCATGGGGATACCTTTGGAGCGATGAGCGTTAGTGAAAGAGGAACATTTACCATCGCCTTCAGGGAAAAATTATTTGAGGTAATATTTATTGACACCCCCGATGACACGAACCTCAAAGTGCTGCAGCATGAAATTGATAGATATAAAAATGAAATCGCCTGCTTCATCTATGAGCCCTTGCTGCAGGGCGCAGGAGGCATGAGAATGTATGAAGCAAAAAATCTAAATTCTCTATTGTCTTTCCTTAAAAAGGAAAAGGTGTTATGTATCTCTGATGAAGTACTTACCGGATTTTACAGGACAGGTAAATTTTTTGCAGGGGACCATTTGCAAGAAAAAGCTGATATTATCTGCCTGAGTAAGGCATTGACAGGCGGAACGATGGCTTTGGGAGTAACAGCCTGCACGCAGGAAATACATGAAGCTTTTATTAGCGACGATAAAACAAAAACATTTTTCCACGGACATTCTTTTACGGCTAATCCATTGGCTTGCACCGCTTCCCTGGCCAGTCTCCATCTCCTGCAAGAAGGTGGGTGCAGGGAAAGAATTGAAACAATTTCCAGGCAGCATGATGCTTTCTTAAAAAGAATATCCCGTTTTGCAAAGAAAAAAGTCATTAAGAACCTGAGAAAAACAGGAACTATTTGTGCTTTTGAGATATGCATGCCTGAAACCGATAATTACCTGCAGGATATAGGTGTTACATTTTCAAAATACTGTTTAGAAAATGGAGTTTTTCTGCGTGCACTTGGAAACACGGTTTATATAATGCCTCCGTATTGCATTACAAGCAAGGAGCTCAGGAAAGTCTATAGAGTAGTTCAACAGTTCTTACATTCAATGCTGCAAAAAGATTAGTGACTATTTTTCTCAGCAGCTGCCTTTATATTCCTGATTGTAGCTTCATATTCGGGTCCGGTAATCTTATCCAGGAAAATACCAACCAGCTTCTTCCAGGGATACCAACCCAGGTCTGTATTTACATTCAACGTCAGGTTCGTTTCCTGTGAACGGCCGGGTACCACTAAAAACTGGAAGCTTTCCTTTTGCTTTTTTACGTCCGGGAAGAAGATATTTACAGTGCCCTTCCAGGGTATAACTAAGGCCACCTGAAGTTTGTCTTGATTTTCTGCGCTTAATTCCCCAAAAACAGTATCATTTCTGACTTTTTGAATTATAGTCACGTTTTTATTTTGAAATGCGGGGTACCAGTTTTTCCAGTTTTTAAGATCTTCTATCTGCCCATATACAGCAGAATCTTTGGCATTTATAAAAATGGTTTTTGAAACCGTAATTTTTGAAGGGAGAAATACCGTTACCAGGCTTAGGAAAGCAATCAACATAAAAACTGCCGCAATAAAGGATTTTACCTGTCGCATGGACAATTAATTTATTCCCATTTAAATATTTTGATAGCGGCTGCATAAATTACCAATCCCCATATTAATAAAATAGCGATCTCCAATCTCACATCCCAAAGGCTTTTGCCTTCAAATGCTACATCCCGAAGCGCTTCATTAAGATGAGTAAGGGGCATTATTTTCGCTATCCATTGCAGCCAAACAGGAAAAACCGTTACAGAAAAAAAAGTTCCGCTGATCAAAAATTGAGGTAAGGTTATAAGGTTAGCAAGAGGCGGTATGGTATTATCGCTTCGGGCAATGCCACTAACAATAAAACCAAAACCCATAAATACGATAAGTCCTATAAAACTGAGCACCAGCATGTCAAAAAAAGTTTCAAACCCATGGATTAAGGTGAAACCAAAACAGAAATAACCCAGCAGGATTATTACCACGGCTGTAAGCATTTGGAATACGACCCGGCTCAGCATTTCGCCTAATATTATGAATGTCCGGCTTATTGGGGTGGCAAAAAATCTTTTCAAAACCAATGTATTTCTAAGATTAAAAAACATGAAGGCTACTCCAAAAACGCCTGAGGCCAGCAAAGAAAATCCCAACTGCCCGGGCAGGATGAAATCTATCGTTTTATATTGCCTTATTTCTGAAATATCCCTTTTGTAATCAAAATCAAACTTTGCATAGGCAGGCCTGTCTTTATAAATCCGGTTACTGAGATTATTGATCACATTTTCAGCAAGAGCCTTGAATTGAGGCCATTTATCATTGCTTGAGTTGGTACTCTTCAGGGTAAAAATATAGGGAGGATTGCCCATAGTATTTTTTTGAATATTAATAATACCGGCTATTCTTCCTCTTTGAAGATCCTCTTTAAGGGAATCCTCGTTTCCGTATTTGATCATTATAACACCATCGTTACTTTTCAAAGCCTGGTATAAAGCATTGGCTGTATCTGCATTATTATCGATAGCTACCTTGTATACTTTCCTTGCTCCTGAATCCCCGATAAATCCAAAAACAAGAATAAAAACAAGGGGAAATGCAAAACCAAAAACTACTGCTGAAGGGCTCCTGAAAATAGCCCGCAAACTGGCTTTGGTAATAGCTAACATCGCCGTTAACTGGCTGTATCGCTTCATGAAAAGGTTATTTAACGGTGCAAAACTATTGGAGAAAAAATAAAAAGACAAAATAAAAAATATTTGGAATCATAAAACAAACTCTAAATTGAAAAGCGTAGTTCAGAAGTATTCAGGAAAGACCGGTTTTACAGGATAGTTTATAATCAAGTGCGAAAGGAAGAATAATTACTTAATTCTTTTTCAACCTAATCAACCAATATTTATCGAGTCCTGTCCGCAGATAGCTTTCTTATTAACAAATTCTCCAATCATGAAGTAATTCAATTGAGGATTTAAATTTTCAGGAGTTATTTTTGACTTCCAGAAAAGCACAAACCCGGTAGATGATACAGAATGAAATTTTATTAATCATAAAAATGCATGAAATATAATTTCATAACAATTGAGGGTAATATCGGAGCTGGCAAGACTACGCTGGCACATTTGCTGAGTAAGAGGCTGAATGGCAGGTTGATTTTAGAAGAATTTGCAGACAATCCGTTTCTTCCAAAGTTTTATGAAAATCAGCGGCAATATGCTTTTCCACTTGAGTTATTTTTCATGGCGGAAAGATACAAGCAATTGAAAGATCTTTTACAGACAAAAGACATGTTTCAGCATGTATCTATTTCGGATTACTTGTTTACAAAATGTCTGCTGTTTGCAAAAGTCAATTTACCGGATGCTGAATTTTTATTATACCAGAAATTATTTGATATCATCAATCCCCAGCTTGTTCAGCCGGATCTGCTTATATATTTGCACGCTCCTGTTAGTAAGCTTAAAGAAAATATCCGCAAGCGAAACCGTTCTTATGAGCAGGGTATAGCTACAGAGTATCTGTTTTCGCTCCAGGAAACCTATACACAATATATAAAGCAACACAACATTAAAACATTATTTATTGATGCATCATCTGCAGATTTCCTGGGAAATGAAAAACACTTAGATGCAGTATTGGAAGCCCTTGACAAGGAGTATGATGAAGGACAGCATTATTTACTTCTGCCTTAAATGAATTTTAGTGAAATCGTTCGCAAATAACAATCCCTTTGCTTCCGTAAGAATTGCAGAATTCCGAAACCTGCTAATGGGGCGGTTTGTTTTCATAATGGGACTGAGGATGATGGCCACCCTGGTTGGCTGGTGGATTTACCTGTTAACAAACGATCCGTTTGCTATAGGATTGATAGGCCTTTCTGAGGTAATTCCTGCTGTTTCATTAGCCTTATATGCGGGCCATGTTATTGACCAGAGTGAAAAAAAATGGCTCCTCCTTAGAGGAGTGATTCTTTATATTACAGCAGCCACAATTTTAGTTTTTATTTCGGGTAATTATGTTGCAAAGCACCTAAGCAATCACTGGATAGCTGTTTGCATATACCTGGTCATTTTTGGAACCGGAGTTATAAGGGCTTTTACCGGTCCTGTTTTTGGCTCCATGATTGCCTATATGGTTCCGAGATCACATCTGCCTAATGCGACAACCTGGAGCCAGGGCACGTGGCTTGCAGCCTCGGTTACCGGTCACGCAACAGGTGGATTCTTGATAGCAGGATTAGGCATTACAGGTACTTTGATCAGCGTATGCTGCCTGATATCTACCTCATTTTTTTTAATTGTAAAAATTGATAAGAAACCTGCAGGAAATATCAAGGGGGCAGTGCGTACCTGGGAAAGCGTTAAAGAAGGTCTTCGGTTTGTATTCAAAACAAAAGAACTTCTTGGCGCCATTTCACTGGATCTATTTGCGGTTTTATTTGGCGGTGCCGTTGCATTGATTCCCATTTATGCCAGGGATATACTAAAAGTGGGCCCGGAAGGTTTTGGTTTCCTGAATGGTGCGGCTGATCTTGGTTCTATCATAATCGTAATTATTCTTACATTATTCCCTTTGAAGAAAAACCAGGGAAGAATTTTGCTCCTGGTTGTGGCAGGCTTTGGGATCTGCATTATCATTTTCGGAATTTCAAAAATCTTCATCCTTTCATTTGCTGCGCTCCTGATATCGGGTATGCTCGATGGAATAAGCGTGGTGATCAGGGGTACCATCACTCAGCTTAAAACGCCTGACAATATGCGTGGAAGGGTTATGAGTGTAACCTCCATGTTTGTTAACTCCAGTAATGAACTTGGCCAATTTGAAAGCGGGATGATGGCAAAATTATTGGGTACTATTCCTTCAGTAATTTTTGGAGGATCAATGACCCTACTGGTGGTATTATTTACCTGGATTAAGGCTCCAGCCCTTAGAAAAATGGAGTATTAACAACAAGGTTCCCTTCCCAAAAAATATGAATCAATCTTTAAGGTGACTTTGTGGTTCATCTGTGCGCACAAAGAATTATTCCCCTGGAATTTAGCCTTACATGAAAAGTATTGAATCTTCTTTATTCTCCAATTTCAACAAGCTCGATATCAAAAATTAATTCCTTTCCGGCCAATTCGTGATTAGCATCAAAAATTACAATTTCATCTTTAAGTTCAGTAACGACAACCGGAATTGGATGGCCTGCTTCATTTCGCAATTGCATCTTCATGCCAGGCTCCAGTTTCATTCCGCCAGGTATATTCGAAATTGGAAATTCTATTATTGCTTCTTCATTTTTAACTCCGTAAGCATCCTGCGGAGGGATAGTGATCGTCTTTTTTTCGCCTACAATCATTCCGGGAATTGCTGCGTCAAAGCCTGAGATCATCTGGCCTGCGCCCACCGTAAATTCCAGCGGCTCACGCCCTTCACTTGAATCAAACTGCTCCCCTGAATTCAATTTCCCTTTGTAATGCACTTTTACAACATCACCCTTTTTGGCTTTGCTCATAGTTTTTGTTTTTTAAGGATTTTTAGAACTATTGTGGTCAACTGATTGAACGTGAATAAAAGATA
>OCTA010001561.1_pt1 | contig 21046 bp, 15 predicted proteins | sample 1538991 | NCBI WGS metagenome assembly OCTA01 (sample SAMEA3539302, study PRJEB22396) | soil metagenome | biome: tundra; feature: field; material: soil | place: USA | collected 2010-05 | depth 0.15 m | reverse complement strand
ATCGAGGGGATCATCATCCTCGAGGTCGCCGCCATCGGGATCATCCGCGTGGCCACCCTGGTCAACACCGATCCACAACCGGTCAGTCCGAAGGGCGTCAGAGGGTCCGGCACGGTGATCAACGCCAGGGCGACGGTGGCCCGTCCGTCGGCGCCCCAACGGCCCGGTCGGATTTCGTCCCCCTCGACCGACAGATCTCGTTTTCCCACCGAGGAGGGTGTCGGCTCCGCCGCCCGGTGGGCGGGGCGGGCTGCAGGTGCAGCCACATCGGCGGCATCCAGGTCGACGGCCAAACACGGTCCCGCCGCCAAAGCTCAGGTGAAGCGAACCATCCGTAGAGCCGGGCGCCTGGTGGGTAAGGCCGCATCCCGGCCCGATGGGCCCCCATCCAAACCAGGCTGATCCCCGGATCTCGCCAACCCCGGCTTCGACCGGTACATTGCATCCGAAGTGAGGAGGGGGATGCAATGTCCAAACAGCCTGACGTACTCGACATCGCCGAGCGCCTGTGGACAGGTGAGATATCCACGTCGGAGAGCCACCCCATGCGGACCTGGGGTGGCCTGGCCGAAGTAGCCGACGGGGTGGCATTTACCCCGTCGTTTGCCAACGTGTCGGCACTGGATACCGACGAGGGCCTGTTTCTGGTCGATACCGGAAGCTCACTGATGGCCGGTGAGATCCATCGGACGCTGCGAGAGTGGTCGGACAGCCGACTCAACACCGCCGTCTACTCCCACGGTCATATCGATCATGTCTTCGGCGTTCCGGTGTGGGAGGCGGAGTCCGAAGCCAACGGCTGGTCCCAGCCCACCGTGATCGCCCACGATGCCCTACCGGCGCGTTTCGACAGGTACATCCTGACCGCCGGATACAACGGGATCATCAACCGTCGGCAGTTCAACATCAAGGATCTCGAATGGCCGACCGAGTACCGCTACCCCGACCGCACCTATAGCGATCACCTCAACCTCGAGGTGGGGGGCATGCGGGCCGAACTCCACCATGCCAAGGGTGAGACCGACGATCACACCTGGACATGGTTCCCTGATCGGAAAGTGCTGTGTTGCGGAGACCTGTTCATCTGGGCATCGCCCAATGCCGGCAATCCGCAGAAGGTACAGCGCTACCCGCGCGAGTGGGCGGAGGCGCTGCGGGAGATGCTCTCCCTCTACGACGGCCCCGACGGAGGCCCCGATGTCCTCCTCCCCGGGCACGGGTTCCCGGTGATGGGTGCGGACCGGATCCGTCAGGCCCTCGGCGACACCGCCGATCTCCTCGACTCGTTGGTGGATCAGACCCTCGCCCTGATGAATCAGGGGGCCAGGCTCGACGAGATCATCCACGCGGTGACCCCTCCACCCCAGCTCATGGAGCGGCCCTACCTGCAGCCCGTCTACGACGAGCCCGAGTTCATCGTGCGCACCGTCTGGAGGCTGTATGGGGGCTGGTGGGACGGCAACCCGGCCACCTTGCAACCGGCGCCCGAAAGGGCCCTGGCCGGCGAATTGGCCGGGTTGGCCGGCGGGGCCTCCGCCCTGGCCGACCGGGCGCTCGCCCTGCTGGAGTCATCCACGGGCGCCGAAGGCAATGGGCCCGACGACGCCGCCCTGCGGTTGGCCGGGCACCTGGCCGAGCTGGCATGGCAGGTGGAGCCGGCAGACCCGGGTATCCAGCGGATCCGGCAACGGGTCTTCGAGGCCCGGGCCGAGGCTGCCACCTCGACGATGGCCCGCGGGGTGTTCTCGTGGGCAGCCCAGGAGTCAGACAGCCATCACCACCGGCAGGCGTGAGGCGCCCGGCCTCCCCCAGGCATGGCCACCGCTCTGACCTGGGTTGATGTCACCGCCCACCGCCCACTCCTCTCAACTTCTAATTACATGCCATCCCCCGCTAGTGTCATCGCTGTGAACGCCCCCTCCACCGACTCCACCGACCCGTCCCAAAACCGGGTCAGCGGGATCCGACGCGGCTGGATCACCGCGCTGATCGTCGGTGCTCCCCTGTTCCTGGCCGGATGCAATGCGTATCCCAGCTACGGCGCTGATCCCGGGGCAACCAAGCAAGGTAACGACACCTTCAAGCTCTACTCGGGAATGATGACCACCGGCATTGTCATCGGCGGGCTCGTCGCCGTGTTGATCCTCTGGACGGTGGTCCGCTACCGCAGGCGCTCCGATGAGATGCCCAAACAGTTCCACGAGAACCTCCCCATTGAAATCCTCTACACGGCAGTGCCGGTCATCGTCGTCGGAGTCCTGTTCTTCTTTACGGTTCTCACGGAGAACAACGTCGACGCCACCCAGCCGGTCAACGCCAGTGTCACCTCCACCGGGCGCCCGGTGGTGGACATCACCGTGACCGCCTTCCAGTGGGGTTGGCGATTCGACTACACCGGTCTCAACGTCGGAGTGGTCGGCGAAACCACCAATGGCCCGAACAACCACGGGCCCCAGATGGTCGTGCCCGCCGGCGAGACCATCCAGATCACTCTGGTCTCCAACGACACCATCCACGGGTTCTACCTCCGGGACTTCAACTTCAGCCGCTACGCCCAGCCTGGTGTCACCAATATCTTCGATCTCAATGTGCTGCACACCGGTACCTACGACGGCCAATGCACTCAATTCTGCGGGTTGTACCACTCCGAGATGCTCTTCAGTATCCGTTCGGTGACGCCGTCGGCCTTCGACACCTGGGCCAGCGCCAAGGCAACCGCTGGGCACACCTTGTAGGGATCGCCTTCCGGCGTAAACTACATCCCGCCGCCTAACACCAGGACGACTCCGGCTGATGCCGGCTCCTCCGTCGCATCATCGGCCACTCCCAAGCAGAAGGCATCGGCATGACGACAACCATTGAACGCCCGGAAGTCATCACTCCCGAAGAACTGGGGGGACCCGACGGTCACCATCCCGATGCCCACCGCGGCGACGCCGATCACGGCCATCACGAGGGGCCGAGTGGGATCGTCAATTGGCTGACGTCGACCGACCACAAGGTCATCGGCAAGTCCTACATGATCACCTCGCTGGTGACGTTCTTCGTCGCCGGCATCATGGCCGTGGTGATCAGGGCGCAACTCCTCGACCCGCACACATCACTGGTCTCCTACCAGACCTACAACGAACTCTTCACCATGCACGGCAGCCTGATGTTGTACCTGTTCGCCGGGCCATTCGCGTTCGGAGGCCTGGCCAACTACATAGTCCCCCTCCAGGTGGGCGCCCCGGATATGGCATTTCCCCGGCTGAATGCCCTTTCCTACTGGCTGTACCTGGGCGGAGTGATCACCATGCTGTCGGGCTTTCTGGTGGCGGGCGGGGCGGCCAGTTTCGGATGGGTGGCGTATGCCCCTCTGTCCAACGCCACCAACTCCCCCGGCGCCGGCAGCGACCTGTGGCTCATGGCGCTGGCCCTCACTGGCTTCTCCGCCATCTTTACCGGCGTGAACCTGGTGGCCACCATCCTCTATCTTCGAGCGCCAGGAATGACGATGTTCCGTGTGCCCGTCTTCTCGTGGAACATGCTGGTCACCGCCATTCTGATTCTCATCGCCTTCCCGGTGCTCTTTGCCGCGGTGGTGTTGCTCTTCTGCGACCGGCACTTCGGGACCCACATCTTCTCCGTGCAGGGAGGAGGTTCACCGATCTTATGGCAGCACCTCTTCTGGTTCTTCGGGCACCCGGAGGTCTACATCCTCGCCTTGCCTTACTTCGGCATGGTCACCGACATCCTTCCGGTCTTCTCACGCAAGCCGGTGTTCGGGTACAAGGGCATGGTGTTCGCCACCATGTCCATTGCCGCGCTGTCCACGGGCGTGTGGGCCCACCACATGTTCACCACCGGGGTGGTGCTGCTGCCATTCTTCTCACTCCTGTCGTATCTGATCGCGGTGCCGACCGGCATCAAGTTCTTCAACTGGATCGGAACCATGTGGGGGGGGCAGCTGAGCTTCCAAACCCCGATGATGTTCTCGATCGGATTTCTGCTGATCTTTTTGGTGGGCGGCGTGACCGGGGTACTGCTGGCGTCGCCCCCTGTCGACTTCATGACCCACGACACGTACTTTGTGGTGGCCCACTTCCACAATGTGCTCATCGGGACCGCGGTGTTCGCCGGCTTCGCCGGCTTCTACTTCTGGTATCCGAAGATGTTCGGGCGCATGCTGCGCGAGGGACTGGGCAAGCTCCACTTCTGGTTCCTCTTCGTCGGCTTCTGGGTGGCGTTCATGCCCCAGTACCTGCTGGGCCTCCACGGCATGCCCAGGCGTGTCGCCAGCTATGCGCCGGATACCGGCTGGACGACCCTCAACGTGATCTCGACCCTGGGTTCCTACATCATCGCATTCTCGTTCCTGTTCTTCCTCGTCAACCTGGTGGTGTCGTGGCGCAAGCCGGTACCGGCCGGTCCCAACCCATGGGACGGCCACGGGCTCGAGTGGTTCACCAGCTCACCCCCGCCGCACCACAACTACACCCACCTGCCGCCCATCCGTTCGGAACGGCCGACGTGGGATTACAACCATCCTGAGCATCGCACGGTGGTCCACAAGCCCAAAGACAAGAAATCCACCTCGCCCAAAAGCGACAAGCAGACGGTGGGAGCACCTTCATGAAGGTCGTGTCCCTGTTTCTCGTCGGTATGGCGATCTTCTTTGGCATCATCGGAGTCATTTACTGGTTCACCAGCTACGAAGATGCCGGGTTCTTGATGCTCATCGGGGCGGCGCTGCTCGGTCTGCTGCCCGGGAGCTACTACCTGTGGTGGACGTATCACATGAAGCTTCAGCCCGAAGAGGACCCCGATGCCGCCATCGAGGACAACGCCGGGACTGTCGACTCGTTTCCGGGCTCGAGCATCTGGCCTTTCATTTTGGGAATGGGTGCCATGTTCGCCCTGTTGACCTTCGTCTTCGGCCTTTGGTTGGCCCCCATAGGCGGTGCACTGATGCTCTCGGCCTTGATCGGCGTCACCCTCGAGAGCCGTCGTGGAGGCGCCGTCTGAACTGCAGCACTCTCTGACCAGGCGTTCCGTCTGATCAGTTGGGATCAGGCGCCTCGGCTCGTAGAGGCCCGCGTCCGAAGTGTGCGGAACCTGCCGGCTGTCGCTACCGCAACTGGAGCAGGTGGAATACGGTGCCCTGGTCATCGACACAGTTGTCAGCGGCGAACCCATACCGGCGTTCTTCGACGGAATTGGCCGTGCCCCCCAAGGTAGCGACCTGTGCAACCGCTCCTTGTATGTCATCCACCCGGTAGGCCAGCACCACCAGGTTGTACGGACGGTGAACAACCGATTGGCGAGGCGGTGATCTCCTCCCGCTCAGTATGCCAACTCGGGGTGCATTATCGCCGCGACATCGACCGGCACAGACCTGTGTTGGCTGTCAATCTCCTCGTTCGCGTCCCGACGGCTCTGATCTGTGATTCCGCACCACGACGACCGAACAGTGCGCATGGTTCGCCACGTACTGGCTCACCGAACCGAGGAGAAGGCCACGAAAAGCGCCCAGTCCCCTGGATCCGAGGACGACCATGTCCGCCGTCCGGCTGGCATCAACGAGGGCAACGGCCGGTGGCTCCTCACTGGTCTCGCCGCGCACAGAGACCTCCCGTGCCACCGAAGCGACGTGACCGACCGCCTCGGCAACAATCTGACTCGCTGTTTCGGGAACGCCTACATCGGCGCCGACACGGTAGCTCAAGTCTGCCGGGAAGATCAGCGAGGTCACCACGCCAAGTCGGGCGCTGGTCCTACTGGCTTCATGTGCCGCCCAGTCGAGCGCCAGGTTCGAGCCTTCTGAGCCATCCACACCGACAACAATCCGACTGGGGCCGCTATTCGATGCCCGACCCTCTGCTGATCGAATGATGGCCACGGAGCACTCGGCATGCGTGAGGCAGTGCTGTCCCACTGATCCCACAAGAAGTCCGCTGAACCCGCCGAGGCCCCTGGACCCGACGACCAACAATTCGGCACCCCGACTGACCTCGATGAGGGCGAGCGCCGTTGGATCTTTACAAACATGGGTCTCAACCCGCACCTCTGGATGCCGCTCGATCACCTGCTTCCTCGCACTTTCCACGATGCGGTCCGCATCGCGTTCCAAGAGCACGGTGGTCGTATATCCACGGTAGGCCCAGGCCGCGACGATGGAAAGGGTGGAATCATTCCGTTCGGCTTCAGTTGCTGCCCAGTCGAGCGCTTCAGCTGCACCCGCTGAGCTGTCCACTCCGACGACGATGCGGGAGCGGACCTTGTCGTCGGGATTCGCCCGATGTTCAACGCCGAGTTGTCCTCCCGGCTCGTCGTTCGGGTCTTCTCGTGTGTGTGCTGGCTTTGCCACCAAGTCATTGTCAGGGAGTCCGGTGATCGCGGCAAGGGCCGAAAGGCCCAACCGATCTTGGTTTTCGAGATTCCATGCCACTTGCTTCGGTACTGGGTTTGCTTGTCCGCCAACGATCGCCGAGAGTTCCGGACCTCAGAGTAAAGAACCGGCGCCCACCGAAAACGCTATGCGGCATAGCCGTGACCCCGGACAGTCACCCCTGATGACTCTGCCCGTTCCCAGATACCGATCAACATCTTTCGCATCATCGGGAAGTCGCCCACCTCGAGGAGGACAGCGCTGACCAAGGCATCCACCGGACCGGTGCGAGATCGGACCGGTCCGGAGTCGGGTCACCAGTCGCGTTGGTCGGCCCTGCGGTACCAGCAGCCAGGCCCAGATCGCGTCATCCTTGGCCCCGACGAGCGCACGCCCGAGGTCGAACGCGGCGAAGACCGATGCGACGGAATCGCCGATGGCCCCAGGGGCGACTGCGCCGTCACCCACCGCGAGCACCCGCCTCCGCCGCAACACCGAGCCGTCTTGAACCCAGAGAGTCATACAGGTCAGCGTTTGACCCCGGCGTCGTCCCAGTTAGGGTCGAACGTCCTCGATCGGATGCACCGAATGGGGCCGGTCACGGACCATCGCATCTCAGCGGTGGCCTCGGACCCATGCCCCGGCCCACCGCTGAGATGCGACGAGCAAGACAATGGCAACGGCGCCAATGGCTGTCGCGCCAAGTACGACCTGAAGCCCCGGAAGTTGCAGATCGAAGATGCTTCTCGACCCCGCGAGGACGACGAGTGTGACGAGTCCCAGGGTCATGGAAACCACAAGGGCGATCCTCGGGGCATTCAACGGACGGGCGACGAGTACGAGGACGGCGAAGGCCACCGCGGCGAGCTCCAGCATTGCCGCAGTCCGTTGTTGAGTACCGCTCATGTTCGGCCCGAGCCTGGCCAGGGCATAGACGGCAAGCGTCGCGGTGGCGGCAATCACCCCGGCCGGGATGGTGAATGCCAACACCTTTGCCACAAAGCCGGGGGAAGCCCGTGGCGCACCTCTTGCCAGGGCCAGGAAGAACCCGGGGATACCGATGGTGAGTGTGCTCACGATGGTGAGATGCCTGGGAAAGAACGGAAAGGGGAAGCCCCCGACAGCCACCACGACGGCGAGGATCGCGGCATAGACCGTCTTGGTCACGAAGAGATTCGCCACCCGCTCGATGTTGGCAACGACCCGCCGGCCTTCGCTGAGCACCTGGGGGACTGCGGCGAACGAGTCATCGAGAAGGACCATCCGGGCAACCGATCGACTTGCCTGGCTCCCCGAACCCATCGCGATGCCGAGATCGGCCTGCTTTAAGGCCTGGACGTCGTTGACCCCATCCCCGATCATCGCGACGACGTGACCCTGCGCCTGCAGGGCACGGACTGCCGCGACCTTCTGGTCCGGCCGTACTCGACCGAAGATGTTTGCGGACGACAGCGCAGTGGCCATCGAAGTGTCGTCGGCGGCCAGTTTGGACGCATCACATGGGCATCCCACGAGCGGGATGCCTACTTTTGAGGCAATTGCCGCGACGGTCGCGGGTGCGTCACCCGAGAGCACCGTCACCGTGACCCCCTGGTCAGACAGATAGGCGATGGTCGAAGCCGCCTCGTCCCGCAGTTGCTCCGAGAGGATCACGAGGGCCACCGGAACCAGGTCCGCGAGTCCGTTGCCAGCTTGAATCGACTCCCCGGTTCTGGCAAGGAGGAGGACCCGGTGACTGGCACCCTCGTGACGACTCCGCTCGCGTTCAAGCTCAGCCGGGAGTTCGCTCGAGAGGATGTCCGGTGCTCCCAAGACCCAGGATCCGTGATCGGCGAAGGTCACAGCGCTCCACTTGCGGTCGGAGGAGAAAGGGACCCGGCCAGCGACCACCCAGTTCGGTGGCTGATCGAATCCCTGTGCCAGCGCCTGCATGGTTGCATTGGGTGCCGGGTCTGTTGCGGCCATGGCGCCGACGGCATCGTGCACGGATGCCTCGTCATGACCCGACGCGACAGCAATGGCCTCGAGGGTCGCCCCTCCTGCCGTCAACGTCCCGGTCTTGTCGATGCACAAGATGTCGGTCCTGGCCAGACCCTCGATCGCCGCCAACTCCTGCACCAGGACCCGTCGTCGCGCCAACCGGATCGCGCCGACGGCGAACGCAATCGAGGTAAGGAGAACGAGGCCCTCGGGAACCATTGCACCGACACCGGCGACCGATCCCCGAAGCGCGTCGCCGAGCGACTGGTGGCTTCGGACGAGTTGGCTCACGGTGAGGGCCACACCGGCGGGAATCATGACCCAAGTCACCATGCGCAAGATCGAATTGGTACCCGCCTGGAGCTCCGAGTGCAGCAGGCTGAATCGGACGGCCTGGGCCTGAAGTTGAGTTGCGTAGGCGGCAGCCCCCACTGCCGTCGTCCGGACCATCCCGCTACCTGCGACCACGAAGCTCCCCGATAGCACAGTGTCTCCAGTGACCTTCGCCACCGCCTCGGGCTCACCACTCAACAGGGACTCGTCCACCTCGAGTCCGGAACACCCGATTACCACCCCGTCCACGGGCACCTGATCACCCGGCCGCAGCTCAAGCAAGTCATCAACCACGACATCCTCCACGGCGATATCGGAGACCACCGGCTCCGCGGACGATCCGCCGCGAAGGGCATGGGCCCGAGGCGCAGTGAGGATGGCGAGACGGTCGAGAGTCCACTTGGCCCGCAGCTCTTGGATGATGCCGATGGTGGTGTTGGCCAACACGACGACGCCGAACAGGCCGTCCTGAATAGGCCCCACGATCGCGACCACTACGAACAGCGATCCGAGAATCGCGTTGAACCGGGTCAAGACATTGGCCCGCACGATCTGGCCGATGGTGCGACCGGGCGACGGTGGAGGCGCATTCACCTGGCCGGCGATGACCCGCTGTCTCACCTCTTCGGCAGAAAGGCCTACTTCGCCTGGCGGCTTACCGGACATGGCGGGTGCCAATGGAGCCGTCCCCTTCGACGCACCGCCAGTGAGCTTCTCATCCACCACACATCCAACCTAGGATGCCGCGGCCAACGGCTCTATTCGGCCGCAGCGGAAGTATGCGATCGGTCCAACCCAACTGATGGCGATGGCAAGACCCCAGCGCCATTTTGGACCCCGCACCGCGGTGACCGGACGTCGAGCGAGATCCACCCATGCTGCAGCTGCCAGCGCCAGCTGCAGCGTCGCAGCCACCGCGATCGCCGCCCGGCGCCGCGGCGGGAGGTCCCTCCACCGCCGACGAGATCCCACGCAACTGCCCATCTCCCTATTGACCCACATGGCTACGACGCCGACCAGGGCCGAACGACCCATCGGAACAGGTCCGACATGCCCGCCCCCACGGCCCTAGGCCCCACGGCCCGGCCGATCCGGCGAGCACCATTGGCACCGGGGCCGGTTACGACGGTCGGTGCCCAGTCACTGCATGGATACGCAGCACTGTCGATAGCAGAGGCGTTGCAGGTCGTCGCCGTCGGGTCGGCGGCGTCGGGGTCATCGCGTTGCCCACCTTGCGGGTGCGCCAGCGTCACCAACGCTCGTGATCCCTTGATCCCGCCCAGCTAGCCCGAGTTTCCTGGATAGCTGACTGAAGATGGCGTCAATGCTGCTATCGGTGTTGCGTGCCTTTCCACAAGCCGAGAGCCCCTGGGGCTCGGTTCCGGGTGCACTCCGACGTTGTGACCGATGGCACTGCGAGATGGACCGGACACTTCCCCAGACCTGGGGGCCACCGGCACACTGATCAAGCGACAGTGTGGTCACAGTCACCTGGGGGCATGCAGCGCATCAGCGGCACAGCCGCACATTCAGTGTCGCACACCCTGGTTCCGGCCTCGCAGCAGTTGAGATTCTCTTCAGAACAACTCGTGAGTCGGGTCACCTCTGAGAACCGGGGATGACCTACGGTGTTGACCGGTCAGCCGGGGATCCTCGGCTCGGTCCGGACCTCGTTGTGAACCACCGCGACAGCGGCCAGAACGGTTTCGGCGGTCAGATCCTCAGCCATGGCCGAGATGCTGCGCCAAAACTACGGCTGGCAAGCTCCTCATACCTCTGTCATTGCCCGAGCCACCCACCCTCCGACGGGTACCGCCCTGGGCTCCTTGACGGGCGGCGGGGTTGTTCGCCAAGCGAGTGAGCCGGTGGGGTCGAAGTCGTCTCCGGTGGCCGTCACTCTCCGTGGCTTCGCCGAGACTTCACATACCTGTTGCGCTCCACGTCGCGGCGAATGGGGCTTCTCTGTCTTGCAAGATGCCACCCTGTGTGTCGGTCATGTTCCGAATTGAGGTGGTCGGGACGAATCCAATTCGCCGCGACGTGGAATAAACCAAGAGTGCCGGCCATCCCGGTGATGACAACTCCGACCATACAGAAACCATCGGCCGCCGTCGGGCCCGACTCCAGATCTGATCAGATCAGATCAGCGCATGACCCGGCGTATGCCGGGCCCGGTGGCCAGGTCGGCCGGTACCATATCGATGAAGGTCGGGACCGGAACCGCTTCGAGCTCCTCGTGACCGTCCCCTGGGCGTGCCTCGGTGGGTACCGTCGAAAACTCGCCGCTGGCGGACCGATGGACCACATTGGGAGGCTTTCGCTTTCCGATGCCCTCTGCCCCAGCCATCTCTTCGCAGATCTTGACGGTCAGGAAGTAGGTGATGACCGGTATCACCGGCACCGCAATCCGGAAGAACCACAACACAGAGTTCAGTCGGATCTGGAAGAAGTTGGCCAACACGTCGGTGGACGATGCGGAGAAGACCATGAACATCAGCATCAGCATCATGGCGCCGGCGCCGGTCCGCTTCGGACGATCTCGAGGCCGATCGAGAAGGTTGTGATAGGCGAGGTCCCTGGTATGCCTCGCCTCGATGAACGGCCAGGCGAAGAAGATATTGAAGATGATGCCGGGGAAGATCACCGCGGGAAGCAGTACCTCCAATGGGATGGTGTGGCCCCAGCCGACGAACTCCCAACTCGGCATGATTCGCAGGGCTCCATCGAGCCAACCCATGTACCAGTCGGGTTGGACGGCGTAGGAGATCTGGAACGGCTCGTACTGCCCGAACTGCCAGATCGGGTTGATCTGGGCGAATCCGGCCAATATGAAGGTGACCGCTGTCGTCATGAAGAGAAAGCCGGTGGTCTTGGCCATGAACGTCGGGAACATCGGCGACCCGACCACGTTGTGCTCGGTCTTCCCTCTGCCCTTGAACTGGGTGTGCTTCTGTTTGACCAGGAGGCCAAGATGGGCAGCCAGGAGCCCGATGATGAGCGCCGGGACGATGAGGACGTGGAGGAGGAAGAACCTGGGAATGATGATCCCATTGCCTGGATAGTTGCCTCCAAATAGGAAGAAGCCCAGGTAGGAGCCGACCAATGGTATCGACTCGATGATCGAATAGGTGATCCGGATACCGGTACCGGATACCAGGTCGTCGGGGAGGGAGTAGCCCAGGAACCCATTGACGATGCCCAGCAACAGCATGGACACGCCCACGATCCAGTTGAGCTCGCGGGGCTTGCGGAACGCACCGGTGAAGAACACCCGAGCCATATGCACAGCGATCGCGCCCAAAAAGATGTCGGCGGCCCAATGGTGGGCCTGGCGCATCAACAGGCCGGACTTCACGTCGAAGGAAAGCCCGACCGACGAGGCATAGGCCTCGGACACCTTTTGGCCTTGGAGCGGGAGATAGCTGCCGTGATAGACGATCTCGTGGGCGGAGGGAATGTAGTACAGCGACACGAACACACCGGTTCCCAACAGCACCAAAAACGAATACAGGGCGATTTCCCCCAACATGAAAGACCAGTGGTCGGGGAAGATCTTGTCGAGGAATGTCCGGCCGCCTTTGGCGATACCCAGGCGGTCGTCAACCCATCGGAGCGAGCTGTCGATCATGGACGCTCCCAAAAACCGGGGCCGACGGCCTGTTGGTATCCGCTCTGGGACTGCAGATTGCCAAACGCGTCAACCTTCAGAGGCAACTGCGGCAACGGTCGGGGCGCGGGGCCGAACTCGGGCACGCATCCCGAGGCAACATTGAAGATCGACTGATGACAGGGGCAGACCAACTGTTGAGTCAGTTCCTGGTACAGACCGACTGGGCACCCGAGGTGCGTGCACATCTTTGAATACGCCACGTACCCCTGCACGCCCCAATCAGTTCGCCCCGGCGATTCGAGTTGAAACGGGGGGTCGTTGGGACCGATCTGGGCCAGGCGGATGAGGATCGTCTGATCCGGGGAGGATCCTTCGTAGCCCTTGGGGAACACCGTCAATACGCCACCAACACCGAGGTCGGCCACCTTGACGATCCGACCGTCGGCCGTCACCAACTGCGAATTCTTCTTCCAGTTCGTAGCGAAGAGGGAGGTGTCGGTATTGGTGGCCTGACGGGAGGTGGCCGGTTTCGGACCCAGCGATCGTATGAGCGGAAAGGCAATCACCACACCCATGGCGGTGGAGCCCAGAGCGAACAATCCACCGAGCACCTTGCGGCGCTGGACCACCATGCCACCTCGCTCGACGATGGCGGCGGTCATCGCATCTCGCTCAGCCTCGGTGGAGTGGAATTCGTGCCGCTCCTCGACGAACGGCCCCTGAGCCATCAGGTACTTACCCCAGGCAATGACACCGGCGCCCAGGGCCAGCATGCCGCCACCAAGGGTGGCCGCTTCCCACTGGGTCTGATCGCTTAGCCAATAGGTGATGCCAAAGCCGATGAAACCGAGGAAGCCGATGACCATGGTCGCGGCAGCAAAGGCCTCGGCCCGGCCCGGATGCTTGGCGTAGGGCTGCAGGTGAGGGTCCTCCACGGAAACAGTCGTCAGTGGAGGTACCTGGTGCGACTCGTCGCTCACGAACGCTCTCCAATCCAGAAACAGACCAGCATCAACAGGCCGACCCCAATGAGCAAACCGACAAACCCTTCACCCACCGGACCGACTCCGCCAAGACCGAATCCGCCCCGATCGTCCGGTTGCTGGATGACCCCGTGTACGTAGGCGGCGATGTCATGAGCTTCGGTGGGGGTGAGGTTGCCTTCGCTGAACCGGGGCATGTTGCCCGGGCCCGACCGGATGGCCTCGATGATCTGGGTGGGAGTGGCCAGGTGGAGGCTCGGGGCGTAGGCGCCTCCGGCCAAGGCGTCACCGGCGCCGGTGATGGTGTGGCATGCCGCGCAGTTCAGGGTATACAGGCTGCCGCCGGACTCGAGATTGGCGGCACTCAGGTTGACGATCGGGATCGGCACCCCGGTTCCGGGTCTTTTCGACTGCACAAAGGCGGCGATCTGGAGGGTCTCCGTCCGATTGAAGCGGGGTGGCTTCTCGGTGGCCTGAACGCTGGAGTCGGCCAAAGGCATGCGGCCGGTGGACACCCAGAAGTCCACTGTCCCTGCACCCAACCCCTGCAAGTTCGGGGCCCGTGAGCTGCCGGAGGCATCTGCACCGTGACACGAGGCGCAACTGGCGTCAAAGATGGCCTGGCCGGGCGCGATGAACGTTTCGGGGAGATTGATGTTGGCAGTGCCGTAGCCGGATGGAGCCGACGATGTTGGCGATGTCGTCGGTGTGGGGTAGGTGTAGCCACCGCCGGCGGACGCCAAAGTAGTTGGAGTGGTCGAATCAGCCTGTGCCGCCGACGGCGAGAACGCCATCAACCCGAAGATACCGACGCTGGCCAGTAGCGCAGCCGGTATGGCATATCGACCCCTGAACATTCCACGCATTCCGCTAGGCACCTATTTGAGGAGGAAGAGACAGACGAAGAGGCCGACCCAGACGATGTCGACGAAGTGCCAGTAGTAACTGACCCCCTGGAACACCGCCGTCTCGCCCGGGTCACCCTTGGGACCCTTCAGGCGACCGAGGAGGAAGATCATGGCCACCAGGCCCAGGGTCACATGGAGCCCGTGGAGGCCACTCATGATGTAGAAGAGCGAGGCGAAGGCGGTGTGTGTCGGGTTGGTAGCGGCGTCATGCGAGAGGGTGATCCACTCATAGAACTGGTTGGCCACAAACAGGGTCCCCATGATCAGAGTGACCACGATGAACTTCTTGGCGCTCCGCCGATTGCCCCGCTCTTGGTCCCAGACCGCCTTCTGCATGGTGAAGCTCGACGCCACCAGAACGACCGTGAAGATCCCGGCTTGGATCGTGTCGAGCTTGGCCCCGGCCGGCGGCCACACCGAGGCATGGGCCCGGATGGTGAAGAACGCCGCGAACAGGCCACTGAAGAACATCACTTCTGAGCCGAGCCAGATCATGACCCCGATGGCCAACATCGGTGGCCGATCGGGACGGTGGCGTTGGCGTGGATTGGTCGCCGGCTCGATGGCGAGGGCCTGAGTCACGGCGTATTTCTAGTCGATGGCAGGCGCCAAAGGCCAACCAGCCCATTTCACCTAGCCGGGCACGGTTCAGGCACGGTCCGGTTACGGCCCCGTGTCGATTATGTGTCAGCTGGTGCTGGTCAACGGCGCAGGTAGAGGGGCCCGGTGGATCACCACCAACTTCTGGGTCGGACGGGTCAGGGCCACATACAAGGTGCGCAGGCCCCTGGCCGTCTCTCCGGCGATGATGCCCGGCTCGACCACCACCACCGAGTCGAACTCGAGACCGTTCACGGCGTCGGCGGCCAGCAGCACCAGGGGCTCAGAGAGACCGCCTTTCCGCATGTTCTGTGGGTCGACTGTCGGGAAACCAACATCTACCAGCGCCGAGGCCAAGGCCGGAATCAAAACTTCGGGAGCAATGACCGCCGCCCGTCCGGGAGCTATTGACGCCACCTCGGCGGCGGCTTCTGTGGCCACCCGCTCGGCCAACATGAGCTCGGTCACGCCACTGGTGGTTCCGTCGGGTCCGACGACCGGGACCATCCGGGGCGGCTTCCCCGTTCGACGCACGGGCCGGGGCGGCTGCAGCCCGGGCGCGGCGACAGCCAGCACCTGGGAGGCGACCTCGAGCACTTCCGCCGGGGTTCGGTAGCTGACCGTCAACTCGACCATCCGGGCCTGACGGCGGCTGGGGAGGTGCTCGGTGATATCCGTCCAGTGGCGCGGAGCCCACGGCGCGGTGGCCTGGGCGATGTCGCCCACGACAGTCATCGAGCCCGACAAGGATCGTCGGGCGACCATACGCAACTGCATCGGCGACAGATCCTGTACTTCGTCCACCACGATGTGGCCGTAGCTATGGCCACTGTCATCCACCGAGCCGTTGCGGGGACCGAGCAGATGCCGGGCCTCATCGACCAGCGCGGCATCGGCGGCCGTCCAGGTCACAGCCCCGAAGGAGGCAGAGCGGGGACGCCGAAGCAGCGCCTGTTCTTCGGCGGACAGGATGTTCTTCCCTGCCGCCGCCACCAGGGGTGGGGCCCCGAACAAATCATGGAGCAACTCGTTGGGTGAGAGCCGAGGCCAGATCCGGTCGAGTGCCGCCACGAACTCCGGGACGCGGTGGACCTTGCGCGAGAAGTCATCGAGGTCGAATTCGTCCTCGGACAGCTCGGAGGGATCTTCATAACCGGGAAACGCCATGATCGCCGCCGAGGTGCCTGCCCCCAATGTCTGTTGGGTTTGGCGGGCGCGATCGGCCAACATCTGCACCAGGGCCCGTGACACCAGGCGCCGCCGCGCATTGTGGGTTCCCGGCCGCCGGCGGGCCATGGTGACCACTTCCCTGGTGTCGGCGACGGACAGTCGGAGCAACAGAGCGCCGTAGGGAATGGTGAGGTCGGCCGCCAGTGGTCGTTGTCGGGTCCGAACCGCTCTCCTTACGACCCTGGCCATTCGGGCGTCTCCCTTCAAGAGAGCCACCGCGGTGGGTTCGTTGCCTCTGACCCGAATCTCAGGGACCAGGCCCGAGATGGTGGAAAGCGTCACTCCCGTCTCCCCCAGAGATGGAAGCACCTGTTCGATGTAGCGGAGGAACAGAGGATTGGGCCCAACGACCAGCACCCCCTGTCGCTCCAACGGAAACCGGTGGGTGTAGAGGAGATAGGCCGCCCGGTGGAGGGCCACGGCTGTCTTCCCGGTGCCGGGACCACCCTGGACGACCATCACCCCTGACAGGGGTGAGCGGATGATTTCGTCCTGTTCGCGCTGGATGGTGGAGACGATGTCCGTCATTTGACCAGAGCGGGCCCGGTCGAGCGCGGCCAGCAGGGCGGCGGGCCCTCCGATCGGGACATCACCCAAAATCAACTCGCCTACGTTTTCGTCGGAAGAGCCCAAGTTTGGTATCGACGGCTCTCCGTTCAGCCCCCCGATCGAGAACCGTTCGTCTTCGACACCGACCACCCGACGGCCGTCGAGAGCCAGGTGCCGACGAAGGACCAGACCTTGTGGATCGCGCCCGGTGGCCCGGTAGAAGGGCTCGGCGACCGGGGCGCGCCAGTCCACCACCAGAGGATCGAGGTCGGCGCTGTGGATCGCCAACCGCCCAATGTGGAACACCTCGGTGTCCCCTGCCCCGTTGTGTGCCGGTCCGGGAGAGATGGTCCCGCTGCCGTTCCCATCGGCAGGGCCGGCAGCCGTTGACCCGCGGCCAGAGCCACTGCCGCCTCCACTGCCGCCTCCACTGCCGCCTCCGTTGCCGCCTCCGTTGGCCATCCCCGCATCGCCTGACCCGTCCGGCAAGACCCGGTCGATCCGCCCGAAGGTGAGCGCCTGATCACCGATGTCAAGTTGTTCCAGTCGGGCCATGCTGGTGCGGACAATCACGTCCCGCTCAGTCCGGGACTGGAAGGTTCCACCCTTCCCCAGGTCGAGAACCCCTCCAAGCATGGATGTGGCGTCATCCCGCATGGCGTCGAGACGCGCGTAGGCCATGTCGACGAACTCTTGTTCGGCGTGTAGCTCGCGTTCGACCCCCACCGGCGCCTCCGTTCTACCCTCCCCGTCCGGCTCAGGGGAACCCTTGATTGTATGCGCCCGTTCCAACCGGCGCGACCGGCAACGCCTCATCAGGGTCGGACAGGCCGGGAACCTAGACTTGCGACCATGGCGTCAACCGGCAACACCTCCAAAGTTGCAGGTCGCACCGACCCGGCCTCATTCCTTCAGACAATTCCAAATGTCCGTCCGGCCACCGCCGGGAACCTGCTCGGATTGGGCATCAACCAGCCGCACAACCTCATCGGCCTGGATGGCGACCAGCCCTATGGAGAGCTGTGCCGGCTCGACGGCCTACGCCATGACCCGTGCGTCCGGGACGTGTTCGCCGCACGTGACGCCGCACGTGCCAAGCCCGACTCGTCGGCACCGTAGGCTCGGCGGTAGCGTCCGATGGTGCCTCCACCTCGTTCCGGCCGCCATGACGGCTCGGCGTTCATCCGGGCGTGTCGGAGCCAGAGCGTCCCCCACGTACCCGTATGGTTCATGCGTCAGGCCGGTCGTTCGCTTCCCGAGTATCGGGCAGAGCGGGGCGCGGGCAGCATCCTCGATGCCATTGCCCAACCCGAACTGGTAGCCAAGCTGACCCGGCAGCCGGTCACCCGCTACGGCACCGATGCCGCCATCTTCTTCTCCGACATCGTGGTTCCCGCCGCCGCCATCGGGTTCGGCGTCGACGTGGTCCCAGGTGTCGGCCCGGTGGTGTCCCGACCGTTCACCTCCAAAGACGACCTGCAACGGATTCGACCGCTCGAACCCGAGATCGATACGCCGTACGTCATCGAGGCCGTCCGCATCCTGGCCGAAGAGCTGCCGGTTCCGCTGATCGGTTTCGCCGGCGGTCCCTTTACGGTGGCCAGCTATCTGGTGGAGGGCGGGCCCTCCCGCAACTTCACCCGGGTCAAGGCGCTCATGCATGGGGAGCCGGGGATCTGGCACACACTGATCGACCGGTTGACCGACCTGGCCCTGGCCTCATTGCGTTCGCAACTCGATGCCGGGGCGGATGCCGTTCAGGTCTTCGACAGCTGGGCTGGGATCCTCACTCCTCGCCACTATGAGGAGTTGGTACTGCCCTCCACCCGTCGGCTCTTCGCCGAGTTGGCGGTCTCCCATCCCGGAACCCCGACCATCCTTTTCGGGGTGGGAACAGGAGAGCTCCTCCCCCTCATGGCCACCGCCGGCAGCAGCGTGGTGGGCGTGGACTGGCGGGTGCCACTCGACGATGCCCGTCGTCGGGTCGGGCCCGGCATCGCGCTCCAGGGGAACCTCGATCCGGCCCTCTGTCTGTCCACCTGGGCGGTGGCCGAAGCAGAAACCCGGGAGGTACTGCTTCGGGCCGGAACCACACCCGGGTACATCTTCAACCTGGGCCATGGCGTGTTGCCCGAAACCGACCCGGCCATCCTCGAAGAGGTGGTCAGGCTGGTCCATGCCGAAGGCCTCGCTGGGGTGGGAACGCCGACATGAACCCGTCTCAGTCGTCCGGACCGCCGGAAGGGGAAGCCCCACTCACCGGCGTGCTGGTCATGGCCCACGGCACCCCCGGCACGCCCGAGGAGATCGAACCCTTCTACACCTCTATCCGAAGAGGCCGGCACCCGACCCCCGAGCTCCTCGCCGATCTCGTGAAGCGCTATGACGCCCTGGGCGGAATATCGCCGTTGGCCCACCGCACCCAACGCCAGGTGGATGGATTGGCCGTCGCTCTCGAAGCGATGGCCCCCGGTGAGTACGTCGTCGGCTACGGCGCCAAGCACACCTCACCCCGCATCGAGGACGGCATAGAGGCCCTTGCTGCCGCTCACGTGGAACAGATCATCGGAGTCGTCCTCACTCCGCACCAGTCGACCCTCGGCTCCGGCGAGTACCTGCGCCGGGCGGGCGAAGCGGCGGCGGCTACCACCCCTCCCTCGCGGTTCGTGGGCATTCCGTCGTGGCACCGGGCACCGGGCCTCGCTGATCTGTTGGCCTCCAGGACCAGCGCCGTCCTGGCCGCACTGACACCGTCCCAGCGCCAGAAGACGTCGGTCTTCTTCACCGCCCACAGCCTCCCGACCAGAGTGATCGCCGAAGGCGACCCGTACCCCGATCAAGTCCACGAGTCAGCCACCGACATCGCCTGCCTCCTCGGTCTCGACGTCATCGACGATCTCGATTGGGGAGTGGCGTGGCAGAGTGCAGGACGAACGGCGGATCCTTGGATCGGTCCCGACCTCCTGGCCGAAATCCGACGGGTGGCCGCCGACGGGACCACGTCGGTGGTGGTCTGTCCGGTGGGGTTCGTCTCCGACCATCTCGAAGTCCTCTTCGATCTCGACATCGAGGCCGCCGGTGTGGCCCGCTCGTTGGGGGTGACGTTCGCCCGCACGCCTTCGCTCAACGATGACTCCGGGTTCCTCGACATCCTCGCCAACGTGATCCGCGCCGCTCCCGCGTCGACACCCTGGTGACCGCTCCCCGCCGCCCGGTCATCGCCGTGGTGGGCGGAGGTATTGCCGGCCTCTCGGCCGCCTGGGAGTTGGTGACCTCGTCCGACATGGCCACCGGGGCCGGTCCTCCCATCGTGCACGTCCTCGAAGCTGACAACCGGGTCGGAGGCAAGCTGGACTCCGCCGAGTTCGCAGGACGAACCGTCGACCTCGCCGCCGACGCCTTCCTGGCCCGTCGGCCCGAGGCCACCGAACTCTGCGAGCAGATCGGGGTGAGCGACGAACTCGTCCCGATGGGCACGACCGGGACGTCGATCCTGGCCCGGGGTCGGCTCCGCCCAATGCCCGCCGCCCTCAACCTCGGTGTCCCGACCAGATGGTGGCCGCTGGCCCGGTCGGGTCTCCTGAGCCCGGGCGAGTCACTTCGGGTGACCAAGGACCTGGTGATGCCCCATCTTGGCGCTGCCGCGGTGACCGGTGACCGATCGGTGGCCGACATCATCGGCGAACGTCTCGGCCGCCCGGTGGTGGAACGGTTGGTGGACCCGCTCATCGGTGGGATCAACGCCGGAGGCGTGGACGAGCTCAGCGCCGCTGCCACCTTCCCCGCCCTCATTACCGCCTCCCAGCGGACCGGCAGCCTCATGCGCAGTCTCGGTCGCCTGCCTCGGCCCGAGGGGTCGGGGCCGGTCTTCTGGTCACTCCGCCAGGGAACCGCGAGCCTTGTCGATCGGTTGGCCGGCAGGCTCGTCGACCCGCGCTCCGCCTGGGATGTGTCGATCCATACCGGCGTGTCGGTGGACGCCATCACCCAGGCGTCGGGCGATCCCTCCGGCGGGAGAACCTGGAGCCTGACCCTGGGCGGTATCAATGCGGCAGGTATCACCGGCGATGGCGATGGAGTCCTCGCCGTTGACGGCATCGTCCTGGCGCTTCCCGCCCAACCGGCCTCGGTGCTGTTGGCCGTTCACTCCCCCATGGCGGCCGGCTTGCTCAGTGCCATCGACTACGCGTCGGTGAGCGTGGTGACACTGGCAGTGCCACCCGACGCCATCAATCACCGACTGGACGGAACCGGATTTCTGGTGCCGCGGACCTCCCCCATCGGCGGGCGACCGGCCCTCATGACCGGATGCACCTACTTGTCCAGGAAGTGGCCGCACCTCGCCTCGGCCGGCACCGAGCTCATCCGGGTCTCGGTGGGCCGGTACGGCGACGAACGGCACACCCGACTCGCCGATGACGAGTTGACGGCCGCCGCCTTCGGGGAGTTGGCACAGGTGCTCGATATCCGCGGTGGCTACTCC
>OCTA010001560.1_pt1 | contig 21056 bp, 13 predicted proteins | sample 1538991 | NCBI WGS metagenome assembly OCTA01 (sample SAMEA3539302, study PRJEB22396) | soil metagenome | biome: tundra; feature: field; material: soil | place: USA | collected 2010-05 | depth 0.15 m | reverse complement strand
AGCGGAGTTGATTGAGGCCATAGCGGTCCGCGCCGATGCGGAAACTGGTGAGGATCGCCTCGTGGATTTGGCGAGCTGTCCAGCCGGATACCGCCGTGCTGCTGTGCATCAGCACTTCCATCAGGCGGATCATGCGGGTGTCGTGGATCTTGATGCCGGGGTACTTTGCCGATCCAACAGCGATGGGCAGCGCCAGCCGTTGGAGCAGCGGAAAATCGACATGCACATTCAGCCATTGAGCCTGAAAAGCGGCGAAGCGGCCAGTCACCGCGAGCAGCTTTTCGCGCACCGCGGCGAGATGATCCAGGCCTTTCTTCAGGCCGAAATCGGCCAAGTTGTTGGAGCAGGCCTCGTTGCGCAGATAAGTTGAGAACTTCTCGTACTGCTTGATGAAGGCGTTGCGATAGTAGGCGCGAAAGATGTGATGTCCGTGCTCGACCTGTTCGACGACCGTGTTCAGCTTGCCCTTCAGCCTTTTGGTGACGCGCTGCCCGAAGACCTCGGCGATCTTGTTGGCCGTCATGCGCCACAGGCCGATTTCACAGCCGCGCTCGAAGATTCTGTGGATGGGGAAGTTGCGCTTGAAGATGAAGTTGCGGCAGTATTCGATCTGGCTGACGGCATAGAAGCGGCGCAGGTTCATCGCCGCCCGCTCGCGCTTGGAAAACTTCGGCCCCAGTATGAGCGTCCAGTAGTCGAGCCGCTTGCGGATGACTTCGGAGGTGAAGCGGTCCGCGGCTGCTTGCAGCGCCTCCGGGTCGGAGACTGCCAGGAAGGCGTTGTCGTTCTTGCGGAAGCCGACCTTCTCGCGGTTCAACTCCTGCTCGATAAAGCTGTGGCCGTTCAGATAGTAGGTGGTCTGAAAGGGAAAGAAGGAGGCCACGCGCATCACCATCGGCCCCAGCGTTTCGTCGCGGATGTAAAAGTAATAGTGAGTGAAGCGGCTCCGCTGGCGAGCCAGGATGCGGTAGTTGGGATCGGTGGTGGCAAAGCGAGGTACTGCCGAGCGGAACGTCTGGCCCTGTTCCATGCTTTTCAGGATGAAATACAAGCCGTGCCGCCCGGCCCGTTCCATGCGACGCAGAGCCGGACGCACATAATCCTCTTTGCGCACCTTCGGCTCGGCCCATTCGATGGGGGCGTGGTTGCGGGCAAACGCCTCCACCCATGCCTGATACTCGTTGGCCCGCCGCGACAGCACTTCCTTGCCGATCACCGGCTCGCCGACAACGTTCTGAAAGAAATGAACCACCTGCCCCGGCCGGGACAAGCCACTCAGATAACCGTTGATCACCACCCGGTCAAAACAGTGGTATACAAAGAGCAGCAGACTGCCAAACAGCTTTGTGAATGTCTCCACCGGTCGCCCTCCCGTTTTCTCGTCTTGACAACAAGATCATCGGACAGACGACCGGCGGGGGCAAATTTCAAATATCTTTGGCTAGTCTTTAGAGTTGTGGCGTTCAAGCACTGCAATGACCTGGATGGATGGGTTTCGCCTTCGATCTGCAACGCTGCCCGGCGAGCGCATCGTCGTTTTCAGCGGGGCTCCAATCTGAAATAGATATAAAAACAGTTACAAGTTGCGCACTATATCGGCTATGGGGCCATCTCAAATCGATCCATTGCAATCAATCTCTCTATATCGCATTCTGTCCAACGATTCTAAAACATCTTGCTGAGAGGGCCTTAATCCGTCAGGGGTGGACTTCGTCAGCTTGCTCGATTGGCTACCATCGCCAACTGGCGGAGCGCGTTGCCGGGCGGTTCCTAACAAAATCGGATTCAGTAGGCCGGCATGAAGCGCTGGCAAACTACTTCGCCCTACTCCCAGCACTGCAGCCAGGCGTCAACCTGTGCAAGGTTTTCAGAGCTTCCTGATCACCAAACTCTGGCTGGCTTGCCGGCTTACCCTGCCATCGATCCGCGCTGCTGAATACAGGGTCGGGTAGGGGGTTTCCCTTAATTGATTCGGGCCTGTCATGGCTGATGCTGGTCACAGTGTTTAGCCCGGGCGGCCTGTGTAAACTAACCGCGGGCTCATCTGAGTCCACCGGCAATCTTCGATAAAGGATTGCTTTCAACGATGTCAAACCAACATGTTCGACGCCAACAGCACCCCACCGCCATTCAGCACCACAAGGATGGCATCAACTCAACCCCGGCAGCCAACGACTATCTGGCTGGCGACACCTTGGACCTCGAAGGGGCAGCGGTCGTCCTGAAGTGCTGCAAGGCCACTATTAAGCGGCGGGCAGCAATTCAGAACATCCCACACAAGCGCATTGGGTCTCTATGGCGGTTTTCCCGCCTGAGACTTGAAGCCTGGATGCGGGAGGACGCGGCCTGAGAGTCGAGATCAGCCCAGGAAAGGCGATGGGATGCCCCATCGCCTTTTCCCGTTCATGTCACATTCCTATTTAGGTAGCAGACGGGCCGGCACCAACTGCTTGACAAGCTCGTTGTGGCTCTTTCTCATATCGGACGAAAGTGCATGCCTGTAGATGTTCATGGTCGTGGTGATGTCCGCTTGCCGGAGCAAATCCTTCTGAGTGCCTACCGCGGCGCCCCCGGAACTCAACCATGAACGGCACGCATGCCGTAGCGTGTGCCAGGTAACATGTCCAAGCCCGAGCTTTTCTGCCGCCGGCTTGAGACCCTTCTGCAGAAGCATGGACGCGCTCCGCGGGCCGCCGGTGTAAGGGGAAGGGAATAGCCACTCGCTCCCGCGGGTCCTGGGGCGGTAGTCTTCCAAGGCAGCCATGACAGCATCAGCAAGAGGGAGTTCGGCCTCGGAAGCATCCGATTTGGTCTTGCCCAACTCGCCGTGAGTGAATTTACGAGTGATGGTTATCTTCCCGGCCTCAAAATCGATGTCCTCCCATTTGAGAGCCAGCAACTCACTGATTCTGAGGCCTAGGCAGCCATCCACCAAAACCATGATGTTGAGCGGCTCGGGCAGTGCATTGAGCAACGCCTGAAAGCCCTCAACGGTAACCTCGGTGATCTTCTTCTTTCTCTTCGTGACTCCTTTGATCTTGACCAACGTCATGGGGTTTTGACCCATGGCCGGGATGAACTTGTGGAGCGCGGCAAGATCGAAGCATACGGAGAGCACCGACCTGATTGATGCCTTGGTTGTCGGGGCCAGCCGCAGTTCCTTGAACCACGTGACTACCTCTAACGGTTCCACATCACGGATCGCCGCTCTGGCGAACTTCGGTTCGATGTAGTTCCTTAGGAGGTATGAGTTCACCTGCTGGGTGGAATGTTCCAGTCCGGGCAGGTGTTCTTTGCGATAGAGATCGATCACCGACCCGAAGATCCCCTCGACCTTGGCCCGGTCGGCGCCGGAGTTCACCTGGACCACCGTGGGCTCAATCGCTTTCCGTACATCCCGCTCGGTTGGATATTCTGCCCCATCGAATGTGAGCGACTTCTGGTGCCGCTTTCCGTCCACCCACTCGCTGAAGCGGACTTTCCAAACGAATCCACCGAGACGCTCAAGTTTCGTAATGTTACCCTGTTGATACCGTGGACGTTTGGTCTTCAACCCGTGCCGCCTTCTGTTCCCTCCCTAACCGCGGGAACAGTGCCAGCGTATCACAGCTGTGCCCCCAAGTGACCTGCATCTTTAATAGTGTTTCGTATATCGCTCATTCTAAACGTGGCCCCGTAGCTCAGGTGGATAGAGCAGCAGTTTCCTAAACTGCGTGTCGGAAGTTCGAGTCTTCCCGGGGTCACCACAGATTCTACAACCTGTTGTATTTAAAAGACTAAGCCATTCAACTCAGATTGCTCTTCCTCCCGCATACTTCCTCGGATGAATTTGTTGACATTGCCGGCTTTTGAAAATATTATGACCAGAAGTCATAAATGGTTGTTGGACATATATGGGTAGAAGTCAGGTACACAAGCCGGCAAGTCATGCTCGACCGCTCCGCGAAAGCACAGCGAAAACACAAGGGCCGGGACGTCGGCAACGTCGCGCTTTAGAAACGCGCATGCGGCTTTTCCGTTGCGCGCTTCAGCTATTTTCAGAGCGCGGCTTCTCCAACGTCACGATCGAGCAAATCACCGATGCTGCCGACGTCGGCAAGGGAACCTTCTTCAACTACTTCGAGAGTAAGGATCACGTACTGGGCATGCTGGCAGAGATTCAGCTAAGCAAAGTGAAGGACGCCGTGCTGCTGGCCGGCAAGGGCAAGGAGCCGATCAGGCCGGTACTGCGCCGGTTGGTCTTGAGTCTTGCCGAAGAGCCCGGACGCAGCCCGGCCCTGGCTCGTGCCGTTGCCTCATCCTTTCTGACAAACGAGGGCGTTCGTGTTCTCATTGCGCGCTTCATGCTTGAGGCCTGCAAATTGATTGCGGAAGTTGTGGCGGCTGGCCAAAAACGCGGCGAAATTGATCCTCAATTAAAAAAGGAAAGAGTCGCGCTGCAGCTCCAGCGAACGTTCATGGGAACGATTCTCTTTTGGTCGCTGCATGGTGAGCCCGCGCTAACGGCATGCGTCGAGGACAGCTTTCAACACTTTTGGAGGGCAATCGCCGTCACTGCCCTGAAGCAGGAACCATGAAATCCAATCTCCGCATTTCGGCCCTCATGTTGCTGGCGAGCCCGATTACATGCTTGGCTCCTTGCGTAATCGGCGTCGCTCAGCAACCGGCGCCTTATCGCCTCACTTTGCAGGATGCGATTCAGAAAGCACTGCAATCCAACTTGGGAGTCCTGGTCGCCGGCACCAGGGTGGATGAGGCGGAAGGTACCCGCATGCGCCGTTTGTCGGCCGCTCTGCTGCCGCGCGCCACAGTTCAAACGTACGCGAACATGCAGAATCGCAACCTGCGCGCATTCGGTATATCGTTTCCCGGCCTGCCGGAAACAGTTGGGCCGTTTTCTAACTACGATGTCCGTATTTATGCTCAACAGAACATCGTCGATCTGGCGAGTGGCCGGGCACTAAAGGCCAGCGAGCATGCTGTGGAAGCCGGCAAGCTGGACTCCAGGGACACCCGTGACATGGTAGTGCAATTGATTGCCGGCATCTATCTCAACGCGCAATCCGCCGCAGCCCGAGTGGATGCGGCCCATTCGCGTGTAACTGACTCCAATACGCTCTTCAAGCTGGCTAAGGACAAACACGATACTGGAACTGCTACGGGCGTCGACGTGTTACGGGCGCAAGTGCAGCTCGCTAACGATAAACAGGCGCTTCTGATTGCCCAAAACCAGTACAAGCAATCGCTGCTGGCTCTTGCTCGCAACCTGGGCATGAATCCGTCGACACCGTTGGAATTGGCGGAACCGCTCCGTTATATGCCCCTAAGCCAGCCCCAAGCCGAAGCCTTGGTACCTGCTGCGCTCCTCGCACGCGCTGATTACCTGTCGCTTGCCGCCCAACGACAGGGCCTGTTGGAGCAGCAGCGTGCAAACCAGGCGCGTTATTATCCCAAGTTCAGCATCAATGGTAATCTCGGTGGAATCGGACGGAGCATCGGCGGCATTCAGGGTACAGGACTGATTCAAGGGCAAATCGATTTCACAGTCTTCGATCACGATCGCAACGGTGAGGCGCAGGAGTTGGCCGGCCGGATCAAGCGCATCGACGACCTGCTCGATGACATGCGGCGCGGAATCGATGAAAATGTTCGCGAAGTACTGCTGAACCTGGAGTCTGCGGGCGAACAGGTAGCTGTTGCCAAAGAAGGGCAAGATCTGGCGCAGCGTGAGCTCGAACTCGCGCAAGATCGCTTCCAACAGGGCATGACCAACAACGTCGAAGTGGTTACCGCTCAGGATGAACTTGCCAGGGCGCAGCAAAACTACATCCTTGCCGTATCAAGCCATGTTGACGCGAAGTTTGCGCTTGCTCGTGCCCTTGGCGACACAGAGAAGAACATTGGTCAGTTTCTGACTAATCCCTAGAGAAGGTTAAGGTTCCTTGCGAGGGTAGAGGCTATGAAGCGAGTTATTCCGGTTTTGATTATCCTTGCCGCCGCGATTGCCGCCGGTGCGTATTTCTATCCGCGCCTTCAAAAGAAGCCGGCCATCGTAAGCCAGCTCACGCTCTCCGGCAACATTGAAGCGCATGAGAGCCTGGTAGGTTTCAAAGTCGCGGGCCGAATTGTCGAACTGCCAATAGAGGAAGGTCAGCAGGTGGAGCAAGGTGTCCTGCTGGCGCGCTTGGAAGATGCGGACTATAAACAGAGGGTACGCGTCGATGAGGCCGGTGTTCGTGTGCGCGAATCGAACCTCGCACTTGCACTCGCCGGTACCCGCGAACAGGAAGTGAAAGCAGCGCAGCAATCCATGCTCGAAACTCAAGCCGACTTGGAGCAGAAGAAACTCGACAGCGACCGAGCCCAGCGGCTCTTCGCCAAAGACGAAGTGTCGGGGCAGGACCGTGACTTGGCGGCAACCGCGGTCAAGCGCACTCAGGCGGTCTTCCAGGCAGCGCAGCAACACTACAACCAGGCTCTCGAAGGCAGCCGAAGGGAAGATATCGCGATTGCGCACGCTAATGTTCAAGCAGCCAATGCCACTCTGGGCCTGTCGCGAGTGAACCTCGATTACACTATCCTGCGTTCCCCTTCCGCCGGCGTAATTACTGTGCGGCAGGCTGAACTCGGCGAAGTAGTTTCGCCTGGCTCGCCTGTGGTTACGCTCTCTGACCTCGATCACATTTGGCTGCGCGCCTACATTGCCGAGACCGATCTGGGCCGCATCCATTGGGGACAGGACGCCGCAGTTACAACCGATACTTATCCCGGCAAGCAGTACCATGGCCGTATTTCATTCATCTCATCAAGCGCCGAGTTCACGCCCAAGAGTGTTCAAACTTACAAGGAGCGAGTTACACTCGTCTACCGGATCAAGATTGATATCGACAATTCCAACCATGAACTCAAACCTGGAATGCCGGCAGACGCTAACATCGATTTAACCGAGCCAACTCAGCATGCCCCACAATCGAGTACGGCTCCGGCCAGCCAATGACAGGCGAAGTCCAGCCCGCGATCATCGCCCAGGGACTCACAAAGAGCTTCCCGGGAGTCCGTGCCGTCGATTCTCTCACCTTTGACGTGCGTGAAGGAGAGATCTTTGGCCTGGTCGGTCCCGACGGGGCAGGGAAGACGACCACTTTGCGTATGCTTGCCGGCATCATGCCTCCCGATGCAGGTTCAGCCACTGTGGCCGGCTTCGATGTGGTGCGCAACCCCGAGCGAGCCAAGCACGCATTAAGTTATATGCCGCAGCGGTTTGGGCTTTACGAAGATTTGACTGTTGACGAGAATATCCGCTTTTACGCGGACCTCTTTGGCGTAAAGAAGTCCGGGCGCGAGGAGCGTTCCTTGCAACTGCTTAAGGCAGCCGGCATGAGTGAATTTCGCAAGCGCCTGGCGGGAAAACTATCCGGTGGCATGAAGCAGAAACTCGGTCTGGTCTGCGCTCTCATTCATCGCCCCAAAGTACTATTGTTAGACGAGCCGACGACCGGCGTCGATCCCGTCTCGCGTCGCGAATTCTGGCGCATCCTCTATGAATTGATCTCCGAAGGCGTGGCGATTCTAACCTCCACCGCTTACCTCGATGAGGCCGAGCGCTGCCATCGCGTCGCCCTCATGCATGAGGGGAAACTGCTCTTCTGCGACACACCGGCAAACCTCAAGGCCAATATGGGAAAAGGCGTTTTGTCCATAACGTCCTCTGACCCGCGAAGCTTGCGCGTCCAACTCGATCATGCCAACGGAGTGTCCAGCCTGGTGCTCACTGGCGACGGCCTGCATGTGGTGGTAGATGATGCCGCTCGGCGCATCCCTGAGTTTGAAGCGTTGTTGAAGAACGCAAATGTGCAATTCGACGTGATTCAACAAGTGTCTCCGACAATAGAGGATCTATTCGTGAATGCCGTCAGCATTGGAGATCCTACTCATGTCTGAACAAGTGAATTCAGTCGTGATGGAGAAACTGGTGAAGCGGTTCGGCGCTTTTGTGGCCGTTGATCAAGTGGATCTTGCGGTTAGAAAAGGCGAGGTATTTGGCTTTCTAGGTCCGAATGGCGCGGGTAAGTCCACTACAATTCGCATGCTCTGTGGGCTGTTGAAACCTACATCGGGCCGCGCAACGGTTGTCGGATTTGACGTTAGCCGCAAACCGGAAGCGGTCCGCCAGAACATAGGCTATATGTCGCAGAAGTTTTCTCTTTACAACGACCTCAAGGTGATCGAAAACATCCGCCTGTTCGCCGGCCTCTATAGCGTGCCATCTCGGAATCTTAAAGAAAGAATCGATTGGGCGCTCGATATGTCGAGTCTCCGGGGGCAGGAAAACCTGATCACCGGCACTCTCCCGGGCGGGTGGAAACAGCGCCTTGCGCTGGGCTGCGCCGTTCTCCACAAGCCGCCCGTCATCTTCCTCGACGAACCGACTTCCGGTGTCGATCCCATCACGCGCCGCCAGTTCTGGGATCTCATTCACCAGATGGCCGGTGAAGGCGTCACTGTCTTTGTAACTACGCATTACATGGAAGAAGCAGAATATTGTAACCGCCTCGCGTTGATCTTTCGCGGCAAGATCGTGGCCCTGGGAACGCCTTCGGAGTTGAAACGCGACTGCATGAAAGGTGAGTTGCTCTTGGTTGAGTGCGACTCGCTTGGCAAAGCGGTGGAACTCTTGCAATCCGCTCCGGATGTTATGGATGCTGCTGTCTTCGGCAATGCTCTGCATCTGGTTGTAAATGACGCAGAGGCTGCGGTGCCGAAACTTCAAAAGTATCTTGCCGACCATGGAATCAATGTCGGCCGCATCGAGAGGATTCGTCCCAGCCTCGAAGATGTATTCGTATCTTTGACAACCGCGCAAGAAGCAGGAGAGGGGCACAAGGCATGAGCTTCACTCGCTTGCTGGCCGTGGCCAAAAAGGAGATTGTGCAGATTCTGCGCGATCCCAGAAGCCTGATGATTGTTCTCGTCATGCCGGCAATTTTGGTTCTGCTGTTTGGTTACGGCGTGAATCTCGACCTCAAGGGACTTCCTGTTTATGTGCTTGACCGCGAGGGCAGCCAGCAGAGCCAGGACCTCCTGAAGCGATTCGAAGTCAGCGAGTACTTCCATATCGTCCGCACTGTGAGCAGTTATAAAGAGCTGACGAGAGCTCTCGACGATGGTCGCGCCAAGATGGGGATCGTAGTTCCGTGGGATTTCTCACAGCGCCTCCGCGACGGGCGTCCCGTGCAGATTCAGGCGCTAGTCGACGCTACGGACGATAACTCGGCCAATGTGCTTATCGCCTACTCACAGGCTGTGATTCAAGGCTATTCATCGGAGATTCAGGTTAACTGGCTTCGTCAGCGTGGCTTTTCTGTTCAGCCTGCTCCCATCAACGTACAAACCCGCACCTGGTACAACGAGGATCTTGAAAGCAGCGCATTCATCATTCCAGGCGTGCTGGCTTTGGTCATGTCGGTCATCGGCGCGTTTCTCACATCTCTTACCATCGCACGCGAGTGGGAACGCGGCACCATGGAGCAACTGATTTCGACTCCCGTAAGCGCCATGGAAATAATGCTCGGAAAACTTGTGCCCTATTTCGTTCTTGGCATGTTCGACGTGATTGTTTCTGCCGTCATCGCACTCTATTGGTTCCGCGTTCCATTTCGAGGTTCGTATACTACATTGCTCGTTAGTTCAGCGATGTTCCTGGTCGTGGTACTCTCGCTGGGATTTCTGATATCGGTCCTCGCAAAGAACCAGTTTGCCGCAAGTCAAATCGCATTGCTTGTTACCTTTCTTCCGGCCTTTTTGTTATCCGGCTTCCTGTTCTCGATCGAGCAAATGCCTATAGCCCTGCAATGGTTCACGCGGATTCTCCCCGCGCGTTACTATGTCTCAGTCCTGAAGAAGATATTCCTCAAGGGAACGCCGGCAGCTTTGCTCTACGCCGATCTCGTACCCCTGGCACTATTCGCATTTGTGTTGGCGCTGCTCGCCATTCGCTCGTTCCACAAGAGGTTGGCGTAAAGGAGAGAAGACCATATGCTGGGCCGCCTAAAACAGATGTTGATCAAGGAATTCATCCAGGTCTTCCGCGACAAGAGAACGCGGTTTATCCTGTTCGGCCCTCCTATCGTCCAAATGCTCGTCTTTGGGTACGCCGCCACTTACGAGATTCATCATGTGCCTACCGTTGTACTCGATCTGGACCACAGCCAGGAAAGCCGCGAACTCATTTCGCGATTTACCTCGAGCCCCTACTTCGACGTACAGCGTCAACTTACTGGCTTAAGTCAGATTGGTGATCTCATCGAGCAGGGCAAGGCAACTGTAGGCATCGAGATTCACGCCGGTTTCGCCCGGAATCTGCGCAAGGGCCAGGCCGCTCCGTTGCAAGTAATCGTGGATGCCACTAACTCCAACACAGCGCTGATTGCCAGCGGTTATATAACTCAAATCTCGCTGGACTTTGCCCGGGATTACCAAAAGGACCGCATTGGTCGAATCGCGCCCCAACTCATCGAAGTTATGCCCTCAGTCGAACTTGAAGCGCGTCCTTGGTATAACCCCGACCTGAGGAGCCGCTGGTTCTTTATCCCCGGGATTATCGGCAGCCTGACCCTCGTATTGGTAATCACGCTAACTGCGTTCGCAGTCGTCCGCGAACGCGAGATAGGCACCCTTGAGCAAATCATGGTCACGCCCATCCGTCCTGCGGAGTTTATCCTCGGCAAGACTCTACCTTTCTTCTTGATTGGCCTCTTCGATGTCTCGCTCATCGCAGTGGTCGGCTCGCTGTGGTTCCAAGTCCCATTTCGCGGCCACTTATTGGATCTGTTCGCCGGCTCGGTCCTCTTCCTACTCTCCATGCTGGGCGTGGGTTTGCTGATCTCCACAATCTCATCTACTCAGCAGCAGGCAATGGTAACAGCCTTCTTCTTTATCATGCCGGCGGTAAGTTTCTCAGGCTTCGGATTTCCCATCAGCACAATGCCGCAGTGGATGCAATACCTCACCTATCTCAGCCCGTTGCGCTATTTTCTAATCGTCCTTCGCGGTACATATCTCAAAGGAGTGGGAATGGACATTCTCTGGCCCCAGATGGCCGCCATGGGAGGGCTCGCGTTCAGCCTGCTCACCATTGCCATTCTTCGCTTCCACAAGGCATTGGATTAGCCCTTTGCGCGTTCCAGGAAAATCGCAGCCAACTCTTCCGCATTGCGTCGCAGATCGTGCCGTTCCAATATGCGAATTCGTCCATTCTTCGCGATTTGTTTTCGCAGGCTTTGGTCATCCATCATTTTTGCCAACGCCTCGACCAACCCATCGAGGTCTGCAGGCGCCACCAGCAAGCCGTCGATTCCATCGCGGATCAACTCTGGGATTCCTGTGATGTTAGTTGTCACGCACGGAATCTCCATTGCCATCGCTTCCATTAAGACGCACGGAATTCCTTCCGCAAAACTGGGGAGACAGAATAAGTCCGCCGCAGCATAAAGTGCGCATATCCCATCCTGGTCCACTGGCCCTTCAAATACCACGCCGGAGGGATTCCCAATCTTCGCGGCATGTTCTCGTAGCGAGGGTTCATCGGGCCCCTGGCCTGCCAGGTGAAGCCTTACATGACGGCCCTGCCGTTCAAGCCGGTCCACCGCCTCAATCAGCAGGTGCTGTCCCTTGGCAGGCGTCAAACGGCCTATGCAAAGAATCTCGAAGTAATTCCGTGGAAGGCTGCCGGGCCGGGGCGAGAACACCTGCGTATCGATTCCCACCCGAGATACGATGAACTTATCCCAGTGGGCATAAGGCGAGAGCATCATGAGCTGGCTGCGGGCGAAGGAACTGATGCAGCAAATGAAATCCGCTGCTGCAATCTTCTGCTCGAGATATTGGCCCTTGGCATCGTAAAACTCATCGGGACCGTGAAACGTAATCGAAAAACCAAAACCAAAGACATGGTGCACAAAAAGACCAACCGTGGCAGCCTGGGACCCAAGGTGGACATGAAGGTGACGATGCTGTTTTCGCTTCATCCACGTGCCGACCATCAATGCTTCAGTGAAATACATGAGGTTGAAAAAAAGCCGCCTCAGGTCGAAAACTCCGAGCCTCACCGCCCATAGAAATCCGCGGAAGTAACCACGAGGTTCTTTCACCGCTGTCCGCAAGTGGGCGACGATTGCCGCTGCCATCCCATCGGCTTTGATGCAGTAAGTGCGCTTTGCCTCTGCGGCTTCCATGGCTGTCAAGTCGCTGATAGGACGGTCCGGCGGGTTGATGGATGCAACGTCGATGCGAAAGCCCAACTCGCGAAGTTGCAGAACTTCCCGCGAGACAAAAACCATTGACACCCCGGAATAGGTGCTGACCAGGTAAGCCAAGCCGGGGACCTGGCCAACTAGGGAGGGCTTCGTGCCGGTACGATCAACCTGATTGGAGGCAGACATTCGTTGTGTCCTTACATCGGGTACGCTGCAATACTGGATGAGGCGAGGTCCCCCGGCTACATCGAGGCCGTGAATCATCGGCGGAGACTGGGCTTCAACCAAGTATATTGGCTGCACTAAGGGAGCGCCGAATAAGGTATCGTTTTGGAGGGCATGGTCATTAACCCAGAGAGAAGTCCGGCGACCAAACGCGCAAGGTAGACAACAGTCCAGCATTCCCAATATGGCGTCGCTGCGGGTGAGCGTGGCCATCAACCTTGTGCCAGGCAGCATCAGAGTCACAGGATAGTTTTGGAGAGATCGGTTCCTTATGATGGAATTCCACATTTCGCGGCAGGCGCGTGAACGCTACCAGTTCGCGGAGTCGCTCTTTTCGTACACAGGGAACGTCGTCTTTGCCAACATGCCCGCTTGCCGGGAGTTCGCTTATCGCATGAACCGGGTGCGGGACGTCGAAAAGCACCCTGAGCTCGCGGTTCATGCCGGCCAACTCTACGCCATGGGGCTTATCGACGAAGCCAGTCACGTCCTGATGGCTCGATATCGCGAGCAACTCGATCCCGAGGTCATGACCAGCGCTCTCGACTGGTTCGCCTCCAAGGTTGGAGCCGAAGAGCTCGACTCGATGCTCCTCACCTTTGTCGAGCAGTTTCCCGGCATTTCGGTGATTCGAGGGCAGGAAACGCCCCGGCAGTGGCTGGCGGGCGCGACCGGTGGAACCCCCCATCGGGCTGCCGCTCTCGAAGAAATAATGCTGTTGTGGACCGCCAACCGCAACCAGGCCTTCCAGCCATTCGAGGAGCTCTTTGAGGAAAAGACCCTCGCCGAAAAGACGGTGTACCGCCAGCTCACCCAGCAACTGCCGGATTACTTCGCCACGCGCCCTTTGATTCCACTGCCTGGCGCCAAGCCTGTGAACCTTTTGGAGCTACTCCGGGCGCCATCGATTGGAGCGCCCCGCTCCCTTGCCGACCAGCTAGCCCTCATTCGCCGCCTGTGGAAGCCGTTGCTCGGCGAGAGCCTTGAGCGGCTTCTGCTCATCGCCGGAGAGATTCTGCACGAGGAAGAACTGGCCATCTGGATGCAGTTCAATTCTCCTGAGGCCGCAGAGGCCAAACGCCGCGACAGCGGCCGCCAACAGTGGCCTTCCGATGTCAGCACCGCGGAGGTACCGGTATTCGGCGCTGCCGACGCGCATGAATATGAGAAGTTCAGCCCCGATACCGCGTGGATGCCCAACACTGTTCTCATCGCCAAGAGCACCTACGTATGGTTGGCACAGTTGAGCAAGCAATACCATCGCGACATCTATCGTCTGGATCAGATTCCCGATGAGGAACTCGCGACCTTGGCGAATCGCGGGCTCAACTCGCTGTGGCTCATCGGTGTATGGGAGCGCAGCCGCGCCTCCAGGACGATCAAGCAGCTTTGCGGAAACCCCGACGCCGTGGCCTCGGCCTATTCGCTTTTCGACTACAGGATCGCCGACGACCTGGGCGGAGAGTCTGCCTACATCAACCTCCGTGATCGTTGCTACCGCCGCGGCGTACGCCTGGCAAGCGACATGGTGCCCAATCACATGGGCATCGATTCCCCCTGGGTTGTCGAGCATCCCGATTGGTTCATCTCGCGCCAGGAAAGCCCTTACCCCGCCTACAGCTTCAATGGTCCGGATGTCTCTCAAGACGGCCGCGTAGAGATCAAGATCGAAGACCATTACTTCGAACAGTCCGATGCCGCCGTTGTCTTCCGGCGTCGTGATCGCGCCAGCGGCGAAACTCGCTACATATACCACGGCAACGACGGCACCAGCTTCCCCTGGAACGATACCGCCCAACTCGATTACCTGAACCCCGCCGTTCGGGAACAAGTCATCCAGACCATCCTGCACGTGGCGCGCCTGTTTCCCGTCATCCGTTTCGATGCCGCCATGACTCTCGCCAAGCGGCATTTCCATCGCCTCTGGTTTCCCGGGCCGGGTGCAAGTGGCGCCATTCCCTCCCGTGCCGAAAACGGAATGAGCCAGGCCGAGTTCGACCGCTGCATGCCGCATGAATTCTGGCGCGAAGTGGTGGACCGGGTAGCCGCGGAGGTCCCAGGGACTCTGCTCCTGGCCGAAGCTTTCTGGCTCATGGAAGGCTACTTCGTTCGCACCCTGGGTATGCATCGCGTCTACAACAGCGCCTTCATGGTCATGCTGCGCGACGAGGAAAACGCCAAGTACCGCTCGGTCATCAAGAACACCCTTGAATTCGACCCCGACATCATGAAGCGCTACGTCAACTTCATGAGCAATCCCGATGAGCGCACCGCCATCGACCAGTTTGGCAAGGGCGACAAGTGTTTCGGTGTTGCCGCGTTAATGGCCACCCTGCCCGGCCTGCCCATGTTCGGCCACGGCCAGATCGAGGGATTTACCGAGAAGTACGGCATGGAGTACCGCAGGCCCCGCTATGACGAAACTCCCGACCGGTGGCTGGTGGAGCGCCACGAGCGCGAAATCGCCCCCCTGTTGCAGCGCCGCTGGCTCTTTGCCGAAAGCGCCAACTTCCGCCTCTACGATTTCTTTCAAGACAACGGTTCCGTAGACGAGAGCGTCTTTGCCTATACCAACCGTAGCGGCAGCGAGCGCGCCCTCGTCGTCTACAACAACCGTTACGGCACAACGCACGGCACCATCGACTTTTCCGCGGCTTACGCCGACAAGGGGGTGGCTCAGCTTCGCCAGCAGCGCCTCATGGAGGGCCTCGGGCTCAATGCTGGTCCGGCTACCATCTTGGCATGGCGCGACTCGCTCACCGGCCTCGAATTTCTGCGCCGGGCCAACGACCTTGCCGAGCGCGGCTTCACCCTCGATCTGCATGCCTACCACTGCCACGTTTTTCTCGATTGGCGCGAATTGTATGCTACGGCCGATAAGCCCTGGGACCGCCTCTGTGACCAGCTTAACGGCCGCGGTGTCCCCAACCTGGAGGATGCGCTCGTCAACCTGGAATTGCGGCCGGTACACGATGCGCTCCGCTCGCAGCTTGATCCAGCCTTGGTGCGCTTGCTGGCCGACCTGGCGGAGCAACCCCGTCCCATGGCCGCGGGCGCAGCTTTAGCCGGAAAGAAGAAGAAAATCGAACTGGTGCGCAACGAATTCTTCCAGCAGGCATGGGAGCGTTGCGAAGTCTTCCTCCGTGTCGCCCAGGCAGCCTATGCCTCGCGCGCGGCCGCCGAGAACAAGACCGCGGCAAATTCGGCGAATCCCGGCCTCCTGGGCCCCGCCTTCCGCGAACGTATGCGCGCCGCCATGCGCATTCCCGGCATTGAAGAGCTCTTTCCCGCGCCATGGACCGTTGCCGCCCGCCGCATGCTTCCCAGCCACAGCCCGCAGTTTACTGCGACGGCAATGTGGGGCCCGGTGCTCGGTTGGTGTGCGCTGGAGTTGCTGGCGGAGTCCATCGACCCGGAGAACCCTGAACATGTTGCATTGGACCTCTTTGACCGGCTCCGCCTGCGCGAGCCTTTTGCAGAGGCCTTCGCCGCTCTCGGATTCGAAAACGAAGAAGGCTGGCGCGTTGCCGCCCGCATCAAAGTCGTCCTTCTCACCGGTGCCGGAGTTGGTAAGCAGGAGCCGGAACCGGCTCCTCCTGTTACGGAAAATACCGGTTCTGTAACAGGGCACGACTTCAGTCGTGCCGATGCATCAGCCGTGTCTGAAGGAGCCTCAGCCCCTGACGGACCCACATCGAAAGCGCCTGAATCCCCAGCCGAATCAAAACCGGCTTCCCATGTTGCGGAGCAGACAGGCTCTGTAACAGCGCAAGACTTTAGTCGTGCCGATACGCCTGCCGAATCAACAAGGGCTTCAGCCCCTGAGGGAACCACATCGAAAGAATCCTCCGAGGCCACACCCGTCGTCGAAGACGAGAAGATCGCCCTTTCCCCAACCCTATGGCGCGATCCCGACGTACGCTGGCTCACCGGGGTTCACGAGGCCAAGGGCCACGCCTATCTGATTCGGGAAAAGTATGAGGAACTGCTCTGGTGGCTGCTCATGCCGTCTCTGCTCCGCCTCGCGGGCGAGCCTTCTCCCAGTCGCTCTGCTGTCGCGGAGATGAGCAAAACCGTCGAGGAAGCTCTGGCTACTGCGGAGTCCGCAGCCTATCGCGTCGATATCCTTCTAGGCCCGGCCGCCGAAGCCGACGAAACGGAAGTGACCTCGAAAGACACTGAAGCGCCGACCGAAGAACCTCAGAAAGCAGCCACCGAACCGCCGCCAACTGCACCGCCGAACCCTATAGCGCCGGCGCCGAAGCCGGATGCAAAAAGTGGACCCGCTACCTAGCCAAAGGATTTAAAAAGAATAACTTATCGTCGCCACAAGACGTATCGCAGTGTGGGTTTTCCGGCCCTCACGCGCCCTTATCACATTCAGATGTGATGAGAGGCACATGCGAAGGATTCCTCGGAGGTTCAATCTTCCGCACGGACGTTCTCCGGGGAGAGCTCTCTTCGTGGGGTGCTGAAATCCGAAGCCCCACGCTCCATTTCGCCACGCATACCTGTCACCCATGGCGAAGGCTTTCTTCTAGTTTTTTCTCTCCGGAAGGGGTCCAGAAGCGAGGAGGGTCCGGCCCATGTCGCCCTCTCAATTTCGCAAGGAACGTGTTCCACTGCGCATTCTTGTGCCCACAGGGAATCCAGACTCGAATCGATCAAGATATTGCGCCGCTACGCTGCCTTGCGGCAATGCCGCAGTTGGAAGGGAGAATTCATGCCGACTGTCGCCCATCAAGTGCTGAGCGCGGACGAAAAGCTGACCATCGACCAGGCCATTGTCCACCACCGGGACCGGCCCGGAGCCCTGCTGGGAATCCTCGAAGCTGTCCAGGCCGCCAACGCGCACAAATACCTTTCCATGGAGGCCCTGCGCTATATCGCCGACGAAACCGGCGTTCCTCCGGCAACCATTTATAGCGCCGCGACTTTTTATGCGCTCTTCAACCTCGACCCGCAAGGCGACAACGTGGTTTGCGTCTGCCGCGGAACAGCCTGTCACACGCGCGGCTCTCGCGATTTGCTACAAAAGGTCTGCCTCGATTTGGGCCTCAGCGGCGGCGATCTTGACGACACAAACGACGCCGACAAACTAGCCCTCACGACGCCGGACCGCAAGTTCACCATTCGTACTGTTGCTTGTTTCGGCCAATGTGCACTGGCTCCGGTGGTCGAAGTAAACCACCACATTCTCAGCCACGTGAACGAACGCACACTGCAGCGGGAAGTGAAAGCGTTGACACAGGGGAGGAAATAATGCCGCGAATTCTCGATATCGGCGGGTTCAACGCAGTGCGCGAATCCGGCCTTGCCAAGCTCATGCCGGCCATCCCGCGCCTGGCGGTCGGGATGGGAACTTGCGGCCGTGGCAATGGCGCCGAAGAGGTCTATCACGCCTTGAATGAAGCCATCCAGCGAAGCGGGCTCGATGTTTTGCTTACTGAAACCGGCTGCTTCGGCTCCTGTTTCCAGGAGCCGCTGGTCAACGTACGCCTTCCTGGAAATCCGTTGCTCATGTTGCGGCGAGTGCAAGCCAACGATGCCGCGCGCATTCTCGAGGGTCTCTCCGCAAAAACCATGCCCGCCGATCTCCTCTATTGCAAAATCGAGGAATGGGATCACATTACAGGGCAGGTAAAGTATGGCCAGGGCAACCCCGAAATCCCGGCGTGGAATTCCATCCCCTTCTTCAAAGGCCAAAAGAAAATCGTTCTGCGCAACTGCGGATTGATCAATCCTTCCGACATCGAGGAATACATCGCAGTCGGCGGCTACCAGGCCCTATATAAAGTTCTGATTGACGGGCGGCCGGAATCCGTCATCGAGCAGATCAAGGCATCCCGACTGCGTGGGCGCGGCGGAGCCGGCTTCCTAACCGGTAACAAGTGGGACTTCCTCGCCAAGGCCAAAGCCGACACTAAGTACATCATCTGCAACGCGGACGAAGGCGATCCCGGCGCGTACATGAATCGCAACGAGATTGAAGGCGACCCGCATTCGCTGCTCGAGGGCATGATCATCGGCGCCTACGTCATGGGCGCAACCCAGGGCATCGTCTATGTGCGCGCCGAGTACCCGCTGGCCGTCCGCCGCCTCACCCGCGCCATCGAACAGGCCCGCGAATACGGTCTGCTAGGCGCGAATATCCTGGACCGCGGATTCAACTTCAATATCGACCTCGTGCAGGGCGCGGGAGCCTTTGTCTGCGGCGAAGAAACAGCACTCATCGCTTCGCTTGAAGGCCACGCTGGCCGCCCGCATCCCCGCCCGCCGTTTCCCGCCCAAAAAGGACTGTGGGGCAAGCCGACAAACATCAACAACGTCGAGACCTGGTGCAACATTCCCCCCATCGTCAGCCGCGGCGCAGGCTGGTTTGGTGAAACCGGAAGCGCCAAGAGCCCCGGCACCAAGGTCTTTTCTCTTGTCGGGAAGATTCAGAACACCGGCCTGGTTGAAATGCCCCTGGGCACCCCCCTCAAGAGCTTCATCTACGACATTGGAGAAGGAGCCGCAGCCGGCCGTCACGTCAAAGCGGTGCAGACGGGCGGGCCCTCAGGCGGTTGCATTCCCGTCGACATGCTCGACACCCCGGTCGACTACGAGAGTCTCTCGCAGATTGGTTCCATCATGGGCTCCGGCGGCATGGTGGTCATGGATGAAGACAACTGCATGGTCGATGTGGCCCGCTACTTCATCGAGTTCACCCACTCCGAGTCCTGCGGCAAATGCGTCCCATGCCGGGTCGGGCTCAACAAGGCGCTCCGCATACTCAATTCCATCACGGATGGGAGTGGAATCCCCGATCACATGGCCCTCCTCGATGAACTGGGCCGAATGATCCGCGAGTGTTCGCTCTGCGGCCTCGGGCAAACCGCCCCCAATCCGGTGCTCACCACCATTCGCCACTTCCGTGAGGAGTATGAAGACCACATCGTGGCCCATCGCTGCCGCGCCGGTGTCTGCCAGGAACTCGCTCTCTCGCCTTGCGAAAACAGTTGCCCGCTGCGCATGAACATTCCGCGCTTCCTCGAGCTTTACCAGGAAGGCCGGCTTGAAGATGCCTTCGAGTCCGTCATCATGGACAATCCGCTGCCCGCCTCCACCGGCAGGGTCTGCCAGCACCCCTGCGACAACCGGTGCCGCCGCCAATCCTTCGATGAGGTCGTGAACATGCGGGAGGTGCATCGCTTCCTCGCCGACGAAGTTTATCAATCAGCCCGCTTTGAGCCCATGCTGCAGCGGATCAAAGCTCGCCGCCTCGCGCCCACAGGCCGCAAGGTTGCCGTCGCCGGAGCCGGCCCCACAGGCCTCACCGCGGCTTTCTATCTCGCCATGCTCGGCCACGACGTCACCGTCTTTGAGGAGCGCAGCGAAGCCGGCGGCATGTTGCGCTTTGCCATTCCCGAGTACCGGCTGCCCAAGTCCGTGCTGCGCCGCGAGCTCGACCTGATCGAGGGCGTCGGCGTAAAAATCGCCTTCAACACCCGGGTCGGATTCGACATATCTCTCAACGAACTGGCCACCCAGTTCGATGCCGCATTTCTCTCCATCGGAACCTGGAAGGAATCCTGGCTCTATCTTCCCGGCACAGAGTTGAAAAACGTCTCCCCGGCCCTTCCGTTCCTTGAGGCCGTTGCACGCGGCGCACTGGACACGATGGGAAAGCGAGTCGCGGTTATCGGCGGCGGCAATGCGGCCGTCGATTCCGCTCGGACCCTCATGCGCAAGGGCGCCCGCGTCACCATACTCTATCGCCGCGAGCGCAAGGACATGCCCGCCATCGACGAAGAGATCCAAGCCGCCGAGGACGAAGGTGTCCAATTCGTCTTCCTGGCCGCGCCGCACCGCATTCTCGGCGATGCCGACGGCAACGTCAAGGCCATCGAGATCGTCAAAACCCGTCTCGGCGAATACGACAAGTCCGGCCGCAGAAGGCCCATCCCCACCGACGAGGTGCAGCGCTTTGAATGCGACAGCGTCATCCTTGCCGTGGGCGAGACCTTTGATCAGGACTTCTGCCGCGCCTCCGGCCTGGCTCTCAAGGATGAAGGCACCATCGTCGTCGATCGCTTCACGCTCGAGACCAGCCGCAGCAACTTCTACGCCGGCGGCGACGTCATCACCGGCGCGTCCAACGTCTCTAACGCCATGGGCGGCGGCAAGCAGGCGGCGCGCAAAATGGACGAGCGCCTCATGGGAGATGACCGCTGGGAGCAGCTCATGCCGCAATTCGAATATAGCCGTCAAGCCCCGGGAGAACCGAGTCTCAGCCGCCGTCACGCCGGACACGACGTGCCTGCCGAGATCCGGGTTCGCTCGCAGCAGGAAGTTGTTGCGGGCCTCGATGCCGCGGAGGCCCTCGAAGAGTGCCGCCGCTGCCTACGCTGCGATTTAAGAGCTACCGTAGGCGCAGATTGACATGTGCCGAATGAGAAAGGAGCGCCGAGTTGCCGAATAAATCGATCTCTGTTCGCATTGATGGCGAACTGGTCAGCGCACACGAAGGGGAAACCATCCTGGAGGCGGCCCGCGCCAACGGAAAGAAGATTCCGACGCTCTGCTACCTGAAGG
>OCTA010001558.1_pt1 | contig 21065 bp, 12 predicted proteins | sample 1538991 | NCBI WGS metagenome assembly OCTA01 (sample SAMEA3539302, study PRJEB22396) | soil metagenome | biome: tundra; feature: field; material: soil | place: USA | collected 2010-05 | depth 0.15 m | reverse complement strand
TCGCCCAGGCATTGCGCTTGTTGATCGGATTGCCGTGCCCGTCGACTTGCAGCGAACGGTAGAAGTGCGCGCCCTTTTCCACCGGACCCTTGCCCGCATCCTCAACCATGCCGCTCCAGAAAACCGTCTGGCCATGATCGTCGACGCCTTTCAGTTCGAGCCATGTATCGTAGGCATCCACCGTGCCGCCAGGAAAAAAGTGGCCGACGCTCCTGGTCCGAACGACGACATCGACGCGGACCGTGTCGCCACGACGAACGACCGGGTGTACGCGATCGAGAGGCGCGGTCACAGGAGCAGCCTCACCGCCGCCGTCAGGCGTCACTTTGACTTCCGCTTCTTCACCCACGGCGAAGGTCGTTGCCAGTTCGTGTTGCGCGATCGCGCCCGTTTTGAGCGTGGGAATTGCTGGGGAAAGCGCAAAAATATCAACGGTAAGCGCTCCGCTCGTCAGGAAATCTTCGGTGGCCTTGAGCTGAGCGGCATCTTCGTTCGCGGTGGGCAATGCCGTGTTGGCGCCCGGAAAGCGATGCGAATGCACCTTGCCCGCGACGTTGCCGGAATCATTGGAATTCTCAAGCGGCATGTGGCAATCGGCGCATTGTTGCGGCTTCGGAGGGTAATAAAAGGACCGCGCGCCTTCTCCGGAAACTCCGCTCGCCTGCCAGTTGTCATACTCGTTGAAGCCGCGAAGCCAGCGATATTGGTTCACCGGAACATCAAGGTGAACTTTGTGGCATGAAGAGCAAAACTCTGCCGTCTGCTCTCTCATGAACGGCTTGAGGAAAACACGGCGATGCGGTTCCGGATTCAGCCTAGTCAGGAAATCGTGGAGTGTGCGAACCACGGGGTTCTTACTGGCCGCCAGTTCATGCAGCTTCGGATACTCCAGAAAGAAATCGCCCTGCCCCATCGTACTTTTCACGTCCGCGATGGAGTGGCACATCATGCAGCCCAAGCCTGCCTGCGCTTCCGGCGAGTGCACAAACTGTTTGATCGGCGTATCCATTTTGCCCGCATAGAGCACAGCCGGATCGTGGCATCCGCCGCACCATTTGGAAGGCTTGGTCCCAATCGTATCCTGCATGTACTCGATCGACTTGCGATACCACTGATTGTTGAACGACGAAAAATGATGGGCCGAGCTGTTCCACTGATTGTAAATATCTTCGTGGCAGCGCTTGCAGGAATCCGACTCCATGAAGAACTTGCTGGGAATTTTCTGGCCTCCGTAGACCTGCGCCGAACTCGGGAAAAACGGGCCGGACGGGCCGTCGCCTTCGCCGTTCATGGTCTCCGGAGGGAGCGAGGGGTTCTTGATGACAGAGCTTACCAACCAACGACTCTCGCGCTGGTAATGTGCGGCCCAACCAATCGCGCCCAGCACGGCAAAGCAAACAAGCAACCGGACAGCGGCGTTCGAACTCAGCCAGCCGCGGCTGCCCAACATTTCGGCGAGCAAGCAACCGATCCCGAGCATGCTTAGAGCAATGTGCGCATAAAGCCATTTGAACTCGCTGCGCGAAGATCCTGTGTAGAGCAGAAGCAAGCCCAGAACTGTTCCGCCGGCCAGCAGAAGCCATCCCGTTTTCCAAATGATCGTCCCGTGTCGAAGCAAGCGCGACAGCAGGGCCGCGCCCACGATGGTGGCAACGATTCCAGCCAACATGTGAATCACAACCACTGCGGGATAAATAAGATTGGTTTGCGGGAAGGGATAGAGATATGCGGAGGACGCGACCAAAACATAGATCAGCCAACGCACCAGCTTCGGAGTGGAAGGATTGGAGACCGACATTGTCCGCTTGGCTCGCGCTCGGCCCACATCGATGCGCGATGAGGAAACAGTGTAGTCGGCCTGCGGATGCGGGGTAATAGTACAAAAAGACTAAGAGGAGCCGCCTGAAGCCCTAGGAACTCTGATTAAGAGTTCGGCGGTCCTCGCCCTGTCTTCCTGAGCGCAGTGGCTGGTACGCGAAGCGTAGCAGCCACGAAGTCGAAGGACCCCTACCCCGCCGGAAAACCGGTCGGCTCCACAAAAGTCTCGATGCTCTCGCTCCGCGCCGCAACGCGGAACCGTGGTTCAAGCTCTTTCTCGACATTTCTTCAGAGCTTCCCTAAAGTCGCGGCGGGGACCGCAGCAGCCCGCGCGCGCCTTCCAGGGCGGCCGCAACTGCGAGCACAAGTTCTTCCTCCCATGGTCGTCCGGCGATTTGAACGCCGATGGGCAAGCCGTCTTCGGAAAGCCCCATTGGGACCACAACAGCGGGAAAGCCAAGCAGGTTGAACCACTCGCAATAAGACCAGGCATCCAGATACTTCACGGTCTGCCCTTCCACCTGCCATTCTCGTTCGCCGTGACGGAAGGCGGGAATCGCGGCAGTCGGACAAAGCAGCACAGGATAGTTCTGCATCTGGCGGAGAATTCTTTCGCGCAATTCATCGCGGCCCAACCATGCGGTCAGCAGCGAGTCGCCGGTGTGCGCTGGCTCGGCGGAAGTCCACGAGCAAAATTCGCGCAGGATCGGACTCAACTCGCCCTCGTGCCCGCGCAGCAAGGGCCCAAGAATCATCCTGCCAGCGGTACCGAACAGCTCCCACCAAAGCTGGCGCGCTTGCTCGAGACCGTCGGGGCGAAATCGATCCACACGAAATCCGCAACTCGACAAAGCGGCGGCGGCACGATTGACCGCCGATCTGGTCGCGGGAGTAACTGGCGTGCGGCCGTCTTCGTCAAAAAACCCCACCCCGACATTCATCAGTTCTTGCTCAGGAATTTTTCGCAAGGCAACCGGCGCGGCATAAGGATCGCCGTCGTCGGCACCGGCCATCGCTTCGAATAGAATTTGCAAATCTTCGATGGTGCGCGCCATCGGTCCAACCACTCCGAGCAGGGCGAATGGCCCGCCCGGTTTTGGAAAGTGCCCGGTGGATGGAATGCGTCCCGGCGTGGGCTTCAATCCGCAGATACCGCAGAAGTGCGCTGGCTCGCGGATAGATCCTCCCCCATCGCTGCCGACACCACCTGCGCTCAGGCCCGCCGCGATCGCGGCCGCTTCCCCTCCGCTTGATCCGCCTGCCGTACGCGTGAGGTCCCATGGGTTTTTGGTGCGTCCATAAAGAAGGTTGTCGGTCTCCCATGCCATGAGCAACTCGGGCGCATTGGTGACCCCGAGAATGACCGCGCCCGCGGCGCGCAGGCGAGCAACCAGCGGAGCATCTTCGGCGGCGATGTACCCGGCACGCAAGCGCGTGCCGGCTTCGCAGCGGTGTCCTGCAACGTCGATGGAGGACTTGATGGACAGGGGCACTCCATGCAGGGGGCCCAAGCCGTCTCCCTGGAGAACAGCTTTCTCAGCCTTCCGCGCCTGCTCCAGCACCGTCTCCGGTTGGCAATCCACAAAAGCATTGAGCACGGGATTGAGGCATTCGATGCGCTCCAGGTGAATGCGCGCCACTTCCACAGGAGAGACCGCTTTTGCGCGGATCTGGGCGGCGATCTCCCGCGCCGAGGGCAGAGAGTCTGAAATCATATGACGTGAGCTTGGGCGCGCAAGGAAATCAGGATAGCAGTGTTGACAACGCCCGTCAGGCGCCGATCATTTTTTCCAAGGCAGCGCGATTGCGAATCAGGAGGGTTGATCCTTGCAGTTGGGCGAACTCCCGTTCGCGGAATTCGCCGAGCACCCGAGTCACAGTTTCACGGGAGGTACCGATGAGTTGCGCAATCTCTTCATGAGTTAGCGCAATCTTCACCCTGATCCCTTCTTTAGTCTGCTCGCCGTCGCTCGCCCACTCCAGCAGTAACCGGGCCAACTTCTCTGACACGGAATGCGACAGGCCCAGGGAACGGATCATGTCATAAGCGGTCTGGCAGCTTTCGCTCAGGTGGTGCGCAGCATTAAGGCAGGCATCGGCATGGGTCTGCAGGAACTTCAGAAAATCGTCACGCTTGATGAAATCGAGTTGGCAGGGCTGCAAAGCCTCCGCCGTCAGTTCATAAGGTTTGCCGGAAACCGTCCCGTGGAGGCCGAGCACTTCACCGGCCTGAGCTATGCGCAAGATCAGCGTCTTCCCATCCCGCGACGTAGTGGTCAGCTTCACACGCCCCACGCACAGGATGTAGATGCCGCGCGGCGCCTGCCCCTCCACGAACAAGACCGATCCCTGAGGGAAGGCGCTCGCATATTTGATCTTCTCCAAATGCTCCAGAGAAGGCTTGGGAAGGTCGCAGAAGAAGCCGGACTGGCGCAGCTTGCAGATGAGACAGTTCTCGGTGATCTGAAGCCCGTACGGCGAATTCATTCGACCCCTCGCACTTTCAGCGGATACTTGTATTCTAGTCTAGTTCGGTAAATGCTGGGTCTTCACAGAACATCGCTGGGGTTCCCCGCCTGCTTAGTAGAGCAATCTGCTACTTGAACTTAAACGCTCCGCCGAGCACAATAATCCGTGACCCTGTTTCAGAACCCGACCGGCCTGCTAGCAACCAACCGCAGGGATACCTCCACATCTCAAGGCTCCCCCACTCAACCTCAAGGGTGCCCCACTCATCGCGTTCTTGACGATGAGTGGGTTCCCATCCGCAGGTTCAGTCGCAAGCTAGGACTGGCGGCAATATGCGCTCTCTTCTTACTCGCAATGCCGGCCTGGGCGCGATCTCATAGCCAGCCGGCCCGGCCGGCAAATCCCTCGGATCCGGCATACGTTTATGCGCTAGCCGCCGCCAACCGCTTTCTGCACGCCTGGCAAGCCGGGGACCTCGAGAACGGCATGATTCTGCTTAGCGACGGAATACGCCATTCGCAGAACGCCGACAAGCTGGAAGAGTTCTTCTCGACCCCGACGGAGCGGGCCTTCGAGATCGGTTCCGGCCACGGAAATCGCGGGCGCTACAGTTTCCCCGTCGTGCTGGTGACTCAGCGAGCGACCCGCATGGCTCGCCGATCTTCCGAAGTAACCGTGGTCAACATTGGCAAGAACGACTGGGTGGTAGATAAACTGCCCTAGAAGGACGCGGAAAGTCGGTTTTGTATCAGGGTATCGCTTTAGCGATACCACAGGTTCTTGGGAATCAATTGCCTCTTAAAGTGTGGCGTGGAAACTCGAGTTCGGGCACTCCGGTGGAGGAAAGCGATCGAGAATCAAGTCCCGGTAGAGTGTGCGTGAGAACTCATTTTCGGGAAATTCGGTGGAACAGCGTGCGTAAGAAATCCAGCCCCGGAGGGGCGATCGAGATTAGCCCAGCGCTTCAGCGCTGGGGAAAGTGGAAGAAAGGATTCAAGTCCCGGAGGGACGACCTGGCTCTCACACACTCTTTAGGGGCTGGGTGTCGAATCTGGACTTTATCCGCAGTCTCCTCGAGGATTTTCTATTTCTAACTTAGGTAAACGTCATCAATTACGGAGTCAGCCCTTATGAAACGCATCAATAAAGTTGCCATCCTTGGCGCCGGCACCATGGGCGCCCGTATTGCCGCGCATTTTGCCAACGCCGGAGTGCCATCCCTGCTCCTGGATATCGTTCCGCCCGACGCGGACGGTCCGGCTCGTAACAAAATTTCTGCAGCTGGACTCGACGCCACGAAGAAGTCGAAACCCGCGGCGTTCTTTGAACCGTCGCTCGCGCGCCTCGTGACAGTCGGCAATTTCGACGACGATCTCAAGCGTCTCGCCGACGTGGATTGGATCATCGAGGCGGTCGTTGAGAACCTCGAAATCAAGCGGTCTCTGCTGAAGAAGGTGGACGCCTTCCGCAAGCCGGGCACGATGATCACCACCAATACCAGCGGCCTTCCGGTTGCAAAAATCGCCGAAGGCTTTTCCGAAGACTTTCGGCGCTCCTGGTTCGGCACCCACTTTTTTAATCCTCCGCGCTATATGCGGCTGCTGGAGCTGATTCCAACACCGGAAGCGGACCGCGCGTTGATCGAAGCCGTAGCGCACTTCTCCGATGTGCAACTGGGCAAGGGCGTCGTCTTTGCCAAGGACACGCCCAACTTCATCGCCAATCGCATCGGCACATTTTCCGTGCTCAACGTCATCCGCCTGATGCAGGAAATGGATTTGAGCATTGAAGAGGCTGATGCCCTCACCGGACAGGCCGTGGGCTGGCCGCGCTCCGCCACTTTCCGGACGATCGACCTGGTGGGGCTCGACATTCTGGGCCACGTCGTCGGCAACATGACCCAGAACGTCCATGACGAGCGCAGCGAATTGCAGATTCCCGCATTCTTCCGCCAGATGCTCGAACGAAAGTGGCTGGGCGATAAAACCAAGGGCGGCTTTTATAAGAAGGTGAAGGGCTCGCAAGGAAAAGAAGATGAGCGCATGGCACTGGACTGGAAAACCCTGGAATACCACCCCCGCCAGAAGCCGAAATTTGCCGCCCTCGATATGGCAAAAAATGTTGAGGAGACCGGCGCGCGCGTTCGCATGTTGCTGGGGCTCGATGGCGGCGCACCGCAGAAGCCCGATAAGGCTAATACTTTTCTGTGGACCGCCCTCGCCGACCTGTGGACCTATTCGGCAAACCGCATTCCCGAGATTTCCGATTCCGTAGTCGAGATCGATCGCGCCATGCGCATGGGCTTCAACTGGGAACTCGGCCCCTTCGAACTCTGGGACGCCGCCGGTGTGGAAGCAACCGTAGCACGCATGAAAAAAGAAGGCCGTCCCATCGCGGCGAACGTCGAAAAATTGCTCGCCTCCGGCCAGAAGTCCTGGTACGCCGACGACTCGAAGACTCCCTCCGGCAAGCGTTACTGGGATCTGAGAACCGGAAACTTGGAACCCGTTGCCGTGCCGGCCGGAGTCTGGTCGGTCGAGGTCGCCAAGAAATCCAACGGCGTAGTCAAGAAGAACTCTGGAGCTTCGCTTGTAGATCTGCGCGACGGCGTGGGCTGCATTCAGTTTCACTCCAAGATGAACGCGCTGGGCGCCGACATCATCTCGCTAATTTTGCAGACGCTGAAACCCGGCGGTCCCGGCGACAACTTCGACGCGTTCGTGATCACCAACGACGCCCAGAATTTCTCGGTCGGCGCCAACCTCATGCTCTTGCTGATGTCGGTGCAGGAAGAAGAGTGGGATGAAGTCGACATGGCCATCCGCCAGTTCCAAGGCATGACGCAGGCCATCAAGTTTTCACCCAAGCCGGTCGTGATCGCGCCCTTTGGACTGGCGCTCGGCGGCGGTTGCGAAGTCTCATTGCACGCCGCCGCACGCCAGCCCCATGCGGAGCTTTATATGGGACTGGTCGAAGTCGGCGTGGGGCTGCTTCCGGGCGGCGGCGGTTGCAAGGAAATGTTGTTGCGCGCCGTGGACAGCGCCACTTCCATTCGTCCCGATGGCCGAGGCGAGTCGGTCGAACTCATGGAGGCAATGAAAAAAACTTTTGAAACCATCGCCACCGCCAAAGTCGCCACTTCGGCACACGAAGCCCGCGGCCTCGGCTTCTTGTCGAACTCCGATCGCATCACCATGAACCGCGAGCGGGTTCTCTCCGATGCCAAAGCCCGCGCGCTTGACCTCGTCAGAGCGGGCTATGAGCCTCCCGTGATGCGCACCGACATTCCTGCGCCCGGGGAAAGCATTCTCGCCGCGCTCAAAATGGGCGTTTACCTGATGCGCAAGGGCGACTACATCAGCGATCACGAACAGAAACTGGCGACAAAGATCGCGGAAGTGCTCTGCGGAGGGAATATCACCCCCGGCACTCCGATCAGCGAACAGTATGTACTTGACCTGGAGCGTGAGACTTTCAAGTCCCTATGCGGCGAAAAGAAAACGCAGGAGAGAATTCAGTACACCCTAAAAACCGGCAAGACGCTGAGGAACTAGTTCGGTGGGGACTGGTTCGTGTGGGGACGGGCGCCCTCGCCCGTCCAAGCCGAGCGAAGCTCGGCAGTTGCCTGCAGCCACGACGGCAAGACTCGCTTTGTGAACTTCAATCCATGCCGGGGAACCTTGACTAACCCTACTTCGCTATCGCCCGGTCCGCGGAAAACGCCCCCGCTCCACGCAACAGCAACGTCGCCGCCATCGCAAGCACCAGCAGGTGATACTCGATCCCTTCGCCTTTCTGCGTGCCCGCCCAGTTCATGAAGAAACCGTTCGGCAGGTGGACCATGAAGATGGCTCCGATCATCAGGCCGCCGATTCCAAGCGCTGCGATCCTGGTCAACAGTCCGACGATCAGTCCCAGGCCGCCGAAAAACTCGGTGCAGATAATCAGGAACGCGACCGGCGCCGGAATTCCCAGGTGGGCAAAGAAACCCATCGTGCCGTGAAACCCATAACCGCCAAACCATCCCAGCATTTTTTGTGCGCCGTGCGCAAAGAAGACCACTCCCAGAACAAGCCGCAGGCTTGTAAGCGCCACGTCGTTACTTGTGCCTAACAGTCGCTTCATTCTCATTTCTCCTGCCGGAACCGGGGCTCCGGAGATTGTCGTTATAACAACTATAACTTTCGATTCCCTGCCCGGCGCCGCGGATTCACTTTTTCATCTCGTCTTCCATCGCGACGCTAACCGATTATCTGTCCCGTTCGGTAGGCCATCGTAGCTTTTCCGGCCCGCGATGTCCAAATGAAGTTACGTGGAGTTAGCGCTCTCGGCAACAACAGGCGGTCACCCCCGCGCCCGGCGTATAATCGGTTTCTAGATTTTGTGAAGGATGGTGAACGCAAACATGACGGCAACGAACGGCAATTCGGCAAACGGCAATAACACCAAAGGCTTCACCACCCCGCCCAAGCCGCGGGCAGAGTGGCTGGCAAAGCGCAAAGCCGAAAACAAGGACGGCAACTTCTCGCAGATGCACTATGCCCGCCAGGGTGTCATCACCGAGGAAATGGAATTCGTTGCTGCCCGCGAGAAGATCACCGCCGAGCTAGTGCGCGATGAAATCGCCCGCGGACGCATGATCATCCCCGCGAACATCAACCATCCCGAGCTCGAGCCGATGGCCATCGGCATCGCCTCGCTCTGCAAGATCAACGCCAATATCGGCAACTCGGCCGTCACCTCCAACGTGGACGAGGAGCTGAAGAAGCTGCATACCTCGGTCCACTACGGCGCCGACACCGTCATGGACCTGTCCACGGGCGGCGGCATTCACGAGATTCGCGAAGCCATCCTCCGCCACTCCCCGGTCCCCATAGGAACCGTGCCTATCTATGAAGCAATCTCGCGCGTCAAGCGGGTCGAAGACCTCAACGCCGCCGTGATGCTCGAAGTAATCGAAGAGCAGGCGGCGCAGGGCGTGGATTATATGACCATCCATGCCGGCGTGCTGATTCAGTATTTGCCGATGGTTTCCAAGCGCATTACCGGAATCGTCAGCCGAGGCGGCGCGATCCTGGCCCAGTGGATGGCGCACCACCACAAACAGAATTTTCTGTACGAGTGTTTCGATGACATCTGCAAAATCATGAAGAAGTACGATGTGAGCTATTCGCTGGGCGATGGCTTGCGTCCCGGCTGTATCGCCGATGCCAGCGATGAAGCGCAGTTTGCCGAGCTGAAGACGTTGGGCGACCTGACAAAAATCGCCTGGCAGCATGACGTGCAGACCATGATCGAGGGCCCCGGCCACATCCCGCTCGACAAAATAAAAGAGCAGGTGGAAAAAGAAAACGAGCTCTGCTACGAAGCTCCCTTTTATACGCTAGGCCCGCTAGTGACTGACATAGCCCCCGGCTACGACCACATCACCTCCGCGATCGGAGCCGCGATGATCGGCTGGTACGGCGCGTCGATGCTGTGCTACGTCACGCCCAAAGAGCATCTAGGCTTGCCGAACGAGAAAGATGTGAAAGACGGAATCATCGCCTACAAAATCGCAGCCCATGCAGCCGACATAGCCCGCCACCGGCCGGGAGTGCGCGACCGCGACGACGCGCTCAGCTATGCCCGTTACAAGTTCGATTGGGAGAAACAATTCGAACTCTCACTAGATCCAGAAACCGCGCGCTCGATGCACGACGAAACTCTTCCCGAAGAGGGCTACAAAACCGCAGCCTTCTGCTCCATGTGCGGCCCCAAGTTCTGCTCGATGAACTATTCCAGCAAAGTGGACGAATACAACAAAGAAGTCCACGGCCTGGAAAAGAAAGACTACTCGGAGCTGGTAGAGAAGCTGGTCACAATCAAGTAACCGCCCACGTAGGGACGGACGCATTCGTCCGTCCAAAGGTGTGAAATGTGTGGGGACGGGCGACTCGCCCGTCCAAGCGGGCAAAGCCCGCCCATGCTGCCCACCGTCCACAGCGTAAGTACAATTCGTATCAGGGCACACCTTCAGGTGTGCCGAAACCCCGCCCAGCACCCATCCTGAAGGAGCGAAAGTAATCGCAATCCCCTTAGTTTGGCAACAGCTGCGCGGTAATGTCCAACCGGGCCGGACCTAATTATATGCAGAAGCGCAGCACCCTCTTTGCCGATTAACCAGCGAGGAGGATACTGTGGCCTATCTCACTTCCGCGGCGTATATCCATAAGAGCAAGTCTGCTCTTCTTGTTGCTGTCTTTGTCCTAGGTTCGTCGCTGGCGTCGTGGACACAAATCGCGCAGACCAACGAACAGGCGAGGCATCCTCTTTCCGCCCGGCCGCAGAGCCACAAGGGCCCCATCGTCATCAAGGAACTGAAACACGATACCGGACCGCTGCTTCGCGAAATCGCGCCTCTGTTTCCCGAATTCAGCATGCCTTCCGAGCGCGAAATCGAGAACAACGTCAATCCGAATCACCGTTGGAGCAACCAGGTTCAGAAGGATCCGGTGCTGCAAACGGCAGCGAATTCGCCGCGCCTGCAGACCCCCAATTTCAGCCTGGAATTCGAAGGCGCCGGTTTTGGCGACAGTTTTTTCTGCAACTGTATGCCCCCGGACAACGACGGGGCGGCGGGCGCCACACAATACGTCCAATTCATCAACCTCGAATACCAGGTTTTCGACAAGAGCGGCAACACCGTGTTGGGCCCGCTCTCCGGCAAAACATTCTGGTCGGGCTTCGGCGGCTCTTGTCAGACCGACAACAGCGGTGACCCGGTCATAAGATTTGACGCGGCCGCGCAGCGCTGGGTCGTCGCCCAGTTTGCCATCAACAACTCGGCCCCGGATTACGAATGCGTGGCTGTCTCCCAGACCTCCGATGCCACCGGCTCCTTCAATCGCTATGCATTTCCGTTCAGCAATTTCCCGGACTACCCGAAGTTAGGCGTATGGCCCGATGCTTATTACTTCACCTTCAACAATTTCAATGCCGCGGGAACCGCTTATGTCGGCGCCAACGTCTGCGCCGCGGACCGCACCAGTATGCTGGCCGGCGCTGCTGCCACCATGCAGTGCTTCCAGCAAAGTTCAAGCTACTTTGGCATGCTGCCTTCCGACTTGGATGGGGCGACGCCTCCGGCTGCGGGCACTCCTAACTTCGTGATGGTACTGGATCCCTCGGGCAGCGCCAATCTCGATCTGTTCAAATTCCACGTCGATTTCACCACCCCGGCAAATTCCACTTTCACGGGACCAACCCTGATTCCGGTTGCCGCCTTCACGCCGCTGTGCAATACCCAGTACCGCGGAGCTTGCGTGCCGCAACCCGACTCCGGCAGCGATTCGCTGGAGTCCATCGGAGACCGCCTGATGTGGCGTCTGGTTTACCGCAATTTCGGCGACCACACGACGCTGCTCGCCACCCACTCGATCGTGGCCAGCATTGGCGGCGCACACTCGGGGGTGATCGCCAGCACTGGTGGCGTCCGCTGGTACGAAATTCGCAATCCGGAAACGTCTCCCACCGTGTTCCAGTCCGGAACCTTCGCCCCGGATTCGCAGTACCGCTGGATGCCGGCGATTGCGATGGATGCAAACCAGGACATCGCGGTCGGCTACAGCATGTCCGGGGCCGCAGCCGGTCAGTATCCTTCGATCGTCTATGCCGGTCGCGTACCTACCGACCCGGCGGGCACACTGGAATCCGAAGTCGTGCTGAAGGCCGGCTTGGGGTCGCAGACCAGCGGCTACAACCGCTGGGGCGACTACAGTTCTCTGACCATCGATCCCACCGATGACTGCACGTTCTGGTTTACCCAGGAATATGAGAAGGCCACAGGTGCATTCAACTGGAGCACCGCTATCGGCAGCTTCAGCTTTCCGGGCTGCGCGGCGGGCACGACACCGACCATCACCAGTCTGTCGCCGACCTCAGCCGCGGTGGGCGCGTCGGTGACGATCACGGGGACAAACTTCGGCGCGACCCAAGGCACGAGTACGGTGACGTTCAACGCGACGACGGCAACCTCCATCACAAGTTGGAGCGCCACGTCGATTGTGGCCACGGTACCGGCAGCAGCAACCACGGGCAACGTGGTAGTAACCGTCAGCGGAGTGGCGAGCAACGGTTCCGCGTTCACGGTAGTTGCGGCGCCCAGCATCACGAGTCTGTCGCCGGCGTCCGGGGCGGTAGGCGCCTCGGTGACGATCACGGGGGCGAACTTCGGCGCGACGCAGGGCACGAGCGCGGTGGCATTCAACGCGACGACAGCAACCACGATCACAAGTTGGAGCGCGACCTCGATTGTGGCTGCGGTACCGGCAGGAGCGGCCACGGGCAACGTGGTGGTGAACGCCAGCGGAGTCGACAGCAACGGTTCCTTGTTCACGGTAGTCGCGGCGCCAAGCATTACAAGTTTGTCGCCAGCGTCCGGGGTGGTGGGCACGTCGGTGACGATCACCGGGTCGAACTTCGGCGCGACGCAAGGCACGAGCACGGTGACGTTCAACGGGACGACAGCAGCGACGATTACAAGTTGGAGTGCAACGTCGATTGTGGTCACGGTACCCGCCGGTTCGACCACGGGAAACGTGGTGGTGAACGCCAGCGGAGTCGACAGCAATGGTTCCGCATTCACGGTGACCGTGGTGCCGACCATTAACTGGACGCAGCCTGCCGGGATTACATACGGCACCACGCTGGGCGGCGTTCTGAACGCCTCCGCAGTCGACGGGTCGACACCTGTGACGGGTAACGTCACTTACACGGCTACGCCGCAGGGCGGCAGCGCCAGCGCGGTGACTGACGCGACGGTTCTGGGCGCGGGCAGTTATACTCTCGCCGTCGCGTTCACGCCAACCGACACCATAAATTACACGTCCGCCAGCGGCAGCGTGTCTCTGACGGTGGCGCAGGCGGCGCCCGCCGAGGCGCTAGGCTCCTCGGCGACGGAAGTACTGGCGAGAACCGCCGTCACCTTCACGGCAACGGTCTCTTCCCCGGCGGGCACGCCAAGCGGATCAGTTCGTTTCTATGACGGAACGACGTTGCTAGGCTCAGCCGTGACGTTGAGTCAGGGCGTGGCGACCTATACCACGTCCAGCTTCGCGGCCGGCTCCCACTCGATCACCGCGGCGTATGGCGGAGACAGTAACTTTTCGGCACGGACCAGTTCCGCCGTCTCAGAAACGGTGGAGGACTTCACAGTGAGTATCCCCAGCGGCAGCCCTGCATCGGTGGCGGTGTCGCCAGGGGGAACCGCTAGCTACACTGTGAACGCTGCGCCTTCGGGTGCCTCGACGTTCCTGTCAGAGATTACATTGGCAGTAAGTGGCACCCCCGCGGGCGCGACCGCGACGTTTATGCCTCCATCGCTGGCGGCAGGTGCGGGTGCAACCAGTGTCTCGCTGAGAGTCCAACTGGCGAGCCAGACTGCGTCTCTTGACCACCGCAGTCTGCTCGCCCTGAAACTGTCGCCCCTAATGCTGGGAACGCTGCTCCTGCCCTTCGGCGGAAAGATTCGGCAAGCGGCTGGCCAGCACTGGCGCACAGTTCGTCTGCTGCTTCTCCTGCTTGCGGCGACTTCACTGGTGGGAATTACCGCATGCGGAGGGTCCAGCGGGACACAGGCGAAGAGCTACACGCTGACGATGACGGCTACTTCCGGCTCACTAGCGCATTCCACAACTCTCATGCTGACGGTCCAGTAGAACGGAGGCGGCTTTCCCAGGCTAGGCCGCCCATCCCCACTCCCAAGGGTACCCCGTCCAAGCTTCGCTTGGGCGGGCGGCGTCGTGCTACTCTAACCGCATGGCGAAGTCGAAGAAGTTCGATTTAGAGAATCCCGCTCCCGTCGTCGATGATGAAGACGAGCAAACCCTCGCCGCCATAGATGAAGGTATGCGGGACGCTGAGGCCGGTCGAACGGTCCCCGCGGAAGAAGTCCGACGCCTCTTACCAAAGTGGACTACCGCCTCGTCTACACGCAAAAAGCGCTAAACGATCTCGCCGAAATCATCGGCCACATCGCCGAAGATGACGCGTAGGCTGCGTCTCGCTTTGGCAGATCCCTTATCGAACACATTGATCTCCTTGCCCGCTTTCCGCGAATGGGTGGCCTAATCCGGAAACGATCTCAGATCCGCAAACTGCTGCACAGCCCGTTTCATGTCTACTACCATGTCCGGGAAAGTGAGCGCGTGATCGAAATTGTTCACATTCGCCACGGGGCTCGGAAACCACCTAAGTCTGAATTACGTCCGAAACGCTGGAACTAACGCTCTATTTGCGTGTTCCAAGCAAGCATTCACCCGCGAAAGTCCGCCACTCCGTCCCACGCCAACTGAACCGCAATCGCCAGGATCAGAAATCCGAAAATGCGACTGATAGCCCCAACCGCGCCCGGCCCAAGCCGTTTCACGAACGGACCTCCCATGCGCAGAAACAAGTAAACGGTCACCCCGATCGCAAGGATTCCAAGAATCATTCCGATATAGGCAAGCATATTGTCGGCATGTGCGGCCAGCCCCATGACGACGCCAATCGAACCCGGCCCCGACAGCATCGGCATCGCCATCGGCGTAAGCGAAATGTCTTCCTTGGTCAGAGCTTCGCTGTTTTCCTCGTGCGTCATGCGGCTCGAGCCCGTGACCATGCCCCACGCCGTGTTCGCGACGATCAATCCGCCCGCAATCTTCAGCACGGGCAACGAAATCCCGAAGAAATTCAGCACGAACCGGCCAAACAGCATAAAGACGACCAGGATTGCGATCACGTAGAAGCCGGTCTTCAGCGCGGTTCGACGACGCTCTTCGGGCGCGAAGTCAGTGGTGAGAGAGAAGAACAGCGGAATCCCGCCGAACGGATTGACGATAGGAAAGAGCGCAAGAAATGTTGCTGTCGCCGCCGTGGGCAGATCGTGCAGCACGTGCTTGATCGCCACCTCCGCGTTCATCGTCATCATGCGAATGAATTGCCTGTGGTCATCGATACTGCTCCAGCGCCCGAACGCTTCGATTCAAGGCAGCGGCGAGAGCCGCAATCTGCTGCTCGGTCCGGTGGAGATCGCCCCGATCAATCGCTTCGTTCACACCCGGGATCACCACCGCGGCGTACCCCGTGTATTGTCCCGGCGCATAGATGGCATGGTGATACCACGGACGGTTGGGCAGCCCCTCGGGAATCAGCAACGCCCGCTCAGCCTCGCGGAGTGTGGCATTCAAGCGCTCTGGGGCGGCTGGTATTTTCCGCTGCTTCTGCAGAATTTTCGCGCCCGCTTCTTGCAGCCGTCGAGCGCCCGCAAAGGCCGCGGCAAAGTCGGGAGCCTTCTCTCTGAATTTGTCGCGCGCTTTATTTTTGGCGGCATCGAGGTAGACCAGAATTTCTTTGCCGTAATCCTCGTAATCGTACGGAAGCACATCCGCATCGGCCATACGAAGTGCCTCCAAACCATAGACGCGAGCCATCTCCTGCTCGTACACAAAGTCGGGATCGCCGAATTTCTTGAACCAGGCAAAGTTATCGAACGCGGAGTGGTATACACCATACGCGCCGCTCGAACTGATATCGGTCGAGGGCACTCCCAAATGCTGCAGGAACACCGAGTAGTCCGAACCACTGCCCAGATCGCCAACCGGCACGTCGCCCGGAAACGCGGCTGCCGGCAAACGGGAGTTGCCGTTCCTGCTTTCCTCGGAACGGTATCGTTCGTCTTTCGGCTGACTCGCCGTCTTCCACGCGTCGTAAACAGTTCCACCCTGCGGCGAGGGCACAGCCTTCGCAATCTCGCGAATGAACTCTTTGAGACTGGGCACTCCGGAGGCTCCAAACTTCTTGCCCGCTACCGCGACGTCCATATTGAAATAAGCAGCCGCGTTCGCCAGTTCCCGGGCGTGATCTTCGCCCCACTCGGTGGAACCCATCAGTCCTTCCTCTTCTGCGTCCCAGCTTCCGAACACGATCGTCCGCTTGGGCTTCCATCCCGATTTCAGCAACTCTCCAACGCCATGCACGGTCTCAAGCAGCGCAGCCGTTCCGCTATTCGGATCGACCGCACCGTAGACCCAGGCATCGCGATGATTGCCCGCCACCACCCACTCGTCGGGCGAGGACGTTCCCGGCACTTTGCCAATCACATCCCAGATGGTCCGAAACTGGTAATCCTGCTTCAGGTGCATCTTCACCTTCGCGGGACCTGGCCCGACGTGGTAGGTGAATGGCAAAGCTCCCTGCCACTCGCGCGGCGAAGCCGGCCCACCGAGATGTTCGAGAATCGGCGACGCATCCGCATAGCAAAGCGGCGTGACAGGAATTTTGGGCATCTGCTCAGATGCGGCAGGCGAACCACGCTTGGAATCCAGCAACGATGGCGTGGATGCGATTCCCGGCGTGGTGGGATCGCCCGGGAATTGGAACATGTATCCAATGGATCCGCGCTGCACGCCGCTGGCCGGACGCCACGGTCCCATTGGATAGGCGTCGCCGCGATAGTAGCCGTCGTCTTTCGGATCGGAGTAAATAATGACTCCGGCAGCGCCCCGTTCCTGCGCCACAAAGGCCTTCACGCCGCGAAAGTTCTCGCCGTAGCGCACGATTGCGATCTTGCCGCGCACATCGACATTCATCTCCTTCAGCTTGTCGAAGTCTTCGGGCGAGCCATAGTTCGCGTACACCACATCGGCCTCAACGTCTCCCGAAGGAGACATGGCGTTGTAAGCGGTCACGATGCGCGGGTCGTCCTGAAAAGGGTCGCTGTCAACACGCTCGCGCCGCGGACCATGCATCTCCACACCCGCCGGCGCGGTCATGTCTACTCGGATCTCGACTGGGTAGTTGAACCATACTTTGTATTCGACAATCGCAGTCTCAAGACCGGCCTCGCGAAATTTGCTGGCCACGTATTCCGCAGTCGCCTTGTCTTCGGGAGAGCCGGCGATATGCGGTGCTTGCGTCAGAATTCGCAGATGCTCTTCGGCCAGCTTGGGATCGGGCACGGCCATGAATTTCTTCTCGATTTCCTGTTCGCGGCCAACATCGCGGAAGCCGCTGATGACCCAACTTGGCGCCTGGGCTTTTGACGCACCAGCTTTTGACACATCCTCGGATGAAGGGGCGGACGCCTTATCAAATGCCTGCAGGTTTGCACAAATCAGCAGGAAGAACAGCGCAACACCCGAACGAACTTTCATGACCCTCCTTGTTTCTTTTCTTTCCTTATCGCCTTGCCCTGTTAACGCGAAACAAAGATTGTATCGTGGGAGTCTGTGTAGCTGACGTGGCATTTGAAAAGTGGAGCACAGGCTCAATCAATAGCCGCGAATCGAATTGAGAACGCACCCCAGCGGCGTGAGAATGCAGCCCACGGCGCAACAGCTTGCGGAAAAAGTCGGTTTCGTTATCAGGGCATCGCTTTAGCGATGCCACAAGTTGCTTGCTATCAATGGCCCCTTTAGTGTGTGCGTGAGAACTAAATTTTCAGGTAACCGGAGGAGCCGATCCCGGCAAATTCCAGTCCCGCAGGGACGATCCACCTTAGCCCAGCGCCTTGGCGCTGGGTAGAGTGGGCAAAATACTCAAAGTCCCGGAGGGACGACCCAGTTCTCACGCACACACTTTAGGGGCTGAGGTCAGCATCTCGACTTTCTCCGCAGCCTCGCAAGCCGTGGGTTAAAGTGGGAGATGACCAAGCCTCAGAGGGGCGAAAGAACAGCTACCACACAGACTCCGCGGGCACGAAGATGCGCGATTGTGCGGGTTACACTTGGAGGTGATGATCAAGTCCCCAACGGCCCGTTTTTCCGATCGGGTGGAGAACTACGTTCGCTACCGCCCGGGCTATCCACCGGAGGTCATCGATCTTCTCCGCGCTGAGTGCGCGCTCCAGCCTAACCATGTTGTCGCCGACATCGCTTCCGGGACGGGCTTGTTTACCCGGTTGCTTCTGGAGAACGGAAACTCCGTGCACGCGGTGGAACCGAACGCCGAGATGCGCGAAATGGGTGCAAGTATGCTGGCGGCCTATGACAGGCTCGTGTCGATCGCGGGAACGGCCGAGGAAACCACGCTCGGTTCTGCGTCGGCCGACTTCGTGACCGCGGCACAGGCCGCGCACTGGTTTGACTTGCACCGTACACGCCACGAGTTTGTCCGTATCCTCAAGCCCGGTGGATGGTGCGTGCTGATCTGGAATGAGCGGTTAACCGAAAGCACGCCTTTTCTGCGGGAGTACGAGCAGCTTCTGCTGATCTACGGCACGGACTACAAAGAAGTGCGGCACGAACGGACGACCGCCGTCATCCACGATTTCTTTACGCCTGCGGCCAGCCAGGAGCGCGTTTTCACCATGCGTCAGCAGTTTGACTATGAGGGCACGGCTGGCCGACTGCTCTCGTCTTCGTATGCCCCGCTTGAAGGTCATCCCAGCTATGCTCCCATGATGCGGGAGTTGGAACGAATTTTTCGCGCTCACGCAAAGGACGGCATGGTTGTATTCGAATACAAGACGCGTGTGTACTACGGACATTTGTAATATCTGTAATTGGTGATTTGTAATTTAAGAGCGTTGGGTTTCAAATTACCCATTACAAATCACAAATTACAGATCGTCGAATTCCCATGTCTGAGCCGAAATCATTTCACATGTCTCCCGAGGAGTTCCGGCGTCAGGGCCACGCCGTCGTCGACTGGATCGCCGATTACCAATCCCGCATCGAAAGCTTCCCCGTTCTTTCCCGTGTGCAGCCGGGAGAAATTCGTGCGAAGCTTCCGCCCAACCCGCCGGCGCAAGGCGAGGCTTTCGACCAGATCCTGGCTGACCTGGAGCGCGTCATCCTTCCGGGTATTACGCACTGGCAATCGCCCAACTTCTACGCCTATTTTCCTGCGAATGCCTCCGGGCCAGGCATTCTTGGCGATCTGCTCTCTTCCGGATTAGGTGTGCAAGGCATGCTCTGGTCCACCAGTCCGGCTTGCACGGAACTGGAAACGCATATGCTCGATTGGCTGGTCCCGATGCTCGGCTTGCCGGAGAAATTTCTTTCCACCGGTGCCGGCGGCGGCGTCATTCAGGACACCGCGTCCAGTGCCTCATTGTGCGCTCTGCTGGCCGCACGTGAGCGGGCGACACAGTTCACCAGCAATCGCAAAGGCTGCGATGGACGCCTGGTCGCTTATTGCTCCACCCAAACCCATTCCTCGGTCGAGAAGGCGATGAAGATTGCCGGCATGGGCTCCGACAATCTTCGAGCGATCCCCGTGGATGAGAATTTTGCCCTGCGTGCCGACGTGCTGGACCACCAGATTGCGGCCGACATCAAAGCCGGACTGGTTCCCTGCTTCGTCTGCGCCACCGTGGGGACGACTTCTTCCAATGCCATCGATCCCGTCCGCGAAATCGCGCGCATCTGCGCCCAACAAAAGCTCTGGCTGCATGTCGATTCCGCCATGAGCGGAACGGCCGCGCTCTGCCCCGAGTTTCGTTTCATTCAAGATGGAGTGGAATTTGCCGACAGCTACACTTTCAATCCGCACAAATGGATGTTCACCAACTTCGATTGCAATTGCTTCTACGTTGCCGACCGCAAGCACCTGATCCAAACGCTTTCGATTCTTCCCGAGTACTTGCGCAATAAGGCGACCGAATCGGGCGCCGTGATCGATTATCGCGACTGGCACATCCAGTTGGGCCGGCGTTTTCGCTCGCTGAAACTCTGGTTCGTGATCCGGCATTACGGCATCGAAGGCCTGCAGCACCACATTCGCGAGCACGTGCGTCTCGCCCAGCAATTCGTCGCCTGGGTGCGCAACGATGCGCGCTTCGAACTCGCTGCTCCTGCAAAACTCAACCTTGTGTGCTTCCGACTGCGCTCCGGGGACCATGCCAATCAACTCCTGATGGACCGCCTCAACGCAAGTGGTGACCTCTTCTTGACGCATACCAGGCTCGATGGGAAGCTCACGCTTCGCTTATGCGTCGGCCAAACCAACACGCAGGCTCGTCATGTGGAGCGCGCGTGGCAGCGCATCCAGGAAGACACTGCAAAGCTCGGAGAACCTTGATACGGTGCCGATGACACGGGAAATTTCGGCGGGAGGCGTCGTACTCCGGGAGATTGCTGGAGTCTGGCACGTCGCTCTGATTGAGCCGCAGAAAGAAGGCTTACCGCCCGCTAAGACTCTGCGCAAACGGCGGGCCATACTGTGCCTCCCCAAGGGACTCGTGGATAAGGGCGAGAAGGCCGAGGCTGCCGCCCTCCGTGAAGTCTTTGAGGAGACCGGGATCGTGGCCGAAAAAGTTACAAAGCTCGTCGACCTCAAGTATGTCTATGTTCGAAGCTGGGGCAATGGCGAACGAGTGTTCAAGATCGTGAGCTTTTATTTGATGCGCTACCTGTCCGGAGAAATCGACAACGTCACTCCCGAGATGCGAGTCGAGGTCAAACGTGCCCTCTGGGTTCCGCTCGCCGATGCCAGCAAGCAGATGGCTTACAGTGGCGAGCGCAAGGTGGTTCTCCAGGCGCAGGAGCATCTGAAAACCCATGGCCTGTCTGCGAAACGGGAAGAGGAAAAGATCCGCGAGCGACCGCAAAAGCCCGCCTGACCTAATCACACGGATATGTGATCTATGCACTTGCGGGAAAATTTAGAAAGTAGTTAGTTCGAAGCCGCTAACGTGTTGTATACAAAAGATTTATCTTGACATTCCCTAACTCTGGAAGCTAACCTGTATTCAACTTAATAGGGCGCATGCCGTTGCCATCCTCACCCCACATCTATCGGCATGCGCCCGTTGT
>OCTA010001557.1_pt1 | contig 21067 bp, 15 predicted proteins | sample 1538991 | NCBI WGS metagenome assembly OCTA01 (sample SAMEA3539302, study PRJEB22396) | soil metagenome | biome: tundra; feature: field; material: soil | place: USA | collected 2010-05 | depth 0.15 m | reverse complement strand
GTTCTCGCACTGGCAGGTGTGGTTCGCTTTCGCGGGACTGCTGCAGACCGGCTCGTATCTTCTGAACCGCTACGGCCGGGCCAGTAGCAAAGGCACCCGATCCACATGAGCACCGCCCCCTTCTCGCAGGCTGTAGAGGCCATCGCCACCGGCGACGAGCCCGGCCTCCGCGCGCTGCTCCGGGCCCACCCCGGCCTGATCCACGAGCGCGCCCCCTTCGCCCACCAGGCCACTCTCCTCCACTATGTAGCCGCCAACGGCGTGGAGGTGCAGCGCGCGCCGCGCAACGCACCCGCGATTGCGCGAATCCTTCTGGAGGCGGGCGCCGAGGCCGATGCGGGGGCGCCCATCTACGGTACTTCCGACACCACCCTGTGCTTGACGGTCACGAGCGTTCATCCATACCTGGCAGGCGTGCAGGCAAGCCTGGTCGACGTGCTGGCCGATCATGGCGCCAGGATCGACGGAGTGGCCGGCGACGGCGCGCCGCTGGGGTGTGCGCTGCTGTTCGGGTACCGGGAAGCGGCCGAGCGCCTGGTGTTGAGGGGTGCACGCGTCGACAACCTGATCTACGCCGCCGGACTGGGCCGTACGGACGTAGTCCGTCACATGCTGGCCACCGGCACCGGCACGGACAGGATCGTGCGGCGGACGGACGATCGCACGGGCCGCTTCTCGTTTCCAGTAGCTCGGGACGCCGATGCGCGCGCGGTCGCCCTGATCGTGGCGGCCATGCACGGCCGCTTGACGGCAGTGCGCGCGTTGCTGGACAATGGCGTGGACGCGAATGCGACGCCCTATTGCCGCCAGAGCGCGCTGCACTATGCCGCATACATGGGGCGCGCCGATGTGGTCGAGGAACTGCTGACGCGCGGCGCCGACACGTCTCTGGCGGATACGCAGACGCACCAGACGCCCGCGCAATGGGCCCGCGAACTTGGAAATTCGGCCTTGGCAGACAGGCTGGAGCGGCGGTAAACAGATGAATGTTCTTCTCTTCGGGGCAACCGGGATGGTAGGGCAAGGCGTTTTGCGCGAATGCCTGCTGGATGCGGATGTGCAAAGTGTCCTGGCGATCGGACGCAGCGCGACCGGGCAGCGGCACCCGAAGCTGCGCGAGTTGGTGCATCGCGATTTCCTCGATTTCTCCGGGATTGAAAACGAACTGTCCGGCTTCGACGCGTGTTTCTTCTGTCTGGGCGTGTCCGCCGCGGGCATGCAAGAGGACAATTACCGGCGCATCACTTACGATTTCACGATGGCTGCGGCGCGGGTGCTGGCCAGGCTCAACCGCAACATGACGTTTGTGTATGTATCGGGAATGGGCACGGACAGATCGGAGCACGGCCGCACGATGTGGGCCCGGGTGAAGGGCGCCACCGAGAAGGCGCTGCTCGGGCTGCCGTTCAAAGCGGCCTACATGTTCCGTCCCGGGGTGATTGTGCCGCTCGATGGGATCAAATCGAAAACGAAGCTTTACCGGATCTTTTATGCGGTGACGGGGCCGTTGCTACCCTTGTTGCGCGCGGCCTTTCCGAAGCAGGTCACGACCACTGAGCAGGTGGGGCGCGCCATGATCAAGGCCGCTAAGCAAGGCGCCCCGAAACCGGTGCTGGAAACCTCGGACATCAACGAACTTTAGTTCCTGCCGCTTGACCGCGGGCACTTGCCCACCTCGCGCGATACGCCGCTTTCCTCGCGCTCCCTACGCCTCCATCATAAAGTCCTGTGTGCGCGCTGCCGATAGGCGTGGTGATGGCGGATTTAGCGAAATTGCCGATCTGTTAAGGGAGACCGCCCGGTACGGCCCAGGTTGCCGGAGGAGAAGTGCGAAAATGGCGCTGCTGATTGTGGACGATGAAGAAAGCAACCGGGATATGCTGTCCCGCCGGTTGCAGCGCCATGGATTCGAGGTGCTGCTGGCCGAAGACGGGCGCGAGGCGCTGGACTCCATCGGGAAGCAAGCGCCGGACCTGGTGCTGCTGGATATCCGCATGCCGGGCATGAGCGGCATGGAGGTTTTGCAGGCCATTCGCGAGCGGTCCTCCCCCAGCCAGCTTCCGGTGATCATGGTGACCGCCGAAGGTCACAGCGCCAGCATCGTGGAAGCGCTGCAAATGGGCGCCAACGACTACATCACCAAGCCGGTGGACATGCCCGTGGCGCTGGCGCGCATTCGCACGCTGCTGTCCCAAAAGACGCTGTCCACCGCCTTGCGCGAGAGCGAGGAGCGTTACGCCCGCGCGGCGCGGGGCGCCAACGACGGCTTATGGGACTGGGACCTGGAGAAGGGCGAGATCTACTACTCGCCCCGCTGGAAAGAGATGCTAGGCTACCGGGACGGCGAGATCGGGGGCCGGTCCAACGAATGGCTGTGCCGCGTACATCCGGACGACTTCCCGCGCTTGCAGGCGGCGGTGGCGGCGCACTGCCGGCGGGAGACTCCGCAGCTCGACTGCGAACACCGCATGCACTGTAAGGACGGCACCTATCGCTGGATGCTGAGCCGTGGGGTGGCGGTATGGAATGAAACGGGTGAAGCCACCCGCATCGCCGGCTCGCAGACCGACATCACCGCGGCGAAGATTGCCGACCCGCTGACCGGTCTGCCTAACCGGCTGCTGTTCATAGACCGGCTGGAGCGCCGGGTGGAACTCTCCAAGCGGCGCCCCGGGCGCGAGTTTGCGATCCTACTGTTGGGTGTGGACCGCTTTAAGAACGTCAACGACAGCCTGGGACACCTGGCTGGAGACCTGTTGTTGAAGGCTCTCGCCAAACGGCTGCGGGACGGGCTGCGCGCCGCCGACACCGTGGCGCGGTTGCAGGACGACTGCAGCGTCGCGCGCCTGGCCGGCGATGAGTTCGCGGTGATGCTGGATGAGATCCGGCAAGGCGGCGATGCCGTGTCGGTCGCCGAACGCATCGGCGCGGCGATGCGCGCGCCTTTCATGCTGAGTGGGCACGAAGTCTTTATCACTGCCAGCATTGGGATCGCCGGGAGCGCCAACGGCTACGAGCGCGCGGAGGACTTGATGCGCGACGCCGATACGGCCCTGCACTGCGCCAAGGCGTCGGGGAGAGCCCGCTACCAGACCTTCGATGCGGGCATGCGCCGCCGCGCCATCACCCGCCTGCAGGTGGAAACGGACCTGCGCCTGGCTTTGGAGCGGGACGAGCTACGGCTGCATTACCAGCCGATTGTCGACCTGCGCACGGGCGCCATTGCGGGATTCGAAGCCCTGGTGCGCTGGCAACATCCATTGCGCGGCCTGGTCCCTCCGGCGGAATTCATCCCGGTGGCCGAGGAGACCGGGCTGATCGTTCCCGCCGGGCATTGGATCCTCGAACAAGCCTGCCGGGATGCGCGGCGCTGGCTGGGGACCGCAGCAGGGTCCGCGCTGTCGCCCGGCGCGGGCGGCCTGATTCTGCACCTGAATTTCTCGCCCGTACAATTAGCGGAATTGAGCGCGCTCGACGAAATCGAGCGCATCCTGCGGCGCAGTTGGCCGGGCAGCCGCGGATTCGGACTGAGCTTTGAGATTACCGAAGGCACCATGATGCAGAACTCGGGCACCGTCTCGACGCTGTTGGCGCGCATGGGAGACCTGCACATCGGCCTGGATATCGACGATTTTGGCACCGGCTATTCCTCGCTGAGCCAGTTGCAACACCTGCCGGTCCAGACCCTTAAGATCGACCGCGCCTTTGTCAGCCGGATCGGCTTGGACGTGGATAGTCTGGAGATTATCCGCACCATTGTGTCGCTGGCCCACAATCTGGGCATGGATGTCATCGCGGAGGGTGTGGAGACGGCGCAGCAGCTCGCGCAGTTGAAGCGCTTGGATTGCGAGTATGCGCAAGGCTACTACTTCGGCAAGCCCACAGACCCGGAGACCGCCTGGTCCCTGATCCCGGTGACCGGCGATCTGCTGGCCTCTCCGGCCTGCTGACGGCGCTGACGGCAGCACGCGGGGAGCGTCATCGGTGCAGATAGAGAGGATTTCCGTCGGGATCGGACACGGGCAGTGGATCGGTGGGGAAGTGCGACTCCCGCAGGACGCTCCGGACGTCGAGTCTGCGCCGGCGCACGGTCCCGGTCACGCGCGTGCCCGAGCCGATGGCTGGCGCGAGTTTGGGTCGAGATGTAAAGTGGTACCTTCCGACTGCAAAGTGCTCTTTCCATCCTCGCACTGTTTGTTGCATGCTAGGGGCAATACTGTTCAGTTACGAGGCATCTCCGTGCGGCAGACGATCATGTTGTGTCGTCTGCCCAGACGCAAGAGTGGCAGACCACAAAAAACGATGGTCTGCCCCACAAAGTGAACAGCATTGATGCTAGGGGGGTGAGGTCGGGGAGGGAATGTGTTTGCCAGCGGCAACGTGACAGTCTACATTTCGAACATGGATCGCGCGGTGCGCTTCTACACTGAGGTGCTCGGTTTGGCGACCATTGGGCTTCGGTGGAAGCGGGCAAGGGGCTGACCATCGGTCTGCATCCGGCATCGGGGGAGACGCCGGCGGGACGAAAGGGATCGATGGCGATCGGGCTGGAACTGGCCGGCTCTATCGAAGATGCGATGAAAACCCTGGGAGCCAAAGGCGTGCAATTCCAAGGCATGGTCAACGAGAGCAAGGCCGGCAAGTTCGTGGGGTTCGAGGATCCCGACGGCAACCAGCTCTACCTGGCAGAACTCAGTTGGACCCACGTGAACCAGGGCGAAGGCAAATACCAGCACGCCTGATAGCACTGGCGCCGGCGACGAGTGATACAATCGTCCCCCATGCACAGCACGCTAAGCCGCCGTCATCTCGTCACCGCCCTAGCCGCCGCACCCTTCGTGAGCCGCCTTCCGCGCGCCCGCGGCGCGTCGGACTTCGACCCGTATTTCGGCAGCGCCACCGACGCGGCCCGCGCCATCCGCACGGGCGTCGTCTCCTCGCGCGAGCTGACCGCGCACGTGTTCGAGCGCATACGCAAGTACAACGGCCGCATCAACGCCTTTGTCACGTTGGTGGAGGACCAGGCCGCCACGCGCGCGCGGGCCGCCGACGAGGCTCTGGCGCAGGGTAAGCCGTGGGGCCGGCTGCACGGTGTTCCGATCCTGATGAAAGACGACAAGAAGACGGCGGGCATCCGCTCGACTTGCGGTGCGAAGATATACGCCAACAACGTACCCAAGGAGAATGCGCCCGCGGTCGAGAAGCTTCTGGATGCCGGCGCCATCATCGTGGGCAAGACCAACCTGCCGGAGTGGGCTTCCGATTTCCAAAGCTACAACGATGTGGCCGGCACGACCAACAATCCGTGGAATCCCGAGCGCACGCCGGGCGGTTCCACCGGTGGCGGTGCCGCGGCCCTGGCCTGCGGCATGGGGTTTCTGGAACTCGGCAGCGATATCGGCGGGTCCATCCGGACGCCTTCGCATTTCTGCGGCGTTTTCGGGCACAAGCCCACAATTAACGTGATCTCCGATGAGGGCTTCGTGGATCCGCCGAACGCCAGTCCCGCGCCTGACCGTCTGTCGGTGAACGGACCGCTGGCGCGCAGCCCGCAGGATCTCCTGTTGGGGTTGCAGATCGCCGGCGGACCGGCCGGAGTCGAGCGCATCGCGTACTCCTGGAAGCTGCCGCCGGCGCGCGGCGCACGGCTGCGGGACTACCGCATCGGCTACCAGTTGGACGATCCGTTCTGCCCGGTGGCGCCGGATGTGCGCCAGCAGTTGGAAAGAACCATCGACGCGCTCGGAAAGGCCGGCGCGCGCCTGGAGCCGGGCTGGCCCGCGGGTATGCGGATCGCAGAATGGTATGGCGCATATTTCACCATGCTTGGCGCGGCGGTGTTGCCCAACGATCCTACGCCGCACCGTGCATGGGGCGCGGCGGTCGGCGGGCAGTATGCCGCGCGCCGCTGCTGGGCCGATTACTTCCGCGGCCACGACGCTTTCCTGATGCCCGTGGATTTCGTCACGGCGTTCCCGCACGACCACAGCCCGGAGATGACGACCCGGAAGATCGCCACGCCCGCCGGGGCGCGTCCGTACCTGGACATGCTGAAGTGGATCTTTCACGCTACGCTCACCGGCAATCCCGCGACGGTTTGTCCGGTGGGCCGCACGCCGGAAGGCCTGCCTTGCGGGATACAGATCCTTGGGCCGTATCTGGAAGACGCCACCCCGATCGACATCGCGGGGCGGATCGCCGAGCTGACCGGCGGTTTCGTGCCGCCGCCGCTCAAGGCTTGATCCGTCGGGCACCTCGAACATAGGCGCTAACCGTCGCCTTCCGAACGTCCATCGTCCGGAATCAACAGCCCGTGCCAGAGGCACATCCACGCATAGGCGACAAACCGTCAACATGGATTCGTCAACGCTGCGGCGTCAGGAGAGATCTATCCCAATAGCTGGTGCGCAGGGCTGTTCTCGCCAGGAATGGTCTTTGGCCGTTCTTTAGCAAAGGTTCCTGAACCTCAGCTCCCAGAACCGGCCTCAAGGCGGGTGGGCTGTCGGGTTTCCGGATATGCTCGTCACCTGCCGAAATGCTCTCGCTCTCAGCACCAACGGCCCATGACTCCGGAGGTCCGAATCGACGTTCGGCACGATCCAAGAGGCCACTGCGCCAAGCGTTGCATCGAACCGAGCCGTATGAAGCAAATGGTGCAAAAAACCGCCGCCCTCGCGCAGGCGATGCCTGGGGATGCGTTGAGCCACCCAAATATCAATTGCAAAGTGGCAGATTTCTCTCAGGCGATCAGTTCAGGCGGCGTCAGTTCACGCTGTGTCGCGAGGACCGGCGGTGAAGCCGCAACGCTTGATTAGGGCAAGGAACCGGCCATCGGATCGAAAGGCGTCCCACTTGGGATCCACTGACATCACCGCGAGATGGACGTCGTGTGCGTCGTAGGCGCGATCGAGCCAATCCAAGGCCGCATCATGTTGGCCGAGCCCGCCGTACACGAGCGCCATCGCGTAAGGAGGTACATACCGTTCGCGCGAAACTGCTTCTAGCGTGTTCAGTACCTCTCGGGACTCCCCAATTCGTCCCAGCTTCGCCAACAAGTAGCCCCGGAGTGCGATCGCCTTGCTATTCCCACCGCTGAATTGCCCAGCCTTCTGCAGGGCGTCAAATGTCAAATCGCTTCTGCCCAACTGCTCGCAGGCCTGCGCGAGCTGGTAATAGCCGACCCAGAATTCCGGATTGAGGACGTTGGCCCGCCGCGCGAACTCGACGGCAGCCGGGTAGTCGCGCGCGTTGAAGGCGACCTGAGCGGATAGCGCCTGATGCACGAAATCGAGTGGGTCCAGCCGGCGCGCGAGTTGCGCGGCCGACAGGGCAGCTTGGTGCTGTGCCATGGATGACAGGACGATTGCCAGGGTGCGGTGCGCCACGCCATAGCCCGGATTCAGCGTGATGGCATTGCGGAAGGCTGTCTCCGCGGCCACCCAGTCCCAATCGAGCCAGAACTTCAGGAAACCCAGCGAGGTTTGAGCTTCGGCGAGATTGGGCGCCGCGCCAACGGCATGCGCGGCCGCATCGCGAGCCAGCGGCCACACGCGGAGCGGCGGGGCGTCACCGTTGATCGGACTGGCCGAATAGGCGTCGGCCAATCCGGACCATGCCAGCGCATAATCCGGGTCCAACTCCGTCGCGCGAGTGTAGAACTCGAGTGCGCGCCGCGTTGTCACGGGCGAGAGTTGGGTCCAGAAGTAGCGTCCTCGCAGATAGAGATCGTAGGCGTCGATATTCCGCGTCTGCCGCCGTGCCAGTCCATCCAGCCGTTCGGGCGACAGCCGCACCTGGACTTGCTGTGCAATTGCCGTGCTCAGCTCCCGCTGGAACTCGAGCACGCTGCCCGGCTCACTGTCGTAGGACGCGGACCAGATCAGAACCTGGTCGCGCGCGCGAATCAGCTTGGACGTGATGCGCACCCGCCCTCTCTCGCCGCGAATCGAACTCTCCACCAGAAACCCGGCGCCCAGCTCGCGGCCGATCTCGGCAAGCGATTTCGTAGTGCGTTTGTAGGCCATCATCGAAGTGCGGCCGATCACGCCAATGTGCTCCGGGTCAACCTGGCCCAGAGCCGCGATGACCTCTTCGGTGAGGCCGGCGGCCAGGTATTCATGGTCCGGACCGGCGCCCAGGTTTTCGACCGGCAACACGCCAAGCGTCACGCGCGACGTAGTTTCGTGGAATTTCGCGCCAACCACCTCGACCGGCACACTGAAGCGATAGCCGCGCTTCGGGACGGTCTCGATAAAACTGGACCCATCCGTTCCGTCCCGAAGCGCTTTGCGCAACTGAGAAATGGCGTGGGCCAGCCCTACTTCTTCCACGACGCTGTCCGGCCACAATCGATTCAGCAACTCGTTCTTCTCCACCAGGTGTCCATGCCTTTCCAGCAGCAGCAAAAGTGTGTCGTACGACTTGGGCGCGAGCGGCACGGGCTTGCCCTCGCGGAGCAGTTGCTTTTCGGCGGGGAGGAGGCAAAAGCGGCCAAATTTATACGCGACCGGGACGCTGGACATACGGTTGCCGCTATTGGGCAATATTGTACCAATAGCGGGCAGTCACATTTCAGTCGGTAAACTTCAGGATTTCCTCAAGACTTCAGCGCGAGCCGGCGCCACAATCGGTTTGAAGGAAGGGAACGATCATGAAATCAAGAACGAAGCTATTCGGCGGCACCATGGCGAGCGTACTGACTCTCGCGGGCGTGCTGTTTTTAAGTACAGGACGAAGCGCTGGCGCGCAGATGGTGCAACCTCCCGAGGCGCGCGCCGCGGATAACACACGACGGATCGAGGGGACGTGGCGGGTGACGGTCACACAGATAGTATGTGCGACCGGGGCGCCAATTGGCCTTCCCTTTCAGTCCCTGTTGACCTTCGCCCGCGGAGGGACGCTGAGCGGAACCACCGCCAGCACCTCGTTCCAGCCCGGTCAGCGCAGCAGCGATTTCGGCGTGTGGAGCCAGACGGACGGCCACGATTACAGCGCCGTCTCCGAAGCGTTCATTATCTTCAGCGCCGGCATTTTCACCCAGGGGTCACAGGTCATCAGCCAGTCGATCCGCCTCACGAATGGCGGGAACGGGTTCGACGATGTTGCCTCAGTCCAGTTTTATGACGTAAACGGCAATCCGCTGCTCCCGGCGCCCGGCTGCGCCACCGCTGTCGGCCAGCGCCTCCAGTAACGTGAAGAGCTTGGTTTCCGGGCAAGACGCCCATTGCCTGGAACCAGGCCCGATCCCAGGGGCCGCAGAGATTAAGTGGGGCCCGGGGGACCCACGAGACTGCCGGACGTTCTGGCGCTCCAGGATACGCGGTGTGGACCAGGTGGCCGAGAAACGTCTTCTGGAATGTGGCCAGCTTGCGGGCAGGAAGCCGGCTTCGGTACGTTGATCCACGCCGCAACCACTGCTTGTCCGTAACACACACACTTAAAGTTGACGGCGCCACTCCTGTTGCGAAATCCCGTTCTGACCACCGGCCGGGCTCGGCGTCCCGAACAGTCTTGCGGATCAATAGGTCCTGCCTGGTCGCCAAGGGTTTAGTAACAATTTCGCCGCGACCCACTTGGACGGAAAACGCGCAAGCCGTAGAGCTGCCGGGACACGCCGTTTTTTTTCTCGGCTCAACTGGCCCCAGATCCCAAGTCAGCGCGTATGGGGCGGACCTCCCGCAAAGCACCTGGCCTGCCATATCAGGCGTACACTCTCTGCGCGACAATGGTTCCAGTGATGACCCCGATCGAGGTTTCCGAGGATCTTTCCGGCCTCGACGAAGCCATTGCGCAAGTTCCCAACAGTCCAGCCGTCTTCCTGCTCTGGCCGCGCGAAGGCGACCCTTACCTCGCCAAAACCGCACTGTTGCGGCGGCGCCTGCTGCGCCTGCTCAAGGAGCGCGAGAAGCCGTCGCGCCTGCTCAACCTCCGCCACACCGTGCGGCGCATCGAGTACACGCTCACTGGCTCGGCCTTCGAATCCGCCGTCCTGATGTACGAGCTGGCGCGCCGCCATTTTCCCAAATCCTACCTGGATCTGTTGAAGCTGCGCATGCCCACATACGTGAAGCTGGTGCTCACCAACCAGTTTCCGCGCAGCCAGCTCACCACGCATCTGGGCCGCGCGCCCGCGCTCTATTGCGGTCCGTTCCGCAGCCGCGCCTCGGCCGAGAAGTTCGAATCGCAATTCCTGGACCTGTTCCAGATGCGGCGCTGCCAGGAAGATCTGGCGCCCTCGCCCGAGCATCCCGGCTGCATCTACGGCGAGATGGGCATGTGCCTGCGCCCGTGCCAGCAGGTGGTGGGACCGGACGAGTATCTGCACGAAGTCGGCCGCGTGGCGGAGTTCCTGAAGACTGGCGGGCACTCGCTGCTCGATACCATCGGGCGCGCGCGCGAGCGTTACAGCGAAGAGATGATGTTCGAAGAAGCCGCACGGCAGCACAAGCGCTTCGAGAAGGTCGAGGAGGTCGCGAAGCTGCGCGACGAGCTGGCGCGCGAGATCGGCAGGTTGCACGGCGTCGCGATCACGCCTTCCGCCACACCCAACGCCGTGGAGCTTTGGATCGTTCGCGAGGGTCACTGGCAAGCGCCGCGGCGTCTGAGCTTCGAGGTCCAGGAAGGCAAGCCGGTTTCGCTCGATGGCAAGCTGCGGGATGCCTTCGGCGCGCTGCCCATGCGCCAACTAGCCATGCGCGAGCGCCAGGAGTACCTGGCCTTGCTGGCCCGCTGGTATTATTCGAGCTGGCGGGACGGCGAATGGCTGCCCATCGAGGCCTTCGAAAGCCTGCCTTACCGGAAGCTGGTGCACGCGATTTCGCGCGTGGCCCGGCGCGACCTGCCATGAAATCCCGCATAACACCCTTTCCCTGTGGTGCTATTTGACATATCATATAGGCATGAAATTTCTAATCGCACCCGTGAGTCTCATTCTGGGCTTGCTGCCGATCGGCTTCGGCACAGGCGCGGCCCAGGCGCAGCAGGCGCCCACCACCGTGAAAAAGGTGCCGGTCCGCCCGACCACGTCGGTTGCGGGCAAGGATCTATACCGGGAATATTGCGCCGTGTGCCACGGGACGGCCGGTAAAGGCGATGGACCTGCCGCCAGCGCGCTTAAAGTGCCCCCGTCGGATTTGACGCAAATTCCCAAGAAAGACGGCAAGTTCCCCGAGCTCCGAGTGGAGCACATCATCAATGGGGAAGCCGACGAGCCGGTGGCGCATGGCTCGAAGGATATGCCGGTGTGGGGCAGCCTCTTCAAGCACCTGGGTCCGAACCCGGATATCGGCAACGTGCGAGTCTACAATCTGGTGAAGTACATCGAAGAGATCCAGGCGAAGTGAGAGCTTTACCAGACGCGGCAGGGATCTGCCGAAACCATCGGATCGCCCACCTTGCACGAGAATGCCTCCTCGAACTCCGGCAGGTTCTGCAGCACTCCGTTTGTGCGGAACTCGCCGGGCGAGTGCGGATTGGTCGCCGCCTGCATGCGCGCCGCTTGCTCCGTTGAATTCTCGCACCAGATCTGGGCGTAGCCGAGGAAGAACTGCTGTGGCGGCGTGAAGCCGTCCTGCTTCCCGGCCATATGACGCGCGAGGCTGTCCATCAGCGCCATGTATGCCAGGTGGATGCCGCCGTTGTCCGCGGCATTCTCGCCCAGCGTCAGCTTCCCGTTCACATGCACATCCACCACCGGACTGAAGCCGTTGTACTCCTTCGCGATGCAATCGGCGCGCGCCTCGAAAGCCTTGCCATCCTCCGCGGTCCACCAGTCGCGCACGTTGCCCGCGCCGTCGTACTTGCGTCCTTCATCGTCGAACCCGTGCGTCAGCTCGTGGCCGATCACCGCGCCGATACCGCCGTAGTTCACCGCATCGCCGGCCTGCGGATTGTAGAAAGGCGGTTGCAGAATGCCGGCGGGAAAGTTGATGTTGTTCATGTTCGGGTTGTAGTAGGCATTCACCGTGGGCGGCGTCATTCCCCATTCCGACTTGTCCACCGGCTTGCCGATTTTGCTGAAGTTGCGGTGCTGTTCGAATTCGAACGCCCGCCGCACATTGCCGAAGTAGTCGTCGCCGGCGACCTTGACGCTGCTGTAATCCCGCCATTTTTCCGGGTAGCCGATCTTGTTGGCCACTGCACGCAGCTTGGCAACGGCTTGTTCCTTGGTAGCAGGCGTCATCCAAGTGGCATTATCGATGTCCTTGCGCATCTCCAGCTCGATCTCGCCCACCAGTTGCAGGGCTTTCTCCTTGCTGGCGCCGTTGAAGGCCACCTTCACGAACTCCTGGCCGAGCGCCTCTCCCAACCCGCGATCGGTGGCGCGGACACAGCGCTTCCAGCGCGGCGGCATTTCCTGGGTGCCGCGCAGAATGTGCTCCTTGAAGCGGAAGTCCTCCTCGTCGAACGCGCGCGACAACATATCGGCGTGGGTAGTCAGAATATGCCATCGCAGATATGTTTTCAGGTCCGCCAGGCTGGTGTTGGCGATCGCCGTATCCAGCGCCTTCACAAAGCCCGGCGCCACCACGTCCAGCGATTCCACCGGCGGAATGCCGATCGTGGACAGGTATTGCTTCCATTCGAAATCGGGCGTCAGCAGCGCCAGTTCGCCCACGGTCATCTTGTGATAGGTGTTGGCGGGATCCCGCCGCGCCACGCGATCCATGGACGCTTTGGCCAGCGCCGTTTCGAGTTGCACCACGGCGCGGGTTTCGGCCTCGAGATCGGCGCCGGCGGAGCCCTGCGCCTTCGCCAGCAACGCGAACAGGGCATGAATGTGCTCTTCATATTGTTTGCGCAGCTCGACGGAGCGCGCGTCGGTCTTCAGATAATAGTCGCGGTCCGGAAGGCCCAGCCCGCCCTGATCCACGTGCGCGATCTCCTGGTCCGATTTCTTATCGTCGGGGCGCACATAGAAATTGAAGAGCGCGCGCACGCCGGCCATGTGCAGGCGGACCATCTCGCCCGCCAATTCGCGCTTGGAAGCCAGCGCGTCGATTTGCTTCAGGAGCGGCTCGATGGGCTGAATACCCTTGCGCTCGATGGCCGGTTCGTCCATACAGGCGGCGTAGAATTCGCCGATCTGCGAGGCGCCCGCTTTTTCCAGGATGCCGCGCTCGATCGCCAGATTGCGCTCGGCCAATTCATTGAAGCGCGCCCAACGCGACTGATCGGGCGGAATCGGATTGTTCTTCCGCCATCCGCCGCAGGCGTACCGATAAAAGTTCTGGCATGGATTCACCGTGGTATCCATGGCCTTAAGATCGACGCCGGATGCGGAAGGCGCATCGGCGGCTTGTAAAGCGGCCGCCGCCAGGGCCGCGGCGAGAAAGCAACGAAGCGTGTACATGACTTCGATTGTATGCCCGTGCGCGACCGGGGGCCGGGCCGGGGACCAAGCGCGGACCAGTCTAGTACTACCCAGCCGAAAAAGAGCATTCGCCGAGGAAAAAAGTCTGCGATAATAACAAAAATCTGCAAGAACGAGAACGGGCGCTCGCGGTGGGGTAGCGTTCCAGTTCTCGCAATCTTCACGTGACGAGGGGAACGAATGGCTACTAAACTCAGAGTTTTGGCGTTCATGATTCTAGCGGCTGCCGCGGCGTCCGCGCAACAGTGGAGTTTCACGGACACCGGCGGCACGGTCACGCTGGGCGCAGACCTGGTGATAGCCGGCACTGCCGTGGCCAGTCCGGCCGGAACCCTGTCGCTGAGTTGCCCGGCCACCGCTCTCCCGCCCGGCACCTATCAGGCGGAGTGGCTCTGCACGGGCGGCACTGTCACTATCCAGTCGAACGACGGCCTGACGGTGGTCAACGGGAACCTGACATCCGGCACCTTGATCGAGACAGCCTCCGGCGGAGGGAGGGGCGGGCATACCACATACTATTACTCGTTCACGGGCAGCTTTACCGGGACCCTCACGCAGAGCGGCCAGGCGCAAGCCATCACCGGTTCCACCATACAGTCGCTGGCCGGATCGAGCAGCCCGCTTGGCACGGGCACGATCGGTGGCGGCAGCACGTTCGTGAATACGGACTACGAGCCGGTCTATGTCGCCGACACCTCCAACAACCGGATCGTGCGCATGGACGACATGACCGGCGCCAATTGGATTACGTTTGGCAAGACCGGCTCCGGGACCAACCAGTTCCAGAGTCCCTACGGTATCGCCGTGAACGCCGCTGGAAAGATCTACGTCACGGACAACATCAACTGCCGGGTTGTGCGGATAGACAACATGTCCGGCAAGAACTGGACCTCGTTCGGCACCTGCGGCTCCGGCAACCTGCAATTCAACAATCCCACGGGGCTGGCCCTCGATTCGTCCGGGAGGATCTACGTAACGGACACCGGAAACAACCGCATCGTGCGCGTCAACGACATGGCCGGCGACGGCTGGGTGGCCTATGGCGCCGCCGGCAGCGGGACCGGGCAATTCGCCGCGCCGGTGGGCATCGCCGTGGATTCGGCCGACAAAATCTATATCTCGGACACGAACAATGCCCGCATCGTGCGCCTGGACAACATGTCCGGTACGAACTGGACCGCCTTGGGCGGTGGCACCGGGACCTATCAGTTCGGCTCCCCGGTGGCCATTAGTCTGGACGGCACCGGCAGGATCTATGTCCTCGACTGGTATTTTGCCCACGTCATGCGCACGGACGACATGTCGGGCACCAACTTTACAACGATGGGCGCGTTCGGCGGGGGAGTCGGCCAGTTCATCAACCCCTACGGCATGTATGTCGACGCGTACGGGACGATTTACGTGGCGGATTCGCATGACAACCGCATCGCGCAGTTTGACGACATGTTTGCGAACGCCTGGACTGCATACGGGACATGCTGCCTGGGCACCGGCCAGTTCAACCTGCCGATGGGCGTGTTTGCGGCTCCCCTCAAGACGCCGACACCGGACGCGACGATCTCGACTGCCACCCTGACATACTCCGACACGGTGGTGGGCACGGCCAGCGCTGCTCAGAACGTAACACTGGCCAACATCGGCACGGCGCCGATGACGATATCGGGCATCGCCCCCAGCGGCGACTTCTCCCAGACGAACACGTGTCCGGGCACACTGCCCGCGGGACAGAATTGCAACGTGAGCGTGACATTCGTGCCGACCGCACCCGGAAACCGGACTGGATCGGTCGCTTTCAGTTTCGTCGGGGCCGCCGCGAAGAGTGTGAGGCTGACCGGCATCGGAACGCTGGTGGCGGTGTCTCCCACGGCGCTGAATTTTGGGAACGTGAATGCGGGCTTCGGCGGCGTGTCGATGACGGTCGGTGTTTCGAATCCCGGCATTTCCGCGGCTGGCGTCAGTATGACGTACAAGGGGTCGCCGTTGTACCGTATCACTAACCCATGTCCGGCGACGCTGGCGGTAGGCGCGAGTTGCACCGTCACAGTGACTTTTTACCCGCAGAATGCGCAGATCTACAACGGGCTTCTGACGATCACCGACGGTTCCGGCACGGCGCAGAAGGTTAGCATCACCGGGACCGGCGTCAGCAACTGAGAGCGGGAATCAAGCCCGCCCCCTTCGGCGGGTGCCTAACCGTTTTGGCGAACGCGCCCTCTCGCTTACGCTCACGGCTCAGTAAGCCTCGCGAAATTCAATGCGACTGTTACCGAGCAGCGACCGTCAGGCCGCGGTTTCAGTCGGAGATCCCAAAACGGTTTAGCACCGTTGGGCCCTTGGGTAGCGTTGCTCGCCATGCGGCAGATACTTTATGGAGCGGCCTGTAACCGGATGCACAGCATGGAAGAACGTTGCGCCCGCTGGCTGTTGATGACACACGATCGCGCCGGCGCGGATACCTTTCCGCTCACGCAGGAGTTTCTTTCGCATATGCTTGGCGTGCGCAGGGCGACGGTGAACGTAGCGACGGGCATGTTGAAGAAGGCGGGGTTTATCCGAAACGTACGGGGAAAAATCACGGGGGATACCAGTTCCCGCTGCATGTTGTTGCTCCTTTGGCGGCTAGTCTATCGGGGCGCGAAGAGTTGAGTCAAACAGCGGCCGTATCAACCGCAATGCCGGGCGGGTGTTGTATCGCTCACGGTATTGGCGGTGCACGGCGTCGTCCGGGAAATGCTCGCCGTTCTTATATGGATACTGCGACATGGCGTGGAACGGCAGCGGCTCCACGGTCTGCCCGAAGGCCGTATTGGCGTCGGCATCCTTGGCCCAGCCGTCCACGAACAGCAGGAAGTCGCGCTTCCATCCCGCGGGCAGCGGCGCGGCGGCGCGCGCCGGAAAAAGGAGACGCAACTCGTCGCCGGAACCCATGATCACCAGGCGGTCGTCGATCGCGCCAATCAACGGCAGCACGTCGCCGTAGCGCGTATAAAGTCCCTTGGTGGGGTTCCACATCGATACCGGCATCCACCGGTCGTAGTCGAAGCCCTCGGGCTGCTTGCGCTGCGGATGAATCACCGGCGTGGAGAAGCCGCGGAAGTGCAGGCCGGCGGATTCCGCCTGGATATCGGTCAGGCGCACGGGCGGGGCGGCGGTGTCAACGCTCAAGAAGATCTCATCCCAATACACGCAGAGGTTGGTGACGATGCGCACCTCGCGCGAAGCCGACAGGAACTTGCCGGTAAGATCCACCGCAATCGTTTTGGGCTTGCCCGCCGGGATGCCCATATCTTCGATCGCGGTTTGCCAGTGGCCCACCGCATCCTTCACCTGCAGATAGGGCAGCACCAAGTCCTTCTTCGCCTGCGAGGCGGCCATGAAGGTGCTGCCGTCGGCCCAATCCACCCAGCCGTTGAGGATCAGGACGGCGCGGTTCGCCGGCGCGGCATTGCCGAAATCCAGATCGAGGTTGTGCAGCTCGGCGACGTCCAGGTAATCGCGGCGGAAGCCATCCGGATAGGTGCGGTCGCGATGCAGCAGGCGCGGCAGCACGTCGCGGCCTTGGTCGTCGCGCGCGCGCACGGGGTAAATGCGCCGCTTCACGCCGAACAGGCGGAACTCGGGGAAGGGCGGCGATTTGAACTTGTCGTTGGTGAAGATCTCGACCGAGGCCGGATGGTCGACCGCGATGAGCTTCACCTGGTCGAGATAGGAAACCTCGCGCAACTCTTCGGTGATGCGGATTTCATAGCGCCCATTCACGGCCTGCAACGCCTCGCCGGGAATCTGCACGTATTCGTCGTGATCGACGGGGAAGTAACTGCCATCGCCCGAGGCTGCGCCCAGCGGCGCCACTCCAAGCACATCCGTGATGAAGCGGAACTTACCGCCATCCCAGGTGAAGATCATGGGGCAGGAGCCGGAGAGGCGCTGCGCTTCCTGATACTCGATGGCTTTGTCGACGGGCTGCTCCGCCTCGTTCTGGATCAGGCCGTTGGGCCAGGTGATGCGCACGGCGTCGGCGATTTTGTAGGAATCCACGCCGAACAGAAGCGGGACGCCGCGGTAGATGCGCTTCTGATAACTGGAGCCGGTCTTGATCTCGACCTTCGCGCCGGGCGCCAGCTTCATATTCTTGACGCCATTGAGGCCCGCCAACAGCCAGTTGTTATGGGTCTCGGTGGCGTTCTGCAGCAGGTGCAGGGAGCCATCGCCCGCGATCAGCGCCACATCGGCGCGGCCATCGCGATCGAAATCGGACTCGACGGCAGCCACCGCGGCGGGGATTTCGGCGGGCGTCTTTTCGAAACGGTCCAGGCCCAGGTTGCGGAAAACACCGTTGGCCGCCAGTAGGTCGCCGATGCCGCGATTGGCCAGATCGGCGAACACGATCGGACCTTTGGCCTCCAAGCCCGCGATCGGCGAGAGCTTGCCCTGATGGTTGAGCAGCAGGAGGCCATCGGCCGCCAGGTCCGTCCAGCTATCGTTATTCACATCGAAGGCAGTCAGCCCCTTCGCGCCCGCCGGCAGGGCGTCGAGCGGCACAGCCTCATACTTACCGAGCAGACGGTCGCGATAGAGTACGCCCGCGTGGTCGCGGTATGAGACGGCCAGATCCACGCCGTTGGTATCGGCGATCAGATCGATCGCGGCGGCGTCGATGGCATTGCCCTTCACGAACGGGAACGCGGCGGTGTCGTCGCTGAAGCCCGCTTCGCCGTTGTTGCGGGCGAGCGCGGCGTTTTCGCCCAGCAGAATGAGGTCGAGATCGTAATCGTGATCGAAATCGATCCAGACGGCTTTGGAGAAGTGTCCGGCGGGCAGTTTGAGCGCCGATTTCTCGAACTTGCCCTTGTTGTTGTGGTAGAGCGCCGCACCCGCAGTCGTGATGACGCAGAGGTCCGGCAGGCCGTCGTTATCGTAATCGCCGGCAGCGATGGAGACGATGTCCTTCAGGCTGGCCAAGCCCGAATCGGCGACCAGCATGGATCCGTTTTTGTAAAGCTGCGCGCCGCTAGAGGACCAGGCGAGCAGGTCGGGGCGGCGGTCGCCGAAGGCATCCAGGACCAGCAGACCGGCGGTGGCGGGATCGAAGCCGTCCGCCAGCTTGCGGTCCTCGAATTTCGGCGGCGGCGCCGGCTCGCTCTCCGGACGCGGTGCGATGGGATCGTAGATTTCCGCGTAGTAGCTCCATTCCATGTCTTCCGGAATGACGGCGCCTTCGGTGAGAGCTTTCAGCTTTTGGAAGATCTCCAGTTCGCGGGCGGCGTCGGCGGCGCGGCCTGCCTGGCGATAGAGGTTATAGAGTTGGAAATGCGGCGCGGCGAGATTGGGATTGAGCCGCGCGGCGGTTTCAAATTCGCGCACGGCGTCGTCGCGCTTTTCGGCGAGCTTATGCAGGACGCCCAAGTTGTAATGCGACACTGGCTCGTCGGGCACCAGCTTGAGCAGACCTTCGAACTGGGTGACGGCCGGCGCGTACTCGCCCTCCTTCTTGAAGGCTAGCCCCAAGTTGAACCAAGTATGCGGGATTTTGGGGTCCAGCTTTTGCGCGCGCTCCAGTTCCGCGACGCCTTCCTTGGTCCGGCCCGCGCGCAGCAGGGCCAAGCCGTAATTCACGTGTTCGCGGGCCGAATTGGGCGCCAGGTCGAGCGCCTTTTTGAACTCGTCGACGGCCTGCGGCTGGGTGGTGGGATTCTCGTAAAAGGCTTTGCCGAGATTGCGGAAGCGCCCGAGGCGGTCCTGTTCGACGCGCGATGCGTCGGCGCCGAAGAGCAGCACGAGCGCGGCAACCGACAAGACGACGATGCCGATCCAGGCGCGAATTCGGTTCATTGACGACCCCTTTCGAGTGTTCACTCCATTGTACCGGGTGATGGGTGGTGGGTTATGGATTATGGGTTGTGGTTTTTGAGCGATGAGACAGTCGGGGCTGGGGGTGCGGCCGGGGTTCGTTTGTGGAGGGTCTATTTCATATTGGGTGGGCGTCATTTTCAGAGACCGGGCGGGGCCGGAGCGGGGGTTTGGGTGGCGGAAAAGGCCATCTGTGGGACTTCGGAATGGCCGGACGGTGTTGGGTGGACGGGAGTTACCTTTGATTTCGGGTTCGTTTCGACAATTTCTTTTTTGCGCGCGGCTTGCAGCTTTTGCAGGTCGGCCAGACAGCGGGTATACTCGCGCTGGATGCGGCTCTCATAGCGGCCGAGCCGGTCCAAGACTCCCTTGTGATCGGTGAGATAGGCCCAGGCCAGCGGGTCGGCGCGGCCGTCCTGGTTGTATTGCGCGGGCACGGGTTGGATGCGCAGGCGCAGGTCGAGGAAGCCGGCTTCGATACGCGCGATGCGGCGGAGGCGGTAGGCGGCGACGGCCATGCGTTCGACGAGGTCTTCCTCGACCTGTCCTTTCGGGTGCAGCTCGTCGCGGTATTGGACGGCGAGCGACCGGAGGCCGGCGGGGTCTTCGCCAGGCAGGACGGGGGATTTGCCCGTGAGTCCATGGACGGTGCTGTTACGGCTGGAGCGCGCTTTGCCTTCGGCAGTACGCGGGCCAGTAGATTTGGCGGAGTTCTTACGATTGGAATTGGTTTGTGGTTCGGGTGACATGTTGTTCCTCGATTCCAGGGTAGGGGGTGGCGGGAATGGGACGGGCGGGTCGTTTGGGCCAAGGTGTTGAGGGGAAAGGGTGAAATAAAATGGCGAGAGTTGCACTGTGTTGCGAACGGGAGGGGACAGGCGGGCTGGTCCAGGGGACCGATCTGGCCAGGCGATCGGGAGTCCGGGCTTGGCAACGATGCGGGTGACGCTCCCGGAAAGCCAGAGCTGGCCCGTTCGCGGGCCGCTGGAGCCGCTCCGGCGGGAGATAGAAAGAATGGGTACTGTCCTAAAGTCGCGTGAAACCCCGTAGTCCGTCCGCCCGTCCCCCTGCTATCGTGAAGCCATGCCAAACGTGAACCGCCAAGACCTGGAAGCGCTCCGAAATATGGTTTCGCAGGCGCACCTGATTGTTTCCACCGAACCGCTGATCGTGGCGGAATCGAGCGGATGCGCGAGCTGCTGATATCGCCGAACGGCTGGCGGATTTCCTGCTGACAGACTCTCCTGACACGATACAAGCGCCCCACCAAGCGCCGCGCGGCGCTGCGAAGATAGGGCGAAACGGCTTAAAGCGACGCTAAGGCCCAGCCGCCCCGCTTGCACTCGATCATTGTTGGTGAGATCATTATCGGCATGGGAGCCGATACAGACACCAGTACATCGATGATCGCCGAACTGGACCGCCGCATAGCGCGGTTACAGCAAATCCGTCAAATGCTTCTGGAGGAATATGGACAATCGCCGATTAGCGGCGCGAACGGCAGGCGCGGAAATGCGGCGCTGGCCGCTTCTATGCGGGGACGCCGCGCACATGGGCATTCCGGCCCGACACGAAAGTCCACAATCCATGAATGGCTGAAAGCTAACGGCCCGCATGGCCGTTCCGAAATTATTACGGGCACCGGGTTGCCGGAAGGCACTGTTGGCTCACTGTTGAGCCAGTGCCCTGAACTGTTTGAGAATCGCGATGGGAAGTGGCACGCGCGGTGATAACGAGTTTCTGCTGGAAAAGCAGAAAAAGCCCCGCTACCGTCCCAAGCTTCTCAAGGGCAAAGACGGCGGCGGGGCCTTATCCCACAGAAAGGAGCGCTTTCTATGAAATGGT
>OCTA010001556.1_pt1 | contig 21068 bp, 22 predicted proteins | sample 1538991 | NCBI WGS metagenome assembly OCTA01 (sample SAMEA3539302, study PRJEB22396) | soil metagenome | biome: tundra; feature: field; material: soil | place: USA | collected 2010-05 | depth 0.15 m | reverse complement strand
GGTGACGACGACGGCACGCGATCAGCCGGCGGTACAGATGGAGCATCGAATCCGGTCAGACGGCCGCTTCCTCCCCGACAACCTCGGTGTTCCGCTTCGCCGGTCGATCCCGATCGCTTCCGGCACCCCGCCGGCCACCGCCTGCCCGACCGGCCACGTCCCGTCCCGGGGCACCGGACCCACGTCCCGACCGGGATGGAGCCGGCTTGCCGGCCCGCGGGGCGCCGCCCTGGCCCGGGGTCCCACCGGCCCGAGCTCCACCACGCGCACTACTGCCCCGGCCCTGGCCCCGGCCCCGGCCACTTCCGGCTGCCGGGCTCACCCGATCACCCTGGGGGTCGCCTCTCGGGAAACCTCTTCAGCCAGAGACACCAGGAGGACCGAGGCAGTGCAGGCGATGCCCTCGGCCCGGCCCAGTGCACCCAGCCCCTCGGCCCGAGTGGCCTTCACGTTGACCGGGGCATGCAAAACCGCGCTCAGGCGTTCGGCCATCTCGGCCACGAACGGGGCCAGCTTGGGGTGCTCGGCCACCACCGTGCAGTCGGCATTGACCGGAGACCATCCGGCTTCGCCGGCCAGCTCCACCACCCAGGCCAAAATGCCCATGCTGTCCGCGCCGGACCAGGTCGGGTCGGTATCGGGAGCGTGTTGTCCGAGGTCGCCGAGTCCCGCCGCCCCGAGCACGGCGTCGGCGATGGCATGGGCCACCGCGTCGGCGTCACTGTGGCCGTCGAGGCCCCGGATGTCCACCCCGGAGATGACGACTCCGCCCAGTACCAACTTTCGGGCCGGGTCATCCGAGAACCGGTGCACGTCTATGCCCTGGCCCACGCGGAAGGCCGAGGCCAGATCGGTCACCGGGCCGCCCTGTCGCTCTGTATGAGGGCGTGGGCCACGGCCAGGTCCTCGGGGTGGGTCAATTTGAAGTTCCGAGGTTCGCCGGGCACGGTGCGCACCGTAGCGCCCAGCGACTCGAGGAGCCCGGCATCGTCGGTGGCCTCGCCGCCTCCGGCATGGGCGGCGCGAAGTGTGGCGGCCACAAATGCCTGGGGGGTCTGCACCGAGACGATCCCTTCCCGGTCCAGAGTGGAGGACACCTTGCCTCCGACCACCTGCTTCAGGGTGTCGGCGACCGGAAGGACGGGAATGACTCCATCTGCACCATGGGAACCCGGGGTCCCGTCTGCACCATCTCCGGTCAACGCTTGCACCACCGAGGCGAACAACGACGCCGAAGCCAACGGCCTGCATGCATCGTGGATGATGATCACCGACGCCTCCATGGGAACCGCGGCCAGACCGGCCCGAACCGAGAGCGATCGGGTGGCGCCGCCGGTGACCACCTGGTCGACTCCCATGTCATCGGCGGACACTGTCGGCGCCGAGGTGGTCGATGGGTCGGGCACCACCACGACGATGCCTTCGGCCACCGTGCGGGCCGCGGCGATCGACCAGGCCACCACTGATCTACCGTCGAGGTCGAGGAACTGCTTTTGGCTACCGAACCGGCTTCCGGTTCCGCCGGCAACGACGACGGCCCAGACAGGCCCGAGTCGGCTCAGGGAAGTTCCTCGTCGAGCCGCAGCTCGGCGGTCTCCTCGTCGACATTCAGGGCGAAGGTGAGCTCGGACACCAGAATCTGCCTGGCCCGTTGGAGCATTCGCTTCTCACCAGCCGACAGGCCCTTGTCCTTGTCACGGATCGACAGGTTCCGGACGACCTCGGCAACCTGGTAGATGTCGCCGGATCGGAGCTTCTCCGAGTGGTTCTTGTAACGACGGGACCAGTTGGTCGGCATCCGGGCTTCCTTCTTCCGGAGCACCGCAAATACCTCTTCGACCTCTTCGTCGTTGATGACCTCACGCAGCCCGACACCCTCGGTGTTGTCGGAGGGAACCATCAAGGTGAGGTCTCCATAGGCGAGGCGAAGAACCAGGTACTCCTGTTTCTTCCCAAATGCCTCTTTGGTTTCACGTCGTTCGACTACAGCCGCGCCGTGGTGCGGATAGACGACCTTGTCACCGATGTCGAACACCGTTCCTCCTGGCGTTGCGTGCTGATCCCGGGCAGGTGAGCGACATCGGGACCGCGTAGAGCGAGCACTTGAGGATACACGGTGGAGACACCTCTCCCTCCCGCACCCCGCCGGGCCAGCACTTCCCTCACCGGTGGGACCGAAGAACTACTGGTATCGCTCGAAAATGCTGGTCTCGGCCAAACGGGTGAGACCGTCCTTGACCGAACGGGCTTTGGCTATGCCCACCCCTTCGACCTGTTCCAACTCGGGCAACGAGGCCCCCATGATCTGCTGGAGATTCACGAACCGGTCCACGATCCGTTCGATGATGGCATCAGAGAAGCGGGGAAGCCGATAGAGGAGTCGATAGCCCCGAGGCTCCACCCCCGCGTGGGTGTCGGTCAGCGACGCAGGCAGGGAGAGGATGTCCGCCACTTTGTGCACGTTGCGCAGCTCATCGGAGGTCAGATTGGCCAACCTTGCCACCGCCCGTTCCACCGCTGCCGCCCTGTCGCTGGGGTCCGATGACGGATGGCGCAAATAGTCACGCACCACCAGCCGCAAAGACGGCTCGACCCCGTCGACCAGCTCCGCCAGTTGGAGGCGTACCAATCGGCCGTCATCACCCAGTTCCACCAGGTATCCGGTCACTTCCCTGGCAATGCGCACCACCGTCTCCGCCGACTGCAGCACACCGGCCACATCACCCACCGACACGGTGTCCTCCACCTCGAGGGTGGAAAGCCCGGAAAGGGCCACGTCGTATCGGCTGCGGAACCGCTGCAGGGTGGCCAGGGCCTGGTCGGCGCGGTCCCGGAGCCAGCTGATGGGTTCCAAGGTGTGCTTTTGGTCATTGCGGTAGATGGCAATCACCGACATGGCCGCCGAAACCGACAGCACCGGCACATTGATCGACCTGGCCACCCGCTCGGCGGTGCGGTGCCGGGTGCCGGTTTCGGTGGTGGCGATGGAGGACTTCGGCATCAGCTGCACATTGGCCCGGGCGATCCGCGAGGCGTCGCCGGCCAAAATGATGGCGCCGTCCATCTTCGCCAACTCCGACAGACGCTGTGGGCTGAACTCGGCATCGACCAGAAAACCGCCGGTGCAGATGGACAGCACCTCGGGTTGATCCCCGACCACGACCAGGCCACCTCGTTTGGCCTGCAGAATCCGGTCAAGGCCGTCCCGCAGGGGCTGTCCCGGAGCCACCATCGCCAGGGCGTCATTGAGAGCCGAACTCTGGCGTGCGCTCACCCCCGAATGGTACCCGTCAACACTGGCTATCGCCTTCGGCGGGCCTTTTGCCAGCCACGCGGCCGGCCCCACTGCCAAACCTCTCGACGGCTTCGCTCACCGTCTCCACCCGAATCAGTTCGACCCCGGCCGGGGCGGCCGGCGACGATGACGGCACCAACACCCGGGTGAATCCCAGCCGGGACGACTCCTCGAGGCGCCGGGGGAGATTGTTGACCTGTCTGACTTCGCCGGCCAGTCCGATCTCCCCGATGGCAGCCAGATCAGCCGGGAGCGGTACCCCGGTGGTGGCCGATGCCACCGCCAGGGCCACGGCCAGGTCGGCAGCCGGCTCGGTCACCCGAATCCCCCCGGCGACCGAGGCGAAGACATCGAGACCCAGCACCGGAAGCTCCACGTGGCGGGCCAACACGGCCAGCGTCATGGCCAACCGTCCGCTGTCGAGGCCGACCACCGAGCGTTTCGGCTGAGCCTGCGCCATCGGGGTGACAAGGGCCTGCAGCTCCACCAGCAGGGTGCGACGGCCCTGCATGGCCGGGAGGACGATGCCGCCGGCCACGCCTGTCAGCCGGTCGCCGAGGAGGAGCCTTCCCGGGTCGTCCACCGGATTCAGCCCTTGGTCCCCCATTTCGAAGAGCCCGAGCTCTCCGGTGGGCCCGAACCGGTGCTTCACCGCGGCGAGGATGCGGAGGGCGTGATGCCTGTCGCCCTCGAAGCTCAACACGGTATCCACCATGTGCTCGAGGACCCTGGGCCCGGCCAGGGAACCATCTTTGGTGACGTGTCCGACCAGCACGGTGGCCACCTGGCGGGCTTTGGCCAGCCCCACCAGTTGATCGGCGCACTCCCGGACCTGGGTGATGCTCCCCGGGACCCCGCCTGCCCGGCGCTCCCCGGCGGTGGCCGGTCCGATGGCCACCGCCTGGATGGAGTCGACGACCACCAGATCGGGTTCGGCTTCGACCACCGCGTTGATGACCGTGCCCACGTCGGTCACGGACAGGATCAGCAACCCGGGGGGAACCGGTCCCAACCGCTCGGCCCTCAGGCGGACCTGATGGGCGGACTCCTCGGCCGATACCAAAAGGACCCGGTGTCCGGCCGCGGCCCGGGCCGCCAGTACCTGGAGCAGCAGGGTGGACTTGCCGATCCCGGGCTCTCCCCCGAGCAGGGTCACCGATCCGGGGACCAGTCCACCCGCCAGCACCCTGTCGAACTCCTCCACCCCGGTGGGCACCGCCGCGGCGGCGGCCACGTCCACCGAGGAGAGAGGGATGGGCATCGATGACAGATCGAGGTCGTTCACCGCTTGTTCCAAGGGCCCGAGCGCCGACTCCTCGACCAACGTGTTCCACTCCCCACAAGCCGGGCAACGGCCCACCCATTGGGGAGCGGTGGCCCCGCAGTCGATGCATCGGTGGCGTTTCACGGTTTTGGGCATGGCCCGATGGTACGAAATGGATGTGCCACGCGGGTGCCACGTCGGCGCCAAACCCGTGCCAAACCGGAATGACCGATGCTGGACCGGGTCTCGGCCGTCCCGGTTACGCCAGCCGGACGGCCTGGCCGGTTCAACCCTCAAAGACAGAACGCCCGGTCACCGGAGTGGCAGGGCGTTCTGATCAACTTGACGGCGACCGGCTGAGGCCGGTCAGTTGAGGGTCAGTCGGTGTCGGCACCAGCGCCGGCCAGCTCCACCGGAGGGGTCTCGACGCCCTCGGCCACCACGCTTTGCACGGCCCTGAACGACAGCTGCTTCTCCCCGGCGATGAGCGGTGGGGCACCCTTGACATCGAATGCTGTGGCCATCTCGGGAGTGATGGTTTCAACGTCCACCACGATGGTTTCGCCAGCGTGGAACTCCTTCCACAGAATGCGTTCCGACAACGGATCTTCGACCATCTGCTGGATGGCCCTCCGGAGCGGCCGTGCACCCAATTGCGGGTCGTAGCCCTTGTCGGCCAACAGCTGCTTGGCCGGAGCGGTGAGGACCAGGCTGAGCCCCTGTAGTTCCAACTGGTTGGTCACCCGCTGAATCATCAGGTCGACGATCTCTACGACCTCTTCCTTGGACAATTCGTGGAACACGACCACTTCGTCGATGCGGTTGAGGAACTCGGGACGGAAGTGCGCCTTCAGCGCATCATTGACCTTGGCCTTCATCCGCTCGTAGGTAACGGCTTCCGACGTCTTGGCAAACCCCACCGACGACTTGCGGAGGTCGGCGGTTCCCAAGTTGGAGGTCATGATCAGCACGGTGTTCTTGAAGTCGACCGAACGGCCCTGGGCGTCGGTGAGGCGGCCGTCCTCCAGAATCTGGAGCAAGGTGTTGAACACGTCGGTGTGAGCCTTCTCCACCTCGTCGAACAGGACCACCGAGAATGGCTTGCGCCGGACGGCTTCGGTCAGCTGCCCACCCTCTTCGTACCCGACGTACCCGGGGGGCGAACCCACCAGGCGGCTGACGGTGTGCTTCTCCATGTACTCGGACATGTCGAGCTGGATGAGCGCATCCTCATCGTCGAACAGGAACTCTGCCAGCGTTTTGGCCAGCTCGGTCTTCCCCACACCCGTCGGCCCCAGAAAGATGAACGAGCCACTCGGGCGCTTCGGGTCCTTCAGACCGGCACGTGTCCGTCGGATCGAACGGGCGAGGGCGGCGATGGCCGGATCTTGTCCGATGACCCGCTTGTGGAGCTCGTCCTCCATACGGAGCAGCTTGGCCGTCTCCTCCTCGGTGAGCCGGTAGACAGGGATACCCGTCCAATTGGCCAGCACCTCGGCGATGACTTCTTCGTCGACCACGTCGAACAGGTCCACGCCATCGGCCCGCCACTCGGCTTCCATGGCGTCCTTCTTGTCGAGGCGGTCCTTTTCCTGTTCGGCCAGCTTCTTCGCCTGGTCGAACGCCTGCTTCTCGATGGCGGTTTCCTTGTCGGCCCTGAGTCGAGCGATCTCCTCTTCCAACTTCTTATAGGCGGGAGGAGTGGTCATCCGGCGAATCCGCAGCCGGCTGCCGGCTTCGTCGATCAAGTCGATCGCCTTGTCGGGCAGGAAACGGTCGGCCAGGTAACGGTCGGCCAGGTTGGCCGCAGCCACCAGGGCCTGATCGGTGATGGTCACCGCGTGGTGCGACTCGTAGCGATCTCGGAGACCCTTGAGGATCTCGATGGTGAGGGCGACGTTCGGCTGTTCCACCTTGATCGGCTGGAAGCGCCGCTCCAAGGCGGCGTCCTTCTCGAAGTGCTTGCGATACTCGTCGGTGGTGGTGGCGCCGATCGTCTGCAGCTCACCGCGAGCCAGCATCGGCTTGAGGATGGAGGCAGCGTCGATGGCTCCCTCGGCGGCGCCGGCTCCCACCAGGGTGTGGACTTCGTCGATGAACAGGACGATGTCGCCGCGAGTGCGGATCTCCTTCAGAACCTTCTTCAGTCTCTCCTCGAAGTCACCCCGGTACCGGCTTCCGGCCACCAAGGCTCCCAGGTCGAGCGTGTAGAGCTGCTTTCCGGTGAGTGTCTCGGGAACGTCGTTGGCCACAATCCGTTGGGCCAGACCCTCGACAATGGCCGTCTTCCCCACGCCCGGCTCCCCGATGAGCACCGGGTTGTTCTTCGTCCGGCGCGAGAGGACCTGCATGACCCGCTCGATTTCCTTCTCGCGGCCCACCACCGGGTCCAACTTGTGGTCGCGGGCCAGCACGGTGAGGTTGCGGCCGAACTGGTCGAGTACCGGTGATCCGGTCGGAGAGTCGGGACTCTGGCCACCGGCCACTCCGGCGCCAACTGGTTCCTTGCCCTGGTAACCGGAAAGCAGTTGGATGACCTGCTGGCGAACACGCGGCAAGTCGGCACCCAGGCTTTGGAGTACTTGCGCGGCAACGCCTTCGCCCTCGCGCACCAGACCGAGCAGCATGTGCTCAGTGCCGATGTAGCTGTGGCCCAGCTGCAAGGCCTCACGCAAGGACAACTCGAGCACCTTCTTCGCCCGAGGCGTGAAGGGTGGGGACCCGGTCGGGGCAGTGCCCGCCAACCCGATGGTCTCCTCCACCTTTTCGCGCACAGCCTCCAGCGAGACGCCCATTGACTCGAGCGCCTTGGCCGCGACACCCTCACCCTCGTGGATCAATCCCAAGAGGATGTGCTCAGTGCCAATAAAACTGTGGTTCAGCAGCCGCGCTTCCTCTTGTGCGAGCACAAGAACTCTGCGGGCCCTGTCAGTAAATCGTTCGAACACTCCACCGCCTCCATCCGCGGTCCGGGAACTACCCGGAGTCTACAGGCACCGGTGCTCAACGCACCCTCACCCCTCCGCTGCACCAACCGGCACCTCTGTCGCCTATCGTCTGTCTAAAGTGAACCCCGTAGAACTCCTGGGTCTTCCCGCACTCTCCGAACAAATCCAACTTCTCGAGCCCTTGCTCATGGAGTCGGTGGTGACTGGCGACGGTTTTCTCGACGACGTCACCACCCATCTGATCGCCGCGGGGGGAAAGCGCCTCCGACCGGTCCTTGCCCTGGCCACGGCCACCGGCGGATCGGAGCGGGCCACCCGGGAGGACCTGCTCGGCGCCGTCTCGGTGGAGTTGGTCCACCTGGCGTCGCTCTACCACGACGACGTGATGGACGAGGCGACCATCCGTCGCAACGTCGAAAGCGTGAATTCGCGTTTCGGGAACCTGGTAGCCATCGTGGCCGGGGATTTTCTGCTGGCCCGCTCGGCGGAGATCGCCGCCGGCCTGGGAACCGAGATCGCCGGCCTGCTGGCCGCCACCCTCGGGGAACTCTGCCAGGGCCAGGTGGCCGAGGTACGCACCGCCTTCGATGTCAGTCGCACCCAGGAGGACTACACCAAGGCCATCTCGGGGAAAACGGCCTCCCTGATGGCGACCTCATGCCGGATCGGCGCCCTCACCGGGGGCCTCCCGCTCAATCAGGTTGATGCCTTCACCGTCTTCGGGCGCTGCTTCGGCATGATCTTTCAGGTACGCGATGACATTCTCGACGTGATCGGCTCCGACGCCGAGCTGGGCAAGCCGGCCGGCCAGGACTTGGCGGAGGGGGTCTATACCCTGCCGACGCTACTGGCCCTGGCCGATCCGGTGATCGGACCCGAGCTCAAACCCATGTTGGGCCAGCCATTGGACCAGGCTGAACGGGACAGAGCCCGCTCCATCGTGGCATCGTCCAGCGCGGTGCCCGCATCAGTGGCGGTCGCCCGCCGGTACGCCGAAGAGGCAGCCAAGGCTGCGGGCTCCTGCCCGTCAGCGGAACTGGCGGCGGGTTTCGGTCGCTTGGCCCACTCTCTGGTCGACGGCCTTCCCGCCTGCTGACGGCCTTCCCACCCGCTGGCATCCACCGGAACCGCGGTTGCCTGCCGACCCCTGGGCGCGGTTCATGATGAGCGGCATCGCGGATCGGACCGGTGACGCGAGTGACCGGGCCCTTCCGGGTCCGGTCAGCTCACTTCTTGACGATCCGAAGTGCCACCTCAGGGCGCCGCGGTTCCCGGCGTGGCCACGTGACACTGGGTCTCGATCTTCTGCGAAACCTTGTCCAGCCTGGCCGCGAAGGCGGCGCTCTTGGCACGGGTGATCACCTTTTGGAGCCGAGCCGCCCGCCTGGTATGGCCGGCCGCCTGCGCCTTCGTCTGGGCAGCTGTCAACTTCGGAAGGCCGGCGGCAATCCTGGCTTCACCCTTCTGGATGCGAGCCAGCACCTTGTCGGCGTTGGCACAGTTGAATGTCTTGCCGACCTTTGGAACCGAGGTCGCATTCGCGGTGTCCTTGGCGGCGGCGTGGGTTGCCGTTGGCGCCGACGACGCCGGAGAGGCGTCGGCAATGGCTGACGCTCCGAATGCGAGAGCTCCGGCAGTTACTGCGATTGCCGAACTGAGCAAAATCTTCTTCAACATGATATTCGTGCCTCCTCGACCCTTCCGGTTGTTCCGGCCTTCCGGTTGTTCCGGTGTGTTCCTTCATCGTCGCCGGTGCACATGATCAGTCGACCATCCCGATGTTAGGGATCCGTGAGGATGTGCCGGCGTCTCAGTCGTGTCGTTGGGCATTCCCGTTGGAATTGCGCTCGAATATGATCCGCAACCCATGGAGGGTCAGCCACGGCTCCACGTACTCGATCTCGTCGGCGTAGGGAGCGATGAGTTCGGCCAGGCCACCGGTCGCCACCACCGTGCACTCGCCCAACACCCCGGCGAACCGGCGACAAAGGCCGTCCACCTGTCCGGCAAAGCCGTACAGCGCACCGGATTGGATGGACTCCACTGTCGACTTCCCGATGACGCTGCGAGGCTCGACCAACTCGACCCGCCGTAGGGCGGCGGCGTGGGAGAAGAGGGCATCGAGGCTGATCTGTACACCGGGGGTGATCGCCCCTCCCAGGTACTCACCCGCCGCCGAGATGGCGTCGAAGGTGGTGGCGGTACCCAGATCGACCACCACACAGGGGCCGCCGAACAGGTCGTAGGCGCCCACCCCGTTGGCGATCCGGTCGGCTCCCACCTCTTTGGGGTTGTCATAGAGGATGGGCATGCCGCTCTTCACCCCTGGTTCGAGCACCACCGCCGGAACATCGAACCGCCGCTGCACCATCTGGCGAAGGGCGGCGGTGACCAACGGCACCGACGAGGTCACCGCGATGCCGGTGATGGTGTCTTCGATATTCAGCCCATCGAGATCGAGAATTTGGGTGAGCAGCAGCGCGTGCTCGTCCGCGGTCCGTTCCGACACGGTGGAGAGGCGCCAGTGATGGGCCAATCCGGTCGGCTCCTTCCCGTCCCGTTGACCGGTCTCTTCGAACGGCACCCCGACGTCGTCGGCGAAGAGCCCGACGACCGTCTCGGTGTTCCCCACATCGATGGCAAGCAGCATGGTCAGTCTTTCCCGTCGGCATCCGACGTCAGATCGAAGCCCAGGTCGAGCACCGGGGCGGAGTGGGTGAGAGCGCCCACCGAGATGAGATCGGCGCCCGCGGCGGCATAGAGCGGGGCGGAGTCGAGATCCACGCCACCCGACACCTCCACCAGGGTCGCCGTCCCGCCGGCCCGTACCCGGGCCACGCACGTCTTCACCTGGTCAGGGGTCATATTGTCGAGCATGACCACGGTGGCCCCTGCGGCGACCGCCTCGTCCACCTGTTCGGCCCGGTCACATTCGACCTCGACCATCCGACCGGGCCAGAGATGGCGGGCCCGATCGACCGCCTCGGTGATGGAGACACCACCAAGGTGATTGTCTTTCACCAGCACCGCGTCCGACAGGCTGCCACGGTGGTTGGTGCCGCCTCCGGCCCGCACCGCGGCCTTTTCCAGAGAGCGAAGCCCGGGGGTCGTCTTGCGGGTATCCAGCACTCTGGTAGCCGGGTTGGCCGACGCCACCGTCTCGACATAGCTCCGGGTGAGGGTGGCAATCCCCGAAAGGTGCCCGAGGAAGTTCAGGGCGGTCCGCTCGGCGGTGAGGATGGAACGCAGTGAACCGGTGAACACCGCCACCGTCGATCCCGGGGTCACCCCCGACCCGTCGGCCAGGCGCCACACCACCTCTATCGATGGATCGACCTGAGCGAATGCCTCGATGGCACAGGCCCGACCGGCCACCACGCCGGGTCGGCGGCTGACCACCGACATCGACCGAACAACCGATGGTGGCACCAGGGCGGCGGTCAGGTCCCCCATCGGGAGCATGTCCTCGGCCAAGGCGATCCTGACCGCGTCGAACACCGCCGAACGGGGGGGATCGAACAGGGAGGCGTCGGCGAGGTCGGAGACCCGATGGTCGAACGTCACGGTGAGTCGACGGCTTCGCTCGAGACGGTGACCCTGCCGTCCACGTGCACAATCCGCCGCCGCCATCGGTGAGCAGCCTCAGGAAAATCGGCGCGGGCATGGGCACCACGGGTCTCGGTGCGCAGGGTGGCCGAGGTGAGAAGGGCTTCGGCCGCGGTGACCAGGTTGGCCAACTCTCCGTCGGCCCGGTTGGACGGGGTGGCGGTGCCCACCGTAGTGGCGACCGACTCGATCACCGTGGTGGCCGCTTGGAGTGACCCGGCGTCCCTGACCACCCCGGCACCCTCGAACATGGCCCGCTGCAACCGGCCGACCGTCTTCTCGACATCGATGGCGGTGCCCCCACCGGCGGCGCCGCCGGCCGGGCCGGCACCGCCGGACCGGACCGATACGCCCGCCCCGAAGTCGCCATCGGGATCGCGGGCGTCGTGTCCGCCGTGGAGCACCGCTCTCATGGCGCCGGTGGGGGATGGGCCGTCATCGCCGCCGCGGATGGCCTCGGCCAGGCGGGCACCGAACACCATTCCTTCGAGCAGCGAGTTGGACGCCAGGCGGTTGGCCCCGTGGACCCCGGTGCACGCCACCTCGCCCGCCGCCCACAATCCCGGGAGGGCTGTCGCTCCCGACAGATCGGTCACCACCCCGCCGGAGAGGTGATGGGCGGCCGGAGCGATGGGCAGCCAGTCGACATGGGGATCGAGACCGATGGCCTCCAGCGAGGCCTTGATGGTCGGGAAGCGCGAGCTGAAGGAGTCGAGCCCGGTGGCATCGAGCCAGAGGTGCTCGACCCCCTGGGAGCTCAGCTTTGCCGCCATGGCCCGGCTCACCACGTCACGGGGGGCCAGCTCGTCGACGAAACGCTCCCCGTTGGCGTCGCGGATCAACGCGCCATGCCCGCGCAAGGCCTCGGAAAGGAGGGGCCGGGGCATGGCCGGGTGATGGAGCGCAGTGGGATGGAACTGCATGAACTCGACATCGGCCACCGGAACCCCGGCCCGCAAGGCCATGGCCAGACCGTCGGCGGTGGCCTCGGCCGGATTGGTGGTCACCGCGAAGAGCTGGCCCGCTCCACCGGTGGCCAGGACCGTATGGCGGGCCCGTACATCCACCACCCGTCCCTCGGCGTCGAGCGCCCGCACCCCGCAACACCGACCGCCTTCCACCAAGAGGTCGAGGGCGAACCACTCTTCGAGGACCGCCGCCGCGGTGCGGCGGGTGGCGTCGACCAGTGCCCGCTCCACTTCTGCTCCGGTGGCCGCCCCACCGGCGTGGACCACCCGGGCGGTGGAATGGCCACCTTCGCGGGCGAGATCGAGCGCGCCCCCGGGCTGGCGATCGAACTCCGCACCCATGGCGATCAATTCATGGACCCGGAACGGGCCCTCGTCGACCAGGACCCGCACCGCGTCGGTGTCGCACAGACCTGCGCCCGCGGCCAGGGTGTCGGCCAGATGAAGGTCGGTCGAATCCTCGTCCCCACCCAGTACCGCGGCCACGCCGCCCTGGGCCCACCGGGTGGCCGAACGCCATAACTCGGCTTTGGTCAACACTCCGACCCGCAAGCCATCGCTGGGGGACGTGCCCATCTCCGGGGGTGAGGCCAGGCGCACGGTGGCCGACAGTCCCGCCACCCCACTCCCGAGGACAAGCACATCGAGTTCGTTCGGCAACGATTGCGAGGTCGGCAACCGCGGCGATACCGGCCGCGTCACTCCCGGCCGGGTCACGCCTCGGTCAGGATCTCGAGTTCGGCATCGAGTCGGGCCGACTCTTCGTCGATCACCCGATTGGCCCTGTCCACGTGCACGATCCTCGGTGCAAACGAGTCGAGTTCTTCGTTCTCGTAATCGGCATAGGTGATGATGATGACCTTGTCACCCCGGTGCACCAACCGGGCGGCCGCACCGTTGAGGCACACCTGCCCCGGACCACCGAGGATCGCGTAGGTCTCGAAACGGGCCCCGTTGTCGATGTCCACCACAGTGACCTGTTCCCACTCGAGGATGTCGGCCAGTTGCATCAACTCGGGGTCGAGGCTGATCGAGCCCACGTAATTGAGATCGGCGTCGGTCACCGTCGCCCGGTGGATCTTTGACTTCATCATTCGTCGGCGCATTGCTCAGCTGATTCCCTTCGCGCTCGGTGCGGAAAACATGAGTGGGGGCGTTCCGCCGGCGGAGTGGGCCCAGGGGTCGAGGTTGTCGATGAGCCGCACTCCCCCGACGGTGGCGGCGATGAGGAGTCGGATGTCCACGTCGGGTCGCACCGACGTCACCCCACGGAGATCGTCGGCGCGCACCACCGCGGCGTAGTCGAGGTCCACCGACGGCTCCTCGGCCACCGTGCGTGCCATGGCGTCCTCGATCACCTGCGCCCGGTCTTCACCCCGGGCCATCAGCGCCGCCCCGGCCCGCAACGAACGCGACAGCACCAGTGCCACCCGGCGTTGGTCCGGGGAGAGCCGGACGTTCCGGCTCGACAGAGCCAATCCGTCTTCGTCCCGCACGGTGGGACAGCCGATGATCTCGACGGGCAGGGACAGGTCCCTGACCATGCGGCGCACCACCGCCAACTGCTGGAAGTCCTTTTCACCGAAGTAGGCCCGGCACCGGCCGGACATGGCGAACAGCTTGGCCACCACGGTGCTCACACCGTCGAAGTGTCCGGGGCGCGACGCCCCCTCCCAGTGATCGCCCAAGCCGGCCACCGACACCGTGGTGGCGACAGCAGCGGGAAACCCCGGATACATCTCCTTCACCGGCGGAGCGAAGACGATGCCGGCGCCGGCGCCGGCGGCCAGCTCGACGTCGGATTCGAGGGTCCGCGGATAGCGGGCGATGTCGTCGGGGTCACCGAACTGCAGGGGATTCACGAAGACGGTGACGACCACCAGGTCGCACTCGGCCGATGCCCACTCCACCAACGAGCAGTGCCCGGCGTGCAGCGCTCCCATGGTCGGAACCAGACCGACCGACAGTCCGGCGGCGCGGGCGGCATCGAGGGCTGTCGCGCACTGACTGATCGTCTCGATGACCCGGACGTTGCCGGCGACCTGGCGTTCGATCCCAAGTGTGGTCGAAGATGGAGTGAACAGCGTGGTGGTAGTCATGCCACCTGCTCCACCGTCGGCGTCGGGGCCAAGGTCGACGGGGCCGCGAACGTGTCGGCGGTCGAAGGTTCGAGATCTGCCCCGGCCCCGGCGTCGGGAGTGTCCATGGAGAGCCGGCGGGCCAGAGCGACCATGGCGTCGTGAACGTCCAGTTCGGTGCGGCTCCCGGGCATGGAGGCGAGTACCGAACGGTGCCGGTCCATGGTGGCCCAGTCCCCCCGGGCCGCCGGCCCCGTCAGGGCGTCGTGGGGCCCGAGCACCAGCGCATCCTCGGCGGCGGCGTGAATCAACCCGGCGAAGGCGCTGAGCGGCAACCCGGCGGTGGCGGCCACCCGTTCGACCTGTCCGAGCAGGGCCACCAGGTGATTGGCGGCGATGGTGGCGGCGGCGTGGTAATTCGTCCGCAGCTCGTCGGCCACTTCGACCACCCGGCCGCCCAGGGCCTCTGCCATGGCCCGGGCCGCCGGGTCACCGGCCACTGCGAAGGTCACCCCCGAGCGCAATCGGGCCGCCCCCACCTCGGGGTTGGGCAGCGGCACCAGGGGGTGAAGTGATGCCCGGTGGGGGTGTGGGGCCAGCACGTCGAGTCCGAGCGATCCCGAGAGGTGGACAACCACCGTGCCCGGGACAGGGATCACCTGGGCGGCGGTGGCGGACACCGCGGCGTCCGGCGTGGCGATGACCAACACATCGACCCCGCCGGCGGCATCGGCGGGTGAGCGGGCACGGTCATAGGCGCCCATCACTGTGTAGCCCCCAGCAGCCCGCAGCGCTGCCATCAATGAACATCCGGCCCGACCCGGGCCGATCACACGGATTCTGGTCACGAGACCCCTTTGCAACGTTCCGGCCCCGATTGGGTGCCGTTCGAGTCAGAGAATCTTTGAGTAGACGCTCACAGTGTACCCACGAATGTGACCTCACCGCCAGAGATCTCGATGGCGGCGGCGTCGGCCAGGTCCGGAGCCAGGTCGGCCAGTGGGACCAGCACGAACCGCCGCTCCCGCCAACGAGGGTGGGGAATGGTGAGGTCGGGGTCGTCGAGGATGACACCGTCGACCCACAGCACGTCGACGTCGAGGGTGCGGGGACCCCACCGCACGGTGCGAACCCTGCCGGCGGCGGCCTCCAGCCTCCGGCACTCCTCCAGTATCCGATAGGGATCCACCCCGGGAGCCACCGCCAACTCCACCACCAGATTCAAGTAGGGGCCCTGGTCCTCGGTTCCGCCGATCGGTTCGGTCTCGTAGACCGGCGACACCGCGGTGACCGGCATGGCGCTCCCGGCCCGGAGTTGGTCCACGGCTCGACGAAGGTGCAACCACCGGTCCCCGAGGTTGGACCCGAGCCCGAGGAACGCCCGTACGCTCGGCGACTCGGACAGCGGCGAGGTCATCGGTGGCGGGTGATCCGCACGCCCACGGTGGCGATATCCGCGGCCAGCGGCGGCCGGAGCTTGCGCAGTCCCACCGTGACCGACATCACCCGCTCATCTTCCAGAGAGGTGGCGGCGATCGCCTCGGCCACGGCTTCGAGCAGATGCAGGCGACCCGATCCGGCGATCACTGCACCGGCCCTGTCCGCCACCCCGGAATAGTCGACGGTATCGGCCAGGTCATCGGAGAGGCCGGCGGCGGCAAGGTCGACGTCCAGATCGAGGTCAAGCTCGAAGGGCTGGGGATTGACCCGTTCCTCGGGCAGCACCCCGTGAGTCCCGAGCACCCGAAGTCCCCGAAGTTCGATCCGATCCAGGTCGGCCATTCTCAGCCCTGGGCGGCTGCGGGGTTCGGCCCGGAGGCGCGAGGCTTGCTTCTCACCTCAGCGGCGGCCGGAGGCAGTTGGTCGGCGAACGCCACCAGCTCACGTCCGGGCGGACCCATGGCGTGGCCGGTGATGTGCTCGATCACGGTGACGGCCTGAGGTCCGCTGGGGAGCCGCCTTGACCACAACAGGTACCCGGACACCACCCCGAGGACCCGGTCCCCAAGTGCGTCTTGATGGATGAGGATCCGTTCGCCCCTGGCCAGACGGCTGTGCAGGTCTTTGAACAAATCCAGCAGACTGGTCCGTACATCACCCGACGGTGGCAGAGGGAAGTGGACACAGGGAAGTCCGTGGTCCTGATAGGCCTGCAGGTTGTGTGAGGACGAGAGCAGGGAGACGACCCGGGTGAAGCCCTGGGCCTTCAGCCAGATGATCTCCTCTTGGCGGCGGACTTTGCGGTGGTTGGGGGCGAAGCCCCCGGGGCGCTCGCTCACCGCCAGGCGGTCCTTGATCACCCAAGTGAAATGGCGGGGCGGGATCCCCGATGCCCATTTGCCCTTCAACGTGCTACCTCCGGGTATCGGGGCGATCGGGCTGGGGCCGGGCCCACTGTGGTCGGACGGTTCGGCCCCACCAGGGTCGCCGCCTGGACGGTGGCCGCCACATCGTGCACCCGCACCATGCCCGCCCCCGCCTGCATGGCCCAGACGGCGGTGGCCAGCGAACCGGGGAGGCGATGGTCGACCGGGGCCGGGGTGCCGTCTCCCGCCGGGGCCAACCGGCCGAGGAAGCTCTTGCGACTGGTGCCCACCATCACCGGATAGCCGGTAGCCACCAGGTGGTCCATGGACGCCAGCAGTCGGAGATTGTGCTCGCCGGACTTCCCGAATCCAATGCCCGGGTCGATCCACACATCGGCAATGCCTGCGCCGGCGGCGGTTTCGGCCCGATCGACGAGGAATTGCGTCACTTCGGCCACCACGTCGTCATAGTGCGGGTGGTCCTGCATGTCGGCGGGAGTCCCTTTCCGGTGCATGGCCACCCAGCCCACCCCACACTCGGCGGCCACCGGCCACAGCGAGGCGGAGACGTCATTGACCAGCGTGGCCCCGGCGGCCACCGAGGCCTGGGCCACGGCCGCTTTGGTGGTGTCGATCGACACCCGCACATGGGGGGCGAGCGCCTCGATGACCGGGATGACCCGTCTCAGCTCTTCGTCGGTGGGGACGGGCTGGGCACCGGGTCGGGTCGATTCGCCGCCCACGTCGACGATATCGGCCCCCTCGGCGATCATCTCATGCCCTCTGGTGATGGCTCGCTCTCTTTCGAGCCACTGACCGCCGTCGGAGAACGAGTCAGGGGTCACATTGAGGATTCCCATCACCATCGGGCGTTGCTCGGTGGAGGTAGGGACCATGAGGGCACAGCGTAAACCAGGGGAAGGAACCCCGTGACCGGGATCGGCGTGTCCTACCGCCCGTGAATGAACTGCATGGCCTCGGCTCGGGTGGCCGAGTCGGTCCGGAACTGGCCCCGGACGGCTGAGGTGATCGTCAAGGTGCCGGGCTTCTTGACCCCCCGCATGGACATGCAGAGATGTTCGGCCTCCACCACGACCAGCACACCCTTGGGGGCCAGGGCCCGTTCCACCGCATCGGCGATTTCGGTGGTCATCCGCTCCTGCACCTGCAGGCGCCGGGCATAGCCATCCACCAGACGGGCGAATTTGGACAATCCGGTTATCCGTCCATCGTCGCCGGGGATATAGGCCACGTGGGCTCGGCCCATGAACGGAACCATGTGGTGCTCACACAATGATGCGAAGGGGATATCCCGCACCATCACCATTTCGTCATGCTCGGCGGCGAAGGTGACCTCGAGGTGATGACATGGGTCCTCGTCCAGGCCGGAGAAGAGCTCCTCGTACATGTGGGCGACCCGGGATGGAGTCTTGAGGAGGCCGTCGCGTCGGGGGTCCTCGCCCATGGCCTCCAGAATCTCATGGATGGCCCGTTTGATTCGGGCGGTATCGACGCTCATCAGGGGCTTCTCAGCGGCCGGACGGATCGCCGGTGTAAGCGTGGACAGCCCTGAGGTTGCGGAGTCGTTCGTCGACGTCGAGGCCGTAGCCGACCACGAAATCCGGGGGGATATGAAACCCGACGTAGCGCAGGTCGAGGGCGGTGCGTTGCTGTCCATCCTTGACCAGAAGGGCACATACCTCGAGGCTGGCCGGGCGCCGGGCCAGGAGGTACCGCTGCAGGTAGTTGAGGGTCAGGCCACTGTCGACGATGTCCTCCACCACCAACACGTGGCGGTCGGCCAGGTCGACGTCGAGGTCCTTCACGATCCGGACCACGCCGGAGGTGCGGGTGGCGCTGCCATAGGAGGACACCGCCATGAAGTCCGTTTCCACCGGGAGCTCGATGGCCCGGGACAGGTCGCTCATGAACATGAAAGCGCCCTTCAACACCCCGACCAGGAGGGGGGGCCGCCCGGCGTAATCGGCGGTGATACGGGCACCGAGCTCGGTGATCCGTGCTTGCAGGTCCGCCTCCGAGACGATGACCTCACCGACTTGGGGGTCCGACTCGAGCCGGGACAACTGGCCCACCGACTCATCTCGTGGTGCGGTCACGGGCCGACTGTATCGGTTCGGTCCCCGGTGGACCTCATGGGTGGGGTGAGGGACAGCTGCCCGCCTGACCGGGCCACCCGGGCCCCACCGGCCACTTCGGCGGCCCGCCGCACTCCCCTGGCCACCTCGAGGACCCGGTCGATGGCATCGAGGGAGGGTGGATAGCCACTGTCGCCGGTCAACCACTCCCGGATGGTTCGCCTCGAGACCGCTTCGGGGGCGGCGGCAACCGCCTTGGCGTCGGTCGGGTCCACCAGGGCCGCCACCGTGGCGAGCACCTCGGCGTCACCGGCCAAAAGACCGGCCTGGCGGGCCAGCACCGGGACGACGTCCCTCCCCGCCAACTCCGAGCACAGCGGAACCAGCTCGGCCCGAATCCGATTGCGCAAGAACCGAGGATCGTCATTGCTGGGGTCACATACCGGCTCCAGACCCTGCTGGCGACAGAGGGCCACCGTCTCGGCCCGCCGTATGGCCAACAGTGGGTGGCGGGTACCGGCCCTCATGGCCGCCAAACCGTCGACCCCGGCACCCCGCAACAGATTGACCAACACCGTCTCGGCCTGGTCGTCGGCCGTATGCCCGCTGGCCGCATCGGGACCGAGCACCCCGAACCGGGCGGCGCGGGCCCGCGCCTCGAGGTTGGATCCGTCGGCCACCACCACCCTCTCACTGCGGAAGGCGGCACCGTAACGATCGGCGGCGGACGCCACCACATCGGCCTCGGCGGCGGAGCCTGGCCGGAGCCCGTGGTCGACGTGGACCGCGGTCACCTCACAGCCGGCCGCGGTGGCCAGAACCAGCAGCGCCAACGAATCGGCCCCGCCCGAGACGGCACAGACCAGCGGCGTGCCGGCGGCCGGGAACACGCACCGGCCGACCAGGTCGGCGATCAGCGGATCAAGTGGAGAGGGAAAGGGTGCCACCGACGCGGGAGATCCACGCCGAGGGGTCCCGGATCTCCGTGAGGGACGGCAGCCATTCCGGGCCCCGCCAGGCATGGCCGAGAAGCTGGGGGCCCCCCGACTCCTCCACCGCAGCGATGAACCGCTCGCCTTCCTCGTATTGGCGGAACTTGGATTCCATCCCGATGAGCTGCAAAAGGAGCTTGGCCGGGCCCTTGGTCTGATTGCGGCGTTGCCGGAGTACTTCGCTGAAACGCGCAGCGCTGGGGATGGCCGCCGCCCCGGCCCTGTCCATGGTCACGTCCCCATGACCTTCGAGGAGACTCATCAGGGCCTGGATCCGGTGGAGACCCTCGAGCTGCTCGGGCGTGGCCACCAGCCCGAGGGCACCGTTGTCGCGGAGCGGGTTGCGCCCGGCGCGGATCTCCTCGGTCAGACGCCTCAACGCCTCGGCGAAGCGGGTCGGGTCGGGATCGAGAGAGCCGAGCCCTTCCTCCACCAACGACAGGAAGTGATCGCGCATCCACGGGATGGCGGTGAACTGGCACCGATGGGTGACTTCGTGCAGCGCCAGCCACAGCCGGAACTCGCGGGGCTCGAATCCGTACCGCTGCTCGAGCATCACGATGTTCGGGCCGACGAAGTAGACGATGTCCTGATCTTCGATGGCCTCCTCGGTGAGGAGCAGGTCGTACTGACCGAGGACCCGGGTCGAGAGCCAACCCAGCACCGCTCCCAACTGGCTACCCGTGGCCACCCGGCCGGCGGCTGCCAGTGGACCGGCCAGCCGTTCGGTGACCGGATTGGTGGCGGCCAGGCGCGGTGGGGTGAAACGTTCGAGATGAGGCCCGACCAGACGCTGAAACGAGGCCACGTTGGCGTGCACCCATCCGTTCCGGTCGGTGACCCGGGCGCGCGCCGGCCCCGATGCGGACCGGAGACCGGTTGATGCAGCCACCAACTCTTCGGCCTGGGCGGTGAGCTCCTCGAAATCCTGTTGCAGGAGGTCGGGGCGGTAGGGCGTGGGCATGGCACTGCGGCTGGTCACCCAGCCGGCCACCCGTTCGGCCACATCCCACGAGATGGCGCCGGGTGCCGTTGTTGGGCTCGCAACTTGAGTGCCGGTGGTTTGTGTCACGAGGACAAGTGTAGGGACGACCCGGGTCGGGCGGGGGTCAGACCTGATCGACAGGGGTGGAGGCGGGTCACGGGTGGAGGCGGGTCACGGGGTCAGGGGTCAGTTGCCCTGGCGGACACGTTCGTCCTGGAGGGCGTGGGCCACCCGGTCGAGCAGGGCATCGGGAACGTGATCCTTGCAAAGGTTGGCGATGACCTTGCGCAGCTCGGCTTCGAAGCCGAAGGCACCCACGCACGGACCGCACATGTCGAGATGGCGGACGATCTCCACCCGGCGTTCCTCGGTGAGCTCGCCGTCGAGGTAGTAATACAGACGCTCGATGGTCTCGTCACAGTTGACGAACCCGGCGACATTCCCACCCCCGGGCATCATCGGATCATGTCCGGCATGTCCCGCATCATAGATCGGAAGAGCGTCGTGTAGGGAAAGAGTGTAGATCTCGG
>OCTA010001555.1_pt1 | contig 21068 bp, 14 predicted proteins | sample 1538991 | NCBI WGS metagenome assembly OCTA01 (sample SAMEA3539302, study PRJEB22396) | soil metagenome | biome: tundra; feature: field; material: soil | place: USA | collected 2010-05 | depth 0.15 m | reverse complement strand
ACGAGATTGGTCAGTGACTGGAGTTCAGACGTGTGCTCTTCCGATCTCCCCCTGGATCAACGGGGTGCTCGTGCCCACCGAGGACTCCTCGACGCGCAGCGCATTTCTCAACCAGACGTGGCGCACGACCCGGGGACATTACGTCCGCGCGGTGATGGAGGGGGTCGCCTACAACATGCGCTGGCTCATGCCGCACGTCGAGCGCTTCGCCAAGACTCGCTTCGAGCAGCTCAGCTTCATCGGCGGCGGGGCACTGTCGGATGTCTGGACGCAAATCTTTGCTGATGTTGTCGGCGTGCCGATTCGACGGGTTGCAGAGCCCCGCCTGGCCAATGCGGTTGGCGCGGGCATGCTGGCATTCATTGCGCTCGGCGAGGTGTCAGCCGACGACGTACCGGCGCTCGTGCACGGCTCAGTTCACGAGCCGGATCGGGACCGCGCGCGGACCTACGACCTGTTGTTCGATCAGTTCCTACGCTTCTACAAGCGGGCGCGGCCGATCTACCGGCGACTGAATTGACGGTCCGGCTGTGGGGTGCGTAAACCCGGTCGGCCAGTCGTGGACGGCGTCCTGATCGCGCAGCGCACCTGACGTGGACCCCGTAGGGCGCTCGGCAGGATCTTCGAGCTGCTCGCCCTGCTCGGCCGCTCGCGGGACGCGAAGGAGCTTGAGATCCTCGTTGTGCGCCATGAGCTGAGGGTCGTGAGCCGCGCCCGTCAGCTGCGACGGCCGGCCGCGACCCGGTAGCTGTCAGCCGGCACTGTTGTGTGTCAGCTTCGCGGTGCGGATCGTGACCGTCCTATGGGCCGTGTGCCTCGCGCCTGTCCGATCGCGGGCGGCGATGGTCGCCCGCGATCGCAGGACATGCAGTCGTGCGAGCAGCGCTCGGGCCCGCGCGGATAGATGCAGCACGACCATGCTCACCCGTCCGCCGGCGACGCTGAAGGAGCCGGCGGCAAGGGTCAGGATTGCGGGCCCCCGCGTCCCGGGGCGGTGGCGCGTGGAGATCTGCAGCGTGATCGTGCCTGAGCAGCTGCTCTCCCGCGGCGGGCAGCTGACCTCGACCCTGACGGAGCCGTGTGCAGTCTCGGTCAGGGCCGCGCTCGCGAGCTCGGCATCGGGGACCGGGGCGGGTTCGGGTTCCTGATCGGCCAGGATCGCCTGTTTGGACAGAGCGCCGAGCCCGCCGAGCACCTGGAAGGGCGAGGCCGGGCTCGCGGGGGATTCCTTCACGGTTCCGATGCCGCTGAACTGCACTTGGTGGGGCCCGCTCGTGTCGTCGCCGTTGATTTCCCAGACGGCACTTGCGGCGCCCGGTTCGGTGGGCGTGAACGTCACGTGCTCGGTCGCGCCTTCGCCCGGTTGGATGGTGGTGCCCTCGGAGAGCAGGGTCGTGGCCCCGAAGGCGCCTCCGCTGGGCGGCTTGGACTTGTTGATAGTCACCGCGGTGCCGCCGGTGTTGGTGATCGTGAACGACCTGCTGGGCGTCGCGCCCACGATCACGGGGCCGTATTCGACGGCTTCGGGCGTGACCTGGAGCACGTCCGGTGAGCCCGCTGTTCCGGCGAGGCCGATCTTGCGATTGCCGCCGGTCGTTTCCAGGCCGATGTTGTCGTTGAACGCCCCGGACTGCGTGGGATCGAACGCGACGGTCACGGTGATCGAGCCGGCGGGGGCGATCGTGGCCCCTGGGCTCGGCACGCCTGTGGCGCTGAAGGGAGCGCTCGGCAGGTTCACCTTGTTGATCGTCAGCGGGTCACCGCCGACGTTGCGGAACGTCGCCGTGCCGGTGATGTGACCGCCGACGACCACGCCGCCGAAGGAGACGATCGGCGGCGTCACCGCGAGCTCCGGGCCTTCGGCCTGACCGGTGCCCGACAGGCCGAAGCGAGTTTCCTTGCCGGTGCTGGTCTTCGCCGTCACGGTGGCTGCGAGGAGGCCCGTTTCGGTGGGGGCGAAGGTCACTGGGATCGAAGCCGTTTCTCCGGCGCCGAGCGTTGCGGGGAGCGGAGGCGACGGGCTGCCGAGCTTGAACTGGCTCGAGCTCGAGGTCAGCGTCGAGAGCGTGAGCGCTTCGGTGGTGGTGAGGGTCAGCGTGGCTTCGCTCGTGCTGTGCAGTGTCGTCGCGGGGAACGCGACCGGGGAGCCGGTCAGCGGGGGAGTGACAGGGGAGCCGAACGCGAGCACCCTGCCTTCACGCGTGCCGAGGAAGAGTCGTCCGGCGCCGACTCCGGGGGTGCTGTAGTTGGACGCCGTGCCGATCGACGCCTTGAAGCGCAGCACGGGCCGGCCGCTCACCGGCACCGGATCGTAGGCGCGCAGTTGGCCGCCGCTGCCCGTGCGGTTGGCAGACCACACGATCCAGACGAGTGCGCTACCAGAGGTGGTCCCGTCGGAGGTGATGACCGGCGCGCCCGAACCCCAGCCGAAGGAGTCTTCGGAGCTCGCCGCGAGCGAGAGCGACGGCAGGCCGGTTCCGGACAGCCCGTACTTGTAGACGTCCAGATTGCCGCCAGCGCTCGCGCCGCTGGAGGTTGGGATGTAGACGTAGCCGCCGTCGCCCGGCCAGACTCCCGGTCGCGACCAGACGCCCCCGCGCGGACCGATCCGCTGCGCCACGTGATCCGCGCCATTGAGACCCTGCGCGATGCCGCCGAGCGAGTCGCGATTGAGCAGGTAGACGTAGCCCTCCTTGCCGACCGCCACCGCCAGGCGGGGGATCGCGGGCGTCCCGAAGTATTCGTCGGGGAGACCCGTGACACCACCGGATGCGAAGTCGGCGTCGTAGGAGTCCAGTTCGGGGGCGTCGAACGGGGCGAAGAAGTCAACAGGCTTCAGCGAGCCGTCGGGCTGAACGCGCACGCGCACGACAGACTCGCCGAGGTTCGCGGGGGGCGTGCTCCCCGGAGTCGGCGTTGACGGCGCCCCCCCGTTGCCGGTGCTGAAGAGGATCGTGCCGGGGCCGTCAGAGGTCAGGCCGGCCCCCGACTGCCAGATCCCCGCGCCTTCTTCGGTGGTGTTGTCGACGTAGCGTGCCTTCACCGTGCCAGCGGTCGAGACCCCGAAGATCCATCCTTGCCACGGCAGGTGGTCGCAGTGGCTCCCAAATGCCGCGTAGACGACGCCGCCCATCAGGAGCAGGCCCGGACGCTGGAGCTCATCGGTCGCGAAGAAGGCTCGGCTGGGCGCGTTCTGGGCGGCACCGCCCAGTTCGACGGGGAAGCCCGGCTCCTCGACGCCCGTTGCGACGCTCACCGCGTCCATGTACCAGCGGGCCGGGCCGGAGGTGCCCGAGGCGTAGGTCTTGTGCGTCATATAGGCGATGTTGGTCGTGGGGTCGATCACCGGAGTGGACGTAACGCCGATCCAGGGAGTGAGGTCTCCGCAGCCGATGTCGCCGGGGTTCCAGGGCGTGCCGAGATGAAGCGGTTTCGACCATTGCAATGCGCCCGTCGCAGGGTCCAGTCCATAGACGTTGTCTTCCTCGGTCGCCACTAGGAGCGTCCCGTTGGACAGCAGCGGTTGGGCGTATACCTGACCTGCGACTGTCGCCGACCACACCTGACCGAACGTGCCGCCGCTGACGAGCTCCGGGGTTATCGACGGCGCGTCCGGATACCACCCGGTGCGGAGACTGTCACCCGCATTGGTGATTTCCGACCCCCGAGCCTGTGCCGCCATGGCGAGCGCCAACAACATGCAGACGACTGCCAGCGCGTGCATCCGGCGCATAGATCTCCACCTGGCTTCCAGTCCGGCGCCGCCATGTCCGGACCCTCGAATCGCCCAAGGATACCTGCTGGCTGGCACATTCGAGCACAGCCACAGCGCGGTGCTGCGTCGCTATGAGCGGCCAGCCGTGTGTCGCACGCTTACTCGTTGTCCCGCCGCGCCTACGGTCGCCCGGCCGGGAGCCCCCAGTCGCGCAGAAGTCGTGAGGCGGCTGCAATGCCCGCGGCAAAACCCTCGATCCGCGTAATGTCGCCGGCAGGCACTGGGCGGTGCACCTCTTCGGTGATGTTGTCAAGGTGCCATTTGACGATCTGTTCGCTGACGGCCTGTCCGTCTGGCACCGGGTGGGGGGCTGCGGCGTTCAGCAGGGCGCTGAGGTCGTTTGCTGCGCTCACGCGGGGGCCCATGTCGGGGATCGTGCCGCTGCCGTCGCGGCAGAAGCGCAGCAGGATTGTCTTGAGAATCGAAGTGTGATCGAAGAGCGTGTGCGAAACGGCTCCGGCGTCGATCCAGGGCGAGATGACGAGCGCCGGGACGCGCACGCCGTAGCGGCGCAGCTCAGGCGTGTCACCGGGGGCGTCTTGCGGAGGCACCACGTGGTCGTAGAAGCCGCCATGCTCGTCGTAGGTGACGATCAGCAGCGTCTTCTCCCACGCCGGCCCGGCCGCGAGCGCCCGGTAGACAGACCAGACAAGTGCCTGGCCGGCGCGAACATCGGTCGGCGGATGGTCGTCGTTGGACGGCTGGCCAAGGATGCGCAGGTCGTAGTAGTTCGGATCGATCCACGAGAGCTTGGGCAGGTTGCCGTTGGCCGCATCGTCGAGGAAGCCAGCCTTTGGATTGACGATGAGATCCTCGCCAACCTGGACGATCGCATCGACCGCGCGACGATCGAAATAGGCGAAGTTGTCGCGGTGGCCGAGGCGGTAGCGCTGGTCGACAAGGCGCAGCGATCCCGGATCGTTGGAATACCAGCGCCAGTCACCGTCGTTGAGGTAGCGCATTATCGAGGGCAGGAAGTACAGCGGCGGTGAGAGGTCCTCGCGAGTGTCATCGCAGCGGCCTGTGATCGCATAGAGGCGGTTCGGCCAGGTCGCCCCCGGCGTCGAGCTGAACCACCTGTCGCACACGCAGTACTGCCGCGCGAGGTGGTCGTAGACCGGGAGGTCGACGCCGTCGAAGTAGCCCATGATCACGCCGGGGTCCGCAGGGTGCCTCTTGGCGTAGTTGGCCACGAAGCCGCCGTTTTCGCCCGCCAGTTGCTCGTCCACGTCGCTCCCGCCGTGGTACGGGTCGATCTGACTGCGGCTGTCGGGCGGGACTAGGTGTTCGACCTGATAGTCGCGCCCGCTGTAGCTGTTTGTTCCGGCCGACTGCAGACCGTCGAGGCCCGGCAAGCCTCCGGGTAGGCCAAGGTAGCCGAGCATGTGGTCGAAGGAGCGATTCTCCATCATCAGCACGACCACGTGGTCGACTTTCTCGAGGCTTGCGGGTGCCGCCGCCTGCGCGTCCACCCGGCGTCCGGCATGCCAGCTCAGGTCGGCGAGAAAGCCCTTCAACGCATCCATCAGTCGGGCCGTGCTCATCACGCTCACGAGGGGCTCCGGTGCTCGAGCCCGCTTGGCCGTTGGGGTGCGGGCATCGTCAGATCCGCGTCAGCGCCTCGTCGGTGATTCGCGCCGTTGGCGCGCGAGCCAGCCACAGGGCACGTCCGAAGCGCGTGACGGCCTCCGAGGGCAGCAGGGCGGCGATCAGGATCGAGGCGACTTCGGCGAGCTGTTCGAAGTGCCCGTGGCTGTAGCGGCCGACGATCGCGACCACGCACATCACCAGGAACGTCCCAAACCCGAGCAGCTGGGGAAGCGTTGTCCTCTGCATCTGCCCAGGGAAGCTTTCGGGATCTTTGCCACCTTCCGCTCCTTCCGTCGCTGCCATCAGGCGCGAGCGCCCGAAGCGAATCAAGGCGTCGGAGGGAAGCAGAGCGGCGATCAGGAAGATGCACAGGCGCCTGAGGGAGTCGTACTCGCTCGCCCCGACCGTCGACTGCTTGAAGAGCGTCATCGCCGCGAGGATCAAGAACGCCACGAAAGCCAGCACCTGAGGCACGGTCAGCTTCGGCGCGGGCGATGACTTCCACGGCACGTTGTCCTTGCGGTTGGTGGCAAGCGGAGCGGCCACGGGGGAATCTTACAGACACGCGGAGTTCAAGCAAGGGGAATGGGCCGCGTAGGGCGCATGAACCCGATCTTGTGTGTCCGGGACCCCCGAGCCTAGGGGATCTCCCACTCGTAGCTGAACTTCGCGACCTTGAGGATCAGCGAGGTCTCGACCTGCCGCACGGCGGGGTCGGAGCCGAGCTCGTTGGCCACGAACGAGAGTAGGTGCTCGTTGTCGGTGAAGAAGGCCTCGATCATCAGGTCATAGCGACCGGTCGACAGGCCGACGTAGCGGATAGCCGGATATTGCACGAGCCAGTCAGAAACGCGCTGGAGCTCCCCGAGTCGGACGCTGATCCCGATGATCACCGAAGTCGTCATACCGACTGCGAGAGGGGTCGGTACCGCGACGACGTTGATCAGCTCCTCCGCGATCAGGCGCGCAATGCGCTTGCGGATGGTCGTCTCGGAGAGCTCGAGCGCGCGCCCGATCTCCGTGTTCGACGTGCGTCCGTCCCGCTGCAGCACGCGGATGATGGCGCGGTCGACCTCGTCGAGCGGGTTGGGCGCCGCGGTGGCAGCGAGGGTGCGCTGCCTAGCTCGATTTTGCGCCCCGCTCGCCATGGCCTGTTCGATTCTCGCACGCTGTGGCCCAGCGAGCCGCAATCTGGTCAAACAGCTTCGCCGCCCGCGCAGTCGCCCCCTCTGCTCCTGCTGAGATTTCGCGCAGCAGCGCGTGTTCGTCCACCGGCAGCTCGGTCAGCTGACGGCGGGCACCGGCGATCCACTCGCGCACCAGCGCCTCGTCGACCTCGGGGTGGAACTGCAGGCCGATGCTCTCGTCGAGCACGAACGCGAGCGGGCCCGCTGGCGAGCGCGCGATCTCGCGCGCACCCGGGGGCGTGCTGAATACATCCTCATGCCAGCGAAACCACGGCCCGGGGGGAAGGAGCTCAGCGTCGTGATCCACGAGAGGGGTCCAGCCGACCTCGACGAACGTGGCGCGCGTGACATCACCGCCGAGTGCCGCCGCGAGCGCCTGGGCTCCGAAGCAGATCCCGAGCACCGGGACGCCCGCACCGTGAGCGTCGCGCAGGAAGCTCACCTCCTCAGCGATCCACCGCTCCCCGGAGGCGTGCACCGACTCATCCGATCCGAGGCTAACGATGGCATCGGCTTCCTCCGGCTCGGGCCAGTACGCGAGGCTCGGCACGTCGAGGAGCCTGAGCACGTGGCCGCGCTCGCTCGCCCACTCGCCGAGAAGGCATACGTGCGACTCCTGTTCGTGCTCAAGAACGAGTATCTCCATCTCACGGGCTCACTCCCTCGCCATACCGGTCAAGATACGCGGCCCAAGCATCGGCGAAGCACTCGTGCGGCGGCTTGACTATCCCCGCTCCGATCTGGCCACCTCCGCGGCCCGCGAGCCCACCGTCGATGACCGGCAGGATTCCCGTCTCGAGCACCTTCGCGATGTCGATCCCGACAGGCGTGCCCCGGTAGCCGAAGTAGGGTATCCGGTAGTCGGTGTGCTCGCCGACCGTCACCCGGTACATCTGCTCGTTGATGCGCGCCATCTCCTGCGGCGAGCCTCCTTGGTAGACCTGCAGGGCAAACGCGGCGGCTTGCGCAAAGCCTCCGAGGCCGACCGTCTCGGTGATGCAGCTCTCACCGCCGATCCATTCGATGTCCTCGGAGGTGAAGGGCTCGAACAGCTTCGCTTCGACGATCGGATGCGGCCCGCTGAACCACTCGTCGCCGAGACCGCTCACGCGGATAGCGAAGTCCTCGCAGCTGATTGTCATCGCGGTCATCACGCTCGAGTGCTCGATGCCGTGCGCGGCGTCGGCTGTCGCCTTAGATGCTGCCATCGACAGGCGCAGGAAGAAGTAGTCGCTCGCTCGCAGGAACTCGAGCGTCCGCGCGGCGTGCTCGCGCGAGAGCTCCCCGTCGAGCGCCAGATCCAGCAGCGGCGTGGCGAGTTCGCGGTGGAAGATGGTGGTCGCTGCCGTGTTGCGGCTGTGTAGCTCATCTCCTAGGTGAAGTGCCCGCTTGATGATCGGCTTCAGCGGGATGCCCCCGCTGCGTCGGACAGCCGCGGCGATCGTCGGGGCGATCACGTGCTCGAGGAGCTTCAGACCGTCGCGGACCTCCTCGTCGAACACGCCATAGTTCAGCCGCCGGCGCGACTCGCCCTCATAGAGGTTGCAGAAGCCGGTGTTGCCGAACGGCGGGTTCTCCACCACGAACACCGGCATCGAGGCCGTGTAGATACCCGCCACCGAGCCCACGCAGCCGTGGGCGTGGCAGGTGCCCAGGGCGATCCGTCCATCGCTTAGCTTCGCCTCGGCGTCCGCAGCATCGCCGGCGAGGCCCTCGTAGATCGCCCCGAAGATCACCGCGCTGCGCTGGCCACCGCTGTAGCTCGCCCACGGCCGCGGCGCGCCCGAGGTGAGGATCGTCTCTGGCGTCATCCCCGGCACGACCTCGCCCGCTGGGCGCACGTCAACGAGGATCGGCTCGGAGGCGCACATCCGCCGCACCGCCTCCTCGTTGGCCAGCTGGCGCTGGGTGTGTACATAGATGCGCTCCTGCAACTGAACAGTCATCGATGATCCTTTCTCGCCGCTGACGGCGCTTACCAGCGCTGCAGGTATTGATCGAGCTCCCACGAGCTGATCACGGTGTTGTACTCGCGCCACTCGCGGCTCTTTTCGGCGACATAGGTCGCGTGAAACTCGGGACCGAGCACTTCGCGTGCCAGCTCGTCGGTCTCCAGCTCCTGCACCGCCTCGCGCAGATCGGTGGGAAGGCGGTGGACTCCCGCGGCCGCGAGCGCGAGATCGCCCTCCTTGTAGGTGTCGACGTTCACCGGCTCGCCTGGGTCCAGCTCGCGGCGGATGCCGTCGAGGCCGGCCGCCAACGTCATCGCCGTGGCCAGGTAGAAGTTGCACGAGCTGTCAGCGATCCGCAGCTCGACGCAGCGGCGGTTGCTCGGCAGGCGGCACATCAACGTGCGGTTGTTGTGCCCGAACGCCCGGTACACCGGCGCCCAGCTGATCTGGTTCATCATGCCGACCGGCATCAGGCGCTTGTAGGAGTTCACGGTCGGGCATGCGAGAGCTGTGATCGCTCCCGCATGGGCCAGGACACCGGCGGTGAACTGGTAGGCAATTGGCGAGTAGCCGGCCCGCATCGTGCCGTTGCTCGAGGAGGGGTCTTCGTCGAAGCGGTTCTCGCCGGTCTCGATGTCGGCCAGACTCAGGTTCAGGTGCGCGCCCGAGCCGAAGTTGTCGGGGAAGGGCTTCGGCATGAAGCTCGCGATGCACCCGAGGCTGCGCGCGACGTGCTTGGCGAGCAGGCGGAAGATGACCATCCGGTCGGCCATCGCCAGCGCCTCGCAGTAGCGGAACTCGAACTCGTACTGCCCGTTGCCGCCCTCGTGGTCGAAGGAGTAGACGTCCCAGCCGAGTGCGGTCAGGTGCTCGACCATCGGCTCGAGGAAGCTGTCCGCGAGCATCGTCGACTCGACGTCATAGCCGCGCGTTGGCAGGTTGACCGCGTCGTGAGCGACCCACGGCTTGAAGGCGCCGTCGACCTCGCGCAGGACGTACACCTCCGGCTCGACGCCCATGTTCAGCGAGAGCCCGAGCTCGGCCGCCTCGGCGAGCTGGCGCTTGAGGACATGGCGCGAGTCGTGGCTGTAGGGCTGGCCGTGAAGGGTGAGGTCGGCCGGCGCGAGCGCGTAGCGCTTGTCCCACGGCAGGACAGTGAGCGCCGACAGGTCGGGGTGCCCCTCGCACTCGTCCTCGTTGGGCCCGAGCTCGCCCATGCCCTCAAGTGCCCCGACCGTGTATAGCTCCGAGCCCGCGAACATCGACTCCATGTGATCGATTGGCACGCACTTGGACTTCGGGACGCCTTCGGCATCGACGTAGGCGCCGAACAGGAACTTGACCCCCTGCTCCTTGAGTCGGTCGCGCACCGCGGTCACCGACTGACGCGCCTCGACATCTAGCTGTGGATTCATCTCGTTTCCTTATCCGTGGGGGTTGGCTTCCGCTCGCTCATCAAGGACTCAGCCGCTGGTGGCCTGGTAGCGCACGAGCCGCCCGCCGCCGACGGTCACCAGCGCGCCGCGCAGCACGCCCTCGCTGTACTCCGAGCCGGGGTTGATCGCTACGGTGCGCCCGATGCGCACGGTGCCACCTGACTCGTGGATGTGGCCGTGCAGCGACAACAGCGGCTGGTGGCGCTCGATCGTCTCGCGCACCGCGGTCGAGCCGACGGGGGCGGACATCTGCGCTCCCATCGAGGTGCGCACCGTCAGGTGCTCGTCGAGCAACGGCGCGGTGTCGAGGCCCGAGTCATAGGGTGGCACGTGGATATTGAAGATCGCGCCAGCCGGGTTCTCGACGCGCTCGGCCATCGCCTCTACGTGCTCGCCGACGAACTGCTCCGGGTACTCCCTGGGGGTGTGCCAGGGAGTCGGGTTGGAGTAGCCGCTGTTGATCATCTGGTGCCCCGGGGCAACCTCGTAGATGTCCCCCTCGAGCAGCAGCACGCGGCCACCTCCGCGCGCACGGATCACCTCGTCGATCTCCGGTGGGTCGTCGTTGCCCGGGGTCGTGATGATCCGGACGTCGGTCCCCTCCAGGCGCTCCTTCGCATAGTCGATCCAGTTCGCCAGACGCCCGAGCATCAGCTCGATGAACAGCTGCTGGACTGCGTCTGGGTCGGCCTCCAGGCGGTCGTGCTCGGCGAGGCTCATCCGATGCGGGTAGAGGCCTTCGTCGGCGATCTGCCGTTCGAAGTCGGCGGTCTGTGCGGCCCGCAGCCTCGTGCGCTCGCCGTGCAGTTCGGCCACGTAGTCGCCGCCGCCGTCCTCGACGAGCGGCACCACGAGCTTGCCCGTCAGGTCTCCGCCGAGCACGAGCAGGTCGGCCCCGTAGAAGCCGGCGGCCGCGACGAACTTGCGGAAGCACACCTCCGAGCCGTGTAGGTCGGTGGCGAAGAAGATCGTCGTCTCGCCCTCGCCGCGCGCGGGCCTTGAGCGGCCTCGACCCAGCATCAGTAGGTGCTCACCCGCTCGTCGACGTCTTCCCACCACTGCATGCGCTCGCCGATGCGTGCGCGCAGCCGCCAACCGCGCGACTTCTCGGCGTTCTCGATCGCCTGCGTCAACACCCGGGCGCGCTCGGCTGCGGTCGCGGACAGCTCGGGCTCCAGCGGAGCCTTCGCTGCGGCGAGCGTCTCTTCCACGAGCACCAGGTTCGCGGTTACCGTGTGATGAAAGCCCCAGTCGCGCGCCAGGAGCGCGGCGATGTAGCCCGCGTCGATCTCCTCGGCCTCCGAGGGACCCGGCAGCACCGGGTGGGTGCCCAGCAAGACGATCGCGTCGAGCAGGTCGTTGCGGGTGAAGTCGTGGACCTGCAGCTTTGCCAGCAGGAGGTCCTCCACGGGGATCGTGTGCGGATGCAGCTCGAAGCGGCGGGTGAGGTCGATGGTGTGGCAGAACTCCATCCGGTCGACGAACACGTCGAGCTCGATCGCGCTCGAGGGGTGTGCAAAGGAGAAGCGGGCGCCCTCCATCGCGACCAGCAGATCGCGGTCGATCTCATATCCGCGGCGCTCGATCATCTCGCGTAGGCGCTTGCGGTCGCCGCCGCGGACGATCAGATCGATGTCCTTGCCAGACCGCTGAGCGCGCTCCATCGCCGCTGCGGCCGGCGCGCAGTGCAGATGGATCGCGGTGGAGCCGACGACCCGGACGGTGATCTGCTCGTTGCGCGCCTCGGCCAGCAGCTCGCTCGCCTCGCGACTGAGCTCGGGGAGGGCAGGGGGGCCAGCGCCGCTCACTCGATCGGGATCTCGTTGAAGGCGAGCGCGATGTCCACGCCTTCGCGCTTGCGGTAGATGCGGTTGCCCACGTACCAGAGCACCGCGAAGGCGAGGGTCGAGACGAGGATCCAGAACTCAGTCGGCAGATGGTGGGCGATCAGCGGGCCAGCCGCGATCTTGTCTTTCCACAGCAGCACGATCGCCAGCCCGAAGAACGCGACCGTCAGCGCTCCCATGAGGCTCATGAGCGGCAGGCGCCCGATCCTGTAGGCGCTCGCCGGGGAGGAGTCGAAGAAGCGCCGGCCGGTCCACGGGAAGACGACCGCCACGAGCATCGCGGCGCCCCAGATCACGAGCAGCGGCTCGATCAGCGTCAGCAGGTTGATGTTCTTGAAGGCGATCGCCCACATGAACAAGATCGCAGTTGCTGTCGAGACGCCGATCGCGACCACCGGCGTGTTGAAGCGCTTGCTCACGTAGCCAAGCCGGTCGGGCGCCAAGCGGTCGAAGGACCAGGCGATCATCGAGCGCGTCGTGTACGCGATCTCTGCGGGGATCCAGAACCAGATCCATGCGACGAACGTCGTCATCACGATTACCGACAGCACGACGCTGTTGGTAAGGATGCCCGCGAGCACCGTGAAATAGGGGGTGGCGCCGATCGTGCCTTCGGTGGAGGCGTGGGTGAAGCCGCCGAGCGAGTTGAATGCGATCGCGCCTTGGAAGTCGTTTCCGAACGCCTTCGCCGAGAGGATCGCGAACAGGGCGATCAGCGCGCCCGTCGCGATCACCGCTCCGAGCATCCCTATGAGCTGGTTGCGGCTGACCCTCTTGATCTCCCCACCGATGCCCACCGACTGGATCGCCCCGAGCAGCGGCAGCAGCGGCCAGATCATGAACTTGACGCTCTCCCAAAAGCTCGAGGGCGCCGTGACGAAGCCGCTCTTCTTCGCGCTCGCGATGACCCCGGCGTAGGACAGGCCGGTCACGTGATGGAGGTTCGCCTTGAAGCTCGAGCGGCTGCCGAAGAGCAGCACGAGGGTCACCACGAGCATCCCGAGGACCGCCACTACGAATAGGACCTTCTGGACGGTGAAGTAACGGCGCGTCCCGCTGACGAGCAGCAGCCCTGCCGCGAGCAGGATCCCGGTGCCGATCCAGAACACGCCCGTCTTGGTCGAGACGGACGTCGCCCATTCGAGCAGCGTCGAGCTGTGGGCGACGCCGCCGACGGTCGCAAAGAACGACGCCAGGCCGACCTTCACGACGAGCGACGCAGCCAGCGCGCCGTAGTAGAGGAGGATCATCGACTCGACGACCGAGAACACGAACGCGAGCGACGAGGTCGTCGAGCGCGACAGCGAGACGTACACCCCGCCGGAGCGCGGGAAGATGATCGACCAGAAGTAGAACGTGCTCGCTGCGGCCACCATCCCGAGCGCGGCGAGCAGGGTCGAGAGCCAGACCATCGCCCCGGGATAGAGGCTCGGGCCGAAGTACTGGTTGAACGCGATCGCGATGCCGACCGAGACGAGACCGACGTTGTAGATGAATACATCCCACGATCCGGCGACCCGGATCAGACCGGAGGCCGAGCGTGAGAACGCCCCGCCCCCCGCCGCCCCAACCCGTGTCGAAGGACTCCCCGCGGCGCTAGTGCTCATCAAAGCCTCCTTTGAACTCTCCGTAACTCCCCACGACCAGTAGAACACTGTACGAGGCGATTGTCAACGCCCAACGTGCAGATAACGTCGAATTTCGAGAGAAATCCGCTGCAGCGCTCGAAATCCGGCCTGCGTTCCAAGACCCGGACTCATCTCGCGAGGTAGCGCGCGCCGCGGCGACAGGCCGCCGACCCACCGCGTGACACGGTCTCAGCCGGTTGGCAATGCGGGCTCGGCAACGTAGACCTTGAGGTGCTCCGGCGTGCCCTTGGCCTTGAAGCGCCATCGCCGCCGGAGGCTTGTCGTTCGCGCGTCGAGGTGGGCCGGGACCGTCTCGGACACAAGCACCTCTCCGCCTCCAGCGGCGGCCGCGATGCGCGCGGCAATGTTGACATCGACTCCGAAGTAGTCTCCGCCGAGCTTGCGGGGGCGCCCCACGTGGATGCCGACCCTCAGTTGCGGGCGGTGTCCTCCCACCTCGACCTGCGCGACCGCCTCGCAGGCTTCGTGCGCAGCATCGACGGCCTCTTGCGGGCGCTCGAAGACTGCCATCAATCCGTCGCCGAGGCGCTTGACCACGCGGCCCTCGTGAGAGGTGATCGCGGACTCGAGTGCGACGTCAACCTGGCGCAGCAGCTCGAGAGCATCTGTGTCGCCGGCTTCGAGCGCCCAGGAGGAGAAGTCCACGAGGTCTGTGAACATGATGGCCAGGTCGCGATCGCCGTAGCCACGACCTTGGGCCTCCGACAGACCCTGCCAGACCTGCAGCGCGCTGAAGCCGAGCTCGCGCACCACGCTCGGCCGCTCGGCGGTCAGCGCGGCGATCTGCCGTCCCAGAACGTCCGGCGGCCGGGTACCAGCGGTCGAGAGCGGGTCGCCGTACAGGCTGTCGCCGGGAAGCCGCTCTCGCGCGCGTTGGGTGATGGCAACGAGCTTGGGCTGGGCGTCGAGCCGCATGAGCGGGGCGGCGATCCTGGCGATCCTGCCCCCCGGCTCCTTCACCGCCTGCTCTCCGAGCGCGCGGGAAGGCGCCTTGCGATGCGATTGACGGGTCCGGCGGGACGATGCGCCCGCTCGAGCGCGTTCTGCGAGCGCGACAAGCGCTCGCTTGGTGGCAGCGAAAGCACTGGCGTACCGAAGGTTGCTCATGGCAAGGAGCAAGGCGATGTTCGCGACTTGCGCACCGGAGACCACGAGACGGGGCTGTGCGCTGCGACTACGATTTGCCCGACAGCATTTGATCGTGCGCGTACGCCGCAAGCGTTTCCGTCGTGCTGCCCCCGGGGCGCCGGTGGAAGCGCTCGGCAGTCGTCGTGCTGAAGTCCCGCAGCGCCTCGAGCAGCATCCAGGCTCTCAGCCGTGCGCTCTCGGGCATCTCCGGACGGGCTCCGCGCTCGGCGAGCTCGTGCAGGCGCGGCGCGAGCGCCGCAAGCGCAAACCGCTCGTCGAGCTCGGCGAAGTAATAGGAAATGGGGAAGCTCACGAGGTCACGCTCCACCGCCACCAGGCGCGATGTCAGCTCGGCGTACATCCGCTCTGCCGACGCGGGCTCGAGCTGCTCCAGGGCCATGCCAGTCTGCCGCTCAGCCTCGACCAGCAGCGATATCTCGTACGCCAGCGAGCGCCGGCGCGAAAGCGCGGGATAGATCAAGAGCAGCCAGGAGATGCTTGCGCTCAGCAGTCCAAAGCCCAGCAGTGCCTCAAGGGGGGCCACCAGCCGCAGCCAGCCGGCGTGGGGAATCACGTCGGCGAATCCGAGCGTCGTGATCGTCACCAGCGAGATGTGTAGGGCTTCGACGAACGTACCAGCATGAACGGCCCGTGCAGATTGGAACTCACCATGGATGTGCGGCCAGAAGATCAGCGCCCAGCCGAGGATCAGCAGCGCGGCCCAACTGCCGATGACGACCAGTAGGGCGGTTGGTCCCGCGAGCGCGAACGTGCCGCGCCGCGTGCGTGCCAGCCAGCGGAATGCAGCCCAGACGGCCCGCATGATCAAGCGGCCGAGAGTCCCCTTGCCCTCGGGATGAAAGAGAGCGTCGAAGACGTCACGGCCGGCGAGCGCGATCAGTCCTACGCCAAGCACGCTGAGCGCGACGGTGGGCAGCGTGGACACGAACGACCAAGCTAACAGACAGGCCGCGCGCGCTCGGTGCGCGGCGGAGCTTGCCGCCCATCGATTGCCTGCGTGTTGCGCGCCCACTGGCGCGGACGGGATCGTCGCAGCTCGGAGTGGCGTTCGATGTCGGCCCCCAGCTGCTCGATGGTCGTGGCGGCGGGCTCGCCATGAAAGGCGATCTGCTCGGTCGGCCATCGGTCGCGGCCCTCCGCGTCGGTCTGCTCGGTCAGCCAATCGATCACGTTGTGCACTTCCGATGCCCCACACAGCGAGAGCGCGCATACCGGGAACGCCTCGAGGAGCTGGATCGCCTCCTCGGTGGTGCGCACCTGGATCCAGCCTTCCGGCGCTTGACCGCCGTGAAGGTCAGGGTCCAGCCACAGTCGTACCTCTCGGCTTCGCTGCGCGTCATCGCGCGCGACCAGCCAGGCGAGCTCGGCGACGGCGCGCCAGAGGTCCTCGGTGAGCGGCCCCGGCCGGCGGCGCTGGAAGAGCGCGAGCAGGCCGCCGTAGTACCAAAGCTGGTCCCGGGCGGTCTTCTGCGTGAACCGTTCCCAAAGGGCGTGCCCTTCCTCGCGGTAGTCGCGCACGATCGAGCGGGCGTTGTGGACCTTGTCGGCGAGCGCCACGCGCAGGATCGCGTCGTCCTCCACGTCGGGCAGGTGTGCGAGATACCGCCGCTTGCGCTCGATCCACGTCTCCGCCGGGTCGATGTCGACCGAGTCCGAGCAGCCCTCGACGATCGCCGCCACGCGCGGCCCGAAGCTACGGGCGATCCTCTCCAGCAGCGCTCGCCCGCCGCCGTCCTCGACCGCGTCATGCAGCATCGCCGCGATCGCCTGGTCCTCGTCGCCACCGTCCTCGATCACCAGACCCGTGACCACGAGCAGGTGCGCCATGTAGGGGATCTTGGTGCCCTTGCGACGCTCGTGTCCGTGGATCTGGTCGGCCAGGGCAACGGCGGCAAGGAAGCGTTTGGTCAGTGCGGGAGGGGCGGCTTCCATTAGTCGCCTGCACCGTTCGCCGCCGACAGAGCCGCGCGCCAGGCCGCGACCTCGCCGAGCTCCTCGGTGGGGCGCTCCTCGATCACGGCGGGTGCGCCGGCGAAGACGAGTCCGGATTCGGCGTCGAGACAGATCACGTCTCCCTCGGCGAGCAGCCGCTCGCCGATCCGCGCCGTGCGCGCGGTGAGGTCGAGCTCCAGCTCGCTGCAGCCGACGAGGCAGGGCTTCCCAAGCTCGCGCGCGACGACCGCCGCGTGAGAGGTGCGACCACCGGTCCCTGTCAGCACGCCTGCCGAGACGGCGACCGCGACGAGGTCCTCCGTCACTGCGTGTGAGCGCACGAGCACCGGCGCCGTGCCCGTCCGCGCGATACGCTCGGCCGCGTCGCGGTCGAGCGCAAGCGGACCGGTCGCGACGCCTACGCTCGCCGGGATCGCGTGACAGAGGGCCTCGGTCCCCTGGGGCGCGTCAACATGGACACGCCGGATCGCCTCGAGATCGAGATCGTCGAGTCGCGCGAGCGCTGTCTCCGGGGAGATCAGGCCCTCGTGAACATGGTCGGTGGCGATCCGCAACGCCGCCCAAGGCGTGCGCTTGGCGGTCCGCGTTTGAAGCAGAAACAACTCGCCCTCCTGCGCGGTGAGCTCGAACTCCTGCGCATCCCCGAACTCGGCCTCCAGGCGCGGGCAGACCTGCTCGATCTCAGCGAGCAGGTCGGGGGCGATCACAGCAAGCTCGCTGCTGCCCTCCACGGCTTGGCGACCGGCGACGATGTCTTCGCCCTGCGCGTCGAGGAGGAAGTCCATGTATAGGCGGCGTCCGCCGAGCGCGGGATCGCGCGTGAAGCCCACACCGGCGCCCGACACGCCGCCGGCGTTGCCGAACACCATCCGCTGCAGGATCACAGCCGTGCCGAGATCGTCGGGGATCTCGCGCAGGCGGCGGTAGTCGCGGGCCTTCGGTGCACCCCAAGACGTGAGCACGGCGCCGACGGCCGCAACGAGCTGGTCCACCGGGTCCTGCGGGAACTGCTCGCCTGTCAGCTCCGCAAAGCGCTCGAGGTGAGCGCGAGTGAGATCCTCGAGCATCCGCGCGGTGAGCTCGCGCGGGCTCTGCACGCCCGCGGCGCCGAGCCGGGCACGCACCGCTTGCTCGAACGGCTCGCGCGGGCATCCGTGGACGACCGCGGCGAACGACTCCACGAACCGCCGGTAGGAGTCCCAGGCCAGCCGCGGGTTGCCCGTCAGCGCGATCAGCCCCCGTGCCGAGACCTCGCACAGCCCGACGTTCAGCACCGTCTCGAGCATCCCGGGCATCGACACGGGCGCGCCCGAGCGGACCGACAGCAGCAGCGGCCGTCGTGAGCTGCCGAGGCGAAGCCCCGTCCGACCCTGAAGCGCGCCGACTGCGCCGGTCAGCGCCCCCCGCAGGCGCTCATCGTCCGCTGGCGCGTCCATCCGGCTGCGCCAGAAGCTTGTCTTCAGCACGGCGGCGTCCGGGACGCGCAATCCCGCCCGGGCAATGCGCCCCAGCCCATGTGCCTTGGCGCCGATCGTGCTCGCGTCCGGGACCGGGACCGATGCGTCGCCCAGCAGATACACGTGCTCGCCCACGGCCTCCGACTGGACCGCAGGCGCAGGCGCGGGCGGTGGTTCCGCGGCGCGCCGCGCAGACGGCTCCGAACGCACCACGCGGGCCAGCGCCTGCTCGCGCATCAGGTGCGCGCTGTGCATCAGCGCATCTGCAGCCTCCTCGAACGCGCGCGTGAGCTCGACGACGACGAACAGCGCGACACCTGACTCCTCGGCCTCCGCGACGAGCGCCTGGTGGACACCGCGCTGGACGTCGTCGGTCTCACGCTCGAGCGCGATCGCCTGATACGCGGCCCCGAGGAAGGCGTCCATGTCCTCGCGCGGTCCTCCCCGTCGCAGCTCGACGCTCAGCTGGACCGCGCGAAGATACTCCCGAGAAGCCGCGAGCACCAGCCGCGCGATCAGGCGCACCTGCGTCCGCACGCCCCCGGTGGGATGCCCGGCGGGCAGCAGCGTGGCGTAGAACGCCGCCTCCTCGGCGCAGTCAGCGATGTCATCCGCCGCCTCCACAAGCTCGAGGAACGGTTCGAGGTCCTTTGCCCGCGCCACCTTGGTGCGGGCCTCGGTGACTAGCGCGTCAGCCTCGTGCTCGGCGCTCTGCGCTCGTGCGGCCGCGCCACGGCAGCGGGCCTCGGCGCCCACGATCGCATGCTCGACGCCGTCGCGGGCGGCCTCGGCGATCTCGACGCTGAGCTCGGCGTGGCGCAGCGCGAGCGCATGGATCTCCTGCCGCGCCGAGCGCAGATAGCCGCTCAGCTCAGCGCGGACCTCGTCCTGGACGAGCGAAACCATCCTTCCCGCCAGCAGTCCCTCCGAGCAGATCCGCAGCACCGCGCGCAGGTACTCCTCCGCCGCCTCTGCGCCCAGCACATCCTGCAACGATTCGCCGGCGCGAACGACACGTCCACCGGCGAACTCGAGCGCCTCGTAGACAAGGCCATCGGCCCCCGCACGCAGGAACGCGATATGCCCATAGCCCTGCTCCGCGGCCCAGCCCAGCAGCTCGATCGCCGCGCGCCGGCCGACCAGCCGGCGCAGCCGCTTGCGCGCGCGGTTCCAATCGATGATGAACACCAGCCGCGAACCGAGATACTCGACGAAGCGCTCGAGCTCGGCGTCATCGCCGGCCTCAAAGCGGGCACTCGCCAGGTGGTAGAGGCCGCCCTCGATCGCCTTGTCACTACGCGAGCGCGTGTCCTCCCAGGCAACCCGCCAGGAAGCGAGCAGATCCTGGAAGAACAGCAATCGAACGAGGTGAACGTCCGTGTAGGTGATCGTCACCACCCGGCCGGCGACTCTGATCACCACGACGTGCGCGTCGGTGGTGCCGAGATCGTTCTGGAGCACCAGCGCCGGGCCGGTTCGCGTGGCGATGGTGCCCAGACCCGGATGGTCGAACCGAAGCCGCTCGGTGCTCTGCACGCCACGCATGAACGCCCGAACCAGCCCGCGATCGCCGGGAGCGAGGTCGTGAACGCGAGCGCCGTCAATCGACTCCGTCGCGATTCGGGTCTCCAGCGCGTTCAGCTCTCGGTGGGCATCCATCACGACCAGATGGAGGCTGTTGCCGTCGCCCCCGCGCCCAGCCGTGAGCCGCACCACATCCTCGGAGTCGACCAAATCACCCTCCAGGCTGAGCGCCGCCGACACCGCCGCAACACGCTCGCCGAGATCCCGCGCAGCGGAAACGCCCGCCGCGTCCAGCGGCGCCAGCATCCTCTGAGCCTCGTCGATCGCTCGGCGCGCGAGCGCCTCCGCGCCTGGGATCCGGTAGCAGCCGTCAGGCTCGCGTGCGCTCCCCCCGACCACCCGATCAAGCCCGACGTCGTCCACGCCGCACGCCATCCGCTCCTCATGCAAGCTCGTCATCCCGATGGCGCCGTCCGCCGCGGCACGCGCAGTCTGCAGCAACGTCAGTAGGTACTTAACTCGATCGTTAGCCGCTAGTGCACCGGCCACCAGCCCCGGAAGCAGCAAGTGATCCTCGCCGAGCGCCGCGATCATCCGGTCCTTCGGCATTACACCCCCAACGGGTCGAACAGATAGAGATAGAGATAGGACCAGATCCTGCGCGACCAGTCGCTTTGCTGTCTCGACATCAATCACCCACCTCTCCATTGACTGGAGGAGGTGGGTTTCGTCGGCGATTTGCGCCTTTGATCTTAGGCCGTCCGCCAACGCCGTGGGGTGGGCGCCAAGAAGTTCACAAGACGTTCACAAGTCACTGCACGGCCGCGTTGGCCGACCCGCGCAGGACCGATCAAGGTCGCTCACGCAGCGCATTGGCCGCCGTCTCCGTCGGTCGCCTGGTCGTCTGCAGGACTTCGGGTATAGTGCATCCAAGCGCCTTCAACCAGTGCTGCCACGTGACGTTGGGCGACCGGGGGTTGGTTGCCACCACGATCGTAACCACTACGAGCGTGGCGACGTTGCCGCGCTAGAGGCTCAAGCCCGGGTTACGCCTATCGCGTCAGGCGTTGCGGGTGTCGTGGTGGTCACGGCGTCGCTAGTCGCCAGCACCGTACCTTCGTAGGGTGATACCTATGTGACCGTCGTGTGAACGACAGACTGGAGCTGATGCGTTGGCAGCCCATGCAATTGAGGCCGTGCCGATCGAGCCGATCCCTGAGACATCCCCTGCGGAGCGGGTTGTCGCCGACGTGCAGGCCATCGGCGCGCCGGTGGCGGTCGCCGAGCGCGTCCGCGATTCGGTTCCGCTTTGGTTTCACACCTTCGCGCTTGCGCCGGGGGTCTACACGCCGGGGATCGCACGCGACCATGGCTATCGCCTTGCGGTGCTCGGCGCGGATCGCTTTGCGGGGCGCAGCGTGCTTGACGTCGGCGCGTTCGACGGCTTCTACAGCTTCCTCGCGGAGGCCCGTGGAGCGCGGCGCGTTGTTGCGGTCGACAATGAGCAGTACGTCGACTGGGTGCGTGCTCGCTTCGGCGTGACGCTGGC
>OCTA010001554.1_pt1 | contig 21074 bp, 22 predicted proteins | sample 1538991 | NCBI WGS metagenome assembly OCTA01 (sample SAMEA3539302, study PRJEB22396) | soil metagenome | biome: tundra; feature: field; material: soil | place: USA | collected 2010-05 | depth 0.15 m | reverse complement strand
GCTCCGGTCCCGCGCCCTGCTCCGGTCCCGCGCCGCCGCTGGCGGCGGTGTCATCCCCGGCGCCGGGGCCGCTGAACCGGTCACGGCAGGCCATCTTCACGCCGTTCTCCGCATCAGTGCTGCCGTCCCCGGCAGCCATCGTCATCTCGCAGTCGGTGATCAGCCCGGTCTCCGGCTCGGCGGCCACGTGCCCGCGGAACCCGTCGCGGCGCTTCGACTTGGACTTGCGGGTATGCCGGGCCTGGGTGTCCACCGTCGAGATCACCCGGTCCGGGGCCACCTTCCGGGCAATGCGCCACCGCCCGTCCGTGCCGTCCGATCCCTCCGCCGGCTCCACGTCCTGCCCGGCCACCAGCGCCAGCAGCCCCAGCGCGTCCGCCGCCGCCGCATCCCGCTCCGGCGCGCCGTCCCCGGTCAGCCCGGCCAGCACCGCCAGCGCGTCGTTCACCAGGTCACTGACCAGTGCCTGCTTCGCGGCCGGATCATCCCAGTCGATCTGCGGCTTACCCGGCTTGCTGTAGTCCAGCGTGCACGCTGCCGCGATCACCGCGCCGGCGCCGGGCACCACCCGGGCCGTCTTCCGGATCGCCGCCACCAGCTGGGTCACCGTATCCTGGGTGGCCACCGCGTCATCGAACACCGTCGAGTCCACGCACCGCTTCCGCCGGCCCGCCAGTATCCCGGTCAGCGCGATCACCTCCGCGACCGTGTCGAAGACCCGGTCCGGGCGGTCAGAAGCAGCGATCCGCTTACGCCAGTACACCAGCGCCGACGGGTCGAAGCTCAGCTGCAGCAGCGACCGGCCGCACGCCACCTTCCACCGCAGGTCGTACTTCAGCGCGTCGGCGGTCTGCGCGTCGGACAGGTCATACAGTTCCTTGAGCACCAGCACGCTCCCGATCAGGTCCGCGGGCAGCGACGGGCGGCCGGTCCGCGACGGGAACAGGTCCGCGGTGAAACTGTCCGGGAACAGCTCGCGGCGGTGCTCAGCCAGGAACGCGAACACGCTGCCCGGCGCCACCAGGTGCCCGGTGACCTCGCCAGCGTCCCAAAGATCACGGTCAGCCCGTGAGATGCCCTGCATAAGAAGATCATCCCACGAACTCGAACACGATGCCGGCAAAGCACGCCGATCAGGGGTCACGGGTTATTCAGTGGCGTCCTAGGGCCCGATGTAGCAGCGCAGCGTCGGGGAGCTGCCGGCCGGGGTCACCCACGTCGCGGTCTCGGTGCCGGCCAGTTCCCAGCCGGATCGCTCGTACAAGGCGATAGCGGGCTCGCTGCCGGCCACGACGTCGAGCACCGGCTGCAGGCCGCGAGTCCTGGCGTGGCCAGCCGCGGCATCGAGGAGGGCACGAGCCAGGCCCTTGCGCCTGGCCGCCGGATCGACGAAGAGCCGCGCGATGCCACCGAGCTCGCCAGCGTCACGGCCGGTGGCCCGCAGCAAGCACGGCGACCGCACGCCGTGGATGAGCCCGACGTGGCCGGCCAGCCGGCCGTCGTCCTCGGCGACCCAGGCGGCCACCAGGCCGGCCGGGGCGAGCCAGCGGCCGGGATCTTGGGGCCAGCCCGACGGATAGCCGCTGGTCTCGTAGACCCGGCGCAGGACCGCCACGCACCCATCGAGGTCTTCGGGCGTCCTGGTCCGGAGCAACATCACGCTCGCCACTGGGACGAGCTGGCCCGGGACATAGTCACCAGCGGAAGGACGGAACGGGCCGGCATACGGGTGAGCGCGAGGATTAGTTCGGCGACATCGGCGGGCGGGATCATCTGCGCCGGGTCGATCCGGTCGTGCACCCAGGCACTCATCTCGGTGTCGACGTAGCCCGGCGCGATCGCCGTCGCGGTCACGCCCGCCGACGACTCCTCTCCGTTGATGGACTGGCAGAGCGAGATCAGCGCGGCCTTGGCGGCACTGTAGGCGGCCAAGCCGGGCTCAGCGGCGATGCCGAGTATCGAGGCGACCGCCACGATCCGCGCCCCGCGATCCGGGCGCGCGGAGGTTGACGGTCAGCTGCCGGTCGAAGCGCCACATCGGGTAGTCGGCGATGCGGCCGCTGGTCCCGGTCCCCGCGCTGAGGACCAGCAGGTCCATTCGGACTTGGCCATGACGATCGCGAACCCGGCGCCGTCCGCGCCGGTGATGAAGTGCTTGTCACCGTTCAGCTGCCAGCCGCCCGGAACCTTGCGGGCGGTGGACATCAAGGCGGCCGGGTCGGATCCGGCACCCGGCGGAGGTTCGGTCATCGCGAAGCACGAGCGTATGTCGCCGCGCACCAGCGGCCGCAGGTAGCGCTCCTTCTGCTGCTCGGTGCCCACCATCGCCAGCAGGTGGATGTTGCCCTCGTCCGGCGCGGCGCAGTTCATCGCCAGCGCCCCCAGCGGGATGACGCTCTGCGCGATGAAGCTCCGCACCGGCTTGGCGATGACCTCGGCGTCTGCCGGGGTGAGGGTGGAGTGTGGCACGAAGCCTCCCGGGCAGATAGCTGACGTTAGGGTTTCACCCGACTTTATGACGTGCGGGAGGGCCTCATGATCAGCGCGGCCAATCACGTGCCGCTGACTCCGCTCAGCTTCCTGACCCGGGCACTGGAGTGTTCCCGGCAAGGTTGCGGTGGTGGACACCGACGAGTCGGCCGACCGGGTGTACTTCGAGCCTCTGCCCAAGACCTCGACGGGAAAGATCCAGAAAAACGTGCTGCGCGACCGGGCCCGTGAACGGGCTGGTCGTGCGCAGTATGCGGCCGCCGATCCTCACGCTCAGGCTGGCTGGCGAGCGGGAGGGCCGGCCGCTGTAACCCCTGACCTGCCGGCATAACCTGCGGGTCCGTGGCAGGATGACGGCATGAAAATTGCCCGGCAGATCGTCGTCTTCGACGCCGCCGACCTGAACGCCGAAAGCACCTTCTGGGCCGAGCTGCTTGGTGGCACGGTCGACGCGGAGGACGACTGGCACAGTGTCTACGTCGACGGCGAGCCGCGGCTGGGCATTCAGCTCGCACCCGGCCATGTTCCGCCTGACTGGCCTGATGGGGCTGCGCAGCAGGTCCACCTCGACTTGTTCGTCGATGACGTCAAGGCAGCCCACGACGAGGTCGTCTCGCTGGGAGCCAAGCTGCTCAAGCCGACAGCTGACATCGAGTCGACCGAGGGGTACCAGGTCTACGCGGATCCCGCCGGGCATCCGTTCTGCCTCTGCTGGGGCTAAGCACTGCCATAGGCATAATGGCGTAGCAGCGTGCCCAGCCCGCCGAACACTAGTCTGGCACCGCTGTGTCCGGGCGCTGCTGGCCAGCCAGGACAGGCTCGAGCACCTCGCGCCAATCGGCCCACGCGGACAACCGGGGCCCGGGCTGCCCCTGGTTGTACGGGGCGTCAAAGAGCACGTGCGTCCATGGCGGCGGGCTCGCCACCCCCTTGATCTCAGGCCGGTCGTCGACCAGAACGCACGGCTGGAGGCGGTCTCCCACCAGCGTCTTATCCGAGGTGATCACGGTCCGCCGCAGCCAGGACCCGCCCAGCTGATGCTGGACCCAGGCCAGCTTCTCCGGGACGCACCATGGCGCGTTACTCAGCGGCGAGGTGCATATGAACACGTGATGGCCAGCCTGGCGCATCTCCTCCAGCGCCGCCAGTGCGCCGTCGACCGGGTCCAGGTTGCGGTAGAAACCCTCGGTGCGGATGATCGCATCGACCGCCTTGCCCCACTCCGGCCCGAGCTTCTTGTAGTGCTCACGGGCGTAGAACCCGCGTCGGTCGGCGACCGCCACGACCGGCCCATTCGGGTGTTTGGCTTTGAACGCGCCGAAGAGGCCCGGCTCGAAACCGGCCAGGACCCCGTCCTGATCCACCAGCACCACGGCCATCAGGCCCTCCCCTTGCCGGCCGCTACCGGCCAGGATGCGTGTCCAGCCAGGTCGCGGCGGCTCTGGGCGGCGCCCGGGAGAGCCACGCATCCTGAATTACTTCGGTCAATTCTTGCAGGGTGAGCTCGCCGATCCGGCTTCCCCGCACCAGCACCGACGGGTGACCGTCAAAGTGCGGTGTGGTGAAGAACGGCGACGCCTCATCTTGTACCAGGGCCTGTTTGTCGGACTCCGACGTGACCCAGAACACGATCACGTCCGGGTACCGTTCGCCGGTGCGGGGATCAGCGGCGTCGGGGCGGGGGTTGCGGAAGAAGACGAACGATTTACCGCCGACCTGGTAGATAGGGTTTCCGCGCGGGCCGTGGCCGACCCTGACGCGAGGCATGCAGATGGCAAGTTCGTGCACGTCCTCGAGCCGCGCGCGGCGCCATCTGGCCGGCATGACAGCAGCGTAGCCGTGACGAGAATGCCCGTGCCTGGCGTGGGCGGCGGCCAGCTGAGCCGGAGCGCCTCCGCCGGGACGAGCCGGGCGGCACGCAGCGCGGGATAAAGGCCGGCGGCGGCTCCCACCAGCGAAGCGATGGCCACGGCCCCGAGCAGGACCGGAACCGGCACCACGGCGTCCCAGTGCCGCGCGGCCGCGTAGACGGTCGTGCTGAACCCGCCGAGGACGGCGCCCGCCACGCCGCCGCAGCCGGCCAGCAGGGTCGCCTCGGCCGCGAACTGGACCGCGACGTGGAGCCGGCGGGCACACTACGGCCGCCCGCAGCCTGGCCTTCGAGGCCTCCATCCGGCTCCCGGCATGCAGTACAACCACGCCGGCCTAAGGCAATGTTTCCGCCCGCTGACCGCCCGGGACCAGGACGGGCACCGCGGGTCAGGGCAGCAACAGCAGCTTGCCGGTGGTGGCACGCGACTCCAGGTCCCGGTGGGCCAGGGCGGCCTCGGCGAGCGGGTACCGGCCGCCGATCTCGATGGTCAGGTGACCATCGGCGATTAGCGCGAACAACTCGGCCGAGTGGGCCAGCAGGGCCGCTCGGGTGGGGATGTGGTCGCGGAAGGTCGGATAGCAGACCTTGATGCTGTTCGGCAGCTGCCGCAGGTTGACCACAGGGGCCTGGCCGATGATGGCGCCGTAGTACAAGACGGTGCCGTGCCGGCGGGTGACCTGCGTCGAGGCCCAGAAGGTGGTCTCACCGCCGCCGTCGAACACGGTATCCACGCCCTGTCCCGCGGTCAGGGCCAGCACCGGCTGGACGAAGTGGTCATCGGTGGACACCAGGACCTCGTCCGCGCCGGCCGAACGAGCGGCCTCGACCTTGTCCGGGCGTGAGACCAGCCCGATGACCCGGCCCCCGCGCATCTTGATCAGCTGGACCAGGATCCGGCCCAGGCCGCCGGCCGCGGCATGGACCAGCACGGTCTGGCCGGGCTGGACCGGGGCCGCCTCGGTCGCGAAGTGATGCGCCGACAGGCCCTGCATCATGACGGCGGCCGCGGTCTCGTCGGAGACGGCGGCAGGCACCGGCACCGCGTCCGCGGCGGGCAGGGCGATCTGCTCGGCGTAGGTGCCGTAGGCGTAGATCCAGGCGACACGATCACCGACCGCGATGTCCGTCACGCCCGCCCCGAGCCCGATGACCCGGCCGGCCGCCTCAACCCCGGGCACGAACGGCACGGCGCGGCTGGAGGCCGATCCCGCCCGGCGAGCCCCGGTATCCATGAAGTTCACACCCGCGGCGCTGATCCGCACCAGGATCTGCCCCGCTTCCGGCACCGGGGCCGGTCGCTCCCGCAGGAGCAGCACCTCCGGGCCGCCTAGTTCCTCGACGACGATGGCCTTCACGATCAGCTCCTTCAGTCGATGACCACCCTCGCCGATATAAAATGGACCAGCAAGTCCAAAGAGGGGTCAGGATGCTCACCGCCAAGGGGACCGCGACACGCCAGCGCATCGTTGACGGCGCCGCGGCGGAGATCCGCGCGCACGGCGCGACGGCGACCACGCTGGACGATGTGCTGGCCCGGACCGCGACCAGCAAGGGCCAGCTGTTCCACTACTTCCCCGGCGGCCGCGAGGAGCTCCTGCTCGCGGTCGCGGACTATGAGAGCGAACGCGTCCTGCAAGACCAGCAGCCCTACCTGGGTGCGCTGGACTCCTGGGAAGCGTGGCAGTCATGGCGCGACACGGTCGTGCGCCGGTACCGGGAACAGGGCGTGCACTGCCCGCTCGGCACCTTGATCACCGAACTGGGCCGGCACTCCCCCGCCGCCCGGGCCGTCACCGGACGCCTCATCGAGCGTTGGCAGAACGATCTGCACGCCGGGATCACCGTCATGCAGCAGCGCGGCCAGATGTCCGCTGACCTTGATGCCGCCCGCACCGCCGCCGCGATCGTCGCGGCCATCCAGGGCGGAGTCACGATCCTGATGTCCACCGGGAGCAGCCAGCACCTGGAAGCCGCGCTCGACACCATGCTGCTCTTCCTCCGCAGCGAAGCGAGCACCACCGCCGCTCCTGTTGCTCCCTGGCCGGCCTGAGACCCCTCCTAGCCCAGCAGGGCACGGACGGCGGCGGCGCGCTCCACCCCGGCCTCGGGAGAGGCGGCGGCCGGAATCAGCGTGATGTGCTCCGCGCCCGCCTCGAGGTAGGGCGCCAGCTGCTCGGCCACCTGAGCCGGCGTGCCGGCCGGGGCCAGCCGCTCGAATTTGCCGAACGGCAGATGGTACAAGCCCTCCATCTGCCGGGCTAGCAGCGACCGGGCCTGCGCGGCGTCGGCGTCAAGGCCGCACCACACGTTGACGCCGTACCAGGGCGGAACCGGCCGTCCGAGCTCGGCCGCCGCCTCGGCGATCTGCTCCCTGGTCTGGGCGAACCGCCGGGCCGAGCAGAAGATCGCCAGCCAGCCGTCGCCGTAGCGGGCGGCCCGCCGGACGGCCGCGTCGCCCTTCCCGCCGATGACGACAGGGACCGGCGGGCTCGGCGCCGGCTTGATGCGCGCGGCGGTGAGCTCGAAGAACTCCCCCTGGTGGTCGACGGCGTCCCCGCTGTTGCTGACCTCGCTCCGGTCCTCACCGCCGACCCCGGCGCCGAGCACCAGGCGCCCGGGGGCCAGCTGGCTGATCGAGGCGAGCTGGCGTGCCGTTCCTCGGGCCGGGAAGCCGGGTGCGCGGTCATCTGCGACCTCACGAGATAGGCAACGGTTTCGTGTCTTGCTATACCACATCGGACCACAGATCCTCCGGTTCACCTCCGCGGGTCTCGGGGAGCAGCCAGAACAGCACCATGACCAGTGCGGCCGGCAAGAAGGTGACCAGCCCGGCTACGGCGTACCGGTGGACGGCCTGGGCTACCGCGCCGAAGATGACCAGGCCAGTCACCGCGCCCAGCACGCCCGACGCGAGAGACCAGCCCGCCACCGAGGCCCGGACGGACGTGGGGAACAACTCGTTGATCAACGACCCGGCGGCCGGGGCAAAGACCGAGCCGGCGAAGACCCCGAGGATGTAGCCGGCCAGCAGCGCCGGAGCGGAGCCAGAGTAGGTCACGGTAGCGAGCAGGGCCACCGTCACCATGGCCAGCGCGCCGGTCAGGCGCCGGCCCACCCGGTCCGCCAGCCACCGTCCGGCCAGCAGCCCGGCCAGGCCGGCGACGCCTGCCCCGACGACCATGGCGGCGGTCACGATGCCGCGCTGGTGCAGGAAATTCTGCGCGAACAGGAAGACGAAGCTGTTGGCCGGCCCGGTAATCACCGAGACGGCAAAAGCTAGCACCACGATCACCGCAAGGCTCCGCCGGAACGGCGGGGCCACGGCACCAAACACCGGGGTCGGATGCTCGGATCCGACCGCGGCCACGGCGAACCGGTCAGGTTCCTCGATCCAGCGCCACAGGAGGGGCAGCAGAGCCAACGGGACCAGCGCCAAGACGAATACGCCGCGGAATCCGAGCGCACGTTCGGCCAGGCTGTGCACGATGGCGACAACCCCGGCGCCGGCGCCGTACCCGGCGGCGATGAGCGCGACGGCCTTAGCCCGGTCCGCCGAACCGGTCTGCTCGGCCGCGGTGACCTGCGCCAGCGCATTCGTCGCGCTGAGCAGGGGACGCCCGCTGGCGAAGATCGCCACGAACCACCAGTAGCTGGGGCTGGCCGCGGCGACCCCCGTCATGGCCAACCCGAGGCCGGCAGTCACCAGCAGCATCGTCCGGCGGCCGAAGCGGTCGGCCAGGCCGGTGATGGGCAGGGCGCCCAGCGACGCCAGGCGCATGATGGCCAGCCCGATGCCCAGGTCGGTGCCTGATAGTCCGGCCTGGTCGGCGAGGGTTGCGCCGACGTTCACCTGACCGAACCCCTTGGCTACGTCGCCGAGGGAGGCGACCACGCCGTTTTGCGCGAACCCCGAGGCGAAGGCGGCGATGGCTATCGCGACTACGGCCCGGTCATTCCAGCGATGCAGGCGGAGCCCCGTCGGCCGAGGTACGGGGACCGTCCCCGGATCAGTACTCACCGTCGCCGCCTTTGCTGACCGCTGCGCTACGGGGCCTAGGCGCGCGCCATGACGGTCGAATTCTGATCGCTCAGGTACCCGGTAGCGGCAAGAGCGGTTCGCAGCTTACCCCGGTGTTCTCCTGGCTGAGGGAGGATCACCGAGCGGTAGACTCCCCTCCAGCAGGGCACGGACGGCGGCGGCGTGCTCCACCCCGGCTTCGGGTGAGGCCGCGGCGGGAATCAGCGTGATGTGCTCGGCTCCGGCCTCCAGGTAGGGCACCAGCTCCTCGGCCACCTGGGCCGGGGTGCCGGCCGGGGCCAGCCGCTCGAATTTTCCGAACGGCAGGTGGTACAAGCTCTCCATCTGCCGGGCCAGCAGCAGCCGGGCCTGCGCGGCGTCGGCGTCAAGCCCGCACCACACGTTGATGCCGTACCAGGGCGGAACCGGCCGTCCGAGCTCGGCCGCCGCCTCGGCGATCTGCTCCCTGGTCTGGGCGAACCGCCGGGCCGAGCAGAAGATCGCCAGCCAGCCGTCGCCGTAGCGGGCCGCCCGCCGCACGGCCGCGTCGCCCTTCCCCCCGATGACGAGCGGCACCGGCGGGTCCGGCGCCGGCTTGATGCGCGCGGACGTGAGCTCGAAGAACTCCCCCTGGTGGTCGACGGCATCCCCGCTGGCCAGCGCGCGCAGCACCTGCAGGCACTCGTCCAGGCGGCGGCCGCGGGTGGCCGGGGGCCAGCTGGCTGACCGAGGCGAGCTGGCATGCCGTCAGCAGCGGATGCCGCAGGGCCAGCAGGTACACGCCGACCAGCACCGGGAGCCGGTCGCTGCCCGACAGCGCGTCCGTCGCGGCGGTGAGCCCGTCGAAGCCGGTGCCGTCGTGAAAGCTGACGTGATCGCCGACGCACACGTAGTCGAGGCCGGCCGTCTCGACCATGCTCAGCAGCGCCCGCCGCCGGGCGGGATCGGCGACCATCAGGCTGTCGTGCACGGAGATGCCGACCTGGCTCATGATGACTCCCTGGTAGTCCCTTCCCGGCACCTGCATAATGTTTTACACTCTTGGTAACTCGTTTTCCAGATCCGTAGAGTATCTGAGGCAGGGGAACTGATGCCTACGCGACGGCGCCACTGGCCCGACTGGGCGAGGCGGCCCGTGACCCGCGAGGGTACATCGAGCGCTGGCGGTCAGCCCATCCCGGCCAGCCGGTCGTCGGCGTGCTGCCGATGAACTTCCCGCGCGAGATCGCCTATGCCGCCGGCACCTTGCCCGTGGTCGTCCAGGACGACAAGCAGCCGGTGACCGAAGGCCGCTCGCTGCTGGCCGAGTTCTACTGCGGATACACCCGCAACCTCGCCGACCAGGCCGCGACCGGCCGCTTCAGCGGATACGACGCGCTGTTCCTGGCGGATCACTGCATCCAGCTGATCGGCGCGGCCAACGTCATGCGCGCGGTGCTGCCGGACATCCCGGTGTTCTTCGGGATGCTCATCAGCTCGATGAGCGACAGCTGGGCCCCCGGCAAGACCGCGGAGATGATGGGTGAGTTCAGGGCGGAGTTCGGGTCCTTCACCGGCCGCCCGGTCACCGGCGAGGCCCTGGCCGCGAGCATCGCCGCGCACAACCGGGACCGGCAGCTGATCCGCGGGCTCTTCGACGAGCGCAGCTCGGGCAACGCGGCCTTCACCCCCGGCCAGCTTCAGGACATCGTAGGTTCCAGCATGGTCATGGACCCGGCGGAGCACTGCGAGCTGCTCGCGAAGGCGGTCCGCGCCGCGCGGGACGCGCCGCGAGACGACCGGGTCCGGGTCCACCTGTCGGCCCACCTGTGCCACGCGCCGAAGCGCGAGCTGCTCGACCTCATCGAGGACAGCGGAGTCATCGTGGTGGACGACGACCTGTTCCACGGCCGGCGCTACGTCTCGACGGACGTCGAGGAGACCGGCGACCCGATCGAGGCCATCGCCCGCTGGTACGCGCAGCGCAACGTCAACATCCCGTGTCCCACCCGGGTCCAGCAGGACGTCGACTGGGACGCCTACCTGGTCAGCGCGGTGCGCAGCAGCGGGGCCGAGGCGGTCATCCACCTGCTGCCCAAGTTCTGCGAGCCGCACATGCTCTACTACCCCGAGCTGCGCAAGGGCCTGGACGCGGCCGGCATCCCCCAGCTGCTGCTGGAGACCGAGCATGAGGGCCTGCCCGCCGAGTCGTTCCGGACCCGGGTGGAAGCGCTGGTCGAACGCGTCCGGCGCAAGCGGCCGGTACCCGCCTGACCCTCGCCCCTAGGAAGGAACCCGGCCCATGGACGCCACGCAGGACCGGTCCAACCGGCTGTCCGTCACCCGCTCGGGCGGACAGCTGATCACGGACTACTGTGACAATCTGTTCCAGGCCAGGGAGCGAGGCAAGCAGATCGTCTGGTACAACGGCGGGGCCCTGAACCCGATCTTCCAGGCGGCCGGCCTGGCCTGGTGCCACGGCGAGGCGTTCGCGGCCCGGCTGGCGGCCCAGCAGTGTCGTCGGGATCAACGACTCCCAGGAGCTGGCGGCCCGGCTGCCGTCGCCGGACTTCTTCGTCAACAACTACGCGGGTTGCAGCACCGGGCAGCAGTGGGACGGGATCTCGTTCCGGGTGTTCGGCAAGCAGCTGCCGATCTTCGGCATCTCGCACCCCTTCCTGTGGGGCAACAAGCCGGACGCGGGCTACCTGCGGGGCGAGGAGTGGGAGTCGGCCTCCCGCTACGTGGCCGGCCAGCTGCGCGAGCTCATCTCGTTCCTGGAGGCCCAGACGGGACGGCCGTTCGACTACGACGCGCTGAGCGAGGCCATGACCTACATCAAGCGCGCCGCGGAGCTGCGCCGCGAGGGCCTGGACCTGTGCCAGGCCAAGCCCGCGCCGGCCACCTTCTGGGACTGGATCGCCTGCGTCGCGCCGATCAACTTCCTGCCCGGCGACCAGGCCCTGGTCGGCTACTTCGCCGGCGTCAGGGACGAGATCAGCGACCGCCTGGCGGCCGGCGTCTCCGGGGTGCGGGACGAGAAGTACCGGCTGTACTTCGACGGCATCATGAACTGGAACAAGCTCGGGTTCTTGTCCAGGAAATTCGCCGAGCACGGCGCCGCCGTGCTGTGCGGCCGCTACATCCACAATGCGTTCTGGCAGGAGCCGCAGCTCATCGACACCGCTGACCCGATCCTCGGGATGGCTCAGCACTACCTGCTCTGCCCGACCAGCCACGGCACCAAGACCCTGGACTACCTCACCCTGCGCGACTGCCGCGAGTGCGGCGTCGACGGCATCGTGTTCCACTCCACCCGCACGTGCCGCGCGTTCACCGGACCGCAGCGGCTGCTGGCCAAGTCCGCGCAGGACAAGCTCGGCATCCCGTCGATCTTCTTCGAGGGAGACGTCGCCGACGCCTCCTTCTACAAGGAGGAGATCCTGGAGAGCCGGCTCGCCGCGATGCTGGAGGCCATCGACGTCCGCCGGGCCCGCGGCGGCCAGCTGGCCGGAGCCCTCTCCTGATGACCGGGCGCTACCTGGGTGTCGACCTCGGCTCGACCACCGCGAAGGCGGTGGTCACCGACGCCGGCGGGGTGATCCTGGCCGCCAGCACGGACAGCAAGGCCATCACCGTCGACGAAAGCGGCCTGGTCGAGGACTTCGCGATGAACGACCGGTGCGCCAGCGGCACCGGCCGGTTTTACGAGGTGCTGGCCCGCGCGCTGGAGTGCGATCTCGGCGAGCTGGCGGACCTGGCCCGGCAAGGCGGCCGCGACCTGGAAGTCAGCAGCATGTGCGCGACGTTCGCGGAGACCGAGATCGTCTCGCTGCTCGCCCAGGGCCTGCCCGCGGCCGACATCGCCGCCTCGGTCCACCGGGCCATCGCGGCTCGCACCCTGGCGCTGGTCGCCCAGGTCGGCAAGCGGACCCGGTCGTGCTGACCGGCGGCGTCGCGCGCAACCGCGCGGCGGTGCACTTCCTGGCCGAGGCGCTGGGCACCGACGTCCGGGTGCCGGCCCGCCCGCAGATCACCGGGGCGTACGGCGCGGCGCTGCTGGCCATGGAGTCCGCCGGGCGGCCACCGGCCGGGCGGGCTCCGGGTCAGGGTGACGCGGACACGTCGGTGCCGTTGTTTCCCGGTCCCGCCGGTGCCGACCGGTCCTGCACCAACTGCGACGGCACTGTCGCGGCCTTGTCCATGCCCATGATCAGGGACCGCTGACCCCCACCGCGGCGTTGAGCGCGTCGAGCGCCGATCCCTGCCTGGCCGCGTCGGCCCGGTCGAACGGCCCGGTCCAGGGCAGACCGACCTGGTTCTGCCGGTTCCTGCTGTTCCGCCACAGCGAGGTCGCGTTGGCCAGGATGAAGTCGCGGTATTCGGCGCGCGGACTGTGCCGGTGGAGCTCGTACAGGTTCCTGACGAAGATGCCCTTGAACTGCGCCTGGTCGGCATGGCGGCCGATGGCCCGCCGCTCATCGGGCTCGGCCAGGATGCCCGGCGGCACCGTCAGGTCGCGCAGCGCGGCCACCGCGATGGCTTCCGCCTGCCCGAGGTAGGCGGCATCGCCGGTGATCTCGTGCAGCACCACCAGCCCTCCGATGATCACGCCCTGGTTGTAGGTCCAGGTGATGCCGCCGTTGTTCGCGCAGTCGGCGGTCAGCCCGTCGTTGACCAGGCCGGCCGGGCCGGTCAGCCCGCTGGCCCTGAACCACTGCCACTCGCGCAGCGCCCAGTCGAGATAGCCGCTGCCGGGACTGGCCGTGCGCTGATGCAGGCGGCCCGCGATGAGCAGGAACAGCTCGTTCGGTATCGCGTTCTTGTATTTTTTCCTGCGCGTCCACCACACGCCGCCGCCGCACACGTCGTCCCAGCCGGCCGCCATCCCCGCGAACAGCTGGCGCGCCAGGTCCAGGTACTTCACCTCGCCGGTCAGGTCGAACGCCGCGATCCAGGCCAGCGCCCACCAGCCGTCATCGTCGTAATACTCGTTGCTGAAGCCCGGGTTGGCCCGCCCGGCCCGGCGATAAGTCGTCTCGATGACGTCCACGTGCCCGCGCTCGCCGGTCCGCTGGCTGTGCCCTATCACCGCGGTCAGCGCGTTCGCGGAGTTCCACCAGCCGGCGGTCTTCCACAGCCCGGTCCTGGGCTTGTACCAGCGCTGCAGCGCTTCGACGGCCTGGCCGGCCCAGACCTGGTACTGCCCCGGCTCCTCCGGCTCCGGCCCCATGGCTACGGGGTCGGGTGGTTGTCCGGCTGCCCGGCGTTGAAGTGCGCCAGCGCGAGCACGCCGGTCACCAGCGTGAGCCAGCGGGTCAGCGAGTTGCGCGGCAGCAGGGCGAGCGTGACCCACGCCAGCGCGGTATACCAGGCCAGCGTCCACGGGGCCATCAGCACCCAGGCAAAGGTCAGCGCGCAGGTGGCCGCGAGCACGGCGGGCACGTCGCGGGACAGCCGGTTGTACAGGTACCAGGCCACTGCGAGCAGCAGTGGCGGCCACAGCACGCCGATCAGCGTCGATGTCGCCGCCGGGTCCAGCTGGTCGCCGACCATCTGGAACAGCCGCCAGAACGACTGCGAGATCACCCGCGATGACGCCGCCGGCAGCGCTCTGAGCGCAGTCGTGCCGTAGCTGAAGAAGTACAGCCCGGACGTGACCACCGCCGCGACGGCGCCGGTGCGGAGCAGGCGTGCCCACGCGCGTTCGCGGATCAGCGGCACGGCGATGCCCAGCCCGACGAACACCGCGTTCACCTTGATCCCGCAGGCGACGCCGATCACCACGCCGACCGCGAGGTCATGCCAGACGGTCGCGTCGCGGCGGGAGATCAGGATCGCCGTAATGCCGGCCAGCGCGATGAAGGTATCGAGCTGCGCCCCCATCACCAGCAGGTAGATCAGCAGCGGGTTCGCGGTCCAGATCAGGCCGGCCCGCACCGGGTTGGCCGCCGTGCGCAGCAGCAGGTACCCGGCGGCGAGGAACGCGATCCCGGTAATAATCATCAGGACCCAGATGGCCAGCCACGGCCTGCTTCCGCCGCCGATGAGCGCCGCGGCCAGGTGCATCCAGGTGGCCACCGGGCCGTACACAGAAGGAGTTGACCGCCACCGGGGGTCGACCAGCGCGGTATACGGATTGTGGCTGCCGCCGGGCAGGTCGACGGCGGTGTACAGGTACGGGTTGTGACCGAGCGCGGCGATGCGCCCGTACGTGGCGTAGCTGGCCGGGTCCGAGGTGCCGGTCGGCGTGATGTTCACCACCACCGCGACCACCGCCGCCGCGGACCAGAAGACCCGCCGCGGGTCCGGGCTCCAGCCGCCGCTGTTCGCCCACAGCATCCCGGCCAGGCCCAGGCAGCACAGCGTGATGCCGGTGTACATGATGACGTTGGTGACGTCGGGATAAAGCACCGGCGCGCCCAGCCGGCGCGCCAGCGCGGTGAGCGGCAGCAGCACCGGCAGCGCCGCCTCGCTCGCGCCAGGCGCGGTCGCGCACAGCCCGGTGAACGCCACTAGCCCGAAGCCGAGCGCGGACAGCGACACCGCGGGCCGCGGCCGGCCCAGCGGGCTGAACGCGAGCACCCGGATGAGCACGCCCATCATCGCCTCGACCCGGCCGCCGGGAATCGGCGGCTCGGCGAGCTTCGCAGCCTGGGCTTCGTGAGGATCTTGCGCCCTGGCGACGTCTTGCGCCCTGGCGGCGGTGCCCCGGGTCATCACGTCACCCCTTATGAGAGCATCCGAGCCTGCGAGCCGACGGTCAGCCGCGTCGCCTCATCGTTACCTGTGCCCATGGTCAAGCCCCGTCGTTACCCAGTACTTATAGTTAAGGAGAGTACGCGGTCACCTATCGCCCAGGTGCCGCAATTTACGCGCCAGTTTGCCGGGCACCGGCGCACCAGGTGATGGGGATGCGGTTAGCTGGGGAACATGTTTCCGCCGCCCTGGTCCCGTGTCGCCATGTCGGCTCTGGCCAGACGCGGCCGGGACGCGGTGCGCCGGCACTGGCTGTTCACCGTCGTCGCGGGATGCGCTACCGCGCTGCGCGCCGTGGTGCAGCTGGCCTACCAGCCGGCCTTGATCTTCCCGGACAGCGAGCGGTACCTGCAGTACGCTCACTCCTTCGTCACCGGAACCTGGTCTCCGGACTGGCTGCGCACCAGCGGCTACTCGCTGCTGCTCATCCCGGCGGTGCTGACCCACAACCTGACGGGGGTCGCGGCCATACAGCACCTGCTCGGGCTGGCCACAGCCGTGCCGGTCTACGCGGTTCTGGTGCACTTCGGCGCCCGCCGGTGGCTGGCCGCCCTGGCGACCGTCCCCGTGCTGTTCGACCCCCTCCAGCTCGACATCGAGCAATACGTCCTCACCGACGTCAGCGCGACGTTTCTGCTCGTCGTGGCGCTGGCCGTGCTGGTGTGGAAACGTGACGCGATCGGCAAGGCGGCGCCCGCCGTGGCCGGGCTGCTGATCGCCGCCGCCACGATCATCAGGGAATCCGACCTGCTCGTCATGATCCCTGCCCTGCTCTACCTGGTGACTGTCATCCGGCCCTGGCGGCGCCTGGCGGCCGTGGCGGCGCTGCTGCTCGCCGGCTTCCTGCCCTTGGTGCTCGGCTACCTCGGCTGGTCCCAGGTGTGGTACGGACGGTTCGACTTCGTCAGCTACGACAGCCAGTTCATGTACGGCCGGATCGCGCAGTTCGCCGACTGCACAGGCGTGCCGCTGCCCCGGTACGAGCGGTCGCTGTGCATCCAGCAACCCCCGGCGCAGCGCAACCCGGACTTCTACATGTGGGCGCCACAGTCGCCGCAAGTGACCTTCCGGGCGCCGCCCGGTATGACCAAGGGCCACATCGTCCTCGACTTCGACCAGCGGATCATCGAGCATCAGCCGCTGGCCTACCTGAAGGTGGTGGCAGACGACATCCTCTACAGCTTCTCCCCGGTGCGCGGCGACGGCCCTGAGCACTACCCGACCTCGTACCACCAGTTCCACCCGTACTTCCCGGGCGATAAGGGCGAGCTGGCTACGGTCCGTACCTATACCGGCCGCGGCCCGCACGTCCAGCCTGCGCTGGCCGGTTTCCTGACCGGCTACGGCCGGGACTTCTACGTGCCTGGCCCGCTTCTCGCGGCCGGTCTCGCGCTGGGCGTGGCCGGCACGGCCGGGATCGGCCGGGCGCGGCGCAGCGGACTGCGCGCGCCATGCCTGCTTTTCACGATCGGGGTCATCGCCGCGGTCGAACCCCCGTTCATCATCGCCACCTTCGACTGGCGGTACGAACTGCCGCAATTGTCCCTGATCCCGATCGCCGCGGTCCTCGGCGTGCTGGCACTGGCCGGCCGGGCCAGTGACCAGGCCCCGGCCAAACGGCCGGCGAGCACCGATCGGCTGGTCCGCACCGGCCAGTCAGCACAAGCCGACCAGCCGGCCGTGCCGACGACACCGGACCCAGGCTAGCGCTGGGAGGCGGATTCTGAGGGCCGGATCTCGTCGAAGGTCAGGGTGCCGTCGGTGACCTGCTGGCGCAGGACGAACTTCTGGGTCTTTCCGGTCGGGGTCATGGGGAGCCCGTCGACGAAGGACCAGGTTCATCCCACCCCGGATGATCATGTCTTTGACCCGGCTGGTCACCCGGAGGAAGCCGCGTTCGTCCATCGACCCGATGTCGCCCATGTGCAGCCAGCCGCCGGTCATCATGTCGGCGATCTTGACCTCGAGCCGGGGCAGCGGCTGACCGACGGTGCCGGCCTGATCCTCGGGCGTGTCGGTGACCCGGGTCTGGCTGGTCACGCCGTGCGTCTCGGTCTGGCCGAACAGGATGCTGAACTGGCAGCCGAGCAGGCCGATGGTCTTGCGGACCAGCGAGGCCGGCACGGACGCTGCCCCGCTCATGATCGTCTGGAGGCTGGACAGGTCACGCTTGGCCAGGTCAGGATGGTCGAGCATGGCGATCAGCATCGTTGGGACCACCAGGGTGTGCGTCCCTGAGTAGGCCTCGAAGGCTTCGAGCAGCAGGCCAGGCTCGAAGCCGGGCAGGATGACGAACGTCCCGCGCTTGGCCCAGGTTCCGAAGGACGTCACCGCCCCGCCTCCGATGTGGTATATCGGCATGGCGTTGACGCAGACCCCGCCGTCGTTCATGCCGGCCCGCTCGGCGACGAACGTGGCCTCGTTAACCAGGCCCATGTGATGCAGCACCGCGCCCTTGGGGAAACCCGTGGTGCCAGAGGTGTACTGGACCTGGATCATGTCCGCGGGCGCGACCTGCGGCAGCACCTGGCCAGCGCCCTGGCGTTCGCTGACGCCGGGGTCCGGCGGCTGGCCCTGCTGGCCCGCGACCAGGACCGCGGGGAGGCCGCCCGGCAGGCGGTCGCCCGGCATTGCCCGGATGCGCACGTGGTGTTCGTCGCGGCCGACGCCTGCGACGCCGGGCAGGTACAAGCCGCCATCGCCGAAGCTCACCAGGCGCTCGGCACCATCGATGTCCTGGTCAGCTCCGTGACCGGGACCTGCAGGCCCGAACTCCTGCACCGGACCCCGATGGCCGATATCGCGGCCATCCTGCTCGCCCAGGCGCTGCCGCCGATGCACCTGACCCGCGCCGTGCTGCCGATCATGGCTGAACAAGGCGGCGGAAGCATCGTCAACATCGCCTCGGACGCCGCCAAGGTGGCCACGCCCGGGGAGAGCGTGCTCGGTGGGGCCATGGCCGCCATCGTCATGTTCTCCCGGGTGACCGCCATCGAGGCCAAGCGCAACCGGATCAGGGTGAACGTCATCACGCCATCGCTGATCGCGGGCACCCCGACCGCCGGCCACGTGCTCCGGGATGGCTTCAGCAAGAACCTCTTCGAAAAGGCGGCCTCGCTGGCCCATCTGGGCGTGGCCGAGCCGGACGACCTCGCCTCGCTGGTGGTGTTCCTGGGCGGCCCCGGCTCGGCGCGCCTGACCGGACAGGCGATCAGCGTGAACGGCGGGATATCCGCGGCCTGACGGCGTCATGGTCTACACTCAGAGTAACTTAGTGACACTACTCGTCGAACGTAGCGAGGTGGAGAGCGATGCCCCCGCGGAGCGATGCCCCGGCCGGCCCTGCCCTCCTCAAGCCGGCCGGCGGGTCCCTGGCTCCAGGGAGCGCCAGGTCCCTGCTGATGACCATTCTCGGCGAACTGGTCTGGCCGGCCGGGCAGCCCGCCTGGACGTCGGCGCTGGTGTACGTGCTCAGGGGACTCGGCGTGGAGGAACAGGCCGCGCGGCAGGCCATCGCCCGGGCGGCGGCGTCGGCGTGGATGGTCCCGGAACGACGAGGACGCGAAGTCTGCTGGTCGCTCGGGCCCAGGATGATCGACATCATCGAGTCCGGCGCGCCGCGGGTCTACTCCCTCAGCGATCCCTTCAGCCGCTGGGATGGCCGCTGGCTGGCCAACCTGGTGACGATCCCGCAGTCTCACCGCAGCGCACGGCGGCCGCTGTACTCCGGTCTGACCTGGGCCGGGCTCGGCAACCCCGTCCCCGGGCTCTGGCTGGGCCCGCACGTCGAGCGGGCCGCCGAGGTCGGCAGGCTCATCGACGGGCTCGGCCTGCGCCAGCACACGATCTCCTTCGTCGGCACGATCGACGACATCGGGATGTCCCCGGCCGACATCGTGGCGCAGGGCTGGGACCTCGGCGCCCTGCACGAGCATTACCAGCAGGTATGGGACGCGGTGGGCGGACTGTCCCCGCGGGGCGGAGACGAGATCCTGTTCGCCCACGTGCGGATGATCAGCGAGTGGCAAGAGCTGCCCCGAACCGATCCGCAGCTGCCGGAGGCCCTGTTGCCTGACTGGATCGGGCGCCGGGTCGCCCGCCGGATCGAGGCGCTGCGGGCTCAGTGGACGCCGGCCGTGCGGGAAAGGTTCGCCGAGATCAACGCCGCCGGAACGAACGACCAGGCGCACCGCTGACGGCCCGCTCTCGTCCGTTGCGGTCACGGGCGGGCAACGTCCTCGAACCGGGGAGCGCCGTCCTGGCCGGCCGCTGATGGCGGCCATGGACCTCCTGGGACCCCAGGCCGGCTGATACGCCCCGTCCAGGCGAGGCTTCTGGCATGGGCGAAACACCACAGCCCGTTCGGAAAAAATAGGATCTTCTGGCCGAACGGACCGTGGTGCTCGCGCAGGCGGAGGCGGAGGTTCGTCAGCTCATGCTGCCGCCGGTGGCCGTGCGCTGGGCGTGCGGGCCGCCCGCCAGGCGTTCGGCCGACCACGCGCGGCGGTAGTACAGGTGCGCGTCGTGCTCCCAGGTGAACCCGTTGCCGCCGAAGAGATGGATGGCGGACTCGGTCGCGCCGCGGTAGGCCTCTCCGCCGCGCAGCGCCGCGACGCGGACCGCTGCCCGGGCCTCCGGCGCCCCGTCCGCGCTGGCGACCGCGGCGTACCGGACCGCCGCCGAGACCGACTGCAGGTCCGTGACCATGTCGACGCAGGAGTCGGCGACCGCCTGGAACGAGCCGATCGGGTGCCCGAACTGCTCGCGGTCCTTGACGTAGGCGATCGTCGCGTCCAGGCACCAGCCGATGCCGCCGGCCGCCTCGGCGGCCGTGGCCAGCAGGAGTTCGTGCTCGGCCCGGTCCAGGGCCGCGGCCGCCAGCTGGCCCTGGCCGAGCAGGAAGGCCGGAGTCGTGTCGAAGGTGGTCACGCAGACGCGCCGGGTCAGGTCGATGCCCAGCTGCCGGGATACCGCGAACCCCGGGGATCCCGCTTCCACCAGGAATATCCCGGGTCCGGCGTCGGTGACCGCCGGGACCACGAAAATGCCTGCCACCTGGCCCGCCGGGACGTACCAGCGAGTGCCGCGCAGATACCACCCCTGGGCCGACCGCCCGGCCTGGACGCTGCCGGGTCCAGGCGACCAGTGACCATCCTCGCCCGCGGCCGCCACCGTTCCTGTCACCGACCCGTCGGCCAGCCGCGGCAGCCAGTACTGCGCGGCCGCCTGATGGCCGGCCTCGAGCAGAGCCCCGGCGGCCAGGCCGCTGGCCAGGAACGGCCCCGGGTACAGGGCGCGGCCGAGTTCAGTGTGGACGACCCCGGCCTCGGCCTGCGACATGCCGAGGCCGCCGAACTCCTCGGGGATCGTCAGCCCGGCCAGGCCGAGCTCGGCTGCCAGGCGGGCGTGCAACTGGGTGTCGTATCCGGTGCCGGTGTCCAGCGAGCTTCGCAGCGCGGCCGAGGACAGCTGCCCGGCGAGCAGCCCGCGCAGGGTGTCCTGCAGGGCACGGGAGCCCTCGTCGAGCGCGAAGGAATCGCGGATGGCCATGAAGCTGCTCCTCACGCGGGACGCGGTCGGCCAGCCGCTTCATGCTATTGGACAGAACATCTCCATTCCGGGCAATCCGCAGACCCGGCACCTGGCTGACCTGGCCTGCGGCAACGATTCCGGGAAGACCTCAGCGCGCCAGGTGCTGAGTGAACCAGTCGCGGGCCGGACCGCTGGCGGCCTCGAAGCCCTTCAGGTAGGCGTCAAAATGGCCGCCGGGCAAGATGACGAGCTTCTTGGGCTCGTGAGCCTGGTCGTACGCGGCGATGGCCAATTCGGACGGCACCAGGTGGTCACCGACGGCCGCCAGCAGCAGCAGCGGCGTCGGGCTGATGTAGGGCATATAGCTGACCGGCTCGTACTCGGTGAACATCTCGACGCTGCGCAGCGTGACCTCGTTGCGCC
>OCTA010001552.1_pt1 | contig 21095 bp, 16 predicted proteins | sample 1538991 | NCBI WGS metagenome assembly OCTA01 (sample SAMEA3539302, study PRJEB22396) | soil metagenome | biome: tundra; feature: field; material: soil | place: USA | collected 2010-05 | depth 0.15 m | reverse complement strand
CGACGGGCGTGTCGCGGAGCAGCTCGTCGTGACGGATGGCGCGACAGAGCTGGAACCCGTTCATTCGCGGCATGACGAAGTCGACGAGCACGACGTCGATCTTCTCGGTCTCGTCGGGCTCGTTGCCCTCTCGCGTGGCGCGGGCCGCGTGCAGCAGCTTCTCGAGGGCCGCTTGCCCGTCGACCGCCTCGATCGCCTCGAAGCCGTGCTTCACGAGCACCGCGCTCACGACCTTCCGGATCGTGGGGCTATCGTCGACAACCAGGACGCGCGTGGTCATACGCGGGGTCGAGAGGCCGGATTCACCCATTGATCTGTCGGCTGCGGAGCGGTCGCGGGCGCTAGAGCGTTCGGCCTTCGGTATCCTCGATCTGCGCAAGGACCACCGCCAGGGCGTCCTTCGCGCGCTCGAGCGACTGCCGGTCCGCGTCCCACTTCGCAGCGGCCTTGCTGGCCTTCGACGACTCGATCTCGAGCTTGTCTTTGATCTGGGCCAGGGATTCGCGAGCGCTCGCGAGCTCGGCCTCGGCGGCCGTGAGTCGATCGTCGGTGATCGCGACCTTGGCGGTCAGGGCCTCGTGAGCGCTCTGGATCTCGGCGAGGCGCTTCTCGAGATCGGCGATGCTCGCGGCGGCGGTCGCGGCGGCGGCCGCCTTCGCGTCGCGCAGCAACCCCAGCTCGCCCCGCAGCGCCGAGGCGTCCATGTCGAGCTTCGCGAGCTTGTCGTTCGCCTCGCCGACCTCGCGAAGAGCCTTGGCTTCGAACGCGGCGATGCGCGCGTCGCGATCGTTCTCGAGTGTGGCGATCTTCTCGGCGTTCTCCGCGCGAAGGGCCTCGGCAGCGCGGTCCACGCGCAGCTCGCTGTCGGCGCGCACGTCGGCGAGCCGTTCTTCGGATTGCTTCGTCACCGCGGCGATGTCGGCGAAGAGTCGCTCCTCGACGTCGCGGACCTTCTGCGCCCCTTCGCCGCGAGCGCGCTCGAGCTCGTCTTGCTGGGTCTTGCGGAGCAGGGTCAGCGCGCCGTCGTGCTCGCGCCGGAGCTGCCCGCTCTGCTCGCTCAGGGCGTCACGCTTGGACTGTTCGAGCTGCTCACGCGCGACCTTGAGCGCCGCGTCGTGCTCGCGAGAGGTCTCTGCGAGATCGCTCCGGCGGCGGGACTCGGCTTCATCGAGCTCGCGGGCCTGTTCCGCGCGTTCGTTGGCGAGCACCTGGTCGAGCTCGGCGCGGGCCGATCCGAGCTTGATCTCGTTCGCGGCGCGCTCCTCGGCGGTCTTCGTACGGAGCTCGTTGAGCTGCCGATCCTTGGCCTCGTTCTCCGAGCGCATCTTCTCGACGCGCGCTCGAAAATCGTCGCTGGCCTTCTTCGCGAGATCCCGATCGGTCGCGAGCGACTCGTTCTTCTCGCGCGTCTCTGCGACCTCGCGCTCGAGGGTCAGCAGCCGCTCGTCGTGGTCGGATTTGGAGCGTTCGAGCGCGAGCCCGCGATCCTGCGACTCGACGATCTCCTTGTCTTTCTTCGAGAGCTGCTCTTTTAGGGCGAGGATCTCCTTGTCTTTCTTGTTGAGGCCCTCGCGTAGATCGAGGAACTCGCGGCTCGAGATGCCGCCCGTCTTCGCGCCCGCCGCGAGACGCGCCCTCAGCTCTTCGATCTCGCGGACGAGCCGTTCGGCCTCGCCGGCCTCGATGCGGAGCTTCTCGATCTCGCGCCGCGACTCTTCGATCTCGCGGTCGTTGGCGCCCATCCGCTCCTTGGCGCGGGCGAGCTCTTCGCGAACGCGATCGTGCTCGGCGACGTCGATGCCGGGCATGATGGCAGTCGGCCGGACCGAGCGAGGCGCGATCGAACCGCGCGACGGGGCCGGCGTGATCGAACGCGGCGGCGCGGCGGGCTCGGGTGAGGACATCGAGCCGTTGTGCAGCGCTCGCGGCGCGTCGGCGTGAGCGGTCCCCGGCGAGGGAGATGCTTCGGGCCCGGTGAGCCGCCCGAAGGCCGACTCTGCGAACGCGTCGACGTCGGCGTCGACGGTCTCGGCCTTGCGCGGCCTGGCGTCGTCGATTGCCTCGACGACCTCGGACGCCGACACGACCATGGTCTGCGAGTCGTCGTCGTCGAGCAGGTAGTCGGTCGCGCCGACCTCGATCTCGTCGTCGATGACGATCGCGCCATCGGCGTCGACGTGCGGGGCGGCGGGCGTGAGCGCGACGAACCCGCGAATGTGCTGCAGGAGCTCGCCGAAGGCCACGGGCTTGTGCACGTAATCTTCGGCGCGAGTCCGCAGCTTCTTGTGCTGCTCGAACGTCTCGTCGCTCGACTCGCTCGACATGATGATGAGCGGAACGTCTTTGAGGTTCGGATCCTTCTTCAGCTTGTTGCAGACGGAGAAGCCGTTCATTCGCGGCAACTCGATCGAGAGCAGAATGAGATCGGGCCGTTCCGACGCGGCTTGCTGCAAGCCCACGTTGCCGTCATCCACCACGATGGTGGTGCATCCGAGGTGACCGAGCTCGTTTCTCAGCTCTCCAGCGAAGGCGACGTCGCTCTCGAATACGAGAACTTTGGTGGGCATGGTTCCTGACGGCGGAACGTCAACTCACAGCGCGCAAAACGCTGGAGATTCTCCGCGGTTCGAGGATAGGCCCGCGCAAGAAACAGTGTCAAACCCGTCTTGGGGGGTCGGGCCCGCAAGTACCGGAGAACCTACACGTAGGCACGGCCGATGCGCGTTTCCGGATCGGGAGCTCGGCGGGGGCGCCGGCCAGGCGCCGGCTCCCCGCGAACGCATCACGTGGCCGCGGCCGGCGGCACGAGCACGCCCGGGGTCGGGTCTTCGCCGGACTGGCGCAAGAGCGCGGTTCGCACGGCGTGCTCGACGAGCTGCCAGAGCTGACCACGATCGGTCACGCGACCGAGGAAGCCGATCGGGATGCGGAAGCCGCCCTTGTCGCGTCGCCCGCCGCCGTAAGGGCGACCTTTCTCGTCGGAACCGAAGGCCTGCTCGAGCCACACGGCCGGGTCGACGCTGGGTGAGTGCGTGCGGAGCGATCCTTCGATGTACTTGTCGCCCACGACGCCGAAGACGACGCAGGTGTCGATGTCTTCGCGGCGAACGAGGAAGTCAGCCGCCTGGGCGATGGTGTCACGCTCGCCCTCGGTGACGAACCCGACGCCGGCCATCGCGAAGTTGCGGCGCACGCCCAGCGCGGTCAGCGCGCGCGCGATGACGTCCATCGCCGTGGGTGCGATGAGGCGCCGCGAGAGGTCCTGCAGCAGATCGCGATCGCAGACCTCGACGATCTGCTCGGCGGCGTGGAAGTCGGCGGCGCGGGCGAGCATGAAGTCGTCGGTGTCGGTCGACAGGCCGTGCATGAGGGCCGTGGCGATGCGCCGGTCTTCTTCGACGTCGGGATCGAGGGCCGCGAGCTCCATCAAGTATTCGACGAAGATCGTCGAGGTGGCGCCCACGTCCATCCGGAGGTCGACGAAGCGCGCCTTGGGAGGCGACGCGGGCCGGTGGTGATCGACGATCGTGAGCACCTCGTAGTCGTTCCCGTCGGGCAGCTCGGTGTCGACCTCGTGCGCGTCGACGAGGCCGAGAAAGTCGACGTTGCCGACCTCGCGCACGCTCTTGATCTTTCGAAGCTCGAGCCCGAGCAGCTTCACGAGCGCGCGGTTCTCGCGGTGGCTGACCTCGTGGCAGTAGCCGATGGTCGTCTGCGCGACGCCCATGCGCTGCCCGAGGTGCGCCTGCGCCAGCGCGCAGGCGATGCCGTCGGGATCGGGGTTCCCGCGCAGGGCGATGAGGAGGTGCTTGCCCCGCGCCGCCGCGAGCGCGTCGCCGAAACCACGGGCGCGGAGCTCGTTGGCCGGCTGGTTCGGCAGGGCCAAACGTCGTACCGGTTCCGTCATCTTGCTTCGGATTGTGGACACGTTTGCTGCGACAAATCCAGGCTGGAAGGGTAGCGCCGGGGTAGGGGCCCGGCGAGACGCCGCCTTAGCGTCCCGGTCGGCGAGGCGAGCCGGGCCACGAACGTGCCAAGGAGGTTGCCGTCGAGCTCGCGTCGCGCCATATCCGCGAAAGCGCGAACGAAAAGGCGCGCGCCGGCGACGGCTGACCGCGACTCGAGCTCGACTGTCGACGCTGATAACGTCGCCCTCGATGACGCCGCTCGCACGCTGGCCAAGGCGACCGCTCGGGGCAGCGCGCCGATTTGCGGCCGGGCGCCTCCTGCGGGCCCTGACGGTTCCGGTCGGGATCGCATTGACGCCCCTGTTCTGGGTGGTGAGCGCCACGTCGAGGGCGTCGCTGACCCCCCTGGGTCGCGATCAAGGGATCTTCCAGTACGTGGCCTGGGCGCTCCACAAAGGGCAGGTCGACTACCGGGACGTGCGCGACGTCAACGGTCCCTTGACGCACCTCGTGCATCTCGCCTTTCTCGCGCTCGGGGGCGCCGACGACCATCGGTTCCGCGTGCTCGACCTCGCGGTGACTGGCGCGTCGTTCGCTTTCGTCGGCGCGTGCCTTCCCGGCCTCCGCGCGAAGCACGAGCCGCGAACGACGGACTGGCTCGAACGCCTGGCCTGGGCGCTGGCCGCGTGGGTGGTGCTGAGCGGACAGTACTTGCTCTTCGGCTACTGGGACCTCGCGCAGCGCGAGAGTTTCTTCGACTGGTTCATGCTGCCGAGCGTCGCCCTGCAACTCATGGCGCAGACGCCGGTGCGGCCTTCCGAGCGAGAGGCCAGCGTGCGCCGGCAGACTCGAAGGCTGGCGGTCGCCGGGGCACTGAGCGTGGTGCCGTGGTTCGGGAAGCCGACCTTCGCGCTCTTCACCGCGGCCCAGGTCCTGGCCTTGCTCGCCGACGGCGAGTTCGCGCCGACTCGCCGCGATCGATCGCGTGCGCGGGTCGCGTTTGCGATCGGCGGCGCCCTGGGCGCGGCGTGCGTCGTCGCGCTGCTCTGCGTCTACGGCGACCCGATCGCGTTCATCCGAGTCCAGCTCTCCGACGTACCGGCCTTCTATCGCTTCATCTGGCCGCGGACGGCCGCCGACATCTTTTCGAACGCCTGGTGCGCGACGCAGGCGATCTTCGCGCTCGCGGGCGCCGTCGTCTTGCTATCGCTCGTGGCGCTCCGGGAAATGCCGCCGCGGGTGCTCGCCGTGGCGCTCGTGCCGCTCTGCGCTCTGGCGAGCGTCGTCGTTCAGGCGAAGGGCTTCCCGTACCACTTTCACCCGGTGACGGCGGGCGCGCACCTCCAGTGGCTGGTGCTCGCGGCCTGGATGACGGAGCGAGCGCGGGTCGCTCAGCGCCGCTGGGCCTTCGCGCGGCTTGCGCCGATCGCCGTGGGCCTCGTGGTCTCGCTGCGCGTGGCCACCGCGCTCGAAGACTCGCCGCACATCCGCGGGGCGTGGCTGCTCTGGGGCGCGTCGACGCCCGAGCAACGCTCGACGCGCGAGTACTTCGCCCGCTTCCCGGAGACCGATTACTTCCCGTTCGAGATGCGGCAGGCCGCCGCGTACCTGCGCGCCCACACCCGCGAAGACGACCGGGTGCAGGTCTACGGAATGGACCCGTACGTCCTCTTTCTCGCCGGGCGGCTAAGCGCGACACCGTACATCTACGCCTACGACCTCGACGTCGAGGCGGGGCTCGCAGGCGGTACCGGGGGGGTCCCCGACGACACGCAATCCAAACGAATTCGTCACATAGGCGACGCGCACGAAGCGGACCTCGTGGCCAGGATCGAGGCCCAGCCGCCGGCCGCGTTCGTCTTCTTCGATGGGTCGCCGCTCATCTCGGAGTTCGACGCGTGGGCCGATTTCGAGGCTCATTGCAAGACGGCTGCGCCCTGGGTTCGCGACCACTATCGAGAGACCGCCCGATTCGGGCACGATCACCTGTGGCTGAGGAAGGATATCGTGCCGCTCGGAGCGCCTTCGACCGGGGCGAACGATACGGACGCGAGCCCGGGTGGAGCGGACGAACCGTCTTCTCCGGAGGGTCCGTGACCGCCGCCATGAGGTAGAGTGCGCGCGCGAGGCCAGAACATGGACGAACCCACATCCGCCTCGATGTCTCTGCCGACCGTCCAGGCTGGCGGCCACGCGGGCTCTCGCGCGCCGAGTCCGTCGAACACGCCCGCGCCAGCGACCGCGACCGTGGTGGTCCCGGCCGCGCTGGCGTCGACCGCGCCAGCTTCGGCGTCCGCGGTTCCCCCGCCCCCTGCGTCGAGCTCGCAGCTCAACGGTCTGGAGCCGCCCGACGTTCGAGCGAGTTCGCTCTACCTCAATCGCGAGCTCTCCTGGCTCGAGTTCAACGCCCGTGTCCTCGCCGAGGCCGAGAGCGAGAGCGTCCCGCTCTTCGAGCGGCTGAAGTTCCACGCCATCGTCTCCGGGAACCTCGACGAGTTCTTCATGGTCCGCGTCGCCGGGCTGAAGCAACAGCTGACCGGCGAGGTCGACGAGGTGGGGCCCGACGGCATGACCGTGGGCGAGCAGCTCGCAGCCATCGCGGCCCGCGTGCACGAGCTCGTCGCGACCCAATCGCACAGTCTCGCTGCGCTGCTCCCCAAGCTGGCCGAAGCGGGGGTCGTCTTCGTCAAGCCCAGCGAGCTCTCGGCCGAAGCGCTCGCCGAGCTCGACGCGCGCTTCCACAACGAAGTCTTCCCGATCCTGACGCCGATCGCGATCGACCCGGGCCACCCGTTCCCGCAGGTGAAGAACAAGAGCCTCAACCTCGGCGTCATGTTCACGCGCGAGGGCACGCTCGAGCACGGGTTCGGCGTCGTGCAGGTGCCCTCGGTGCTGCCGCGCCTCTTGACGGTCGCGGGCATCAAGACGCCGAGCGGCAACCCGGCAACGCGCGCGTTCGTCCTCCTCGAGGACCTCGTCGCGCGGCACGCCTCGACCATCTTCCCGGGCGTTCGCATCAAGGGTCTCTACGTCTTCCGCGTCACGCGCAACTTCGACATCGAGGTCGACGAAGAAGAGGCCGACGATCTCCTCCAGTCGATCCAGCAAGAGCTCCGGCGTCGCGAGCGCGGCAACGCCGTTCGGCTGGAGGTCGCGGGCGACCCGCCGCCCGGCTCCCTCGCCAAGCTCGTCAAGGCGCTCAAGCTCGACCCAGACAAAGACGTGTACCCCGCGGGCGGAATGCTCAACGTCGCGGATCTCATGGGGATCGCGACGCGCGACTCGCGCGACGACCTCCGCGCCCTCCGCGACGAGCCCTTCATGCCCCACGCGGTGCCGCCGCTGCGCGAGGCCGAAGACGTGTTCGCCGTGCTTCGCGAGCAAGACGTGCTGCTCCAGCACCCCTACGAGTCGTTCGACAGCATCGTCGACCTCATCGCGCGCGCCGCGGACGACCCCGACGTGCTCGCGATCAAGCAGACCCTCTACCGCGCCGGCGGCGACTCACCGATCGTCAAGGCGCTCGTGCGCGCGGCCGAAGCGGGCAAGCAGGTGACGGCGATCGTCGAGCTCAAAGCGCGCTTCGACGAAGAGTCGAACATCGTCTGGGCCCGCATGCTCGAGCAGGCGGGGGCGCACGTGGTTTACGGCCTGCTCGGCCTGAAGACCCACGCGAAGTGCCTGCTCATCGTGCGACGCGAGAAGGGGAACAAGCTGCGCCGCTACGCGCACCTGTCGACCGGCAACTACAATCCGACTACGGCGCGCCTCTACACCGACCTCTCGCTCCTCACGGCCCGCCCCGACATCTGCGAAGACGTCTCGAGCCTCTTCAACCTGCTCACCGGGTACAGCGCGCCCCCGCGATGGAACAGGCTCACGGTCGCGCCGCTCGGCCTCCACGAGGTCGTCCTCGGTCTCATCGCTCGCGAGGTCGAGCATGCGCGCGCCGGCCGGCCCGCGCGCATCGTCGCCAAGATGAACTCGCTCGTCGAGGGCGACGTCTGCGAGGCCCTCTACCGCGCGTCGCAGGCGCGCGTGCCCATCACGCTGCTCGTGCGCGGCATCTGCTGCCTGCGCCCGGGCGTGCCCGGCGTCAGCGAGACCATCGAGGTGCGCGCGCTCATCGATCGTTTCCTCGAGCACTCGCGCGCGTTTCACTTCGCGAACGGCGGCAAAGACGAGGTCTACATCTCGAGCGCCGACTGGATGCCCCGCAACTTCCATCGCCGCGTCGAGACGCTCATCCCCATCGACGACCCGACCCTCCGCACCCGGCTCATCGAGATCTTGCAGATCCAGTGCGCCGACACCGCCAAGACCTGGCTCCTTACGGCAGCCGGCAAGTACGAGCGCGTGCAGGTGAAGCCGGGGCAGGCGCCGTTCCGTGCGCAGGCGCGCTTCATCGAGATGACGCGCGATCGCATCAAGACCGCCGAGGCGAGCCCGACGAACGGCCGCTTTTCGCTCAGCCGCCTGGCGAGCACGCGCAAGCTCGACGAGAAGTCGGTCGAGGGTCGGCGCGCCCGGCGCGACGCGCGTGAGGCGGCGAAGAAGCCGCATTCATGAGCGCGGGCTACTACCCGCCCATCGAGCCGTACAGCACCGGCCGGCTGCGCGTCTCCGACGTTCACGAGCTGTACTTCGAAGAGAGCGGCAACCCGGCGGGGCGACCGGTCGTGTTCCTCCACGGCGGGCCCGGGTTCGGTACCGAGCCGAACCATCGACGCTTCTTCGATCCCGCCGCGTACCGGATCATCTTGTTCGACCAGCGCGGGTGCGGCAAGAGCACGCCGCACGCGTCGCTCGTCGACAACACCACCTGGCACCTCGTAGCCGACATCGAGGCGCTGCGCGTTCGGCTGAACGTCGACAGATGGCACGTCTTCGGCGGCTCGTGGGGCAGCACCCTCGCCCTCGCGTACGCCGAGACGCATCCGGACCGCGTCTCGGCGCTGATCCTCCGCGGGATCTTCCTCATTCGGCCCCAGGAGATCGCGTGGTTCTACCAGCGCGGCACCGACGCACTCTTCCCCGACGCGTGGGAGAAATACGTCGAGCCGATCCCGGTCGAAGAGCGAGGCAATCTGGTGGGCGCGTTCTACCGACGACTCACGAGCGACGACCGCGACGTGCGCTTGCAGGCGGCCAAGGCGTGGAGCATCTGGGAGGGCTCGACGAGCTGCCTCCTCCCGAACCCCGCGCTGGTCGAGAAGACCGCGGGCGACGACTTCGCCGTGGCCTTCGCGCGTATCGAGTGCCACTACTTCGTGAACCGCGCGTGGCTCGACCCGCCGCGGGACCTGCTCGGGAACGTGGCGACGATACGGCACGTGCCGGCGGTGATCGTGCAAGGCCGCTACGATGTCGTCTGCCCCATGGAGTCGGCGTGGGCGCTCCACAGGGCCTGGCCCGAGGCCGACTTCCGCGTGACGCCGGACGCGGGCCATGCCGCGAGCGAGCCAGGCAATCTGAGCGCGCTCGTCGGGGCGACCGATCGGCTGCGCTGAGGCCGCGCGCCGCGCGGGTGCTAGAGTGCGCCCGCCATCGATGTCGAGTCCCCGGGTCGTCGTCATCCCGTTCGGCGTCCCGAGCGAGAGTCGTGGTCTGGGGCTCGGGCTGGCGGCGCTCGTGCACGCCTCCGCGCACGTCGGGGGCAGCGGGGTCGCGCTCGCGCAGTTCCAGGCGCGCCGGAACGAACGCGGCGACGACTCGCGCCCGCCGCCGTCGGGCCCCGTCGAGGCCTTTGTGCCGCCGTCCGCGTGGCGAGACATGGCGCGGCACGACACGAGCGGCGACGCGGGCACACAGGTGAGCCTCGTGCTCACGGGCGCGTTCGAACCGCCGACCGATGGACAGGGAACGATCCGGTTGCTCGCGTTCGACTCGCGCGACGGTCGGACACGAGCGCGGGTCGATGTCCCGCTCGACGAAGAGCGCGCGGGCGCTACGGTCGTCGGCGCGTTCGAGAAGCTCTGGTCGGGGCTGGGTGGCGAGATCGGCGCGCTCCAGGGCCTGCGCGAGCTCGCGTGGGAGCCGCTCGAGAGCGTCCTGCGCGCGGAGCGGTGCGCCCTGCATGATCCCGCGCGCGGCGGCCCCCACGATCCCGTCGCGGCGATGCTGCACCTCGGGCGCGCGATCGAAGACGCGCCCTCCGCGCGGTACCCCGTCGAGCGACTGTCGGTCATGGCCCTCGAAGCCGCGATGGGCTCGCGGCTGGATCCGAAGGTCGCCGCGTCGGCCGTGCGGGCCCTCGAGCGCGCCGTGGACGATGCGCCGTTGCACATAGAGCTCGTCGAAGCGCTCGCCGTGCTCCTGCTGCGGCTCGGGCGACCGCGAGAGGCCGAGCGCCGGATCAACGTCGCCGTCGCGACCCCGTACACGTTCCGCGCGGGCCGGGGACGGGCCTACACGCTGCTCTCGCAGGCGCTCCGGGCGCAGGGCAAGTTCGATGGCGCGCTGGCCGTATTGCAAGAAGCGGCGTCCGAGTCGGGGAGCGATCCCGCCGTGCACGCCGAGCGAGGGGCGGTCCTCGCCGAACGGGGCGACTTCGACGCGGCGGCCTCGTCGTGGCGCGAGGCGCTGGCGCGCGATCCAGTGCACCACGCGGCGTTCGGTCAGCTCGCGTCGCACGCCCTGCGCGCCCGCGACGCCGCCCTCGGACAGACGCTCGTCGACTCGGCGCTCGCCGCGCCACGGGCTCACCCGGACGTCTTTCGTCGCGCGGTCCAGCTGGCGCTGTTCAGCGAGGGCGACGGGCTGGCGCGCGCGGCACGGGTCGCGCGTCTCTGCGAGCGTGTCCTGGCCGCTCTGCCGGAGGATCCGCCGTCGCTGGTGGCGCTCGCCCGGGCGCTCGTCGTGCTGGGCGATCGCCCGGCGGCTCGCTCTCGGCTCGCCCAGGTCGTTCGTGTCGCGCCCGAGTCGAGCGCCGCCGCCGAGGCCCAGGTGACGCGGCTGGCCCTCGACGAGCCCGCGGCCGAGCGCGACCTGCAGAGCGTCGCGCGTGCCGCGCGCTCGGCGGCCGTCGCCGACCTGGCCGACGTCGCGGCGCGTGCTCGACGCCTCGCGACGCTCCACAACGTCTGGACGGGCTGGCTCGCCGCGGCGATCGCCGAAGAGCGGAGAGGTCGCTGGGCAGCCGCCCGCGGTCACCTCGAGATGGCCCTCGAGGCGGCCCCGGGAGCCGCGGCGGCGCACCTCGAGATGGCGGCCGTGCTCGTTCGCCTCGATGACGCGTCGGCGGCGATGACCCACGCGGAGCGGGCGATGACGCTCGAGGGGGACACGCCTCGCGTCCTTTGCGCGCTGGCGAGAACGCTCGCCGCCACAGGCCGGAGGAGCGAGGCGCGCGTCATGGCCGGTCGCGCGGTCGCGGCGCGGCCGGACGACGAGGACGCCCGGGCCCTCGCGATCAGTCTGCGTGCGCAACCCCCCGCGAGGGGTTGGGCCGCATGGACGGCGCGCGCTCGCGAGCTCCTGGAGCGCGGCTCTCGGAGCTGAAGCGTCGCGGCTGCCCTAACGAGCTCCTGACTCGAGGGCTGGCGTCGAGTCAGCGATCGCCGAAGATCGCGCGGCCGACGCGAACGTACGAGGCTCCGGCCGCGATGGCCCCCTCGAGATCGTCGCTCATTCCCATGGAGAGCTCGGGGAGCACGCCCGGGCCCCCGTGGAGGTTCCTCAGGAGAGCGAGCGTCTCGAACACGCTGCGCGTCGCTCCGGGGTCGCCGGCGGGCGGGACCGTCATCAGGCCTCGTAGCGACAGCCACGGCTGAGCGCGGACGGCGTCGATCACTTCCTCGATCTCACTTGGCGACGCGCCCGCCTTTTGAGGCTCGCGACCGATGTTGACCTCGATGAGAACGGCCAGCGGCGCCGTTCGGTCTCTCGCCGCGCGCTTTCCGAGCTCGTTCGCGAGCACGCTCGTGTCCACGGTGTGGACCACGTGCGCGACCCGTGCGGCGAACTTCGCCTTGTTGGTCTGCAGGTGACCGATGAAGTGCCATTCGAGGTCGTGGAGATCCGCGAGAGCCTCGGCCTTCGCGACCAGTTCCTGCGCGTAGTTCTCGCCGAACGCGCGCTGGCCGGCCGCGTACGCCTCGCGGATCGCCTCCGGCGGCTTCGTCTTCGACACCGCGACTAGCTTGACGTCGCCGGGGGCCCGGCTCGCGGCGCGCGCTGCGGCGTCGATGCGAGCGTGCACCCTGGAGAGATGATCGGCGACGGTCATGGCCGACCCTTCGGCCGGCGCGTCGCGTGCTTCGCGTGCCACACCATTACGTCGCTGTCCTTCGTGAGAAGCCCCCCCTCGAAGTCGCCGTCGACGTGATCGACGTCGAAGCCGTTGTAGTGGAGGAGCGCCTCCCACTCGCGTGGAAAGAACTGACGGTGCGCGAGAGGCGTGATCCACGCGGCCGCCGGATCGCTCACGGGCACGAACTCCATCGACACGAAGAGCACCTGGCGCAGCGGGTCGTAGTCGAAGTACTCGCGGTTCTTCACCACCAGGCCGGTCGTCGGATGCCGGAAGCGAGGGACCGAATAGGCGCGACCCGCCATTCGAGCGAGATCGGCGATCGTGGGCATGGAAAGGTCGACCACGAACCGTCCGCCGGGAGCCAGGTGCTCGCGGACGCGCGCCAGGAAACGCTCGACGTCGTCTCGCACGTAGAGGTGAAGGGCGGTGTTGAAGGTCGCCAGGACCAGCGGGAACCGGCGCTTCAGTCGGACGCGACGCATGTCTCCGCGCACCGCAGACACCCGCGCGGCCACCTCGGCCGGCTCGCGCGCGACGCGGGCGCGCAGGTCCGCGAGCATCGGCGCTGAGTGATCGACCCCCACGACGTTGCGGCCGTGCCGCGCGATCGGAATCGCGATGCGTCCGTTGCCCACGCCGTATTCGAGCACCGGGCCCGGCGAGCGCTGGGCGAGCGCGACGTAGTAGGCGACGTCTTCGATACGGCTCGCGTAGCTGGACGCGTAGTAGGCCGGGTCTTCGTAGTGAGCGAACGAACCGGCCTCGAGCTCGAAGTCACGGGCCGGAGCACGGCGGGGCGCTTGCCGCGCGGGGGCGCCGGTAGAGGCGTCGGCTTTTCGGGACGGTCCGTCCCTCCGGGTCAACCGAACTCGCGGATGTTCAGCTGCTCGATGTATTCTTGCACCGCCTCGTTCGTCGGGCGGTCATAGTGGACCTTGCCGGCGGCGATCTCGCGCAGGGCCGTGACGGCGGCCTTGTTCTTCGACGGAACGAGCGCGGCGGCGCCCTTCATGAGGGCGCGGGTGCGCTGGGCGGCCAGAACGACCAGGGCGAAACGGTTGTCCTCGCGTTCGAGGCAGTCTTCACAGGTGACGCGGGCCATGGGGAATCGCTACTCCTAGTCGAACGAACCGGGGCGGGGACCTTACGTTAGGTCGGAGGTCCCCGCAAGGCGGGCGGGGCCGGCGCGCTGCCGGTACCTTCGAGCGCGTCGAGCTCGGCGACGAGCGCGTCGCCGAAGTACCACGCGATCTCACTCCGGACGCCCTTGTAGAGCGACGGGCCGTCGTCGATGCACTGGAGCGACCGATCTTCGATCTCGTTCGAAGGATGCAGGAGCCCGTAGTCGAACGTGACCGGAAACAGCGAGCAGACCATGGGCTTGACCTCGTGGTAATCGAGGCCGCGCTCGAGGGCGAAGGAGTGCAGCGTGCACCCCCGGGCCGTCCGGCTCCGGAAGACACACGCGCCGCCCTCGACGGACGTGCGCGTCTGGCGGCCGCCGGGGAATTCGCCGTCGGCGGTCCACTCGACGTCGCAGCCGCCGCGAAACCATCGGTCCCGCGACACGCCGACGTATTGCTCGATCGCCTCCGCGTGCGCCATCACCCGGGGCATCAGGTCGCCTTCGACGTCGGCGCCGTACTGGCAGCACGAGTCGTGGCAGTACGAACACCCCATGCAATCCATGAAGTAGGTGCGGACGAAGATCGCGGTGTCGACCCGGTCGACCACGGGCGCGCCACCACGACCGACATAAGGCTTGCTGAGCGAACGAATCACGCGCCCGAGGGTATCATCGGGGCGCGACGATGACCCAAGCCATCGACCCTCCAATGGCCGCCGACGAGGATGCTCGCGCCGCCTTCCGCACCGCCTGGTGGCAGCGGCTCCTCGACGACGCGGCGACCTACGAGCTCACGCGCTTCGCCGTCCTGCGCCTGCTCGCCCTGGTGTACCTGGTCGCCTTCGGCTCGCTCGCGCTGCAGCTCGATCCGCTGCTCGGTTCGCGCGGGCTCCTGCCCATCGCGCAACTCCTCGCGTTCGACCGCGACAAGCTCGGCTCCGAGGCGTACTGGCGCGTGCCCACGCTCTTCTGGTTCGGCGCGTCCGACGGCGCGCTGCACGCCGCCTGCTATGCAGGCGTCGCGATGGCCGCGGCAGCGCTGCTCGGGGTCACGAACGCCGCGCTGCAGCTCGCGCTGTGGGCGATTTACATGTCGTTCGTTCACGTCGGCCAGATCTTTTACGGCTACGGCTGGGAGACGCAGCTGCTCGAGACCGGCTTCCTCGCGGTCTTTCTTTGCCCCTTGGGCAGCGTGAGACCGCTGCCCGCGCCGGCGCCAGACGGGAAGACGGCCGCCACTCCGAAGATCGTGATCTGGCTGCTGCGCTGGCTGATCTTTCGCGTCATGCTCGGCGCGGCGCTGATCAAGCTCCGGAACGATCCGTGCTGGCGCGATCTCACGTGCCTCGACTACCACCTGGAGACCCAGCCCAACCCGAACCCGCTCTCGTGGTGGATGCACAACGCTCCGCACGTGACCCATGTGCTCGGCGTCCTCGTGAATCACTTCGTCGAGCTCGTAGTGCCGTGGTTCGTGCTCGGCGGGCGGCGCTGGCGACACGGAGCGGGCGCGCTGCTCGTCGGGTTTCAGGTCTTCTTGATCGCGAGCGGCAATCTGTCGTTCCTCAACTGGCTCACGATCGTGCCGGCTCTCGCGTACTTCGACGATACGGCCTTCGCGCGACTCATCCCCGCATCGCGGTGGGCGGCCATGCTGGCACGCTTCGCCGCGCTTCGCCCGTCGCGGCGGCAGACGCGCGCCGCGCAAGCGCTGGCAGTGGTCGTGGGCCTGCTCAGCGTGGGCCCCGTGATCAACATTGCGTCGTGCGACCAGGCCATGAACCGATCGTTCGACCCGCTGGATCTCGTGAATACCTACGGGGCATTCGGAAACGTCGACCGCGAGCGCCACGAGGTCATTCTCGAGGGGACGGGCGATCCGGTCCCCGACGAGAGCGCGCGCTGGCGAGAATACGCGCTCCCCTGCATGCCGGGCGATCCGCGACGGCGCCCCTGCTTCGTCAGCCCGTACCACTATCGCCTCGACTGGCAGATGTGGTTCGTGGGCAACGACGCGGCCCGGGGCGAGCCGATCGAAGACGAGCCGTGGCTCGTGCACCTCGTCTGGCAACTCCTTCGCGGCGAAGAGAGCCCGAAGCGGCTCTTCGCGGGCGACCCGTTCCCTGGCGAGCCGCCTCGGTGGATTCGCGCGGGTCTGTGGCGTTACCGGTTCACGCGTTCGCGAGCCGGTGGCGCCTGGTGGGACCGAGTGCGGGTCGGCGAATATCTACGTCCGCTTTCCGCCGACGACGCGGGGCTCCGGCAATTCGTCGACGCGTACCAGTGGCCGGACGCCCGCTAGAGCGAGCGCCGGCGTCGTGGAACGAGCCCGTCTCGACGCTCGCGGTGCTCGCCGGACGCGAACGTAACCGAGTTCCGGCTGCGCGCCGCGACCGCCGAGCCGGGCCCGTTCCACCTGAGCCGCCGCTCGCTCTAGTGCTAGTTCTCCATGGCTGGGGGCATCCACGCCGGATGAGACTCGCGATCGGCGGCCGCGGCCTCGGGGCGCGCGAGGAAGTCGCTGTCAAAACGATTTCGACTTTGGCTAGAAAGCGCCGCCGAGCGCTAGGTAGGGCCACGGCAGGACGGCGATGGCGTTGCCCGCGAAGATCGGTGAGACGCCGATGCGAAAGAGGAAGCCTCCGTCGGGCGGCATGAACCGATATCCGATGACCGCGTGCGGGAAGACGTACGTGGTCGACCCCGACGACGACGAGGTCGAGTCGGACGTGATGATGGACGCGCCCTGGCCGACGTGTACGACAGTGGCGCCGGCCCCGAGCTCGAACATGTTTTGCTTCGACCCGATCCCGAGATACTCGAGAGTCAACGGCACGCTGAGGACGCTCGCGGTCTCCTTCGCCTGCTGGGTTCCGCTGGAAGCCGACGCCGATACGGACAGGTAGCCGAACCCCACACGCGCGGCGAAATCGCTGAATGAGCGTTCGTAGTTGATCGAATAGAAGATCGCGGGGCCGAGCCCCTCGGCGAATATGGCATTGTTCGCAGTTCGCTCTTCTTCGGCCGGCTGCGCCGGGCGCGCGGGAGCCTCGGCCGAGGGCGCTGGCGAGGCGACCCCGGGGGCGGACGGCGGCGGCGCGGTAGCATCCGGCGCGGGCATGGGGGGTGACGTGGGCGCCGGATCCGCTGCAGCCGAGCCCACGACGAAGACGGCCGCGCCGAGCGCGGCGACGAACATGGTTGATCGCATTAGGCTTTTCCCTCGCTCGCGAGAGACGAACGTGCGAGCTTGAGCATTTAACGCTAACGCGCTCTTTCGCCCCGGATCACGAATTTGCGCGAGCCGGCCAAGAAAGGTAGGGGCGACGCTTACGCTCATGAAGAAAGCGTGGCCAGTGCGTTCCGCGAGCGACTGCGCGTATAATGCGCGCGGCTCGGCCAGCGCCCACGGGAACGACCGCGGTCCACTTGTTTTGCTGATTCATGCCGGGTCTCTCGCGAGTACCGGGTAAATTGGCGCGCGCGCGACGCTCGCCCGGAAAACTCCCGCCGAATCCCCCCGAGTTCGATGAGCTGCGCCGCACCTGCTCGCAAGCGAATGCACGCGCGAACGGCCGCGAGAAACCGCGAACGGGGGGGTTCCGCGGCCGCCATGGCGGGGTTCGCAGCGTGGGCCGGGTGCGCGTCGCCGCCGGCCCTGAGCCACGGTGCCATCGACGGCGCAGCGGGCGACGTGTCAGCCGACGCCGCTGCAACCGACGGCGGGGCGAGGGCCGATGGAACCGTGACCAAGGAAGACGCCAGCGCGACTTCGGACGATGGCGGCGAAGACGCTTCGGATGGGGCGCCGCCGGACGGGGTCGCGTTCGACCTTGGCGCCGAGTTCTCGTTCGCGAGGAATCCGAACGGCGTGTGGAGGTACGGGTACACTCCCGGGAGCACGCTGGCGCCTGGTCTGTTCGCGCCCGACACGGTCGTCCCGGACTCCGGCAGCGATCCGATCGCGTTCTGGCATCCGTCGGGGCCGGGCACGAGTAGCAGTGACGTCGGCTACTACCCCTACGTCGCCGAGAATCGCGGCTCCGGCTCCGCGAGCGAAGAGGACTCGTGGGCCCTCTATCCGCAAGAGGTCGCGATGGAGGGCAGCGGCTCCGGGCAGTACAGCCTGGTCCAGTTCATCGCGCCGCGCGCCGGCAGCTACGAGGTGCACGCCCGCTTCGAGGGGATTCACTTTCGCCTGTCGTCGACTGACGTTCACGTGCTGGCGGGCGACGCGAGCCTCTTCGCCGCGAACATCGACGGCTACGGGGGTGATCCCGCGTTCCACGCCGTGCAGGGGAGCCAGCCAACGGCGAACTACGACGAGGCCGTGCCGCTCCAGGCCGGCGACGTCGTCACCTTCGCGATCGGATACGGGAACGACATGACGAACACGAACGACACGACCGGGCTCACCGTGCACATCGTCTTGACGGGCGTCTTGACGGGCGTCTTGACGGGCGTACTGACGGGCAACTGACGGGCAACTGACGGGCGTCTTGACGGGCGTCTTGACGGGCACTGACGGGCGTCTTGACGGGCGTCTTGACGGGCAACTGACGGGCGTCTTGACGGGCAACTGACGGGCGTTTTGACGGGCAATTGACCCGCCTTCGACGACCGATCCGCGACATGCTTCCGCGAGCCTGTCTCGAACGGCACGTCGACGATGCGTCGCGCGATGCGCTACAGTTTCGCCGACCTGGAGGAGTGGCCGAGTGGTCGAAGGCAGCGGTTTTGAAAACCGCCGTACTCGCAAGGGTACCAGGGGTTCGAATCCCTTCTCCTCCGCCGAGAAAGAAAGCCGAACGGGGCACCGACCTCGGCCCCGGAGGCGCTGGCGAGAGCACCGCCATTTGCACCTCCGTTTGCATCCCCCTCGACGAGGCCACGATCCAGGCCGCGATCGCTCGCCTGACCATCGCGCTGACGATGGCGGCCGACGAGGACATCCTAGGGATCGTTCGCCGAACGCCGGGCGCTGCGCGAGGAGCTCCACGCGTTTCGCGAAGGGGAAGCAGGGGTGGTGAGGCTCGACGACACGCGGGCGCGGGCGCAGAGGGAGCGCGGGAGGTAGTCTGGCAACGAAGCGCCCTGGAGCCTGGCGGCCTGGGCCCGTTCCGCCTTCTAAGCCGCGGGTCGCTGGTTCGAGTCCAGCCGGGCGTGCCAGCCGAGAATGGCACGGATCCTGGGCGTTCCGAGGCTCAGCGACATGGACGAGACCGGCTCCGTTTGCACCTCCGTTGCACCACACTCGATCGGCACCTGCTCGCGATCATGAACGTGACGCGGCTTCTCGCGCTGACGGACGACCCTACGATAGCCGTGGAGCTCGTACGGGAGCGGGCCGCGCTGCGGCACCGAGCTCGAGGTGATGCTTCAAGGCTGCGACGTCCTTCGACCAGCGCCCGCGAAAGGCAACCGTGGCTCCGTGGCTCAGTCTGACCAAGGTTTACAAGGAGCCGCAAGATCCTGCGCCATCCCCGGCAGCCGAGCCTCACGATCCACCGGGAAAAGAGCCACGTTGTTGCGCGGAACAAGCCTTGCTGCTCTCCTGTCCATCAGGGTGAAATGAATCAACCCGCTCCCGCCTTCCTGTACCGGCCTCGGGCCCAACGCATCATCGCCCAAGAAGATCTCGAGCTTCGCCGTCGTGGGCTCGATGAGCCGACCGACCTTTCGGGCACCGCGGAGCTTGATGGTCTGCACAGATGGGCGCGAGTCCTAGAGCTGTGCTTCATGCTCGCTGCGGTCGAGGAGGCGATGGCGCGTCTAGGCGTGCGGGTCTTCGCCGACGCGATGCGGGAGTCGCATCGTATCGAGGCCTTCGTCACTGCCGTGACTCGCCTTGATGCCGCACGCATCGCGGGAGAGAACGAGGAGACGTTTCGAGCGGCGATTGGCGGCAAGGTTCCGACGCCCGGATGCCGGTGGCGCGCGCGAGCGCATCGAAGGCGGTCCCGAACTTGTCGTCGCGGTCGCGAATCAGGAACCGTGGCCCCGCGCCGCAGGGGGTCGCGTTACGAGCTGCTGCGTGACCCAGGCCTGCGACGGGAAGCGCGTCGTCGCCGCGAGCACGACCTTGCGGGTGGCGAGCTCGATGAACACGAACGCGAAGATCGAGCGGAAGAACACGTCATAGGCTTGCAGAAAGTCGCAGGCCCAGATCTCCTGAGCGTGGTTTCGTAGAAACGTGGACCAGCGTTGGCCTCGCGGTCTGGTGGGCCGCGCCGCCCGCATGTACTTCTGGATCGTGCGCTTGCTGACCTTGACGCCGAGCTTGAGCAGTTCTCCTCGGATCCTCTCGGCGCCCCAGAGTCTGTTCGCCGAGGCCATCGACCGGATCAGCGCGGCCGTCTCCGTGTCGAGGCGCGGTGCGGGGGGCGTTCGACTCCGCCAGCGCCAAAGAGCCTTGAAGCCGGCGCGGTGCCAGCGAAGAAGGGTCTCGGGTTGGACGATGCGCAGGACGTTCCTCCACGTCGGGGTGACGGCGGCGAGTGCGACCAGGACGATTCGGTCGAACCGCGTCACGCGCGGCCTGGCAACCGAGCGTTGAAGGACGGCGAGTTGGTGGCGGAGCAAGGCGATCTCTGTGAGCAACGCCCAGCGCGGGCGAAAGGCGTCCGCCACGGCGCCTGCGAGCACGAGGACGGCTTCAAGCATGGGCGCTCAAAGGTAACGCCGACGCCCTGGATTTCTCGCGGATCCCGGCGCACTAGCCAGGACGGGGGTCGCGCTCGTCAGCCTCGCGGCGCCAGCGCTTCGAAGAGGGTCTCCGTCTCGCCGGCCGCCAGGTTCTCGTCGGCCCAGCGATACATGACGTCTTCTTCGTGGCGCGCGTGCGCACAGAGCTCGGCGATGAATCCTCGCGCCGCCTCGAGGCGCACGGCCCCTTTCTCGATCTCCGTGCGCACTTCGCCCATGCGCGAGCGGATGTGACGGTGCTCCTCGACCAGCGCCCGAGCGCTTCGGGGGTTCGAGCGATAGATCTTCGGAAAGAGGTGGCGCTCTTCGGCTTCGAGGTGCTTGGTGAGCCGACCCGAGAACTCATTCCACAGGGCCGCCGCCGCAGGGCCCTCGTTCGCTTCGACCGCGGTGAGGAGACGCATACATATCTCTTCAACATTGCGATGGTCGGCGACGAAGCGGTCGCGAATGGCGCTTGGTGGCGTGGCGCTGGGCATCTTCGAAACGATCTCGTGTTCAAGATTGGTGCCGGCACGGGAGTACGTGAGGCCGATACGTCAGGCGCTCGTCCAAGTGCCGCGACGTGCCACGGTATCCCGCCTTCGCAGCAGACCGCGTCCCTCTCCTGCGACCGGTCCGACTGCCACGGCAGCGAGATCATGCTCGCCGCGGACGGGCGCCCCTCATCTCGGCGAACGGCAAGGCGCTGCACATCGACGGCATCGTGGAATCGGCCCGCTTGAGCACGCCTCAACGACGGAACACGTGAAAGCCACTGCAGGCCGTCGCGCCAGGCTGGTGATCGCGCTTGTCGAGGTGGCAGCTTCCCGTGCACGTCGCCCGGTCGGCGCGGGGCTCTCCGTGCGACGACACGTGACAGCTCGCGCACGCAGCGTGTCCGGTCGCCACTTCGACGATGGCGAGCGCATGATCGCGCGGAAAACGGTGCCCCGTACGCATCGGCAATCCGGCAGGGCGCAAGGTGCGGCCTTTCTGGTGGAGCGAGCAATCGACTCGCTGAACGCAGACGCGCAAGCGGATCGCTCGAAGTGCCGAAGTCGAGCAAGCGATCACGGCCAAGCGGAGGCCGCGCAAGGCTCTCGCCCTCGGCGCACGCGTT
>OCTA010001551.1_pt1 | contig 21101 bp, 7 predicted proteins | sample 1538991 | NCBI WGS metagenome assembly OCTA01 (sample SAMEA3539302, study PRJEB22396) | soil metagenome | biome: tundra; feature: field; material: soil | place: USA | collected 2010-05 | depth 0.15 m | reverse complement strand
TGGAGGGCGTGCAGCCCCCGTTGATCTCCAAGTCTCGCTATCAAGCCGGGCTGCAATGCCCGAAGCTCCTCTGGTACCACTTCAACCAGCCGGATGCTATCCCGCCCGTCGATGTGGCGACGCAGGCGATTTTCGACCAAGGCAAGGAAGTCGGCACCCTCGCCAAGACGCTGTTCCCGAAGGGTCTGGAGGTCGGCGAAGGCGTGATCAAGCGAACAACCGTGGACGAACTGTCGCGCGCGGCCCTGCCGAAACGCCTGCCGATGTTCGAAGCGGGGTTCATCGCCGGATGCGCGTACGCCCGCGCGGACGTGCTGGTGCCGGTCGGCCGCGACGCTTGGGACGTCGTCGAGGTCAAGAGCACGACCAAGTCCAAGGACGTGCACATCAGCGACCTAGCGCTGCAGCGGCACCTGTACGAGACGGCTGGGCTGCGCGTGCGGCGCTGCTTCGTCATGCACCTCAACAATGAATACGTCCGGCAGGGCGAACTCGATGCGCGCAAACTGCTGACCAAGACCGAAGTCACGGATGAGGTCGACGCTGTCGTCGGTGACGTAGCCAGCGAGCTCAAGAGAATGGTGGCCATCATTGGGCAGAAGCAATCGCCCGAGGTGGACCTCGGACCGCACTGCTCGGCCCCCTACGAGTGCCCCCTGACGGACATGTGCTGGAAGGCGGTGCCCAAGCACAGCGTGCTTTCGCTGACCCATGCCGGGGCGAAAGCCTTCGACTGGTATCACGACGGCATCACCCACCTGCGTGACCTTCCGCGCGACACGCGCCTCACAAGCGCGCAGACTATCCAGATCCGCGCGGTGCACAGCCGGCAAGCACAGGTCAACCGCGATGCCCTGCGGGGATTCCTCGACGGTCTCGAGTACCCGCTCTACTACCTCGATTTCGAGACCATTAACCCCGCCATCCCGCTGTGGGACGAAACGCGCCCCTACCAGCAGATTCCGTTCCAGTTTTCGTTGCACATCGTTGGCGAACCCGGCGCCAAGCCCGCGCACCACGGATTCCTAGCCGACGGCGCCGCCGACCCGCGACCGGAAGTCCTCGCGCGCCTCAAGCGCCTGCTCGGCCAGCGCGGCACCATCGTTGCGTATAACGCCAGCTTCGAGAAAAGCGTCTTACGCGCCTGCAGCGAAGCATTCCCTGCCTTCGCCGCCTGGTGGGCGAAGACCGAGCCTCGCGTCATCGATCTATGGAAGCCGTTCCGGAGCTTCCACTACTATCACCCCGACCAGTGCGGGAGCACCTCGATGAAGGAGGTGCTGCCCGCGCTGACCGGCTCGGGCTATGACGATCTGGAAATCGGTGACGGCGCCACCGCCAGCCAAGAATTCATGCGTATCACCTTCGGCAATGCAACCGCGGCCGAACGCAGGCGCGTGCGGGCGGCGCTGGAAGAGTACTGCGCGCTGGATACGGAGGGAATGGTGAGGATCGTTGAGGAGCTGTCAAGCCTTGCGGCGGCTTGATCGCGCTGGCCATTCCTCCGACGAACGGGCCTTGTTTCAGAGAATGCACCCCCGCCATCGCCTACCGGGGACTCACCCTGGGGGCACATCCGCCGGGCGGGTTTCGCCGCGCTTTAGCACTCGGTAGCCACCACGCTTTGCCCTATGTGCGATTCAATCGGAGGCAAACTCCGTCCCGCCCGCGCCCACGGCTGCGATAGAATGCAGCGCTCCGAACCTCAATCCAGGCCCCATGCACCCCACCTCAGAGCGTTGGAAGGAAGTCACCCCCTCGCAGTTCCCCTGGGAACGCGAGGCTTTGGCCTTCGTGCGTGAGCGGCTCGGGGACCACGAGCCGTATCGCGCCTGGTCAAACTTCGAGTTCATTGCGGATGACGGGGCGATCTACGAGGTCGACCTGCTGGTGGTGTCGCCCAAGGGGTTCTTCCTCGTCGAGATCAAGGGTCGGCCGGGCGAGCTGAAAGGCGACGCGGGCACCTGGACCTGGACGTACGAAGGACGCACGTCCACCAGCGACAACCCGTTGCTGCTTGCCAACCGGAAGGCCAAGAAGCTGGCCACGCTCCTCCGGCGCCAGCGGTCGCTCGGCAACGTGCACTGCCCGTTCCTGGAAGCGCTGGTTTTCCTCTCATCCGATAAGCTCGATCTCCGGCTCGACCCAGGGGCACGCCAGGGGCTTTGCGTGCGTGACAACGCCCTCGGGGCGAAGGTCAACGTGCCGGACGTCATGAATGCCCTGACGCACCTCACACCCGCCGAGAACAACGACCCTCGGCGCCCGCGCATCGACCGCAAGGTTTCGGCGGCAATCGCGCGGGCCTTGGACGAGGCCGGGGTCCGGCAGTCACAGCGCGCACGCAAGGTCGGCGACTACAAGCTCGAGCACATGCTTTTCGAGGGCCCTGGCTACCAGGACTGGCAGGCCACCCACGTCTCGCTGGGCGTGGTCCGGCGCGTCCGCATCTACACCGTCTCCCGCGCCTCCACACCCGAGGCTCGCGAGATGATCGCCCGTGCCGCCAAGCGCGAGTTCCAGCTGCTCGAAGAGATCGAGCACCCCGGCATTCTCCGCGCGCGCGACTACCGCGAGCACGAACTGGGCCCGGCCCTCGTTTTCGACCACGACCCTGATGCCATCCGGCTGGACCATTACCTCGCCCGCAATGGCGAGCGGATGAGCATCACCACGCGCCTGCATATCGTACGGCAGATCGCCGAGGCGCTTGCCCACGCCCACCGCAAGCGACTGGTCCATCGTGGACTCAGCCCAGACAGCGTGCTTGTGCGCGAGCCCGACCTGACCACGCCTCGCATCCAGCTATTCAACTGGCAGACCGGCGCACGCGCGCCTGGCTCATCCTCGGCGGGAGGCACGGCCACCACCCACCTGGGCGAATTGGTCGAAACCAACGCCACCTGCTACCTGGCCCCCGAAAGTTTCACCGACGCCAGCGCCAACGGCGAGGCCCTCGACGTGTTCTCGCTGGGCGCCATCGCGTACCACGTATTCTCAGGCAAGCCACCTGCGGCCACATTCGTCGAGCTGTGCCAGCGCGTGCGCGAAGGCAAGGGCCTGCAGATCGCGGCCGTGTTGAACGGAGCCGGCGAGAACTTGTGCTTCCTCATCCAGGACGCCACCCGTCCCGAGGTGCTCTCGCGCCTCGAAAGCGTGGACGACTTCGTGAAGCTCCTCGACAAAGTCGAGGATGAGCTGACTACGCCCGACGAAGATGCCGTGGACAACCCGGTCGAGGCCAAGGCCGGCGAGCGCCTGGCCGGCGGCTACCTGGTCAAACAACGCCTCGGCAAGGGCTCGACCGCCGTCGTGTTCCTGGTCGAGAAAGGCGGCAAGCAGCAGGTCCTCAAGCTGGCCCTGTCCGCCGAGCACAATTCCCGCCTGCACGACGAGGCCGAGGTTCTGCGCAAGCTGCGCCATCACCTGTTCGTCGAGCTGCACGAAGAGACCGCCATCAAGGGGCTCAAAGCCCTGTTGATGGCCCAAGCAGGCAAGGAGACCCTGGCACATCGTTTACGCAGCGAGGGCCGCCTGCACATCGATCTGCTGCAACGCTTTGGCGACGACCTGCTTGAAGCCCTTTACTGGCTGGACAAGAACGGGATTCCCCACCGGGACATCAAGCCCGACAACATTGGCATCGCGGCCGTAGGCCGTACCGAGGCCCTGCACCTGTTGCTGTTCGACTTCTCGCTCTCGCGCACGCCTGCCGACCGCATCCGCGCCGGCACCGTGCCCTACCTGGATCCGTTCCTGAGCCTGCGCAAGCCACCCCGCTGGGACGAGTCCGCGGAACGGTTCTCAGCCGGCATGGTCATGTACGAAATGGCCAGTGGCACCCTGCCCCGCTGGGGCGATGGCAAGAGCGATCCCGCCGTCCTTGACTGCGAGGTCACCCTCGATACCGAGTTGTTCGATGCCGCCATTCGCGAGCCTCTGGCAGACTTCTTCCGCCGCGCACTGGCCCGCGATCCCGCCCGGCGCTTCGACAACGTCGAGGACATGCGCTCCGAATGGCGCAAACTCTTCGAGGCGGCCGACCGGGCGCCCATTCCCTCCGATCACGAGGCAGGCGTCGACGAAGGCTCCGAGAACCGCAGCCACATAGATACGGTCACTCTCGAAACTTCCCTGGCCGTGTCCGGTCTCTCGACCCGCGCCGTGAACGCCCTCGAGCGTGAGAATGCCCTCACGATTCGCGACCTCCTCCGTCTGCCCGTGCGCCGTATCTCGCACATGCGCGGCGTAGGCAACAAGACCCGGCGCGAACTGATGGAGGCCCTCCGCCAGCTAACCCCGCGCTTTCCACGCGACCAGATCGACGCCGGTCCGTCAACCGCACCGCCCGAGCCCATCGACGGTGGCCCGGTGGTGTTCAGCGTGGATCTGCTGTTCGAGCTGCTGATCCCTAAGCGCGCGCCCGCTAGCGAGGCCAAGATCCTGGGCCACCTCCTCGGCGCCAACCAACCCACCTCACCCGTGTGGTGGCCCAGCCAGGCCGAAGTCGGCGAGCAGGCCGGGGTGACGCGCGCCCGGGTCAGCCAGGTGCTCGGTAAGGTGCGCGCCCGTTTGTCCCGGATCGGCTCCTTAACCCTCCTGCGCGAGGAGATCGCGGACACTCTGCGACGCGAAGGCGGCGTGGTCACGGTCGAGGAACTTCGGGCGGCCATCATCGCGACCCGAGGTTCCACCCATCCGGAGCCGATGCGCACCCAGTTGGCCGCGGCCGTCACCCGCGCTGCCCTGGAAGCCGAGGAAGGCGAGGAGACGCCGCGCTGGGTGGTTCGCCGCAGCCTCGACAGGGTCTTCGTCGCCATCGACGACAATGACGGCGTCATGCTTACCGACCTGGCCATCAAGCTGGGCAAGCAGGCCGATCAACTTGCCAGCGAGGATCCCCTGCCATCCCCCGCCCGTGTGGTCGAGACCTTGTCCCGAGTCGCCGCGTTCGAGGGTCTACCACCCGTCCAGCCCGCACGCCTGGTTCAACTTGCAGCGGCGGCATCACACCGCGCGGCCATTTCGCCTCGGCTGGAACTGTACCCGCGCGGGATGGCTGCAATCCGCGCCCTCAAGCTGGCCCACGGCGCCCTGCTGGGTGCGCGCGAACTGGACGACCAGCAGATTCGCGAGCGCGTGGCCGCACGCTTCCCCGAGGCGACCCCGTTGCCTGGACGGCCAGAGCTAGATGCGCTCCTGCGCGAAGCCGGCTCGGAACTGGAGTGGCAGTCGACCGCAGGCAGCGGCACCGGGGCCTACTGTCCCCCGACCCGATCGATGCCTGCGTTGACCACGACCTCGACCTCGTACCAACGTTTCGCCACGGTGCTGGCCTCGGTAGCCCCCACCGAGCGCACGCCCGGCGACACCGAAGCCGAATTGCTGGATCGCCGTCTGGCACGGCTCGCGGACGAGGGAGGGTTCCTGGTTCTAACCGTCGCGCCCAAGCTGGCGTCCATGGCCGAGGAGGGATTGCAGCGTTTCCCGGTGCGCCCCATCAGCCTAGAGGCAGCGCTGCTGGCGGCCATGAAGGCCGCGGCCGTCGCAGCTAACGCCCGCTGGGACGTGGTCTTGAATGCCGACGCCAGCCCACCCGACAGCCGCGATTGGCAGCGCCTGCAGATGCTAGTACGCACAGCCCTCGACCAAGTCGAGCAGCAGATCGCGGATCCCGACCGTACAGTCCTGCTCACCCGTCCTGGGTTACTCGCCCACTTTGGCCAGATCGGGTTTCTGGAACGGCTGCGCGACCGCATCGGCCGACGCTCTGCCGGCAATGGACAGTCCATTCACGGACTATGGGTTCTGGTCCCGCATGTGGGCCCCGATGAGTTGCCCGTGCTCGACAAAGAACCCGTCCCCGTCCTGACCCCTGGCCAGTGGACCCGCATCCCTGAGGACTGGGCCACGAATCGATATCGCGCTGGAATGCCTAGCCTCGCGCACGTCCCGGAAGGAAACCGACCATGATCGACTCAAAGCGGCTCCTCGGAGATCTACAGGATCTCCTCACCACGCTTGAGGACGATCTTCGCGAACGCTGCACCGAGGATTCCGCCGTCGACCAGCGAGTGCGGGCGGAATTCCAGCGCGCCACGGATGCCCAGCGCACGGCCCAAGCCTACGAGGTGTGGCGTGACGAGTGGATCACCCAGGTGGCCGTGGACTACCTGCTCGCCTGCGTGTTTGTGCGCTTCCTCGAGGACAACGAACTGGTAGCCGAGGCGCGACTGGCCGGCGTGGGCGACCGCAATGCTCAGGCCAAGGACCGACACACCGTCTATTTCCAGCAGCACCCGCGCGATACCGACCTGAGCTATCTACACTGGGTCTTCCTCGAGATCGGGCATTTGCCGGGCGCGGCAGCGCTGTTCGACGAAAAGAAGAATCCCCTCTGGAAACTGGAGCTGTCCCCCGACGGTGCGCGCCTGCTGGTCGAGTTCTGGCGCAAGCTGGAGCCGGACAACGGCCAACTTGCCCACGACTTCACCGACCCAGCCTGGGGCACGCGATTTCTCGGCGACCTGTACCAGGATCTATCCGAGGCCGCGCGCACCAAGTACGCCCTGCTGCAAACCCCTGATTTCGTTGAGGAGTTCATTCTCGACCGCACACTGGATCCCGCGTTGGCTGAGTTCGGGCACAAGGTGGTGCGGCTCATCGATCCGGCCTGTGGCTCAGGGCACTTCCTGCTCGGCGCCTTTACCCGCATCCTGAAGCGCTGGCAGGACAGCGAGCCCGTCACCAATCCGCGCGAACTGGTGCAGCGAACGCTGGATGCTGTTTGTGGCGTGGACTTGAACCCCTTTGCTGCAGCCATCGCACGCTTCCGCCTGTTGTTGGCTGCCCTGCGCGCCTCGGGGATCACCCGTTTGCGAGACGCGCCCGCATTTCGGATCAACGTCGCAGCCGGTGATTCACTACTACACGGCCCCTGGCCCGGCACTCGTGGTCCGCAGCAGGTACTGGTTGGAGAGGATCCGCTTAAGCACGTCTATGACGTCGAGGACAGGGAGGAACTTCGCCTCCTGCTGGGCCGGCGTTATCACGCAGTGGTGGGGAATCCGCCGTACATCACGCCGAAGGATACGGCTTTGAATAGGGTCTATCGCGAGCGATTCAAGTCCTGTCACAAGAAGTACTCCCTGGCGGTGCCGTTTTTCGAGCGTTTCTTTGAACTGGCCGTTCCCAAGGACGAAGGTGAGGCCGGCTTCGTTGGCATGATCACCGCGAACTCCTTCATGAAACGAGAGTTCGGCTCAAAGCTAATCGAAAAGTTCATTCCCCGGTGGGATCTCACTCACGTCGTGGATACTTCGGGCGCCTACATTCCCGGGCACGGCACACCAACGGTGATCATCTTTGGCCGACAGCGAACGCCGTTAGCAGCCTCGGTCCGCGCGGCCATGGGCATTCGTGGCGAGCCGAGCACGCCCGAGGATCCAGCCCATGGCCAAGTCTGGAGCGAAATCGTCAGCCACCTCGATGAGGTCGGCTTCAACGGCACATTCGTCAGCATAACGGACATCGAGCGTCCGCGCCTACACCGACATCCATGGAGCGTTGGCGGAGGTGGCGCGGCGGAACTAAGGGAGCAACTCGAAGAACAGACCGGAAGTACATTGGCCGGCCTCCTCACGCACGCTGGAATCACATCAGTAACCGGCGAAGATGACGTATTCATGTTTCCAGATCGGGTGTCTGCAAGCCGCAATCGCGTGGAAAGAGTTCGTCCTCTTGTGACAGGTGATCGTATCAGGGATTGGACTGTTGCACCTACTGACGTCGCGGTCTGGCTGTATGACGATGAACTCCGCCTGCTGGGACTTGCTGAGGTTCAATCAACAGCTCAGTTCCTCTGGCCATTCCGTGCTGCGATATCCCAACGAAGGCGGTTCGGCGTACCGATGCTCGAGCGTGGTCTTACCTGGTACGAGTGGCAGGAGCTTTACACTGACAAGCTCCGCACACCGCTGTCGATCACCTGGGGAGAGGTTGCGACTCACAACCACTTCGTTCTCGACCGAGGAGGAAAGGTCTTCAAACAGACAGCCCCAGTGCTCAAGCTCAAACCCGAAGCTGGGGAGGATGATCACTTGGCCTTGCTAGGCATCCTCAACAGCTCGACCGCGTGCTTCTGGATGAAACAAGTCTGCCACAACAAAGGCAGCACGATCGACTCTAGGGGAGCTCGGCAGAGAACGGCGCCATTTGAGGATTTCTGGGCATTGAACAGCACAAAAGTGGCGGGACTCCCAATCCCTGGCGCGCGTCCGCATAGTATTTCACGAGAGCTTGATGCGCTGGCCACTAGCCGAGCGATGCTGATGGCGGAGGTAGCGACGAACTTACGTGCATCATCTCTAGCGCAAGTCCGCGCCTCAGCAGAAGCCGCGCGACGAAGGACGATCGCCCTCCAAGAAGACCTCGACTGGTTCTGCTACCGCGCCTACAAGCTCCTTGACGACGATCTCACGCTCCCACTCAACGAGCTTCCGCCCATAGCGCTCGGTGAGAGGGCCTTCGAGATCGTCATGGCTCGCAAGATGGCCGCTGGCGAGCTGCAAACCACCTGGTTCGTTCGCCACGGCTCCAAGCCCATCACCGAGATCCCCGCACACTGGCCGACGCCCTACCGCCAACTCGTCGAGCGACGCATCGCCGTCATCGAGTCGAACCCGAACATCCGCCTCATCGAGCAGCCCGAGTACAAGCGTCGCTGGAACGACGAACCTTGGGAAGAGCAGCAGGAGCGCGCCCTGCGCGGCTGGTTGCTCGACCGCATCGAGGCGCCACCGCTCTGGTCTACGCCTAGGCCCGTCTCCTGTGCGCGCCTGGCAGACCAACTACGGGATGACCCGCAATTCATGCAGGTCGCGACACTATACCGTGGCCATCCCGACTTCGACGTGACCAACCTGGTGATCGAGTTGGCCGAGGCCGAGGCCGTGCCCTACTGGGCACCACTGCGCTACACGCCCCCGGGCCTACGCAAACGCCAGGTTTGGGAGCGTACCTGGGACCTGCAGCGGCGCGAAGACGCCATCGACGCCCGCACCACCTTGTCGCCCGCGGATCCCCAGCATCTTGTCCTCGAGGCTGCCCAGGCTCTCAAGGCTAAGGAAGTGGGCAAGATCGCGCCCCCACCCAAGTACTCCAACACCGACTTTCTTAGAAACACATCCTGGCGCTTGCGTGGCAAGCTGGACGTTCCCAAAGAGCGCTTCATCATCTACCCCGGCGCCGAGCGCGGGGCCGACACCACGCCGGTAATCGGTTGGGCTGGCTGGGACCACCTGCAACAGGGCCAGGCCCTGGCCACGCACTACCTGGAAGCCCTGGAGCTGGAATCCTGGCCCGTTGAGCGCCTGCTTCCTCTACTAGCAGGGTTGCTTGAGCTCGTGCCCTGGCTCAAGCAGTGGCACAACGACCTCGACCCCAGCACAGGCGAGCGCATGGGCGACTACTTCGAATCCTTCGTCTCCGAACACGCCCGCCGCCACGGCACCACCATCGACGGTCTGAGCGACCTTCAGCCCATCGCCCCGGCCAAAAAAACTCGCCGACCCAAGAAGGCGACCACATGAGTACAAGAACACCTATCCGCGACCTCATCGAAATCCCCGAGCGCGTCCACAAGGGCGACTTCGTCCTCCCACTTGCCTGGGGCGTAGAGAATCCCGCCGTAACGCTTCGGGATTATGTGGTGACCGAGCAGATCGTCGCCTGCTTCAAGGAGGCGCTCGGGTTCATTCGTAGCGGGCTCGATGGCAAGAGCAGCAAGGCTGCCTACCTGCACGGCAGCTTCGGCAGCGGCAAGAGCCACTTCATGGCGGTGCTGCACTTGCTTCTGCAGAACAACCCCGATGTCCGATCCCTGCCGGCCCTGGCGCCGGTGATCGCAGCGAATCCTTGGTTGCAAGGCAAGAAGCTGTTGCTGGTTCCGTACCACATGATCGGCGCGAGCAGCATGGAGTCGGCTGTGCTTGGCCACTATGTGGAGTACGTACAGAAGAAGCACCCGGGCTCTCCCCTACCAGGGGTGTTCTTGGCCGAGAGGATCTTCGAGGATGCCCTGCACCAGCGCGAGTTGATGGGCGACGATGCCTTTTTCCATGGCTTGAATGCCGGCGCGGATGCCGGGTCTGGGGCCGATGGCTGGGGCGCCATCGGTGCAAAGTGGGACGCGTCCAGCTTCGAAGCGGCCCTCGCCGCGGCCCCGCGCTCGCACGAGCGCACGCGCCTGGTCGCCGACCTGGTCAGCACCTTGTTCAGGGCATACAAGGACGTGGCCAAGGGCGGCGAAGAAGCATTCGTGCCCCTGGACGAGGGGCTGGCCATCCTGAGCCGACACGCCAAGTCCCTGGGATACGACGGACTGGTATTGTTTCTGGACGAGCTGATCCTGTGGCTGGCCAGCCATGTGGCCGACATGGGCTTTGTGGCCCGCGAGGGGCAGAAGCTGGCCAAGCTGGTCGAGTCGGCCACGGCTGACCGGCCAGTCCCGATCATCAGCTTCGTGGCCAGGCAACGCGACCTGCGCGAGCTGGTGGGCGACCACGTGCCAGGGGCCGAGCGCTTGGGCTTCGCCGACGTGCTCAAGCACTGGGAGGGGCGCTTCCACAAGATCACGCTAGAGGATCGCAACCTGCCCGAGATCGCCGAGAAGCGCGTCCTGCGACCCAAGTCGGACGAGGCGCGGAAGGGGCTGGACACGGCCTTCGCGGAAACGCTGAAGTTACGTGAAGACATCATGGCCATCCTTTTGACGCCGCAATCGACGCAGAAAATGTTCCGGCAGGTGTATCCGTTCAGCCCAGCGCTGGTGGAGACACTGATTGCGGTTTCCTCGGTGTTGCAGCGCGAGCGCACCGCCCTGAAGGTGATGATGCAGTTGCTCGTGTCGCGGCGGAACGACCTGGTTCTTGGCGACATAATCCCAGTGGGCGACCTGTTCGACGTGATTGCCGACGGGGACGAGCCATTCACCGAGGACATGCGCATCCACTTCGAAAACGCCAAGCGGTTGTATGTGCAGAAGCTGGTTCCCTTGCTTGAGCGCGAGGCCGGGATGCCGCGCGCCCAGGTTCAGTCGCTACCCGAGAACGATCCCTGTGCAATTCGCTTCCGCACCGACGACCGGCTGATCAAGACGCTGCTGCTGGCAGCGCTGGTGCCCGAGGTGGACGCCCTGAAGAACATGACGCCGCGCCGGCTGGCGGCCTTGAACCACGGCACGCTACGCGCGCCAATCGCAGGGCAAGAGGCCCAGTTGGTGCTCACCCGCTGCCGCAAGTGGGCGGGTGATGTGGGCGAAATCAAGATCGGCGAGGATCCGACCAACCCGACCATCCAGGTGCAGCTGACCGGCGTGGACACGGAGAGCATCCTGGAGAAGGCCCAAGGCCAGGACAACTTCGGCAACCGCCGCAGCCTGCTGAAGACCATCCTGTTCGAACAGATCGGGATCGGATCGACGGACGAGTTGTTCGTGCGGCACGAGTTCGTGTGGCGGGGAACCCGGCGCTCGGTCGAGGTCGTATTCGGCAATATCCGCGAGCTCCCGGACGATTCGCTGAAGCCGCGTGGCGATGAGTGGCGGGTGGTCATCGATTTTCCGTTCGACAGCGAGCGGCACCAAGCCTCTGACGACATCGCCAAGATCGAGAGTTTCCGCAGCCGGAACGAGCGCGCGCGCACCTTCTGCTGGGTGCCGCACTTCTTCGGCCACGCGGTTCTGCGTGACATGGGCACCCTGGTCAAACTTCAGTACATCCTGACCGGCGACCGCTTCCAGGGCTACGCCGCCCACCTGAGCGCGGTGGACCGGGCGGCTGCCAGGTCGCTGCTGGGCAACCAGCGCGACCAGCTTAAACAACGAATCATCACCTGCATCGAGGCGGCCTACGGCGTGTTGACGCCTCCGCCGGCCGAGTCCCTCATGCAGTCGCACGATCTGGCAGACTGCTTTCAGTCGCTCGATCCAGCATTCAGGCCGCAGCCACCCGCGGACGCGACCAACATGAGCGCGGCCTTTACGTCGCTGCTAGGGCAGATGATGGCCTACCAGTTCCCGGCGCACCCAAAGTTCCCGATGGAGGAAGTCTCGTTCGAAGAGCTGCGGCCGGCTCACCTCAAGAAGGCGTTGCTGGAAATTCTGCGCGCGGCAGATGCCGGGACGGGACGAATTGTCATCGACAAGGATAACCGTGCCTTGCTGCGTGTGATCGCCAACCACCTGGGGTTGGGCGAGATGACCCCGGGCGATGCATTCCTGCTTGGAGATCGATGGCCGAGGCATTTCCTGCGCAAGGCCGCCGAGGTGCCCGGCGGGATGACCGTCAAGAGGCTGCGCCAGTGGACGGACGACCCAACGGCGATGGGGTTGACCCGCGAGGTTCAGGATCTGGTGATCCTGGTGGCCTCGGCACAGATGGGGCGATCACTGTTCCAGCATGGCGCGCCCGTGTCCGGCACCATCGGCGCGCTGGACGACGAGGTCGAGCTGCGCGAGCAGAAGTTGCCTCCTGCAACAGACTGGCAGCAAGCAACCGCGCGTGCGTCCCACGTACTGGGCGTGGCGGCGTCACCTCTGCTCTCGGCGACCAACGTCACCCAGTTTGCCAGTGACGTTCGTAAGGTCGTCGACAGCAAGCGTGCCGACGTGGAAGCAGTGGCCAAGGAAATCCGGGATCGCATCGAGCAGTTTGGAGGAGAGCCTGCGCACGCGGCACGCCTGAAAACCGCAAATGCGGTGCTTGGCCTGGTCTCACTTTGCCGTCCGGATGTCGCGGCAGATGAACTCGTGCGAGCACTCGCTCACGCGACCATCGAAACCACGCCGGAATCGATGGGGACCAGCTTCACCAAGGCCCGGGATGTTCTCGAAGCTTTGCGCTGGGCTGAGTGGCAAATGTTCGAGGCCCTGACGAGTCTGCGCGACGACCGGGCTGCGGCTGCGAAAGAGATCCGGGCGGCGGTTCTGGACGCATTAATGAGGGACGAACTGGTCCAGGGACTTGCAACCGTGCTGAAGGGCGAGCAGACCAAAGCCGTGGCCCTGCTCGCCAAGGTTCCCCGGCCCTTGCCACAAGAGAGCGCCCCTACCCTGTCGCCAGCGGCCGGACGCAGAGTCGTGGCCAGCTCTTCGACCAGCAGCCTGAAGTTGGCAGAGGCACGACAGACCTTCAAAACCATTGAGAAGGCACTCGCCGAGAAGCCCGATCGAGTGCTGACTCTAAACTGGTCCATCGAGGAGGATTCTTGAGCGGAGCCGTGCTAACCGAAGCCCGGCTGAGGCCACAGGTCGCGGGACTGCTGCGACATAAGCCAGGCGCTCGCTTCCTTGGTTTCTACTCGCCTGCGCCGTGGTCCGGTCCCGAGTCGATGACCATTGACGGCAAGGTGGTGCGGGTAGCGTATTGCGCCTCTGTCCTTGCGGCGCGTGAAGCCTTGTGCGCGGCAGACTCGGGGACCGATTGCCTGGCGCTGCTGACGCCACGATCCTCGGATGAACTTGGGCAGGACGTGCTGGCGCGCCTGGAACGGCGACGGCTATTGCCGATCGAAAGCTGGGATGTGGTGTGTTCCCTGTTCGGCGCCCAGAGCCCAGACCCGCAGTTGGCCGGAGAGAAGTGGCTGTCTGAAGCCCTCATCGAGGCAGCCCCAATCGAGGGCTATGCGCCCGTGCCCGGTGCGGTTCTTGATTCAGAGAGTGCCTGGCGTGCGCTGTTGCAGCACAAGCTAGGGCTCGACACACAGACGCTGGATATGGAACGACTGCTCCGCTGGGCGGCGAATGGAGGCGGCGAAAAGGTACGCACGGTTTTGCCCGAACTACGCCAGGGCGTGCTGCGGTGGCTAGAGGAGCACTTGGGCCGAGGCGCGGCGGCCGTGTTTCGGACCGTCGAGGCCGGCCACGGAGCCGATGCCGTGGCGCTTGGATTGGTTGTCCGAGTCCTCGCAGCGAGCGAGATCGATGGCGTCGAGGCGGTCCTGCTTCGCGATGCACTCGTACGGCTTGAGCCGCGACTTGGAGGCCACTCGCTGAGCCCCGAGGAGGCGCGGGCGTGGGCAGAGGGCGCGGAACGCGTCCTTTTGGCGTCACCCAGCGCGACAGCCACACCTCTGCAGGAACAAGCTACTCGCCTGCTTCGAGACCTTCGCATTGAAACCTTGGCACACCTGAGCTCGGTTCTGCCCATGGGCGGCGAGCAGCGAATGCAGCGGCTGGGGGATGCCCTGCGTGGCTTCGTGGCGAACCCGACGAAGGATTCCACGGCCGCGATCGAAATTGCGGCGGCGCGCGCCCTGGAGCACGTCGGTATCAAGGGCGACCCTGCCCGACGACGAGTGGTCGAAATGTCGTGTCGGATCGTGCGCAGACTGGAGGCTGGCCACGCACCTGCGGCCCCGCAGAGCCTGCTCGATGCGGCGCTGGCCTACTCCACGGATGGTGCCTATCTCGACCGCGTTCGTGCAGCACTTGCGGACGGAGATGCACTTCCCGGATTCAACGAAGTGGTCGCTCAGTTGTTGGCGCAAGCTCGAGACACGCGCGAAGAGGAGAACCACGTCTTCGCCAAAATGCTTGCGGGTTGGCTCGAAGGCGGTAGCGATACCGAGAGCCTGTTCGGCGTGGAGGCAGTGGTCGATCGAGTGATCGCTCCCCTCACGAAGCAGATGCCCGTGCTGGTTGTTGTGATCGACGGCCTCGACTTGCCCACCTACCACGGTCTGGCGAGCGAGCTGGTACGAGCGGGATGGGTCGAGCGCGCGCCCGGAGATAGCCCAGCCTCTCGCTATGCCCTGGCCACGATCCCGTCAGTCACCGAGGTCTCCCGCACCAGCCTGCTGTGCGGGCGGATCCTGCGCGGTTCCGGTGCGGAGGAGTCGCAGGGCTTCGCATCTCACCCTGCCCTCCTGGCAGCCTGCACATCCAAGCTGCCGCCCGTGCTGTATCACAAGGCTGACCTGGGCGGCGGTGGAGCCGTCGGTCTGGATGCCGAAATTCGCAGCGAGATCGACCGCGTGGAGCGCAGAATTGTCGGCGTCGTCTTGAACGCGGTGGACGACCACCTGATGAAGGGTGACCAGGTGCGTGTGACCTGGGGACTGGACACCATCGGTCCATTGAGGGCACTGGTCGAGTGCGCCGGCCAGGCCGGACGTGCGCTGGTGGTGCTGAGCGATCACGGTCACGTTGTGGACCGCGGGGTGGAGTACCGGCGGCAGGAGATGGCCGGTGCCCGGTGGCGTAGTGCAGCCGCGGGTACGCCGCTGGCGGAGGAGGTTGTGCTGCGCGGCCCGCGTGTCGTCAGCGCAGACGGTGGCCCGATCTTAGGTCTGTGGAGCGAGCGGCTGCGCTACGGGGGCAAGCAGAACGGCTACCACGGCGGCGTGACCCCGCAGGAAATGGTCGTGCCTGCCGCGGTCTTCATGTTCGGCGACGCGAAAGCCGCCGGATGGGACGAGGTGCGTTCGGCCGTCCCAGCCTGGTGGGATCGTCGAGAGATCGCGGCAAGCGTGGTCGATTCTGCGAAATTGATCGCAGCCCCGACACCAGTTGTGATTCCTCTGCCAGCGCCGGTCCCGGACAAGAAGGTCCAGTTCGATCTGTTTGCGCCGAAGCCTTCGCCCCTGCCTACGGCAACGCCGGTTGCGACGGTGCCGACGTGGATCGCGGCCCTTCTGACTTCCGATACCTACCAGGCTCAACAGAAACGCCACAGCCGGTTGGCCCTACCTGACGAGCGGGTGCGCGAACTTCTCGCCGTGCTCGATGCCAGGGGGGGCAAACTGACCCAGGTCGCGCTGGCACGAAGTCTGAAAGTACCCACGGTCCGCCTGCCTGGCATCCTGGCCGCAGCCCGACGCCTACTGAATCTTGACGGATACGACGTGGTGGCCGTTGATATGGAATCAGGAACCGTGGAACTCAACCAACTGCTACTGCGAACTCAGTTCGGGCTCGACGCCCCGAAACCTAGGTAGGCCATGAGTCTGAGTCCGCGCCGACGCCAAGAAGTCATCGATGCCCTTCGCCGCGGAACCGTGCCGCAGAGAAGCCTCGATGCGTTTGCCGTCGGCCTAGATCGGTTTGCCCCGGCACTGCAAGAGGAGCTTGCCAGCGTCGAGGCGGGCGCGGCGGCGTTCAAGGCAGTGCGCGGCGAATACGGCAGCGGGAAAACCTTCTTCTCGCGCTGGCTGCAGGAGCGCGCACGGCAGAAGGGCTTCGCGACCGCGGAGGTCCAAGTTTCTGAAACGGAAACACCGCTTCACCGTCTGGAAACCGTCTACCGTCGCCTGATCGAGCGGCTGGCAACCGAAGACACACCCGCTGGTGCATTTCGGAGCATCGTGGATGGCTGGTTCTTCGCCTTGGAACAGGACGTACTGGGCGAAGGCCAGATTGCCGAGCAGGACGGTGCCGCCCTGTTGGCCAGGACGGACGCGCTGATGGAGAAACGCCTGGCCGCGATTACGCGCAGCGCGCCTGCGCTCTCCACTGCTCTGCGCGCGTACCGGAGGGCATCCAGCGAAGGCCAGACGGCGATGGCCGAGGGCGTCCTGGCATGGTTGGCTGGCCAGCCCAACGTCGGGGCCGATGCGAAACGATACGGCGGCTTGACGGGCGAGATCGACCACTTTGGCGCGCTCAGCTTCCTGCAGGGGCTGTTGGTCATGCTGCGCGATTCTGGTCGGCCTGGGTTACTGCTGGTGCTCGACGAAGTCGAGACCTTGCAGCGGGTCCGCAGCGACGTTCGGGATAAGAGCCTCAATTCCCTTCGACAAATGATCGACGAGGTGGACGGAGGTCGGTTTCCTGGCCTGTACCTGCTGACCACCGGCACGCCCGCGTTCTTCGACGGTACGCAGGGCGTGCAGCGAGCGCCCGCACTGGCCAGCCGCCTGCAGACCGATTTCAAGACCGAGCCACGATTCGACAACCCTCGCGCGGTGCAGGTTCGCCTGCCCGGCTTCGACCTCTCGCTGCTTGCCGAGGTTGGGCGCCGCGTCCGCGACATCTTCGCCGACGGCTCGCCGAACGTCGTCCGCGTCCGCGAGCGCGCCAGCGATGCCTACATCGAGGAATTGGCCCAGGCCGTGACCGGCGAACTCGGCGGTCGGGTGGGCGTGGCCCCGCGCGTGTTCCTGAAGAAGCTGGTGGCAGACGTTCTGGACCGCATTGACCAGTTCGCGGACTTCGATCCGCGGCAGCACTACGCGCTGACGATTACCGATGGCGAGCTGACGCCTGCCGAGCGCAACGCCAGAGCGGCGAAGGATCCGGACGACATCGAGCTTGGGCCATGAGCGGCTTTGACAACCTGCACCCGGCTATCCAGCACCACATCGTCAACACCATCGGCTGGAAAACACTCAGGCCCCTTCAAGAAGCGGCGATCGCGCCACTGATCGCGGGCGAGCACGCCTTGCTGCTGGCGCCCACTTCAGGCGGCAAGACCGAGGCAGCGTTCTTTCCCCTGCTTTCGCGAATGCTCACCGAGGACTGGCGGGGCACCAGCGTGCTGTACGTGTGCCCGTTGCGGGCGCTGCTGAACAACCTTCAGCCTCGGTTGGCCCATTACGCCGGCCTGGTGGGTAGGCGAGTCGAGTTGTGGCACGGCGACGTCCTGGCCGGCAAGAAACGCCGAATCAAGCTGGCCAACCCCGACGTCCTGCTCACCACGCCCGAGTCCATCGAAGTCATCCTAGACGGCCGCGATGGCGCCGGAAAGGCGATGCTGGCCGGGGTACGGGCCGTCGTGGTCGACGAGCTGCACGCCTTCGCTGGCGATGATCGTGGCGTACACCTGCAGGCCGTGATCGAACGGGTCACCAAGCTTGCTGGCAGAGAGCTGCAAAGGGTCGGCCTTTCGGCAACCATAGGCAACCCGACCGAGCTCCTCGAATGGCTTGCCGGAGCCTGTGATGGGCCAAAGCGCGTCCTGGCCCCGGGGGCGGAGCTGCCCACATCACCCGAGGTGATTCTCGATTCAGTGGAGACCCTCGACAACGCCGCGACCGTCATCTCGCGCTTGCATGCGGGCGAAAAGCGACTGGTCTTCTGTGATAGCCGTGCCCGCGTCGAGTCCCTGGCGGCACAGCTGCGCGCCGCCGGCACATCCACCTTCGTCTCGCACAGCTCGCTGAGCCTTGATGAACGACGTCAGGCTGAGACAGCCTTCGCAAGCGGGTCCAACTGCGTGATCGTTGCGACCAGCACCCTCGAACTGGGCATCGACGTCGGGGATCTCGATCGGGTCATCCAGATTGACGCCCCAAACACGGTTGCTTCATTCTTGCAGCGTCTCGGCCGCACGGGCCGGCGGCCTGGCATCACCCGCAACTGCCTATTCCTTGCCACCTCGGACGAAGCCTTCATGCGCGCAGCTGGTTTGCTGCGCCTGTGGTCGGAGGGTTTCGTCGAACCTATCGTGCCGCCGTCGGACTCGTTCCACTTGCTGGCTCACCAGATCATGGCCCTGGCACTTCAGGAAGGCGGGATCGAAGAAGGTGCCTGGCGCGCATGGGTCGGCCGAGCTTCGAGCTTCCGCGACTTTACCAGCGACGATGCCAGGGCACTGGTTACGTTCATGACCGAATCAGGGATTCTCGCGGTGGACGGCGGGCTCCACTGGTTCGGGGAGAAAGGTGAGCGCGCATTCGGCAGGCGCAACTTCATGGAGCTGTTCTCCAGTTTCACCACGCCGCAGCTCTTCCGGATCCTGCACGGTCGCGAGGAGATCGGCGTAGTTCACCCCATCTCGTTCAAGACCAGGAAGGACGAGCCGCCCATCCTGCTGCTCGGCGGCCGAGGCTGGTTGGTGAACCACATCGACTGGGACAATCGCCTGGCCTACGTACAGCCAACGGAAATCCTCGGACGCTCGCGCTGGCTCGGTAGCTCGCAAGCGCTACATTTCAGGCATTGTCGCGCTATTCGGTCGGTCCTGGCCGGAGCCGACCCCGGCGTTCGGCTAACCAAGCGAGCTACGGAGAAGCTGGCCGAACTTCGTGAAAATCACGCCTGGGCAACCGACGAAGCAATGAGTCTCGTTCGTAACGGCGAAGGCGAGCTGCGCTGGTGGACATTCGCCGGCCTCCGCGCCAACGCCACCCTGGCCGAGCACCTGGGCGGGCTGACCGCGACCGGGGCTGTCGACAATTTCAGCCTGCCGCTGGTGCCAACAACGGCCGGCGACGCCCTCAACCGCACACGGGCCGACCTGCGCGCTCGACTTCCCCTTCCTCCGCCGATACCCGAAGGAGCCACCGATGCATTGAAGTTCGGCGCGTGTCTGCCGCCGGCCTTTGCAGAGCGCACCTTGCGAACCCGTATGGGTGACCCGGCCTCAGTGGCGGCGTGCCTGGGGGAAGAGGTGAGAGAGGTGGCTTGCGGGTGAGTTACCGGTGGGCGATTCACAGAGCGGCCATGATGGACGTGAGAGCCCTTTCCGACCCCGTCCTAGGGTCGACGAGCTGATATCCCCTTCGGCCTTTGCCGTTCTTGCATTGCTTGCACACGGTCAAGTCTCCCTTCGCCAACCAAGATGGCATGCGGGACTGACACGAATTCCGCGTGAGGAGATGCGAGCGCGTTCACTGCCGGTGATCGGCCACGCCGACCTACGGAAGCATCACGGTCCCGGCGGCGCACGTTCAAGCGGCTTTCCTGGCCGCGCTCAGCGGGTTGTTCGCAAAGGTGATCTGAGGGTTTTGGGAAAGTAGCAGCAGACCGTTTCCGCGTTGACCTATCCCGCGTCCGAGGCGTTGATGCGAAAGACATCGCCAGGATGGCCAGGAGGCGGTGGTCTAGGCCAATTCCCTCCCTCTTGCGGTCGGAGTATGGCGGTGACCAGCGTGTTGCCCCCGCCGTCTGGTGAACGATATTTGGGCCACCGCATGCGCGACCAACAAAGGCCGCTGACCAGGTGGCCACTGAGGTCACCTCACGAGCCAGGGTAGATCGTGGCTGCGTTGAGCTGGGTGTGGGTCAGCGGATCGAAGACGATGAATTGAAAGGGACCGAAAAGAAGCTTCAAGTTCACCGGTGTCACGTGGCCGGCAACGACATCAACGCTGACGCAAGCCGATTCGTAGCTGGATGGGGCGGCACAAAGCAAATGGGTGCAGATCTTTGAAACGACAGTATTTCCCGGAGATTTTGCATGATCGGACCCCCGAATGACCACCCTACAGTCCACCTACCCGTTGGGAATAGTGATAGGCCCTCCGAGCATCCGGAGCGTGGCCCGAAATCCTCGAGGAAATCGCTCGGCTGCCCCACGAAGCGACCTGTAACTATGCGAAATCACTGTCGCGCAAAAGAGCTACACCCAAAGCAAATAGCTACCAGGATCGAGCGCTTGCCGATAGCGTCCGTCGGCCTGGAGCGTGACCGAGGCTGGAGCAGCCTGGATGATGGCCTTGGCGCCAGCGGCGTCGGTGACCTGCGTGGGCGCCGTCCAGATCGAGAGAGTCATCGAGGCGAACGGGCACTCCTGGCATCCGTTCCCGACCACGTCACTTTCCGATGCAATGACGCCCGCAATGGCGCTTTTGTGGTCGTCCGCGGCAGGTGTGCCGAGGGAGTCGCATCCACTTCGATTGCAGGTATTGCAAGTAGGGAGCGCGAAACATAGAGCGGCGCTCAAGAAGGCGCAACCAAGGACGTGAGTCACTGCGCAAGCGTGTGGCAATTCGAAGGTAAGATCAAATGCTGGCCCGCTGTCGATGTGATGCAAGTCCGCGCCCATGAGGGATTTCAAGGCACCCATGTGCTGCCCTTGAAATTTCCGTGCCCCCGCTGCCTACGCCTTCTTCATCCCCGCCGCCAGCTTCACGGCCTCGGCGACGCCCTTCTCCTTGGCAACCGCCTTCACCTTCGCTCTGTCCGCGCCCTTGAGCGACTTCAATGCACCCAGGTACTGACCCTGAAGCTTCCGCGCACGTGCGACCTTGGGCGTGGCCTTCTTCGCTTTCTTGGCCACCGGGGGCTTGGCGGTGGTCGCAGGCGTGGCCTTGCCTTTGCGCTCCGCCCGGTACTTCTTGATCTTGGACTTGGCCACGTTCTTGTGGTCCTTGCAGACCAT
>OCTA010001550.1_pt1 | contig 21104 bp, 16 predicted proteins | sample 1538991 | NCBI WGS metagenome assembly OCTA01 (sample SAMEA3539302, study PRJEB22396) | soil metagenome | biome: tundra; feature: field; material: soil | place: USA | collected 2010-05 | depth 0.15 m | reverse complement strand
GGGACCGCGTGCCCACCCAGGACGCTGCGGTGGTGAAGCGTCTGCACGACGCAGGGGCAGTGCTGGTCGCCAAGCTCAGCATGGGTGCGCTCGCGCTGAACGACATCTGGTTCGGCGGCCAGACGATGAACCCGTGGCTGCTAGAGGAAGGCTCGTCTGGATCGAGCGCAGGCCCCGGTTCAGCTACGGCGGCGGGATTGGTGGGTTTCGCCATCGGGAGCGAGACGGGCGGCAGCATCGTGGGTCCCTCCATGCGCTGCGGAATTACCGGGCTGCGGCCCACCTATGGCCGGGTGCCGCGCACCGGCGCGATGACGCTGTGCTGGTCGCTCGACAAGCTCGGCCCCATGACGCGCGGTGTCGAAGACGCCATGCTCGTACTGCAAGCCATTTCCGGCCCCGACGCTGGCGACGTGTCTAGCGTACCCAGCAGGCTGGACTTCGATGCGGGCGCAAGGGTGGAGGGGTATTTCCCAGGTTGGATGAAGGAGAACCCCGCGACCGAGGTTGACCGCGCCGCCCTTGAAGCGGTTAAGAAGCTCGGCATGGTGCCAGTCGAAGTGGCCATTCCCGACTGGCCTTACGACTCGCTCGACCTGATCCTGTTCGCCGAAGCGGCGGCTGCGTTCGAGGATCTCACGCTCAGTGGCGGACTGAACCAGCTTAAGGTTCAGGTGCCCGATGCTTGGCCCAACGTCTTCCGCCAGTCTCGGTTCCTCTCAGCCGTGGACTTCGTCCAGGCAGACCGGCTGCGGCGCAAGGTGGCCGTTGAGATGGCCCGCGTCTTCTCCCACGTGGACCTGCTGCTGGTGCCGTCGCTCCGCGACGAGATGCTCACCATCACCAACTTCACGGGACACCCCTTGCTCACGTTGCGCGCGGGTTTCGTGGAGGTTTCGGAAGCGCGCAGCGACTGGGCGCCGGACCCCAGCGCACCGCTGCCGAAATTCTCGCCACCACGACGCGTGCCGCACGGCGTCACACTGATCGGGCGGCTGTTTGACGAGGGGACGGTGGGGCGTGCCGAGCTGGCGCTAGAGCGCACCTTCGGGGTGGTGGGCGAACGACCGCCGGGATTCTAAAAACGGCACAGCGAACAAAAGGCGAATCATGGTACCCTTCCTCGCATGGCCCCCCGCTCCTGCCTGGTCTCCTGTCGCGACCTCGCCGGCACCGAGCACGAGGTCGAGGTGATCGCGGAATCGCTGTACGAGGCGGTGGCGCAGGCACTGGGAATCTTGCGCGGGGACCAATGGGTGGAGGAGATCGGCGAGGGGTTGACGGAGTTGAAGGTGCGCGTCAAGCAGCCTGCGGTCGAGCACCGCGTGAGGATGAAGGACTTCCGGCGGTGGCTGGAGAGCCAGGGTAGGACACCCGCCGAGTGCACACTGAAAAGGAAGCTGCTGGCGTTAGCGAAGGGGGAAGGAGGGGAGCGGTGATCTGGCCGATTGGGCGGCCAGTAAGCCCGCCACGACCGCGCATTTCGCTTGGCCGTTCTAACGCGCAACCCGCGCGGATGTATAGCCGATCATGCGGCTCTGGGGTACAACGACCTCCGTTATCTGCTGCTGAAAAACTCAGCGACTGGCCGCGCTCAAGGCCGAATTCCTCGTCCTCCGAAAGCGGTCTAAAATGGGGGTGCCTTCATATTCTTGCTCAGAACCGAAAATCAAAAGGGTGGCGAGTTGGCCAAGCTCGCCCCCCAATTTCAATTTGAACCTTGTAAGGTAGCCAGCCTTTCAGGGTTCAGCAAAATCATCGCCCGAACTTTGACACCGCCTTCACGATCAATTCTCCCAGATGGATCAAGAGAACAATCAGAACGACACCCCGAACCGCGACGTACTCAATGATTTGGAATAGGTCGAGACCGCCGAAGAACATAACACTCACCTCCCTCCGTCGCTCAGAATTTGGGCACACTTACACCCTAGCGAACGAAGATCGGTAGTGGACGGTCACGACATATGATAAGGATAGAATGGAGCCAAAAATCGACTCCATTGAATACGATATCATTACTGCCAAGTCGGTGGCAAGCTTTTTTTTCGAGCTTTTTTTCGAGCCGTGAGGGAATTCCGCAAGGCCATAGACATCTCCCAGGAGCAATTCGCCCTTGATGGCCGTTTTGATCGACCCTATATCAGCCTGCTGGAAAGAGGCATCAGCAGACCAACCTTCCGGGCGCTCTTCAAGCTCGCCCAGATGCTCCAAGTGGCACCGTCGGAGATCGTGAAGAGGACAGAAGCCTTGGTGGCAGAGGAGCGGAGGCAAGCAAGGAAAGGGACATCCATTTCGGCGAAGGCCCGCTGAATCGAATCCTGCACGGCCCGAAAGATCCTTCCGATAATCACCCGCGCTCTCCGGCTGGCCCGCCCCGCAACCATGTCGGGCGATAACGATCCAACTCTGTCCTTGTTACGAATCGCTGTATACTGTGCTATTAATGCGGGCCGAAACACATTCTCAATTCAGTGTTCTGGGGAGGACACCAATATGCCAAGACACGCACCGCCAAAAGACAACACCTTGCTGGAGATGGCTATCGTCGGCTATCAGAGCCAACTGGGAGGAATCTCAGCGAAGATAGCTGATATCAAAGCGCAACTCGGCCAGGTCGGTCCGGGCCGCCCAAAAGCCACAGTAGCCGCGGCGGCCGGGACGGATCACGCGGGTCCGCAGAAGCGCCGCACGATCAGCAAGACCGGCCGCGCCAGGATCGCCGCCGCGCAGAGAGCCAGGTGGGCGGCGCTGAAAAAGCAACATGCGCAACCAGCCCAACCGGCGAGGCCCAAGAAACGGAAGTTGTCGGCGGCGGGTTTGAAAGCCATAAGGGAAGCCACGAAGAAGCGTTGGGCGGCTTACCGCAAGGCCCATAAAGCGGCGGCGTGAGCCCGACGCCCTGAGATTTCGCAGCGAATGCCTCTCGGGGCGCTCGTTGGCCTTCGGTGGTGTAGTGGTGTAGTGACTTCGGCACGGGCAGTCGAATCCGCTATAGTCTGCGCAGCTATGGTCACCGTGCGTTTCCTCTGTTTCCTGGCCTCGGCCTTTGCGTTCGCGACTGCCGCTCCCGGCCAAGAGGGACGGCGCACCGTAGTGCTGCTCAGGTTGGCACTGTCGTGTGCCGCTCTGGGGTGCCCGTCGCGTCAGTGTTGGTCCGACAGCCTACGCCGCGCATCCTGACCGCTCTGTTGCACGAACTGACGTTGCTGAGCTGCGACTCCAATTTGCTGAGGAGGTACTATTTTCCGGAGCACGTTGGATTTGTCCGATTGGACCAGCGCTATTTATCGCCCCTGGACCTTGAGCATGGCCACGCCGTGCGAGGGTACGTCGGCGGAGTATTGCGCTGTGGCCTTCTGGTCGGCATGTGCCCACAGGTCGCGGATCTTGGTGATGCGCGTCAAGCCGAGGTCAGCGGCGTGGAAGCTAACCTTTGCCGAGGCGTCGCCACGGTTGAATAGGCCTACCGCCCAGGAGCCGTTCGACAGAGGCCGCGCCCAAACTTCCAGATCGCCGTTCTTGGCAACGCGTCTACCTTGCTTGCCCAGCGGGTCCTGGTCGATGGCGATGACCTCTTTATTCGTCAGGATCTCCAGGATATTGGGCGGCACGTTGCGCAGATCGTTGCCGGCCAGCAAGGGCGCGGCCAGAATCGACCACAGGCTCATATGCGTGCGGTACTCGGCATCGGTCATACCGCCATTGCCAATTTCGAGCATGTCTGGATCGTTCCAATGGCCCGGACCGGCGGCTGATTCCAGGCCCGCCTGCCGATCGAATCCGATCCCCGACATCGATTCCCAGGTATCCCGGATATCGCCAGTGGTACGCCACAGGTTGCCTCCGGCGTTGGCACCCCACTGCTGCACCTTGACTACGCCGTACTGGCACAGGCTGAAAACAATCGGTCGGCCGGAGTTTTCCAACGCCAAACCCATCTTCGCGTAGACCGCCGGCATGGAATGGTAGTCGTACACCTGGCTGGCGCTGCACCAGTCGTATTTCAGGTAATCCACGCCCCAAGCGGCGTAGGTCTTGGCATCCTGCCCTTCATGCTGGTAGCTGCCTTCGTAACCAGCGCAGGTTTTGGGGCCGGGCGACGAATAGATGCCGAGCCTCAGACCCTTGCCGTGGATGTATTCGGCCAGCGCTTTCATATCGGGGAAGCGCTCGTTGGTCTGGATGTTTCCCTGCGCGTCGCGGCCCGCTTCCCAGGTGTCGTCGATGTTCACGTACAGGTACCCGGCGTCCTTGAATCCGTTCTTGACCATGGCGTCGGCCACCTCGCGCACCAGTTGATCGCTCACCTGGTTGCGGAATTTGTTCCAGCTATTCCAGCCCATGGGCGGAGTCTTGGCGAGCCCGTTATCGGGCACATCCTTAGCGGGGGGCAATGTGATCTTGGGTGGCGCCGGGGGCAGGGGCGGAGGATCGGCGGAGGAGACACGGGTGAGCGTCACTTCGCGAGGGGCGCGCCCGCCGACGGCCGGCAGAGTGATTCTCAATTCAGAACTCGCCAGAACACCCGAGTAAATGGCGCGCCGCTCCTCGCCGAAATAATCCATGACGACAACGAACAAAAGATGATCGCCCTCGATCTTGCCTTCAGCGATGGGCGTCTCGCCATTGCGCGCGGACAAATATCCGGTTAAGCGCGTACCGTCGGCTTTGAGCCACAGCGAGATCGCTCGGAGTTGCGGGCCGGGCGCGTCGGGTGCGGGTGCGGCTTGGCCTGTGGGTGTCGGCATGACCCAGTGTCCGGTCCAATCGTCAGCGTGGACGTGCAGCGCGAAGGCGGCGCACGCAAGTGCGAGTAGAATCTGCTTCATAGACACAAGCATAGTTGAGGCGTGTGCTTCGCCGCTCGCCGAAATATCCCTAGGTCCGCTGCGGTGTCATGGTTCGGTGGATACTTGCACAGTCCAGTCCAGCCAGTCGGCGGCCTCACGCCGAAGAAGCAGAAGTATCCGCCGCTATTCTCCAGCCGGGCAGTGTGGCCGCGCTTCGCCAGCTCCACGTTGATGGCCTTGAGCGTGAGAGTCATGCCCATCATTATCCGCCAAGCCTGCCGCGATGGTTTTCGAGATTATGCCTGCATCGCCCGGCGCTCCTCGAAGAACTTCGCCGTCCCTCGGCTTGGCTGACGCCGGTTTTTTGAATTTGAATCAAAGTGGTATCGCGCGTCCGTAGTGCCTAACCGTCAGGTTGGGCAGACCCGATATTGCAACGGTTTGAAATGTTGCAACGGTATTGAGGTGTTGCGGCGATGTCGAAATATTGCGAACATTTGATAAGCCAGGAATGGAAATGAGGATCATCGGAGGGGGCGACTGACATGGCACGTTACTGTGCAGCGATCTTGTTCTTTGTACTGCTCCTGCCGGCCGCAGACGATCCTGGGGAATCAGTCAACACTCGAATCCTAAGCCGCGCGGCCAAGCTCCTGGCGGACGAATCGCATTGGAACCGGGCCGATACCCGCGAGTGTCCGCCGCAGGCGCCTACGGTCAGCTTATACTGCGCGCTGCGCCAGGCAACGGAGGAAGTGCTGGGCGAATCCTCGCATCGGACCACGCCGATGGAAGAAGTGCGCCAAGTGATCGAAGAAAAAGTGGGAGACAAGTACGACCACCGTCTCATGGGGTACAACAACGATCCCACCACTAAACTCGCCGATATCCAGGCCGTCCTGAAAACGGCGGCGGAGCGGCTGGACCGCCGTCTTGCCGCGATCTCGCCACGCTCATTTGATCGTAGGTTGCTGCTCGAAAAGAAAGGGGAAACCTCGGCGAGCGTCAGCATCGGCGATCTGAACGGCGACGGGTATTTGGATCTAGTTTTGGGAAAAGGACGGCACTGGCCGCTCGTTTCTCGCGTGCTGCTGAACGACGGGAAAGGCCACTTCACGGCTCATGATTTGGGAAGTACGCCGAATCGCACCTACTCCGCTGCGCTGGCTGATGTCGATCAGGACGGCCACCTGGACGTGGTGATCAGCAACGACCAACCGGATGGCAAGCTGGTTTATCTGAACGACGGCAAAGGCAATTTCCACGTCTCGGGAACATTCGGCGATCCGAAGTGGCCAACGCGCTACGTCACGCTCGCCGATCTAAATGGGGATCGATATCCCGACATCATCGTGGCCAATCGCGGAGATCCGCCGCGACACCCAGAAGCGAGTTACGTCTGTTTGAACGATGGCAAGGGGCATTTCCCGTCGTGCACGTCATTGGTCGGGACGGAATCGGCGACGATCATTGTCGCGGCGGATTTCGATGGCGACGGTGCCATTGACTTGTTTGTGCCGCATCGCGACGGAGGTCAGAGTGTCATTTTCTGGAACGACGGCAAGGGACATTTTCCGCAAACGACGCCGGTCGGCCCGCCGAATTCGGCTGCTCGCGCTGCGGCGGCGGGGGATCTGAACGGCGACGGACGCGTCGATATCGTGGTGGGAGATGAGCGGGAGGGGCTTTTCGTCTATCTCAACCGTGGGAACCGGAAATTCAGCGACCCGATCATGCTGGCTGGCAGAGGGCAGGTGCCCTACTCGGTGGCCATCGCGGACATGAATCGCGACGGGAAGCCGGACATCATCGTCGGCAACGTGGAGGCGGTCGGCTCGGTATTTTTCAATGATGGAACCGGCACGAACTTTCTGGAGATCCCCTGGGGCGATGGCAAAGGAGCAGTCTACGGTCTCGCGATTGGAGACCTGGACGGTGACGGATGGCCCGACATCGCAGCGGCGCGCAGTGATGCACCAAACGCGGTTTGGTTCAGCACGAAAGCCGGGACGAAGTAGGAAGGCACAAACTTTCGCCTTGCCGTAGGCCTCCAAGAAACTCCCGCCTCCCTCGCCCTGGCTACCTACGGCCCCGTCGCGGCGGCGTAAACCCCGGCGTTCGTAGTGGCCCGTCGAACCGAGCCTCATAGATTACTCCCACTACTTTTTGGCGGTAGGCTTGGGTTCAGCGTTGGGAGCGCCCTCCGCTCGATGCGCGTGTTCCCGAGCCCAAAGCAGCCAGGGGTCATCGTCTGCGTGAAGCTGTTCATTCACAGGGGCCAGGGCATACCAGTTGACCGTAAGCCCTCCGGCCTTGGTCTTCTTTAGGAAGAGAAGAAACTGTCCACCGGAGCGGTACGAGTTGGCGAAACAACTTCCCGCCCGACCGCCTGGCCGCACAAATGTGTAGGGTGGCGGCTGATCGTTGAAGTCGTCGCTGTCCACGAGATACCCTGGCAGGATCAAATCGGAGATCACCGGGCCGCGGATACTCTCGATCACCTTGAAGCGAACCTTGGAATCAGGAACGCCAGTCGTCCAGATCTGGGGGTTGCTCGGCGGAGAAGCATATTCTACTGCGGTTGCTCGAACAATTGCGTCGGCGCCATTTACCATCTCAACGTTCGAGATTTTACCGACAATGGAGCATGGGTAGGCTTCCGTCGTGAATACCGCAGAACCTAGAAGGACCCAAACCATTTTCGCTTTATGAGCAATCATGTCGTTGACACCCCTTCCAATTCTCGCTGATCCGCAAAATGTTTGGGGTCAGCCACGATTGGGGACTCCTGTCTTCCAGCCCCGCCCGCCCGAACGCCTGGGAACAAGGCGGGAGCGGACCACCTTCCTCTGTGCGAGGATGCGCAGCATCAACTGCGGCGGCGTTTCAGTGGCACCCGCAGTCATCGCAACACGCCTTGCCCCTGATTCCGTCGATACCTTCCTTGGTGATGATCGGAACCATCACCAGCCCGGCAACCGGATCGGCCCACCACCAGCCAAGCACGGCGTTGAGAAGCAAGCCGCCCAACAGGATCGCTGACAAATAAGTGCAAAAATCGGCCTGTTTGGAATCGGCTCTCATGGCCCCGCTTCCGATTGCGGCAGCAACCCGCCGCTTCGCTCGTGCCAGCAACGGCATCACCACCACCGAGACGGCGGCTACGATGATTCCGGGGATGCTCCGTTCCGGTGGCTCGTGCCGGATCAACGTGTAGCCGGATTCGTAGCCAACGTACAACGCCAGCGCGACGAAGCACCAGCCGACGATTCGCAACGTAATCCGCTCAACCTGTTCACGCCGGGATCGGTTCAAGTCGTGGTGAAGCCGCCAGAGCAACGCCACCCCTGACGCCACTTCGATACCGCTGTCCAGGCCGAAGCCGATCAGGGATACGGACCCGGCAATCAACCCGGCGACGATGGAAACGAGACCTTCGACGCTGTTGTACCCGATGGTGAAGTATTCGAGCCGTTGGCCGCGGCGAACAAGGTCTTGGCGATTCGGCGTGGTTGCGGTTGCCACGTCTCCATTATCCCCAGAGCGCAGCGGAGGCGCTAAAATCCGCCACCTCATCTTGGACGAAGGCGAGCGTTCCATGAAGGAGATGCTATCGGGTCAGGCGGCCAGCGTGGGTGTCATCCTGCCGGACCGCTCCATCCCCTACTCGCTGGCCGACACGATTGCGGAGGTGTCGGAAGGCGCTTGGCGGCTACTCCATCTCGCGGGCGATCCGCCCCTCACCCGCCACGCCGCCATGGTCATGGCCCGGCACAAAAGCCAAGAACGAACTCGGGTATCGACCGCCAATCACCGTGGAGGAGGGATTGGCCGCCCTAAAAAGATGAACACAAGCCTTGAAGGTAGGAACGCGCGCGGAATTGGCGCAACGCCGTGGGGAACGAAAGCCGCCGCCCGTCGCGGCCACGTTGGCCCACGTCGCGCCGGTGGCGCCCACTGCGACCAACGTAGCCACCCGGCTAACCGGGCACGCCCAAAGCCAAACCGTCCCGTTCGCGCAGACCGCTACCGATAACACCGAACATAAGGCGCGATTCGGCGTCAACCGTCGCATTACAACACGACCTGGAAGAGGACGGCGGTCTACTCGGCTGGCAGATACTAAACGTGAGCTTGACCGTGAATGATCCTTCCCGTTCGGATTTGTGACGCGGCGGCCCAATCGTACAACCGCTCGTGGGCGAACTGGGCGAGTTGGTGTTCGGGAAGGCACTCAGCAAACTTAGGGCGGAAGCGCGGATTGATGTCGGTATCCAGGTCCTGAGGTGGGGCGTCCAGGGACCGCTCCAACTCGACCGGGGAGCAACGGGCGCGTATTGTCAGACTATCGAAGGTGGCGGGGAGTGCGAAGCGCTGGGCCAATGCGGCGTTGGCCTTCAGGCCAGCGTAGGTCCACCACTCGCATCCTGTCTTAGTGGGCCGGAGGACAGTGCCTTCCGAGTCGGTTGTGCCTTGGGCCTTTAGCAGTTCCAATTGCTCTGTTGCGCGACGGGAGAGCGTAGCTGAGGATTCTTGCAGGACGAGACGCATGGCTTGGCAGATTTCGAACGAGAGGCCCTGACTGGAGCCGAGCCAGGTCGAACGGCCGGGCAGATCCTCGGCGGGTTCGACGTGCGCGATCCGGTGCTTGTGGTCAACCGAGGTGACCCGCCACGATCGGCCGCCGAGAAGGACGATTGCGGCCTCGCGGCGGAAACTGAGTGCGTGGAGCACCCCGAGTTCCTGGTTGCCGACAAAAACCGTGTAGAGCTCCGGGGTGTCAAACACGCTCAGCAGTTCCATGTAGTTACGCCCGCCCCAGAGGCGCTGGGCCTCGGGGCCTATGCTGAGTAGCTTATCGTCCTGATGAAGAAACCCACGGTCCAGCATGGTGTCCAACAGGCCGCTGTAATCTTGGAGAAACGATGCCAACTGCGGATACGGCAGCGCGCCGCACTGGATCACTCGGCAAAGGGTTTGCTGGGCCATGACATGAACCGGATAAGGCGGCGGGGTTACCGGCTCGACCCAGCCTTTCCTCCAGAGCGTCTCGATTGCGGCGGCGCGCACAAGGGAGTGCGAGTTGGTCGCCAGAAAAAGGCAGTTCCGGTCGGTGCTGGTGCGGCGGCCCGTCCGTCCGAGCCTTTGCAGAAACGAAGCCACCTTTGTGGGAGCGTCTATCTGGATTACCCGGTCGAGATCTCCTACGTCAATGCCTAACTCCAGGGTGCTGGTCGCAACGATAGCGCAATCGCGTGCGTCCTGGAAGGCCTGCTCAGCTCGGAGTCGTTCCTCCCGGCTGAGAGAGCTGTGCGAGACGAAAGTCTCGATCCCTTGTCCGCGCAGGAACAACGCCAGTTCTTCGGCCTGGGAGCGACTATCCGTGAAGGCCAAGCGCTTTTCTCCACGATGCAAGCGCGAGATTACATGGGCGGCGTTAGGAACGCTTCCGACGTAATCGATCAGGACGTCTGCACCAACCGGACCTGAGGCGGAGGGGGAGATGACCTGAGTCGGGCGCCCAGAGGCCCCGCAGAACCAGTGCAGCAAAGCGGCTGGTTCACCTACCGTGGCGGAGAGGCCGATCCGCTGGGCGTCCGAGCCGGATAAGGTGTTGATCCGGTCCAAGAGATGCAGCAAATGCCAGCCGCGATCATCACCGCCGAAGGCGTGTAACTCGTCCGCGATGACAAATTCAATTCGGGCAAAGATGGCGGCATTGTTGACCCTCGTGGAGACAAGCATCGCCTCCACACTCTCGGGAGTGGTGAGAAGGACGTCGGGTGGGTCGCGGAGGACGGCGGATTTCTCTGCCTGGCTGACGTCGCCGTGCCAGACCTTGCAGGTGCGACCGATCAGCTCCGCGTACCAGCCGAGGCGGATCTCAAGGTTGTTCAACAATGCGCGGATCGGACAAACGTATAGGACGCTGGGGGCGGGGAGATCGCGCCGGAGAATTTCGGAAAGGACGGGGAAGATGGCGGCTTCGGTCTTGCCACCATCGGTGGGGGCGATTAGGAGTGCGTTGGCGCCGTCGAGGATCGGCGCGATTGCCGCTTCCTGCAAGGGGCGGAGTGAGGGCCATTCGAGCGAGTTGAGGATATGGTACTGAAGCGCTGAGTGCAGCCGAGTAAAGCTCACTTGGGCAGCTCGATATCGTCCACTGATACCGCCCGTTCGGCATCGGTCATCTCAGCATTGGAGATCGTCAACTCATAGTGGCGACGAGGATCGAATTCGGGGAACTGATCGATACGATCGAGGACGTCGCTGACGAGCTTCTTCAGAAACAGCCTGGGAGCCACACCGACCTTGCCGCCCAAGCTGCCGGAGACCGCGACCGCCAGGGTGCGCACGTACGAGTCGCCACAGAGAGAAGCAACGCGGTCGGGCGCGGTAGAGCCGACGGCGTAGATATCCCGCACCTTGCGGCCAACTTCGACGAGGGAATCGATGTCGAAACCGCGGAGCCGAATCTGCGGTGCCCTAGGATTGTCGAAGCGGGGATCGCTTCCGAAATCCGTGTGCAGGCGCTGGGCCAGGGGTGTCAGCCGACGGACTCCCTGTGGTCCGTCGAAGAACGCAGGCGTGCCGGTGATGATCAGGTACAGGCCGGGGTAAAGGGGCAACTCGTCGAGTAGCTGGCGGAGCGCGTTGAGGGCCTTCTCGCGAACATCGCCGCGGACACGCTGCAGGGTTTCGACCTCGTCGAGAACGAGCACCAGGCCGGCGTGGCCGCCATCGCGCAGCATGGTGAGCAGGCCTTGTAGCGCCTTCAGAGCGCCGAAATGATCGATGTCGCCGCGAAGACCGGCATCGCGGATCGATTTGCCAGAGACGTTGGGCTGTCCGGCCACCCAGGTCAGAAGTGCGTCCGCCGAAGCATTGTCTCCGGCTGCTGACGCTCGTCGGTAGGCACGGAGCGCGGCGGCGAACGAAGGCGACAGGTCGGTGATGCGAGAGAATTTCGATTGCATCAGGCGCTCAGTTTCGGCAAGGAGGCGCTCTGTGTCCGACGGATCTACGCCGCCGGCCAGGACGTCTTCCTCTAGCGTGAAGAACCAGCCATCGACAATGGACCGAAGGGCGCCAGACTCGACCGACGCCGTGGAGAGCCGCTCCATCAGCCGGCGGTACACGGTCTCCAAACGGTGCAACGGGGTTTCGGTTTCGCTGATCTGGACTTCAGATGTGGCAAAGCCGAGGTGCTTCGCCCGTTCCTGAACCCAGCGCGCAAAGAAGGTCTTTCCGCCACCGTACTCGCCGCGAACGGCTTTGAATTTAGTGCCGCCGGCGCGCACGGCTTCAAGTTCGTCGGCGACCGCGCGTTCGAAGTGGCTCAGGCCCACGGCAAGCGCTTCGAGGCCGCGCCGTGGCACGGCACCGGCACGAAGCGCGTCGATAATATCGGAGCGGCGCTGTGGGCTGACCGGAGTCATAGGTTGAACTGGCGCTCCAAAAGCGGGCGGTCGAGAACGACCATGTCGGCGGCTTCGTCGATAGTCAGGATGCCATAACCATCGTAATTGAGGACGCGCTGCATGGCGGCAACGGTTGTATTGACGCGAACGAGCGGCAACGACAGTCGGGAGGCGAATGCCGCACGCAGCAGGCGGTTGCCGGCGGCATCTAGTGCCCGCAGTACAGCGGCCAATCGGTCCGGCTGGATGCGGTTGCCGGGAAGTTCCATTTGCTGGTGGAAAAGATCGCTGGCCAGGAGGTTGGAAATCCAATCCTCGGAGAACAACGTCTGCTGTTGCCTGGGTTTCCGTTTGATCTTGGCTTCCTTCAGCGGAGCTGGCACCCCACCCATCCACCATTCGGGCTGGGACTCTACGACTTCCAGCCAGCCGGGGATGGTGTGGCCGGCTTGCACGAAAACCATCACGGGAACCAAACACTCTTGCGGGGTGATGCCACCGTGATAGCCGTTGCGCGGTCGTGAACTGTACCGGATGCCTTCTACCCCGAGGGTGGTGACTACGGCCAAGCCAACTACACGGCCGCCTTCGAGGCAGTATTCGCCGGCGGTGGTGCCTTTGCCGGGGCGATAACGATCAGAGCCCTCATGGCGACGGCATTCCGTTCCATAGTCCAGGATGTGTCCGTGATCCGCGGTGAGCAGGACGTTTCGGCCGGCGGCGGCAGCTTCGTCAAGCAGAGGACGCAGAACTGCGAGATACTCCAGGTTCCAATCGGGCGCGATCTGGACAGGACCGCTGAGGCTGTCATCGATGGCGTTGATGACAACTCCAACGACGAGCCGTCTGATATCGGCGATTTCACGGAGAACCGGTGAATCCGTGCCGGCCATGGCGCTCAAGTCGTTCTTATGGAAGAGAACGGGCGGATGTTGCTTCCCACTTGCGGCGACCAACGCTGAGTGCGTACACCAGGCAAGCTCCTCCGCTCCTTGGCTTCCTCGCGCCAGACCGCCGCTGAGCAATGAGTACCGCGAGAACTCCGTCACAGAGGGCAGCGCAGAAACAGCGGGAGGGATTTCCAGCGTGTCGGGCGACAATGCGGTCCAGCGACGAGCGGCGAGTTCAACCGAGAGCTCGCGGCATACGGCGAAGCTCATGCCGTCGAGGATGATGACCAGGACGGGTTCCTCCTTTAGGGCAAGAGGCACGATATCGCGCTCGATGATTGACTCAACACCGATGAGCTTCTGGAAATGGGCGCCTTGGTTGTTCCAGGCCGCTAGCATCGCGGCAAATTGGCGGTTTTGCCGCTCGCGCCGTTCTTTGACGGCGGCAGTGAGATTGGCAAGCGCGGCGGCCAGAGGACCGCGTTCGTAGCCTCCACGGATTCGAGTTCGCGCCCAATCCACCCAACTGCCTTCGCGTGCGTACCAGAGCGCGCACTCCTCGAAATCAGCTAGGGTGGGGTCGGCGGTATGGAGCCAGCGCAGCAGCCGGACAGACATCTCCAGACGGCCGAGGATGGAGCGTTCGGCGGTGGGCCAATTGCGGTCGCGCAGTTCGGTGATGAGGCGTTCGAGTGTGTCAGTGCTCCTTGGCAAGGGCGCCAGTTCGGCGGCGAAGTCATCGATGCGCTGCTGATTACCACGGACAGACCAGCGGCTGAGGTAGGCAAACTGAGCTGCGCCAAGATCGTTGAGAATGCGATCAGAGGCTTCAATCTGGTCCGCCGTCACCAACTTCTCGGCGGCGGCAGCCCAAGCTTCAGCGATCTCGCGGGAGAGCGGGCGGTTGGAGGTATACCGCTCCACGCGGACCAGAGCCTGTGCGAGTTCCGGGTTCGCGGCGTCTGCCAGCAGAGCTCGCAATGCCAGCCCTATCGCTACCGCATCCCGCGAATGCCCAGCCGCGGCGACGGCGAGGAAAGTCTCGGCGATAGGACCGGAGGTGCGCATCAGCCATGCCGACAGTCTTTCGCGCAATTCAGGCGATGCGGTCGTGAAGCGGTCCTGAGCCTTCGTGTGGACCCACTGGAGGAGGTCTACGGCGTCCGGCCGCACTCCGAGATCGAAAACTTCGCGACCAATCACTTGCCAGGCGATCTCTTCGGTGATGAGCCCACCGGGGACAGGAACCGCCGGGTAGCGGAGCAACGCTTCTCCGAGGATACGGTCCGCCTTGAGCCGCCCTTCGACATCGCGGGCACCATACGATTGCTGGAGCACCTTCCAGGTATCGATTGGGAGCAACGCACGTTTATAAAGACGGGCGCGCAAGTCGTCCGCCAGTTCTTCGATGGGACTAACGATTACCAGCTTGCCGGGTTCACCGGACGAGAGCTGTTCCCGCATTTCGAGCATCGAGCGGCACCAGGCGACACGGAGCTCATGCACCGAATCGGAATCGGGTGGCGTGGCGCTGTGGACCCCGATGGCAAGCTGTGGATTCTTCCTACGTTCCAGCGCTTGCTTTACCGTGGCTTCGAGGAGCGCGCCGGTCATTCGCGGATCTCCCACTCGATGTCGATCTCAGCGTTCGGGTAATCATCTGCAACCCGCTGCAACTCTCCCAAAGTGTCGGCAAGCGACGCGGACTGTTTCTTAACTCTAGAAACAGTTTGTTTTCCCGACGGCCTCACCTCGCGCTGAACGGGCGTCACAGTTTCGACTGGTGGAGGTGGAGGCGGCGGAACCGGAGCGCGTTCGAGGAGCAGACGGGCAGCATCGCCAGAGCATTCGCGGAGACGGTCCGCCAGGTGAAACACGTGCTCGTCGTTCTCCAGTGCTTCATTGAGCCGAGCAAGAATATGGGCACCGGCTGGAACGGACTTCAAGCCTTCGAAGAGCGGCCAGTTCGCGTGCTCGATGGCGGTGACCACAGTGGATGCATATGCCATAGCCCGTTCCATAGCCGTTAGGGATGTCGCGATCTCGGCAGCATGAATTCGTTTCACTACCTCACTGGGCTTGAGTTTCGGGTCCAGTCGGTCGATCAGACGAACACAAGCGATGGCGGTCTTCATACGGTCGGCGTCGGCCGGCACAACTCGACGCAAGCTTTCAACCAACTGGTGAACATTGGCGCGGCGTACGTCCGCCTCTGTGATTACTTCGGCGGCCAACTTATCCAGATTCGTGGCGCTGCACAACGGGGACGCGGGCTTGCCGAAGAGCGTGCTGGCGCGTTCGCGAGCAACGTCCCATATTTCCTGGGGCGGAAGTTCTTGCGGTTCCAGCTTCCACTCGTCGCGCAAGCGGCCGATTGCCGGATCGGCAGGACCGAAGGCGTCGCGGAAGCTGCGATTGGATTGCGCCGCATAGATAAGGATAATCAGGTCTTGGAGCTCACGAGGCAGCCCCATGCGCCTGGGTTCGTCCAGCCAGGTGCGCAATTTGCCGACCGTTACGGGCCCACCGTGCTCGTGCTCCTTGCGGTCGAAGTGATCGAGCCAGTCGCGCATAGGCACGGTATGCTGCTCCGTGACGTGCGCCAGACGCAACGGCTCCAGCAAGGGACGGATCTGTCTTCGGATTTCCTTATCAGTGGCCTTGCGGCCCTCGGGGTCGCGCAACGCGGCCAACACCTCAGTGTAGGCCGTTTCGATATACTTGCGCCCCAGCTTGATCTCATCCTCGTTGAATTGGGGATGACCAGGGAATTCATGATCGAGCGCCTGGCGGATCAGGCGGCGCGCGGCATCGATGAGGGTGCCGGCTGATGGCGGCTGAAGCTGCAAGTCGCGATCGAGGGATAGAAACTGGTCCGCTGGATCGAGCCGGCTCGCCTCATCAAGCGCCCCGGATTCGGGTTTCCCCACGCCGTATGCAGACCGAATAGCGTTGCGGAGGCGCACTTCAAGCTCACGCTTCATGCTGTCCATGACGGCGCGCGCCTCTTCACGCTCCAATGCTGAAAGGTGCTGGCTGTATTCGCGTAGCTTCTCGCCCTTCAGAAGATAGTCGAGAATGGCGTAGCGGCCCAACTCCGAGCGGGTGCGTTCGCTCAGAAACGTGGGCAGCCAGATGAGGGTCTTCATGGGCGCTGCGATGCGGGATTCCACTCGGCGGAACTGAGCCAGATCGTCCTGAGGCGTATGCTGGTCGCGATCAATCGGCAGATCGATGACCAGATGCCAGTCCTCGCCGCTGGGCGCAAGCTCGCGCTCGCCGGCTTCGCGGACGTTCAGGATCGATATTTCGCACGTTCTTGGTGTGCCGCGCCAGGTCAGTCTGTAGTTGAGCGGGTACTGGCGCGCGGAGTCCATTTCCATTTCCGCAAAGAAGAGGTCAGTGGCTTTGAGCAGGCGATTGCCGTGGCTATCCTCATGCTTGGCGTTGCCGAGGATGGACTCGATATCCACGCTGGTAAGTTGGACGCTGAGGGTGGCCTGGCTCTCGGCGCCGGGTCCTACCCGGATTTCGCCGATGCCACTGCTTACCCAGCGGCGGCAAAGTGTGAGGGCCTCACGCCCTTCGGTGCCGGGAAGAAACGGGCGGAGGCTTCCGTAGTTCAGGGCGGCGAGCCGGGGACCAGTGAGCCCGCGGAGAGGTTCGAGATCGGGCGCAAGGCCGGCGAGAATCAGGGTGCCGGCGATGCGCTCATGGGCACGCAACATACGGGCCTTGGGTTGATCGGGCGGGAGCTTGTCTAGATCGTCGTAAGAAGCGCCAGCTTCGGATTCGATGAGGGGGCGCAGTTTGCGCTCCCAGAGTTTGCGGGCGTTATCGAACTGCTGCTTGAGAGCAATGCCGAAGGGATCGTAGCCATCGCGCATTTCGACGAACAATTCGCCCACGGGGACCAGATCGCCGAGGCGCATGCGGTTGCGTGCCTTCACCAGGATCTGGGCCATGACGTTGAGCACGGTGCGTTCGCGCTGGAGGGCGGAGGCCACGGTGATGAGGACTTCGACCAGCGCGGGGGTGAAGGGATAGAGTTCGCGGAACTGGCCGCTGTCACTCTTGCTGGTGACGATCGTATCGATCACCGAATTACCAAGCTTCGTGATGCCGGCGAACTCGGCTTCGATGAGCTGGCGAGCGGCTTCGTTCTTGGGCTTGAGCAGGCGGCGGCGTGCGATGGTGGCGAGGTTGCGGTCTTCCAGAGTGATGGTGGAGAAGCGCTTCTCCCACCATTCCAGGGCCTCTTCGACGAGGGCCTGTTGGGAGCCGAGTCCCGCCTTGCCGATGAGCTCGCGGATGGCGCGTTGCCGCGCGACAAAGCTGATGATGGGCACCGGGCGGTTGGCATTGCCACTTTCGACGAGCTTGGCCAGCTTAGGGCCTTCGCGAGTGAGCCAGGCTGCGTCGGCTGCGCGGCTGGCCAACCAGAGGATAAGCTCATCCAGGAAAAGGATGACGGCGTCATAGCCAAGCGATTTGGCATGCTGGCTGATGAGGGCGAGCCCGGTATCCAGATCGACGGTGGCGACGGTGTGGCGCGCGCCCGGCATGAGCGAGTGGGCGAGGGCGCCGACCAACTCGGACCGTTCGCGGGACCGGGCGTCGGCTTTCGCGGCGGCTGCGAAACTTGCGTCATGCCAGCGGGCGGCGTCTCCCCAACCATCATCCGCGGCGGATTCGTTCAGAGCGCGGAAGAACGCCTCGTCGCCGAACTGCTCACGCAGTTTGAGGGCGTTGCCCATCATGGCATCAGCATCGTAGAGACCGGGCGGAGGCGCATCCGGATGGAGTTCGTGCATTCGGTCTAGATAGCCGCCGAGCACGCGTTCTTCGACAGTCTCGGCACCGATCATGTGGTAGGGAACGAGCAGGAATCTCTTGCCCGCGGTCCACTCATGCTTGGCTACTACTTCGGCCAGGTCGGGCAGAGAGCGGGCACGCGTATCGTTACTCAACAGCAGATAGAGCATCGCCATGAAATGGCTTTTGCCGGTGCCGAAACTGCCGTGGAGGTAGGCGCCCGTGCTGCGGTGGGTGCCGATGGCGTCTTTAACGAGCGCGAGAGCGTCATCGAAACAGCGGCGAAGCTGATCGGTAACGACGTAGTCCTTAACAGTGGTCTCCGGGCGCGCGATTGCCTCGGTGAGCTTGAGGACGAAGTCGTTGGCGCCCACGTGTTCGGGGAGGTCGAACAGTTCGCCAATGGTGGGCTTGTTGATTTGAGTCGTCATCGTTTTTTCCTGCGACCGGCGCGGGCGGCTTGAGCGGACGGGCGCCACGCGCGGACCTGTTCCGCCGTGAGTGAAAGTTGGGCCAGTTCGCCTTCGAAGAAACCGCGGATGAATTTGTTCAAGCGCTGCTGCCTCTCGGGATCGATTTCATTGTGCCACTGGTCGAGCCAGGGCTGAAGCTCTTGGAGGCCGGCGAGGATGGGGGTGAGCCGTGCCGCGTCCCAGGCTTCCATGGCTCGCATTTCATAGTAATAGCCGGCTAGGGCGAGGGCCTGCTGGCCGTGGTCGTAACCGGCCCAGGAGAGGACGAGAGACTTGTCGGCATCGCGGGCGAGAGGCGAGTAGGAGATGAAACGCTCCTTGGGAACATCGAGCTTGCCGCGAAGACGCCAGTAATCGCCAGAGAGGAAGTCGTCTTTTTCGTACTTGGGCGGGACTGGGATCTCGACTTTTTCACCCGCATCTTCGCGGCGCTGGAGTTGCCACGTGCCCTCCCAGTCGGCGCGCTTGCGGAGGCAGGGTTCCTTGTAGCGGAGGACCGGGAGGAATGGCACGGACTCCTTGGCCGCCAACTCCTCGATCAGCTCGGTGAGATCGAAATCGGCGCGATTGCGATAGAGTTCGGCTACCTGGCGGAATTCGGCATCGTGGCGCACGGCATCGGCGAGCCGTGCGACGGATGTGAGAACTGGCGGATTCGTGGGCCAGTAGCGCGAGTCTTCGAGGCGGTCGAGGAGCCAGTTGCGGAGAGCTTCTTGTTCGAGTTCCTCCCAGGGTGGCAGGTTCCAGCGTCGCTTGTACTCGGGTTGCTCGATAAGGGCGATATCGCGATCACTGGTGATCGTGTCGAGGCGGCGTTGAACGAGTGCGCGGTAGGGCTTCGGCCAGTGCTCGGGGATGGTGGTGCGCGGCGTGGAGCCGTGGCGCGCGAACCATTCGGTTTGGAGTTCGTCCGATTCCATGGCGCGCGCCATGAGGATTTCGAAGGCGCGCTCACCCAGGTGGACGGGCGGGACCTGGTCGATGGGGAGCGTGAGGGATTCTTCGAGAAGGCCGTAGAGGTGGTAGACATGCCAGTCGAGTTCTTCCTGGAGGGCTATCATGCGGACGCGGAGGGCTTCGGCGCGGTCGCGAGCGTCGGTGACCGAGGCGCGGGTGGGAACTTCGCGCGTGACCAGGGCAGCGGGCAGGATCGCGGACCGCTGGTCGGCGTCGGATTGAATGGCGCTTGCGATCGTCTCCGTACGACCAGTTGGCAATGGCAGTTCGAAAAGCTTTGCGAAGGCAAAATCAAAACGAAACTCCCAGGTTTCGGTCGCGATTCCGCGGCCAATGCCGTCACCACGTTTAGGAAAGCAGACTTGTCGCAACCAAAAACATGCAACAGAGCTATTTAGGATACCTGCTAGGCCAATGTGATCAAGCTCGGTTGCGGTGGGTGCTAGTTTTATGAGAAGGGCTGTGCAATTAAAGACTTTCGCGCCTCTGTCCAGCACAAAGTGGTTGTGTGTGGCAATTTCAGCACAAACCAAAGAAATGGGGTTGAGATACCGATTGCTGAAATACATCGAGTACTCATACCATGGCTGCCCGCGCTCTAATTGGGAGATCCCATAGGCTGTGCGTCCCCGAAGCTGGGCACGCCAGGGCCAGAGGAACTTTTCAAGACCGGTTTTGTCGTCCAACCCAGCGTACGGCCATATCGCGGACGGTTGTGCTTGCAAAGACCAGTCCCGGAGGTGTGCACCGTCGATTAAGGTCCGAATCTGAACCGGGTTAACTCCGTGCCTGCGCGCAGCGTCCCCGGCAGAGAAGAGTTCGTACTCGCGTGTAACTGCGCCAAATCCGGCGTCGGCGATGGCCTGTTTAACTCGTTGAGCCGACCCTTCGTCCAACCGCAGCTTCAGTTCGGCGGCCCCTCCTCCTCCGATGCTCCAAGGGTGGCGGTGAAAGGTCTCTCGTTCTGCGTCTGCGATGCTAACATATCTTCCGTGATATCCGGGGTTATCGAGCTGTTCGCAAATTTCTCTCCAGACCGGAGCGTTAGCGGGATCGTTCGGCGCTTCTCTTTCACCACGAATGCCGCGAACAACGCGAACAGTTTGCCGAATTGGATGACGGTTTCTGCCGATGAGGATGGCTGTAGCTGTGCCGTGCCCAGGTAGATACACACCTGCCGTATCCATTACGTGCGTCATGTCCCATTTCGGTAACAAGCGCTCAATCAGAGGCTTTCCGAAACTGCGCTTCATGAAGCCGTTGGAGACAATCATCCCGACGTATCCTGGTCTGGATTTGTCTGCCAAATCGACAAATAATTCCGTGAACGGCACGCTCACTTGGTAAGCTCTAGCGCAGGACCTGTAAAGGCCTCGATATTTCTTGCGCAGTTCAGCATCTTGAACCGTTATGTACGGCGGGTTGCCGACTACTACGCTGTAGGTTTGTCGTCGAAGAAGGTGGTCAATGTGGACGGAGTCTTCGCTCAATGAGGTACACAATGACGGGCTAAGGCCGTTAGGCCCGAAAAGCAGTGAGTCCCCTATGGTGATGTGAATCTGCCAGTCGGGCGCGTTACTCAGCCGGGTGATGCCGCATGCCTGCATCGCAGCAATCAGCAAACGAAAACGTGCGATAGCCGCCGCATAAGGATTTGCCTCGTCCGGGGAATCTGTGGGTAACTTGAAGGCTCAGCGCTGGGGTTGACTGAGGAAGCGGTGGAGTTTGCGGCAGGTCGAGTCGAAGGAACGCTGC
>OCTA010001549.1_pt1 | contig 21116 bp, 25 predicted proteins | sample 1538991 | NCBI WGS metagenome assembly OCTA01 (sample SAMEA3539302, study PRJEB22396) | soil metagenome | biome: tundra; feature: field; material: soil | place: USA | collected 2010-05 | depth 0.15 m | reverse complement strand
GGCGAAGCTACCCCGCCACGTCCCTCACCTCACCCACGGAAGGAGCAGTAGCGCCCTACGTAGACCTCGCCGGTGACCTTGCCCTTGAGCCGGCCGTGCAGCGACTCGACGTACTTGCGGCCCATCTCGGCGTCGGTCTCCTTGAACGGAAAGAAGTGCACTGGCGCTCCCTTGCGGGTGCCGGCCATTTGGATGCCGCCGATGGCGTGGTCGTCGGCGCGGCAGTTGAACAACTCAAGGCAGAAGGTCTTAAACCCGTCGAACGACATGTCCTCGACGAGGTCGTTGTCGTAGAGCCCTGCTGTGCACAGGTCGAAGCTGACGGCCGCGGCGAGCGGACCGGTGCCGTTGACGGTGAGCAACCTGCGCTGGGTGATGTAGACCGCGAGCTTTCCGCAGTCGACGGCTATCCAGCGCCGGCCGAACTTCTGTGCGACAGCAGCGGCTGTTCCTGAGCCGCTGAAGCAATCGAGTACCAGGTCGCCTTCGTCTGAGGATGCCTTGATGATGCGCTCCAGCAGCGCTTCGGGTTTCTGGGTTGGATAGCCGACCCGCTCGGCGGCAACGTTGTTCACATAGATGTCGGTGATGACGTCTTGCGCCGCAATCCCGCGCGACTCGTCGAGGTACCGCTTCAGCATCGGCACGCCGTCTGCGCTCTTGGGCCAGTGGATTCGGCCGACTTCATCTAGGGCATCAAGGGCCTGGAGCGTATCCATCCCCTTGACGAGGTCGCCGACAAAACGCGGAATCGCCCAGTGGCGCCCCTTCGCGGTTGGGTCGACGCCACGCCAAGCAGCTCCGGATGAGCCGGTGCGTACCCCCCGCGCCGTCAGGTCGGCACGGTTGAAGCGGCGACCGCTCTCCGGCTCGACGTTGTTGTACCACTGGTCCGCTGTCTGCTCCGGGAGCTCTTCGAAGGCCTCGTTCCAGACGTAGAGGTCGCTTTTTGAGTACACGAGGATTACGTCGTGCACGGGACCCCAGCGCTTTGCGCTGTTGTGTGCGCTGGTCCGCTTCCAGACAAGCTCACTGCGGAAGTTCTGCTCGCCGAAGAGCTCGTCGAGGACGACCTTCAGGTAGTGGACCTTATGCGTGTCGAGGTGCAAGTACAGCATCCCGTTGTCGGCGAGCAACTCGTAGATGAAGATGAGCCGCTTGCGCAGGAACTCTACGAATGCGGCGCCGGCGACCTTGTCGCGATACGCCCGGGCCCCGCGCCTTCCCTGGAACTCCTGTCTGGTAGCGAACGGCGGGTCGATGTAGCAGAGCCGCACGCCGCTTGAGCCGTCGGCGTTGAGCAGCTCGCCGCGACCCTTCATCTCCAGCAGCGTTTTCAGCACCTGGAGGTTGTCGCCGAACACGAGCTGGTTCGTCCAGCCGTCGGTCGAGCTTCCAAAGCGCTTGAGCGGCTGCAGCGGGACCGCCATCGTCTCGGCCAGCACGCGACTCTTCGGCGCCTTCTCCGCGTAGGCCAACTCGTACTCGCGCGCCTGGCGGAAGAGCAGCGGACGCAGGTATTCGTCCAGGTACTCGCCCTTCCGAAGCCGGTCGGCGAGGACCTCAATCTGGTCCTCTGTCAGCCGCATGTCTGCCGGGTCCGCCACACCCGCAATGTACCTGGCGCTCGGACGACTTCGCAGGCTCAGACAACGAGGCCGCTCGTGGCTGCCAGATAGCTGTCAACAGCGTCGGCCGGCGGACCACTGACAGGTCGCAGGAGCCTTGCCAGCAGCTTCGCATCGCCACCTGCAAGCGGCGCGAGCGGCCGGCGCAGGCGGCTGGCGAAATCAACTAGCGCGCCCTCGGGGTCGTTGATGGGGCCGAAGCGCGCGACGAGCGGCAGGCCGGTCTGCGTCACCGCGGCGACCATGTTGAAGCCGTGCCCGTCCTTGCCGGCGTTGTCCTTGGTGCGCGGGCGGAAGCCGCCGCCTTTCAGCGTCGGCTCCTTCACCTCGCCGGTCTTGCGGTTCTTGCGCTCGAACGAGGTCAAGTGGCTGAGGATGACCGAGCCGTCCCAGTTGACGACCAGCGACTCCTCAGCCATCTCCTCGGGGCCATCCGCGAGGTGCGAGAGACCGACCTGCCGAACGCCGCCGTGGTCTTCTGGGCGCCGCGGTGCGCAAGCTCGCAGGCAACCTGTTCCTCGACCACCGCGTCTGGACCGAAGTACTTGTGGTCGGCCTGCTCGCCGGCGTGTTCCTGCTCGCCACCGGCGCAGGCAACTTCGATACGACGCTCAACTCCGGCATGCGCGCGAACCTGTACATCGCCCTGTCGGCAGCCGCCGGCTCCCTCCTCGGTTTCGTGCTCGCCGCGCTCGCGGTGCTCGTCGCGCTGCCGTCAACGGGGCGCATCGAGCAACTGCAAGCCCACCCGCAGTGGCACCGAGTACCGGGCGCCTACTTCCGCGCGTCCCGGGCACTGCTGGCAGCTCTCATCATCTGCCTGGTCGGGCTAGCGCTCGACAGCGGCGACAAGCCATGGGTGGAGTATGAGGTGGCGGCTGTCGTCGCCATCTCGCTTGCGCTCGTGCGGGTGGCCGCGTCCGTCGTCGCGCTCGACCAGATACTCGCCGTCGCCCAGGCCGACCAGCGCAAGCTTAAGCCGCCAACGACGAGCCGCATCGACGACCCCGGCCCCTGACGCCACGCCGCCTACCACCGTCAGCGAGCCCGCTCCACGAACCCGCCGCGCCGGCCCGCGAAGAAGGCGGTGCCGCGGGCGGCGTCGAAGTAGGCTCGCGTCATGTCCGACCGCAGCGCTATCGAGTGGACCGAGGCGAGCTGGAACCCCGCGACCGGGTGCAGCAAGGTGTCTCCTGGGTGCGCTCACTGCTATGCGGAGACGTTCTCTGAGCGGTTCCGCGGCGTTCCCCGCCACCCGTACGAGCAAGGGTTCGACCTCAAGCTGTGGCCGAACCGCCTCGGGCTCCCGCTGCGCTGGAGGCGCCCGCGGCTCGTGTTCGTGAACTCGATGTCGGACCTGTTCCACGAGGACATCCCCGACGACTACATCGCCGATGTGTTCGAGGTCATGGGCCGCGCGCACTGGCACACCTTCCAGGTCCTGACCAAGCGCCACGAGCGCCTGGCCGAGCTCGCGCCCGAGCTCGACTGGCATCCGAACGTGTGGATGGGCGTGACTATCGAGAACCGCCGGTTCGTCCACCGCGCGGACTACCTGCGTCAGGTTCGGGCAGCGGTGCGCTTCATCAGCGCCGAGCCGCTGCTCGGCCCGCTCGAAACGCTTGACCTAACAGACATCGACTGGCTCATCGTCGGCGGCGAGAGCGGCCCGAAGCATCGCCCGGTGCGAGAAGAGTGGCTGCTCGAGCTCCGGGACCGTTGTGCCGACGAGGGTGTGGCGTTCTTCTTCAAACAGTGGGGAGGCGTGCGCTCGAAGTCCGGCGGGCGCCTGCTGCAAGACCGGACCTGGGATGAGATGCCGGTTGTGGTGGAAGCTCCGGCTCTGACCTGACCGACTAGAACGGCAGCGTGTACTGCCCGCCGGGACCGCGCTTCTGAGCTTCCTCGAAGAGCTGCTTGGCTCGCGGTTTGCGGCTGGCGAGCATGAGGTCGTACAGCGGCACGTTCTTGGAGTGCAGCTTGATGCTCTGGACGGCGAACTGGTTGTAGCTGAGCGCGCCGAGTTGGCGCTGGAAGTACTGGCGCACCGACGTGCCCGGTCGCCCGGAGCCAGGCCCGATGAGCTCGACCGGGGAGGGGTGGTTGAGCACAAGCGATGCCTTGCCCTCGTGCCCGGCGCTAAGCGCGCGGTCGATGCCCGGCGCTGGGAAGTTGAGTAGCAGATCGAGATGCTCGTAGCGCTCGGCGAAGAAGCGCAGGGTGCTGAAGTGCAGGTCGAGCCCGGCGGGGTCGGCGTAGAGCACGAACAGCGCGTTGCGCGGGACCAGCTGCACGATGCGGTCGTGCAGGTCGGCGGAGTTGGCGTCGCCCTGTAGAACGTGCACGCCGGGGCGCCCGCCGACTCGATGGTCCAGGCACTCGACGCAGCGCTCGTCAAGGTCTGCGAACACGTACATGTCGAATGGGTACTTGATGCCGACCGCGTCGACAGCCGAGCCCGGTCTGAACGCCGCCAGGTCCTTGACGAACAGCCGGCCAGTTCCGCTGAACAGCTCGCCCCACACCAGCGGCCCCTTGTACGCGGTCTTCATCCCGCTGCCGACGATGTCGGCGTAGTAGTGCGCGTAGTGCGCCTTGTCGAGCGAATGCAGCGCGACCTCACGAGCGAGGAAGCCGTCATCGCCCGGCACGAGCCTGGTCTCGCGGTCGAGCGCGAGCGCTTCTGCCAGCTCGCTGGCCGAGGACTCAGGCCGCTTGCGCTCCCGGTAGTCGGCGTTGTCGAACAGCGGCTCGGCTTGCATCTGACAGGAAGGTACGCCGCCCCGCGGATGTGCTCCTTGCTCTTCGGAGCCTCTGGCGCTCGGAGCGGGGACAGGGCGCGCCGGTGGCCGGCGACCGCTCTGTCGCCCATAGCGATCGCGTCTCGACTGCCTCGCGGACAGGCGATCGTCGGCGAGATGCGGGGTTTCCGCGCGCGGCCGCGGCGCTGCCTGGCCCGTAGCGGGCGGCGAGTCGCGAGGCGAGCGCGCCGATCGTGGTGGAGGAATACAACGACAAATCCGTGTAATCGGCGGTGCCGGCCTCGTTTTCCGCGAACGCGTGCTTGGTGGAGATCCCGACCGCAAGCCCGGTCGCGCGAAGCGGTGTGGACGGCTGCCGTGGTAGTTCGCGTTGCGAACCACACGACCCGCTGGCCGGGTGTGTAGGAGGCCACGTAGTAAGGCCCGCTGGATGGGATCAGCCGCGCCCCCTTCGGGGTGTTGGACGGGACCGCGCAGAACGCCGGCCACGCGATCCGGGAGAGAAAGTCCGGGGCCGGGGCGAGCAGGCGGATAGTGAGCGTGTCTCCGCTGGCGACCACGCCCGCGACGTGGCTAGCTTTCCCGGCCGTGTAGCTGCGAGCGCCGACGACATCGGCCACGTACTGCGCCGCAGGGCCATGCATCCTCGGGGTGAGCGTGCGCTCGATCGAGTCCTTGAACGTCTGGGCGGTGACCGGCTGGTTGGAGCGTGGCGAGAAGCGAAAGCCGGGCCCGGATCCTGAGCGTGTAGGTTGGCTTTGATATGCCGTGGCGTGACGTCCCTGTCTATGCTGGCGGCCGGTTAGCGCCAGTGCGCAACGATCCAATAGGGCGCAGTCCGACTGGCGTCCGCGTCCGGCGGCTGCTGCGGGCCAATACCAGCCACGTTCCGCCGTGATTCGCTCGCAGCCGCTAACGGTGCGCTGCGGTCACGACGGAAGCAGCAGCCGTCGATCGGAACGTGGTGGAGCAGATGCCTTTACAACGGAGACTTACTCCCGATAGCCGCGACCCCCTCGTCCGTAGTAGACACCAAGCTCGTCGCGATACGTCTGCTCTTGGTAACGGCCTTCGACGAGCTCGGGAGCGTTCTTGATCTCTTCCTTGGTCCGGTTGACGTGAACTACTTCGTCTTCGCTGTTTATCCGGTCGACGACTCCGGCGGGCAGCATGACCCTCTTACCGAAGATCCATGGTCCGGTGTCAACGATCAACCAGCTGGCGCCGGTCTCGTTGTTGGCGTTGTCGACCTTGCCGATACCTCCGTCTACGGCTTCGATCGACCAGCCGGTCAAATCTCGACCGGCGGCAGCCTCATCGGGATACCCCCACATGCCTCGCTCAGCAGTACTCACAACCATCACCTTCCCTTCACTTGTTGGACATTGAAGGATTCAATAGCGGTAGCACCTCGTGGCGTCGCCAAGGCGCCCGACAGGGCGGCGCTCACGCTCTGGTACAGCTCTACCCCATCGATCGCGCACAGTTCGAGCACGCGATGCACGCGTGGCGGCCCCCCCGACGATCGCGAGCGTCGCGCCGCGACACGTCAGCCAGCGCAGCGCACCGCAGAGCAGGTCGATCGGCGCCCCGCCCAGCACCGTGACCGCGCTCAAGTCCACCACCACGCGGCGCTGGCCTGCGTTGAGCGCTTCGACGATCCGCCGCTGTAGCGCGATCACCATCCCTGGGTCGATCTCGCCCTCGAGCACGATCGACGGGATCTCGGTCACGCAGGGCGTGACGCGAAGGTCACGGCTTCACCCCGTCCGGGACGGAAGCCGGCGGCGCCGCTGGTGCATGATCGACGAGCTCGGGTTGGCGGTCAAGCCCAACGAGCGCGAATCCGCTCAACTTCGACGGGGTCGCGCACGACGACGAGCCGGCCGGCGGCCTGGTGGGCACGGCCGTTGGCGGCCACGATCAGATGCGCGCCGCTTGAGTGGATGAACTCCAGCTCGCGTAAGTCGAGAATCACCAGCGCGGCGTCGGCCTGGGCGCATCCCAGCGCGTCGTCGGGCGACGGCGCCGTCGCGACATCCAGCTCGCCTGACACGCTCAGGCGCACCGTGCTCGCGCAGTCAGAGCGCCGGCAAGAAAACCACCGCGGCCCCACAGCTGGCGTTCCGGGCGCCGGGACTGCTGTGTCGGGCAAGGCTTCTCCGTGGTCGCGTCGTTAGCGAAACGAGAAGTCAGGTGACGTTGCCCTGACCCCCCGGATTTCAGGAGACTGAACCTCGTCGCGGATGCCCTCCGAGCTCCAAGCATAACTCAGCGCGTCCGATTTGCAAACCCTCTACTGCAACCTTCACGTACTGCCACACGGCGTGTCAGTTAGCGCTAGTTGGGGGCTGGTCGGGGCGAACACGACGATCGTCGCGTCGTCCTGTGCGGATCGGCGGCGGCGGTCATGATCGCGTCCTCGAGCGCCCGGACGGTCAGATATTGCAATGATTCGCACAAAGCAGTGGGGTTTCGTCTGGATGGTCGCCGACCAAGCCGACCAGCCGTCGCTGCAGTTGACCTTTGCCGTCGCTGCTAACTAGCTGACGTGATTTGACCTCCGCTCTAGTGGATCACTGTCCGGGTTCGCGACCAGCCGAGCGCTGCTAGGACGGGGACTTATCCGACAGGAGAGGTTCTCTGATGATCGTTTTCGGTACCTGCGTGCCTGATCATCGCCGCAGTGATTCCAAAGCTCGCGCTTCTGTGGGGTATTGGCATTATCGTGCTGGTGGTCGGCGTGATTCTCGCGGTTCTCGGCGCGACGGGACGTGCTGTCGGGGGTCGTTGCCACTACTACTGACCATGCTGAGCGTTCGACAAGGGTCCTGAGGCGGAACCTGCCCCACCGGTCTTGCTGGCCCCCGTCGCGCCCGCCACCATGGATGCTGCCATCACGGCGCAGTCCGCCGTGCACGATCTCGTCAAACCCGGGGATGCCGACCTGGATCCGCTGACGCGGTGCACGGCTCATCCAGCCGCCTCCTGTCCAAGATCGAGCGCGTTGGCCACCGCATGCACGTCGGCAAAGTCCCCGATCACGCTCAGACGCCGCGTCGGGAACACCGGATCAGGAGCGGGGTCGCAAGAATCCGGTCAGCCTCGGCGAGCGCGGGCTGCTTGAACACGTCGACGATCTCGACCTCCCAATCCTCCCCGCCGAACCGCTCACGCAGCACCGCAAGCTGTCTGCGCGCCTGCGCTGAGGGCGCGCTGTCGCTCGCCACGTACATGCGAATCAGACCCGGCCTCCCGCCTCATCCGCCTCATCCGCCTCGGTCACCATTCCAGTGTCTCGCTCACCGGCAATATTGCAACCGCGGCAAACCACGCACAACCACCGGACCCCGAGCAGCAGCGAGCGACGCGAGCCGGCTGGCCGCTGGAGATTCGTTCAGCCCAAGAGCGGCGGCGTCGCGCACGATCGCTGTGGCTCTGACCGCGTCCCGGCCACGCTGGCTGTCTCAAGGAGATCGCTGGCATTGGTGGTGGCCGTCGGGTAAACGCTTCAGAGCGAGCGCCGGTTTCGGAACGGCTGATACCCGGGAGCGCGCGATCCGTGCAGGGGATGGGATTCGGGCGCCCGTTGACGAACCGCCGGCGCAACAACCCCTGACCGAACGCGGTCGCAGCTCAGGAGATTCACACATCAGCCACCGCGCAGTACGAGACCGACAGACGCGACGTCCAGATGGCCGGTCTGACATGAAGGGAGTCTCCGCGACGTCGGCTTGTCCTCATCTGTGCTCACAATCGAGCGCCAGGCCCAACTCATTCCATTGGCCCGGCGTAGGAGGAGCCCGCCCGCCGCCGAACCTCGCTGATGTGTCTCGTCCGGTCCGAGAGAGTTGGTCGATCCCCTCGTCGCGTGCTCCTGCTTCCGCGCGCGGAGCAGCAGTGCGGACACCGCTCGGCCGCGCTGCTCGCGTCCTCTCACACCAGCACTGGGCAATGACTGCCGGGTTGCTCGTAGAGACCAGCCGTCCGCTCCGGCTGATTGGCCGTCCGGGGCCCTGCAAATTGTCCAACTCGGGTGTGCTCGGAGACCGCGAGCCCGTCTGTTTGGCGATAGGGAGCGGGAGCGTCAAAACGAGCGAGCCCGAGACGGACTGTCCGCCGAGGCAGGCAGAGCCGTCCGATGTCCTTCGCGTAGCTCGTGCAGCCGGCCGGGACGGGTGACTTCACCGTTGCTCGTTGAGGCGCGGCGTAGACTCGCGCGGGATGTCCTTACAGCATCCTGTCGATCGTGGTCAGACGGATCGTCGCAGCCGGTTTGACGAGTTCGCCCAGCGCGCATCCCATTTCGCGAGCTCTCCTGTCTTCTTCGCGTTCTGCGTGGCGCTCATCCTTGCCTGGGTTGGAGGCTACGCCGTCGGCGCGGGCGCTTCCTACGAGCAGGCGACCGGATCCGCGCTCACCGCCACGACGCTGCTGCTCGTCGCCCTGTTGAAGAACGCGGAACTGCGATCTGAACACGCGATTCAGAGCAAGCTTGATGCGCTGGCCACCGGGATGCTTGAGGCGATCCGCAATGAGGGGGGCGAGGCCAGCCCGATGCTTCAGCGGGCCATCCGCCTCGACGAGCAGGTCTGAGTTTTACCGCACCGTGGATCGCCAGTATTCGCGCGCGACAGGACTACACGTGGCGGCAGGCGAGGACGGTTTCCTCGTTCTCACGGCCCCCTCGCTGACGCACTGCCGACCACGCTTTCCGGCAACGGGTTGAGCAATGACCGCGAGTTCTCCGTCTTGTCCGTTGGGCACACCAGCGCCGTCCGGTCCGGACCGACGCTCTCCAATGTCATGCGGAAGCGACCGCTACGATGTGGCCCGCGGGGTTTGCTGCTGTTCAGAAAGCAAGCATCAGGGGTTAGTGCTCTTTCGCGCCTCAAATCCCCACGCCAAGCGCCACCCCAAGCCATCCTCGCCCGACGGAGTGGGTGCAGACCTGACCCGTCCTAGGCTTCGCCCCGGCTGGGGCGTAGACCGGTGAGCAGCATCGCGTCGTCGTTTGACATTCCGTCGATGTGCTCGCCGTCCCAGTTCATGTCGCCGGCGATCGCCACGATTTGGCCGATGTGCTCGCGGAGGCTCTGCCCGACGGAGTGGCAGATCGCCAGCGCCGAGTACAGCGTGGGCAGCGGGTCGTGCCAGCCGCTGCCGGCATCCCGGACTTGCGCGAGGTCGTCGATTGACTGGGGCAGGCGGTCCAGTTGATCGGCGAAGCCGTCGGCCAGCACGGCGAGGGCGAGCTGTACTTGACCGCCGGGCTTTAGCACGAAGGTCTCGGGCCGCGGGTCCAGCAGCCCCGCCGCGAGCTCTTCTCGGGGCATCAGCAGCAGGCCGTCGGTGGCGCGTGGGCTGCACTCCACGAAGGTGAGGCCGTCGTCGGTGACCAGGAAGTCGAAGGAGATCTGGCCCGTGTAGTGAAGCTCGGCCACGATCGGTTCAATCAGCTTCAGCGACTCCGTGGCGTCGATCGCTTCGAACTGGATGCCGGTGCTGTGCTTGCGCTGCCGAGGGATCCGGTACATCAGATGGGAGCTAACCCGGCCCTGGTGAGCGGTGCTGTAGGTGCAGACCGTCTCACCGTCTAGGAAGGGCTGCACCAGCCACGGTGACGCTGGCGTGGGGTGGACCTCGTCGAGCTCCAGCGCGCCGGCCAGCGGGCCCGTGTTGGTCAGGCAGCAGACCCCGCCGCGGGAGAAGACGCCGCGAGCGAAGTACCTTTGGTGGCGATCGGCAGCGTCGCGCAGCTCGTCGTCGGAGGTCACTAGGACCGTCTCGGGAATCGGAAGCCCGAGCTTCCTGACTAGCCGCTCGAAGGCTCCCTTGTCATGCAGACGGGCCAGCGTGCGAAACGGCGAGGCGAAGACCTTGGTGGACTGGCTGAGCCGCTCGATCTGGGAAGCAGTTCCTGACCGCACTGGCGCGCGCCTCTGGGCTCGCATGGGCGCGCGTGGGACGATCGGGTCGCCCGGCGCATAGCCAGGCGTCAGCGGCGGTAAAGCGAAACGGCAGCGAGCCCCAGGCCGATGAACACGCCGACCTCACCGAACACGAGCACAAGCGCTACGAAGGCCAACGCACCCCACACGAACTCGCCGACGGCGTGGCGCAGTCGAGGGAAGTATAAAAGCGCCGCGACGCATGCGAGCAGGACGATCATTGAGGAGTATCGAGCTTGCGGCGGGTCATTGCCAGTCGCCTCCGCTCGTGTCAGGTGGTTGAGCCCGCCAATTCTGCCAGTCGAGAATCACCCGGTCGGGCCACCGGCGCCACCTCCGCGTGCAGAGCCAGGGAAGGGCCGGGACTGCGGAGTATCGGAGGCTGGGAACCCCGCCCCAGCATTGCCTCTCCTGGGCCGAAATCGGAGTTGGGCAACCCCTAGAAGACCGCAAACCCCTGAGCGATTCTAAGCCGTTCTCCCGCCACGTAGCGACACGATTTTGGCGGGTCACTGGATCGGGCGTCCCCTCGTCTGAGGTGCATTCTGACGGCGAGAATCGGCCGTGCCTATTGAGTCGAGAATCGTGCTCCGAACCACCCAAAACGCTCAGGGTCGCGGGAGGTCGAAAAGAGGGGTCTGACCAGGTCGATAATCGCTCGAAAAACGCTCGGGAGAAGGGCTTAGAGCAAAATCGGCCGAAAAAAAGCCTGCAACCACAGTCCTACCAGTTTCCGGTATTTGAGGGGGTAGCTAGGTACCGGAATTGCCGGAAACGTGAAGTACCACCAGTGGGATGGACAGTGATTCGCGTGCCGCTCAGGGCAGCGAATCGCCGCCCGGTTCGTCGGGCGGATCGCCCTTCCAGTCCTCCCACTGGGCGAACGTTCGAGCGGTGTGACGGCGCACCCTGCGCGTGCAGAACCGGGGCGGGTCCGGGATGTAAACGTCCCACCACAGGCGTCCGATAGTCGCGTTCACGGTCAGGGGTGCGGTGTCCGGCCCGACGCCAGCGGGGGCGCCAGCGTCGGCGCCGACCCGCAGCCGTAGTTCGGGGATGGAGAGCCCGCAGGCGGCGGCTAGCTCAGCTTCCAGCGCTATCCACCCGTGGGAGGGGTGGGTCGAGCCGTCAAACAAGCGAATGACGTACGGCATCTAGCCTCCGCGCTCGCGTTCTTGCGCGTCGAGCTTGCGTTCGATGCTGTCGAGCACTCGTTCGGCCCACGGATTGGCAGGGAACAGGGCGTGCAACTCGTTGACCCGCGCCTCGGGCGCCATGCGCTGCAAGTAGCGGTCGGTCGTCGCCGCGCTCGAATGGCCTAGCTGGCCGCTGATCGCGTCGAGGCGAGCGCCCCCTCGCACGAGACTGGTGGCGTGGCTGTGCCGTAACCCATGCGGGTGGACCCGCTTGTCGATATTGGCCCGCTTGGCTAGCGCTGGCAGCAACGCGCGCAGGTAACTCGGGTCTATCTTGTGCCCGCGCGTACGAGTGGCGCCATCGCTGACGGTACAGAACACTGTCGAGCCTCGCGGGAGTCCGAGAGAAGCGCGCGTGGCCAACCACAGGGCCAACCAGGCGCCAGCCTCAGGGCGCAGCGCTGCGACGCGGGCCCGGTCGCCCTTGCCATGCCGAACCCGGAGCGAGCGCGTGTGGTCGAGCACATCGCGGGGTTCGAGGTCGAGCGCTTCGCTGACGCGCAGCCCGCTACCCCACATCACAGCGAGCAGTGCGCGGTTGCGCGTCGCCAGCAAGCCATCGCCCTCGATGGCCGCGAGCAGGGATCGAAACTCGTCGTCGGTCAAGGGTTCGGGTGGATAGGTTTTGCCTGCGTTGGCGGGCGTGGTCATGCTGACTCCTGACGCACATCGCGGCGGTACAAGGCGGCGCCCAGCGCCTCGCGGGTGGCGGGGTCGCCAATATTGTCAATGTCGTACCGCCAGGCGTAGACGGCCTCCGACAACTCTGTTGGTGGCAGACGCGGGATAGCGAACTGCCAGTCCATATAGGCGTCCAACTCGGCGTCCGTTGGGCGCGGCGGCCAGTTAGCGGGCTTAGGTTCAGGTCCGTATACGGGTAGGGCTTTCATGCTGTCTCCCTAGATTGTGCTGATTAGCAGCAATGATAGCAGGGTGTCTCACGCTTTTGACGAGAAGCGTGCGAACTCGGGCGCAGACAGGGGCTCAAGGGTAACGCTCAGGTTACGCTCAGTGAAAGCGTGCGAACTCGGGAGCGCCGGTCGTGCAGTTCGAGCGCCGGTCGAGCGCCTCGGGGTGCAGGGTCGAGCGCCTCACCCAGCAGCGTCAGCTCTAGCAAACCGCACACGTGCGGTTCGGTCCCGTGGTGGCGCCTCGGGCAAAATCAAGGCGAGGCGACATCGAGCGCCTCGGGCGCCTCGTCCGGCCCTACAAAATCATTTGTGGGAGGCCCGACTTCCGAAGGGTTGACCAACGTTTCCGGGCGTCGGGCAGGCCAGCGGGTGCCAGCGGGCGTGCGTTGGAGGAGTCAGGTCCGCCAATTGGCGGACCTCGGTGGTAGTCCGGCCAATTGGCCGCTCTAGGCTCTGCGGGTGCGGGTTGCGCGCGGCCGGGGGCGCCGCGTGTTTCCCACTGGCCCTACGTGGAAGCAGGTAGGCGCTACCCCCTAGACGGTGCGCTCTCGTGCGTTCCTCCGGGCACCTAAGCGCGTTCGAGTGTTGCACCGGTAGCCTACCTAGGTCAAGGCCGCACGGGCGCGCGCGCAGAGACAGGCGCGCAGCACGGCTCAGGGTTTGGCGGGTGCGGGCGCCGCTGCCACCGCTGCCACCGCTGCCACCGCTGCCACCATCTCGCGCTCGGTGTCAAGGCGCGCGGTGAGGTCGGCGTTTATCGACCGCAGGTTGGCAACTTGGTAGTGCAGCTTGCGGTTCTCATCGGCCAACTCGTCCGCGGCGATGATTGCGGCATAAAGCCGCTGCTCATCCTCGGCTGCGTCCGCGAACCTGACCGTGGCTTTCTCCGCGTCCGCGAACGTCACCGTGGTGGGTTCCGGTTTTACGAACTGAATTTTGGTTTCCATGTCGGCTCCTAGATTGCGGCGGTTGACTTGGCGGCTGCTACCTCGTGCGCCCTAGCTTGCCAAGCCAAGGTCTGCTCGGACTCTCGGGCATCGCTTCCTCGGCGTCAGCGGCGGCGATCAGCCACTTGGCAACCTTCCTCGCCTCGCCAGGGTCGAGGTCCGCGAGGACGGACTGCAACCCACGCGGGTCGAGTCGGTCGTCGGTGAGGACTTCGGTGACCTTGACGCTAATCGGCGCTTGGTTCGACGGCTCCGATTGCCGCCCAATGACAATCTCGCTCTCTTGTCCCCACGGTGACCAAGTGGTCGTCAGTGAGCCGATGCTGTAAAAGCCACTCATGTCATCAGCGCGGCGTTGAGGTCGGCCGTGGTGCTGTCCTCGTCGCCGTCCGTCAGCGCGTGGATTTTGTCCCACAGTTCGTTCCGGCAGTCCCGCACGCCCTCGATTGCGTCGAGTAGCTTGTCTACCTCCGCGTCGTGGTCGAGGATTCGGTCATAGAGCGCCTTCTCCTCGTCGTCCCACGGTGGACCGGCGCTCGGGTCAGGGCGAATCACTTGGACCGCGTCCCAGTGCTCGTCCCGGCAGGCGCGCTCGCCCTCAATTTCATAGAGCAGGTTGTCGATGCTCTCGTCGTGGTCCGTGATCCGGTCGTAAAGCTCCTTCTCGCCGTCCGCGTACGTCAAATTGATTTTGGTTTGCGTTGACATATTCTTGCTTTCCTTGGGGTTTGGATTTGACTACAGCCTACCTCGTGTTTTGACGGGATCCCGGTAGTTGCTGGCAGAGCCGAGGTCGGCCGTCCGTCCATCTTTTTTTGTTTTTCACTCGCTCCCACTTTTCCCAAATCTCTAAGAACATGATCGCTGTAGGGGTTTGAAAAAAAAGCGGACACGGTCTACCCTCGAAACTGGCAAAACCCTGCAAAAGGGAGTTTTGCGTGTTTTTGGACGCTGGCAAAAGCGGACGCCAGCACCCCGATAGTTGGACACGATTCGACGCGAATCGGCCCGCGGCGGTGAGAGCACCGCCAGCGCGTCCACTTTTAGCGGCCGTGCGTCCAACTATCTGTCCGCTTTTCTTAGGCATTTTGCTCCACCGAATCGGCGTCCGAGGGCGCCACCAGCTTGAGCCCGATGAACTCCCGCACCCCACGCCCCGAATCCGTGACGGTGCCGACCGTTTGCGACAGCACCCGATCATAAAAGTGATTTCGTCCGAGCGGCTTCATATTGTTGTCCTCGGCCCAGCTTTTGTAATGCGCGTAGGCCGTAGCCTTGAGCGTCGCGCCGCCGTCGCCGACAATCGGCCCGCACTCGTTATCGGCCAGCCATGCGGCAACCGACTCGATTCCCTGTCGGTAGAGCCCTTTCGCTTTCACGCACGCTTGGGGACGGTCAAAGTCCTTGCGGGTGAGCAGCGTCCGCAGTGAGCCCAGCGACTTGTAAAGCAATCCCTCCATCTCGCCGCGGTCCTCGCCTATCGCCTTCAGTTCGGATTCCATCGCCGCATTCTCAGCGAACGTGACATCGAACGGCACGACTTCCCACCGTGAGAAATACGCCGACGAGACATCGGGCGAGTGGCGGGTACTCGTTCGCTGAAAACACCGGGACGGCGCCACAGGTGAAATTGAAACCGTCGCGCCCCTTGCGCTCAGCAAAGATACGGTCCTGTCCCGTAATCTGCTTGAACAGCGAAACATCCTTCGGCGCGCTCGAAGGAAGGTCGCCGCAGACGTTCGCCAGCTTGCCGACGAGACTGGACGGCGCAAAGCGGTCATCGCCGCTCAGGCGTCCGAGCGGCAGTGTCGCAACATTCCCGGCACCGAGCAGACAGGTAAGTAGGTGCAGCAAGATTGATTTACCGTTGGCGCCTGAGCCGATCAGCAGCACCGCTCGCCGTAGTGGGTTGCGCGCTTGACAGCAGTAGCCGATTATTTCGAGCGCGTGCCGAATCATCTCCGGGTCGTTGGCGAAAACCTCAGAGAGAAAGGCGTCCACCCTCGGGCACTCGGACGCGGTCAGGTTCCAGGGGAGTTTGATTAGTGAGGCGTTCTCCGATGTGTACGGTGTGAGCCCGCCATTCGCGCCCCCGGCGCCCCAGGCGCGTAAGTCGAGGATGCCGTTCCCCACGCGGACGATGTGCGCAGGATCCGGGTCGAAGCTAATCGGGTTCACGCGGGCGCCCGTGCGAATCCACTCCACGGCTTCGCGAACGTGTCCCGTCCTCGTCCTCTCGTCTAATAGCCATTGCGCGGTCGCCCGCGCGTAGGGTTCGCCACTTTCAACGTAGACGCCGTCGTCATACCGATAGATCCAACCATCCGGCCCGACGCGCGGCACGACAACCGAGGCGACATCTAGTCCGAGGCGTTGCGGGACGAACACTGTCCGCCCGGTGTCGCTGACCGCAAAGTATTCGCGGCGGACGGGCAGGCGCTCTCGCGCGAGCGCTTGGACGGTAGGCGTCCCGTCCGTGCCAGCAACGTCCTCAGCGGGCGCGCTAGACTGTGTGTAACGAGTCGCCGACATCGACTTGCTTTCCCGAAGCGCGGTCCTCCAAGGCCGCGTTTCGTACGTGTGGGGTGGAGATTATCTCGGCGGTGACTCGCTCGATGCCCTCACGGACCAGGGCGGCACGGCTGCGCCCACTACGCGCAGAGGCCAGCGTGAGCAGCGCGCGGTGTTCGTCGGAGAGGTAGAACTTCCACTTGGTCATCGACTTGCCGTAGATGGGCGGCTTGCCGATGCGCTTGCCATTCTTGCTGTTCAGGGGGGGCATGTCTTAGCCTATCGTGTCCCCCCACCACAAAGGCGGATTTGGGCCGTTGTGTGATCAATCTCACACAACGCGCGGGCAGAGCGGTGTATTGTGTAGGCGCTCAGCGGCCCTGCTTGACGAGGCTATTCAGCGTGTCCAGTAGGTGCTGATACCTCTTCTCCGCCCGGATGTGGGCCGGCACCAGGGCCAGCTTGGCCGCGTCGGCGGCTCTAATCAACGCGCGCTGCCCGCCGGTTTCTTGCCGGCGGATGACCTCGATGATGTCTTGATTGAGGTGGCGCTCGATTGCCTCGGTTAGCAGCTTGGCAATCTCGTCTGGTGCCAGCGCTTCGATTTCGACTTTCGTCGTGAGCCCGGCTTCCTTCCAGACCTGCGAGCGGCTGTCCTTCGTCGTAATCACGTCGGCAACCAACCCAAACTCGGCAACCTGCTCGAAGTTGATTGCGACGCGCTCAGCGGTGAACGTCTGCTCGGCGTGTAGACGGTCCTCCTCCACGAACGCGGCGACATCCTCGAACACAGCTTGATAAATGGAGTAGCCGCTGGGATCGCAGTCCCCAAGGTGCAGGAGCACGGTTGGGCCGGCCGTGTCCTGTACGCACGAATCAACAATCTGGCGAACGGCCGTCAGGGAGCTAAATCCGCCCGAAGAGTAGACGGGCACGCTGTAGGAATCGCAAACCCGTTGCACCTGCGGCACCATCCCCGCGGCTTCGCACCACACTTGGACCCGGGCCGGCTGGCCCTCCTGTACGTCGCGCGTGAAATTCCTCGCCATTCGCCCCCACGTCTCGATTAGCTGCTCCGGTTGGCGATACCACCAAGCCCCGCCTTGGATACCGTCGTCGCGAATATCATTGAAATCAATTTCGCCGGCACGGCGTGCGCTTTGCAGCAGCGCATACAGCGTCCCCTCGAATTCGTCCCCCTTCGGGTAATGCCACTCCGCGACCATCCGGTAATAAATCTGCCGGCAGGTGAGCGGCAGATGGGCGCGGTATTCCTCCAGAATCTGCTTGACCCGGCCGAGCATAATCTGCTGCCGCCGCTGTGGGCTCCAATCGAGGCGATACCCGCGGTGGGCGTCGAGAGCGTCGAAGAAGCCGGGCTGGCCGGCCAGCGAAACTGTTTTGCTGCCTAGCGCGGAACGGTTTCGGGCCTGATGCGCCGCCCGCCGGCAGGGGGCGCCGCAGTACTTCGCTTGCCGCCGTAGGCGCTCAATCGAGGAGCCGCAGTTGGGGGCCTGACAAATTCTCACCGCAGCGGCACCGTGCCATTGGGGGCAAGCGGCTCAGCGGCGAGCAGGCTCCCGCCGCCGTCTGACCGCGGCGTAAAGGCTAGCTCCGGGTGCTTGCGGCTAAGGGCGTCGGCCAGCGCTTGGAGGGCGAGGGCGACAGTAGCGGGTGGGGGGGATGAGCCTCTTATGACTCATTCTATCACCGCATTTTTTGGTGCATTAGAGGTTGCTGGCAGAGCGCAAGCTAGGTTTTAGTGTCTACGCGGCGCCGTATGGACAAGCACCGGGCAAAGCTCTCCCAGCACGTTATACACCACTCAGGCGGCTAGCCGTTCCAGCGGACCTCGAAGCGCCGCGCCACGTCCGCGTTCGGCCCGCGGTCCCGAACGGACGCAGGCGCGCTCACGGTCACGCGCTCGATTAGCACCTTGGCGACTCGCCGCTTGTCATCGAGGTCGAGACTCGCCCACGCGCTCGCGCCCGGTAGCGTCGCCGCGGCTTCGGCGCCGTCGCGAGCAGCTTCATAGGCGGCGCGCGTCTCGTCTATCCGGGCCTGTCGCACGCTCACAGCCCGCCTAAGCATCGCCGGGTCTAGGTCCGGGCCGAGCGCTAGGACATTCTCCAATCCGGCTAGTTCGTCCTCCCAGGCGCTCCGCAGCCCCGTCAGGTCGGCGGCGGTCGCGAGCACATCGAGCGATCCGGTTTGAAGCGCCTCGATTACGGTCCGCTCCACCCACTCGTCAGCCCTTGATTTTGAGACGTAGGTTGGCCGCGAGCACGGCTGCCCGTTGATTGTGCGCCGACAGGTGTAGGAGGGGTTCGAGCCCGTCACGCTCAGGATGCCGCCGCAGGTTCCGCAGATCAGCAGGCCCCCGGCGATCCCGGCGCAGTTCGCGCCAGTCCGTTGGATCGTGGTGCTCGATTGCGCCCTATTCCAGAGTGCCCGGGTCACGAGCGGCTCGTGCGCGCCCTCTACCGGTGGTCGATCCCCAAGGGTCACGATTCCAAGATAGACGGGGCTGGAAATCATATTCGCGAGCGTCGAGGTTGTCCAAGCGCCAGAGCCCCGCCCGTCCTTCCGCCGCGGCGCGCGCGGTTGCACGCCCTCCGCGTCTAGCCATCGGGCAATGGAAACCCAAGAGTGGCCGTCCGCTCGCCGCTCAAAAATCTGCCGAACCACCGGAGCCGTGTCCGGGTCGGGGACGAGCGCCTTGCCGTCCTTGTCCGGGTCGGCTTTGCTGCTTTCGATAGCCTCGCCCCGGTCGTCAAACTCGGCGGCGTTCCTTGTGTAGCCGAAGGGCACGCGATTGGGGACGCCGCGGGCAAGCACCGCGGTTGCGATCCGGTTGCCGCGGTTGCGCGCGGCGAGATATGTGGTTTCGGACACAACCGAGAGAAGGCCGGTCATCGTGCGGCCGGTATCGGTCCGGTAGTCCAAGCCCTGCGCGTTGCCGAACAAAATCTCGCAGCCCGCCTCCTCCGCGTCAATGTAGAACTGTCCAGCGGTGCGCCAATTTCGCCCCAGCCGATCGTCATAGGCGATAGCGAAGCCGCTCGTTTCGTGGCGGCGCGCTCGCGCGACGGCTTCGGTCCACTCGGGCGAAGTGTGGACCGTGCTCCCGCTTTGATTGAGCGCTTGAAGTTCGCGCCCGACGCGCCCGTGCTCCCGCTCGATGGCATCCGTGCATGATTGGCGTTGGTCCTCAATCGTCATCGTGCTCTCGGCGCCCTCTGAGCGCGTCCCCATGCGGGATACGCGGATCAGCAAGTCATACGTTTTCACGGTGCTCCTCTCACGGCACCGATTCTACCATATCCCAGGACGTAGGGCATGTGCGTGTGCAGTACGAGCGCCAGCTCCCCGCGTGGTTTGCTCACCGGCAGATCGCCAGGAAGTCAAGCGCTCCGTCGAGCCGGCCGTGGACACCTGACCGATCGCGGTCGCGCAGCGCGAAGTCGCGCGTGGAGATCGCCGGGGTGAAACGGTCATAGAACAACTTCGTGATCCCCAATCTGGCATGGACGCGGTCCCACCCCAGCGCCAGCGCCCGCTCGTGCAGGCGCAGCTTGCCGGCGTGGAATATGCCCAGCAGCTCGACGTGGTCAAACGCAGTGCTGCACAGATCGATGAACTCCTGCGCCCGGTACTCCTTCAGATGCCACGGGTTGTCTGACTTCTGGGCCCCGGGAGGCGCGAGCGTGAGGACGTTAGGGGTCGAGACGTAGGCCACCGCCCCGGGCGCCATCGTCCAGCGGAAGTGCTCGAGGACCGCCGCGGGGTCGTTCACGTGCTCGATCGTCTGCAGGAACACGACAGCGTCGAAGGAGGCCGGCTCACCGTAGGTCTCGACCAGTCCGCGGTCAAAGCGCAGGTTCTGGCGGCGGTACCGCCGGCGGGCGTGCTCGTGGGCCTCGGGATTGGCGTCGACGCCCACGACGCCGGCCGCCGAGCGTGACAGCACCTCCGAGCCGTAACCCTCGCCGCAGGCCATGTCGAGCACCCGCAGCCCGGCGACCCGGGCTCCGATCCACTCGTAGACGGCCAGATGGCGCCGGTACCAGTAGTTCTCGGCCGGAACATCGGGAAGCGTGCGCTCCCCTGTCAGTTCAAGCGGCGGCACCCCGGCGGGCTGGTCGCGTTGAACGTAGGCGTTCACTGGCACGCGGGACAGGGTATTGTGCCCGGCGCCATGGAGGCACTTCGGACCGCGGATCAGATCCGCGACGTCAATACGCGCTATCACGACGTCGCGGCCGACAGCTATGACTCAAAGTGGGGGATCGACTTTGGCTCGGTCGGCCAGGCGCAGGTGCTCGGCAAGCTGCGCAAACTGCTCGGCGCCGAGCTCGACGACGGCTACGAGCGTTCGCTTGAGATCGGCGCCGGAACCGGCTACTTCAGCCTCAACCTGCTGCAGGCCGGAGTGGTACGCGACGCTACCTGCACCGACATCTCGCCCGGAATGGTCACCACGCTGGCCGGCAACGCGCAGCGACTGGGTCTGGAGGTGCGGACCGCCCGGGCGGACGCAGAATCGCTGCCGTTCGCCGACCAGAGCTTCGATCTGCTGCTCGGCCACGCGGTGCTCCACCATCTCCCCAACCTGCGCCGGGCGTTCAACGAGTTTCATCGCGTGCTGCGCCCCGGTGGGAGGATCGTGTTTGCCGGCGAGCCTTCACGCTTCGGGGACCGGATCGCTTCGGTGCCCAAGCGCGGCGCCGGCGCGCTGGCCCCGGTGTGGCGCGCGCTGCTGCGCGCCAGTCCCGCCCCGCCGCCGGGCGGCCCGGGGTCCGGCCACGAGCGCGACCACGACCTGGAGCGCTTCGTCGACATCCACGCGTTCGCCCCCGGCGATCTATCGCGTCACGCGAGACGCTCCGGATTCACCGAGATCGTGGTCCGCGGCGAGGAGCTGACCGCCAACTGGTTCGGCTGGTTCAACCGCGCGCTGGAGGCTAGCGCCGACCCCGACGACGTGCCGATGCTCTGGCGCCGGTACGCCTTCCACGGTTATCTGCTGTTGCAACGGCTCGACGAGAAGGTGCTCGAGCCATTGCTGCCCCCGGCGATCTTTTACAACCTCCTGCTGACCGCGCGCCGCCCCTAAGCGGAAGTTTTTGAGGGTTTGAGGCCCGATCCCCAGTGTTTGTGGGGGTCGGGCCTTCTTTTTGCTGGATGGATGTAGCCAAAGTCATGACTGG
>OCTA010001548.1_pt1 | contig 21125 bp, 19 predicted proteins | sample 1538991 | NCBI WGS metagenome assembly OCTA01 (sample SAMEA3539302, study PRJEB22396) | soil metagenome | biome: tundra; feature: field; material: soil | place: USA | collected 2010-05 | depth 0.15 m | reverse complement strand
GTCACGCAGGAGTACACCGTCTCGCCGACGGATCTGAAGATGACCGAGAAGCTCTTTCCCTTGGTTCGGGAGGCCATGCGGGAGGGCATCTATTTGCCAAACCGGTCGTCGAACCTGTGCAGCTACAAGCACTGCGCCTTCGCCGCGGTGTGCGAGGCGGAGTTCGGCGGGCGGGTGCGGGGGCAGAGGAGGAGTTGGGATAGTCCAGACCGGTCGCGCCGTTGCACGCCGTGCGAACGAGAGCGATTTCTTCCGCAGCTCCGCGCATGGCGCCGGAGGGTCCGTAGACGATGCATTCCGCAATGCCGGAGGGCGCATACATCCACAACCCTGGGGTTGGGTGCCCCGCCCGCAGAAGGAGCCGGTCTGCCGATGCCTCGCGGGCACGCTGACACTTTCATCGAGTTCCTTGATGGATTCAGCGGGGCACGCGGGGCAACGGGGCAGAGCTTGCAAGCTAAAGAATTTGTGAGTCTTAGCAGAGCAATCACTTGCCCCGTCCTTGTCCGCCCGCCCCACTGCGTTCTCCCGGTGCCCCGCCTATGCCCCGCCAGTGCCCCGCTCCTCACCACAGCTAACTGCCGCGTATGGCTAGGAGTGCCCCGCTGCCCCGCATGCCCCTGCACAGTCTGATTTCGCTACTCCGAATTGGCACTTCGACACTGTAAATTGGCTCACTTTGAACCTGATTCTCGCCCCTGTAAACCATATACCGGCCGTCCTGTTTCGGGCAAGCCCGGACGGGGAACGGGATTGACCCTAAGCAAACACATGTTCGAAGCGGTGCAAAGGGAGTATCAGTTTGGAGGGGAAATAGGGGAAATCATCAAGGCCGGGGCACGGAAGTTCAGGATACACCGGCCAATAGTCCGGGAAGTGCTGGCAGGTGCCGAAAGAACAGCGAGCGCCGGGCGCGGCGCGAAACTGCGGCCAAGAGTGCAAACGGGACCAGACCTAGTTGGGCAACCACACCGTTTTAGCTCTCTCCATCTTCATCCCCACCAAAGATGTCGCTGCTGATGACATAGCACCTTCTACGACCGAACTCAGGTAATGTCCGCTTCACAGTTGAATGGCTCGCATCAGACCCTTTAAGAAAGCCGCGACTTTGAAGCGCACGGCGCACCAAATCTTCTGGGTAAGGTCCGCATAACTCGTGGAACATCCCGGGCAGGAGCAAATACTCCGATGCTCCATTCTTCGTCAAGGATCGAAAGCCGAGCCTGTTCGGAATTCTAGTCGTTTCGTCCGCGCTCTGGCCCTCCTTGAAGAACTGAAAGCGGCTGTTCCCGTGTGCGCCCAGAACTGATGCTATGTACTTCACTGCTTGATCTTCGTCCCACGCACCCTCCCCGCGCTGAGCGCGCCAGGCACCGAAGCACGCCCCCGCAGCTCGCTGCGCTTCTCCGGGCTGCCATCCCGTGATTCCTAAAGCGGTGGCGAGTTCCCCGGCGGCCGCCACCAAGGAAAACCTCGCGCCTGCTCGTGCAACCTCGGCCGCGATGCCGGCTGGAATGTATCGCTCGCAGAAACGTTTTCGATGTTCCTGGACGGCCGCGCGTACGCGACCGTGGCCCATCCCGATCAGAAGCCGAAGGTATTCGCGGCAGGCCGAACCGAAGTAAGCACAGCTTGCCGTCTTTAAGTATTCCGCAAAGTCTTTCGTTGTTGGAAACTCATGCGTCGCTTGGAATGCCCCGCCATTTTCATCGACCCGTGCTGATATCTCGCAAAAACGGACTTCCTGCCCGCCGTATAGACGCTTCTGTGGAGTCACTTCCAGGTGACTGGAAAGGCCGATCTCTCCTGTACTCAGAAACAGCAATTGCCATTCCACGCGACTGTGAGCACGGGTGTCTCGGCCCATTCGACCTTTGCTTTGCCCATTCGACAGGCTGTAAGCCACCTTTGACGCTTGCTCTGGGTCTATGAGCTTTAATTCATCGAGGCATAGCAGGATGTTGTTGTGCCACTCGGCGGTATTCTCAAGTCCGTTCGCCGTCGTGAGCCACGACTGAACAAAACCGTTTTGACCGCCGCCACCCCAAAACGACCCGGCGACCGTGAGGATTGTTGTTTTGCCTACTGTCGTGTCAGCTACGAGATGAAAACCGCCGCTTTGCTCCCCGACGATGTGCAGGAGAGGCGCAGCCGCCGCGCACGAAACTCCAAACAGCAGTAGCGAGTTGCCGGAGCAGTAGCTGCTAACCTTGCACCTCCAGTCGTCGACACTGCCAGATGTTTTAAGACGGTGTTTCATCTCTCGCACCGGTTGCAGGAGAACCATTTCGGCGCCTCCGGGTCCGATATTCTCGTCTGGCAAAACAAAAGTCTCTCCAAACCATCCGAGGCGCTCCACCGTCCGCGCATAGGCGCGCGGCTCTGTCATCTGCAGGTACTGTCGGAGGGATTCCGGTGCGGTCTTAGATGCCGAGATCTTCAGCCCCATGCTGAGTAGTTTTCCGCGAAACTCGGAGGTGTCTCCCGCTAGCATTGCCGCCGGAAGCACCCATTGGTGTGCGACACCCTCGGGGTCGCAAAAGAGTAGTAGCTTACCCCAGCCGTCATTTTCAGCCGTGCGGGCATATGCGACCACTTCCAATGGTGCGCAGATCCACTGTGGATCTTCCTTTAGTGCATCGCCATCTCGGACCTGGACCATCCGCTTGACACCATCGTCATCGAGACAGAAACCGTTGGGTAGTATCGCTGGAGGCCGAACCGGGTCGACCTTTGGATCTTCGGGTGAAGGTTCGTCAGAGCCGGTTGATGCTCCGGATTTCCAGTGGCTCGCGGCGGGAGATTCATCTGTTCCAGACCGCTGCGTCCAGTCCTTGTAGTTAGGCTCCAAGTGGCGCCTGAGCGCCCTCCAGTCGTTATGGGCACAGCTTTGGTGTAGGCATCGATAGACCAAGGCACCGTTCAACAATTCCAGCACAACCGGCTTTTCGTGTTCTGGATTAAACGGACACTGCCGCAGCGTCCAGCGGCGACCGTCATTGTATGGTTCGGGCCCTTTGATGATGTCTAGCCCGCTTTGGGCGAGCCAGCTTACGATGTCGAACCGAGCGCTGCTCCGGTGGGAAACCAACGGAACGTGCCGGATCCCAGCTCGGCTCGGCGCGACTGGCTCTGAGGCCAGGGCTTCGAGGGCTTCCAGAGTGATTGCGGTGAGTTGCTCGGGCGCATCCAGAATATGCGATCTGCGGTGAGGCCGATCAGGCATCGAGTCGCCCTTGCACGCCAGCGTTCCATATAGCTTGCATAGTCGTGCTGGATTGACGGTTTTTTCATCAACGCTCACAACTGAATCGTTGAATCGAGCAGCCAGCACTTGCAGGCTCCCCTTCACCATCTCGCCGGCGCGGGCGATCGGCAGTTTGGGAAGCCGATATTGCAGATGCGCACCGTTCGCCGAATCTGCATAAATGGGTTCAGGCCATCCTCGACCGGCGAGAAACTCCCTGATTCGCATCGCGCGGACCAGCGCTGCTTGGTGTTCAACATCCGTGCTCGATATTCCCGCGGGGCGAATCGGGTCGACATCTACATACAACCAACGGCGTTCGAGGATGTCAACGTCCGTTGTCGTGTTCCTCAGTCCGCCTTTTAGAACGTTGTTCGCGCGCGCCAACAGGACCGGGTTTAGTTTGTTGAGCACCACGTAAATGCCTTCGGCGCGTCCGTCGACGCTTTGAATTGCGCGTACCAGGGCGTTCTCGTTTTCGAAGCTAAAGTAGCCGGCCTGTGTAAGCCCGCGACGTACGCCATCGTGGAAAGGAACGTTGAGTGCCCTGATCTCTATGACGTCGGCCGGCTCGAACAGCAGTCCGATCGCATACAGCGCGTGCTCCACGTTGGGATCCGATTGAAGCCTCATGGAAGGGGTCGTCATGTCTCTTGGACCTTGTTTGGATCGCGTTGGCGTTCATCCTCGCGCCTGCCGTTGGAGTCCCACTGTTCAAGCGTACGGAAGAAACCAGTAATGTTTTCAATGGCTTGGCGCGCTTCCTCACCGGTTAGGTCCCGTAGTGTGTGCGCCTTCCACGTGTGAGTCGTTTTTTTTACGAAGTCGACCCTCTCACTGTGCTTAGAGGCCACCGAAAGCTCGATCGTTCTCCGCGAATGCGCGGTTCTCGTTTAGTCCCACACTTCGGAATCACACCGATAGTGAGTGACCTGAGTTCGGTATATAGCGCTCTACTCACAAGAGTCGCCTCTGATCCGAGTTTACTTTGGAAGGTCGTCGGAGGGAATCACGAAGTGATGGCTCTTCCCTGCCTTTATAGTGAGAGACCTCTTCTCACCCTTGATTAATTCGCCGGTGACTTCGAACTGAAAGAACCCATGCTTTATGCCAGCATCGACTTCCTCTCGCAGCTTTCTCCAGAATCTGTCGAGTTCTCGATCAGTGACTGGCATCCTTGTTTCGTCCATCTTGAAACCTCATCTAAACATCTCGGCGTTGACCAACCTGGTAAGGACCTCGCCGTTTTCTGAAATAGGCCGTCTAAGTAATCCGAGTCGTTGCAACCGCAAACGCATCGCCGTGCGAGAAACTTGGAACAGATCTGCCAATGGCGCCCCTGCCCAATCAAATAGGGCGTCGACCCTCTGCTTTTGCGTTAGGATTATCCGCCTATCTTGGCGAAGAATGTAATGCTCGTATTCCCGGAGGTTAGCTACCGAAATGGATTTTCGCCCACCCGCTCCTTTTTTCCACCAATCGAGAATCATGTCTCGTGGCATAAGAAGGCAAGAGGCATAAGCGTTCGCTTGGACTTCAATCGGGGACGAATCGCTTGTACGGCATACTACGCTAGCGAGTCGCTGCCTTCTCCCAAAACCAGAGTCACTCTGGGCGGAGACTTGGCGCCGGTGGAGGTGCCAATGGCCAATCTCATGAGATAGAGTAAAGCGGTAGCGACCCTCCATACCGGGGTTTGTGACCGGGTCAAGGGTTTCATCGATAAACACCTCCTTGGTCGAGACCCAGAGAGCCCCGAGTACGTCATGCAACCGGAACAATTTACGGAGATTGTCGAAGTCACATGACAATCCCAGCAAGACAAGAATCTCTTCAACTGGGACCGGGGGGCTCGTAATTGGTTTTTGTTCACGGCCAAAAATGCGGAGGAGGCGCTCGGCCGCACGCTCAATCGCCACCTCACTCAAAAAACAAACCTGGATGCTCATCATCAACCCCTCACCAATCGCGATGGGTAGCCTCAGATTCCACCGCGTTCCTTCAGGCGCTTCCGCTTCTCTGCGTCCCGCCGGAGCTTATCAAGATCCGGGGCCGACAACCCGCTCGCTGAGCGCAAGAAATCGGCCATCTCCCTGGGTTGCCTACGGATGATTTTGTTGAGGTCGGACGATACCCGACCCGCTAGAGCGAGCAATTCGTCCTCATTTTGTCCCAAGGCTTGGGCGATGCTCTTCACTTTTTCCTCGCCCGGCGGCGGGAACTCGCCTCTCTCAACTTTGGAGAGGTACGTCGGGCTCATGCCGACTCGTTCGGCAAGTTTGCGTAGACCGATCCTCTGTTCGTCCCGTAGGAGTCGGACCGTTTCGCCGAACGTCTTCTCTGTTTTCTTTTCAATCATTTCGCAATCTGTTTAGTGATTATGCCACACTAAACGATCCAAAGTCAACAACAAACCGTAGTAGCGAATCCACCGGATAATCGTGCTCTCGCAAGCCGGGGGACAGTGGTCTACTTCGGTGGTTCAGGCGACCAGGGCCGCGGCACGGCCTCGACTTCTGAGATTTGGGACCGCCGCCGGCGGCCCAATTTGCCCGGCCAGCATCGTTCAGCAGCATTTATATATATGGGCAGCCTGAACGGCGATGGGCCGCGGAGGTCCGACAAGGAGTCCGGAAAAAAGACGGCCATGCCCGAAGTGAGCCGAAATGGGGGGAGGCTTAGCCTCACAATTCGAAGTGCGTCCACGACGGGCACGCAGTTCGTCGTCCACTTTGTGAAGCTATTTGCGCCGGTGTACGATGACCGCGCCGGAACCATGCGTCATGTCAACCACTTGCTACGAATTAGGCCTGTTGAAGGATCATCCCGTTGATCTGTTCGAAATTGCCCGGTTGAAACACTAGAGTTCGAAACGTGTCCACGACGGGGAGCCACTACTTTTCTGCCCCAACTCGAAACGGCTGACTTGTTGACAGCGGCGCCAGTGATCGACCTCGCACGTATCCGCCACATTCAGCAGGTTTTCGCGCGCCTTGGGTTCTCTCTGGTTGGAAGAGAGGCATAGTGCGGGTCCAAGCTCAACCCCTGGGTTGAGGCCGAACCCCATGTTTTCACTTGCGAATTCTCCGGTTTCTCCGATTGTGGCGCGGATTGGAAGGCCATCGACGTCAGCCACGGGCCTGGGTGCCCCAAAAACCTACTCGAATAGGCGATGGATACGCCGAACGGCGCTCTGGTTCGGCGGTGCTTCCGCATTCTGAACGCGAAAAGTATCGGCCTGACAATCACGCTGGCCGACATCACGGAAGAGGAGTTCCGCGTGCTGGAACTGATCGAGGCCGAGAGGGCGCAACCGGCAACGCATCCGTGATGTCCTGGGGACAGCAGTCTTATAGACCGAGGAATACCGTAAGCTTCTTAGCCACAATGTTGAAGGTGGGCGCATCAACCACGCCGAGATAGGGGACGAGGCTGGAAGTATGGATGGTTGCGAGCTTATGCAGACGCAGCGTGGATAGAGTCTTCAGATTTGTTGCGCGGAACTCGGGTTTGGCAGGGTCCAGGACGAGATCCGACGGAAGAAGCTGGCTTGGTATCACGGATGAGATATAAGAAACCAGGACTTCCGGCACAGACCCCACACCGCCAGTAAGGAGCAGTACCGGTCGAAGCTTCATCCCAGGAACGTCCCCAAATGGGAACTGGGCTAAGTAAATCTCACCGGGCCGCATCAACGGGCTGTCCGTCTCCGAGCGTGTAGAGGTCCTGACGTGAATCGCTCAATTCGCCGGCCCATTCTCGGGCAAGGCCGTGGGCCCAGACGGTGCCGGCTTCATCTTCGTCAGACAATAGGACGATCAATCGTACAGGGCCCGCGGGAAGTTCCTCCGGTACGCTGGCTCTCAATCGATGTTGTTCGTCGATATCGCCGATGAGTTCGATCGCTTTCATGGGAGGGGCTTCCGTTCGAGTGTTCTTGAGCAGCCTTAATCATAGCAAATTGGGGCGTTGTTGACCGCTCGCACTGTCGCGCTGCCGATTCCGTTTCAAACGGGGTTGCCTCTCGCTGCTTCGCATTTTCATGCCCCGATTTCAAACCGTCATAAAGCATGCCCGCTTCGTCTATTCGCCCTATACCGCGACCGAGATGCAGGGCTTCGCGCAAGTGCTGGCGGATTCGATCCGCGCGCGCATTCAGAGCGGGCGGAACATCTACGACCAGGCGGCGGCGCCCCTGAAGCCGGGACTGCCGGGCCGGCGCGGCTCCCCGGATTACAAGGCGGCGCGTGGTCTCCAGCCCATCCGCGACTGGACCTGGAGTGGGCATACATTGCGGTGCCTCAAAGTCTTGACGGCGAGCGAGAACCGCGCGGCGATCGGGTTTCTCGACGAAGCGCTCCCCGGCCGGCGAATGACGGCTTCGCAGATCGCCGCCTTCAACAACCGGCGCGAAGCGCAGTGGGGTGTCTCGCAGCGCGACCGCCAGGCGGTTCTCGCCGCGTTCCAGGCGCGTCCCTTCGTGATGCTCAAGGCAGCGTGAAATGGCAGACCAGGCAGAGCGCGTAATCCTCGAAGCCGAGGATCAACTCAGCACGGTGGTGGACAAGGCCAACGCCGGGTTGGACAGCTTCGAGAAGAAGGCGGAATCTTGGTCGCAAGATCAGTCGACCCGGACTAGCTCTCCACTGCCGAGGAGATGCCGCACCAGGGGAGTGCCGTCGTCGAGATCTGAAAGCTCAACGGGCCTCCCAACGAGGTCGGAGACCCTGCTGACTGCGGAAAAATAGACCTTCGCCGGCAGCCCGGATACCGCCATATCGACGTCGGAATCGAGACGCAACTCGCCTCTCACGAACGAGCCAAAAACGAAGACCTGAGCGGCCCCCATGCTGCGTAGCAGCTTAGCTGCCGCCACAACTGCTTCCTCTTCACTGAGGGTTGCCGGCATCGGCCATCCCGAGATGGGTTGGGCGAGTCAAGAACGACTTGTCTAGTCTAGCGTTTCAACAACACCACCGGCGCGCCCTGCCCCCCCGAAACCTTGTCGAAGAAGTCCTTGATCCGCGGGTATTCCGCGGCATCGGCAATGGTATCTTTGACCTCCAGCAATTGCTCGAAAGTCACGCTGCCGTTGCCCGTCTTCCACGACGCGCGATAAGTTCCATACGAACTCTCCACTTCCACGCGGTCGGGCATTTCATCGACGGTAAAACCCTCCGGGAGCTTGATAGTCACCAGGTCCTTCCGCAACCGTGCCGATAACTTAACCGGCAACTGGCGCGTCTTATTCGGGAAGATATAGTCGGGATCGGGCACCAGGCTGCCCGGCTTAATCACCAGCATGCGCCCCTGCATGAATTGGCCGAACTGGCGAACGCCGAAGTCGACCGCCAATTCGATCCAGCCTTCTCGCGCATGGTCGGCCGGCGCCACCTTGTCCAGCGTTACTCCGCCCAAACGCCGCGAGAACGACCTCTCCAGGCCGCGTTTCAACTCATCCACGCCACCCTCGACTGCTGCGCGCCGCATGGCCGAGCCGGATTGCCCAAAATATTGCGTCAGCATGCGCGCCGAGACTCCTCCGCTGCCGTTCCACTGGACGTCCACAACCCTCCCGATGCGATTCGTTTCCGGTGGGAGTTGTGGCAGCTTCACCAGATCGCCTTCCCCACCCGCGATCACCAGCGCGTAGCTGCCTTGCTCTTCCCGCGGCAGGTCACCCACGGGTGTGCTCGGATCGGTCGGATCGAAGATGAGCAAGCGGCCCATCCGGGCATGCTCGAGCACAGCCGGAAGATTCGTCGCGGCGGAAATCTTGACCGCCACGATCGCGTGATTGAACTGCATCGGCGACGGCCACTCGGGACGCACAAACCGGCGGTCGCCCGCGTGCACCACCACTTCGTACGAGTCGATTCCCGCGGCTTTCAGCAGAGCGCGCATGAGAGTGGCTTTGTCCTTGCAGTCGCCGTAGTTCTTGGCAAGCACCTGGCTGGCGGGCCGTGGAATATAGCCGCCACCATGCATGACGTTCAGATCGACCGACACGTAGTTCGTCTGCTGAACGAAAGCGGCGACAGATCGGATCTTGTCCGTCTCCGTCTTTGCCTGGCTGGTAAGTTCGTCGGACTTCGCGCGGATGGACGGCGTAACCTCCGCCGCCGGGTCCGCGAAGCCCGCGTGCCAGGCTGAGACGGTATGCCAGTCCTTGAATGGAACAAGCTCGGGTTTGGCGGCGCTCGCCGGAAAATACGTAACACCCAACCTGGGCACGATCGCGAGAAAGCCGGGGCTGTACTCTTCGTCGGCAATCCACGGCAAATCGCGCAGTTCCCAGGTATAGGTACTTCCATCCATCTTCGGCTGCAGGCCGCCGTGATTGAAGATGGTCCCCCGCGCCTCCCATCCCGCCGGCAGCGACAGCGCGAACCGGGAAAGCAAAACCGGCGCGGATTCCTGGAAGAGATAAGGGTGCGTGGTGAAGACGGTGGCCTCCTCTTCGGTCACTTCGTAGGCGAATACGGATCCCACGGGAGCGTCTGGGTCGCACTCAATCACCTTGGCGCGCTCCTCATCGTAAGGAGTCTTGTCCTCCGTCATGGCCACGTCCACCACGCGGTTCTTGCCATACTCGATCTCCTTGCCCGATGGGAGCAGCAACCACGCCCGAAAGTCGCGGATGCGGCCGGCCTTAGTGTTGTATTCACGCCATGCTATAGGGGCGTGGCGGCCGGATTGCACGATTTTGGTTGCCCTCCGTTCCGTCATCGTTCGTTTGCCATCGGGATCGACTCCCAGGCGTTCTTCCTGAAAGAGCACCACGGCGGTGACCTTGGATGGGTAATCCGATTTCACGGTCTGCCGCGCGGCTTCGTGCACCCAAACCGGAATGTCTTTGGCGAGCGCCGGGGCGCACGCCAGCAAGAGGACCAGGGCCGGCTTCATGGCGTGCCCGCCTGCTGTGCCTGCTTCAGCGAAATGGTGACGTCGTCGCGCCGGTGGATCTCATCGAAGACGTTCTTCACCTTCGGATACGCCGCCGCGGCGAAAGCCAGCGCCCCTCCTTTTCCGAAAGTCAGGCCCCGCACGCAGATCAGCTCCCGGCCGCCCTTCACCGACATTTTCAATTCATACGATCCCGGCGCGCCAAAGGCCAGCGCGCCCGGATTCTCGGCATGGTCCAGCGCGAATCCGCTGGGAAGCGCGATCGAGATCGTGTCCTGTTCCTGCCAGGCGTAGTGCAGGTCGATCGGGTACCGGCGCTCGGTGGCGGCGAACAGAGGCGGCGTGCCGCGCTGAAACAACAGCGGCTGTATCAATATTCGCTTCCCCGTGCGTTGTGCATATCCGGGAATCTTGATATGGCAATGCAGCTTGAGCCCCTGCTCGGCGTCATCGGCGTTTTCGATTCGAGCGCCGGACACCTCGGCGTCGGGGAATATCTTTGTAAAGTGCTCCTTCAGGCGCTCCAACCGGCGCGCCTCCGCTTCGCCTTCCATCTCATACCGGCGATCGACCGCCATGTGCCCCGAGTACTCCTGATCGATCTCACCCTCGATAGTTCCGTCTTCGGAAAGCGTCAGCTTGGCGGACCGCAGGCCCGTGGAAGCGTCGGGCGGAGAGGTCGGCGACTCGATGAAGACGGGCTTTTTCGGATCGCTCAGCAATGCTTTCATCCCCTCTTCGCGCCAGGAAATCATAGTGGATGGAAGCAGCCGCGCACTCACGTCGTAAAGCTGCCATTTTCCGGCGATGTTGACGGCCATGTCTACGTTGGATAGAAAGTAACGGTCCGCCAACTCCGGCACGAACGCTATGTCTTCGCGGTCGGCCACCATCGCCGGGCGCGCTTCCAGGCCCACACACGACGCCATCGAAGCGAATAATGTGTTCAGCTCATTGGGCGCGCCAATGCCGCTTTTCAGAACTTCGCCCGAGGTCCGCCACCGGTTTTGAGGAAGCTCCTTCAAAATCTTCGAGCGTTCGGCTTCCGTCACCTGTGAGCCGAACAAATCCCGCAGATTCTTGCGAATGTAACGGATCAGAGCCCCGACTTTCTTTTCATCGGTTGTAGCGCCCTCCACCGCGCTGCTGGCGGCTCGCTTCACGTCGTCGTTTGGCTTGAGCGCCTGCCTCAGGGAATCGTTGTACATCTCCTTCCCGGCGTTGTTCCAGTACTTCTCCGGCTCGGGAAACTTCCCATGTTCCCGATAACACAACAGGACCCATGGCCGAACGCTTGCTTCTCCGGGCATCATCGGCTCCGCGCGGAACGCGGGAACGTTCTCCAGCGTGGTCGACCAGAAGTCGTCATTCTCCCTCTTCAGTGCGGACGGCTTGCAGTTGAAAGGTAAAGAGAACATCTCGTAGGTCGTGTACCGTCCCGGTAACGGCAGAAGGAAGTACGTGACTTTTTGGATCGGGTATTCCCGTTGGAATTGAAGCCGCGTATACATGATGTGCGAATCGGAGAGGATCTCTTTCCAGCGGTATTCGACGATCGCTCCAGGTTCTACGCCGGGCATGGCGAACGCCTTCACCTTGCTGCGGCGGCCGCCGGCCCGCACCAGGTCGCGTTCAAACACGCTATCTTTTTTCAGTTCCAATTCGGTTCCGTCGGCCTTTGTCGTCCGCCCGTATACATAAATAATGTGTGTCTTGCCGCCGAACGGCAGCTCGATGGTGGATGCCTTCTCTTTCCCCTTTTCGTCGAAGATCTTCAGCCGCACGTAGTTGTAGAAGACTCTCTGCAAATCCCGTGAGCCGATTAGTTCGTCGCGAACGTGCACCCTCCAGAAGAGCGCCTCGACGCCGGCATTTTTGTCTACCACTGGCGTCTTCATGTTGCGCTCGGCACCGTGACCGGAAGCCAGGCAACGTCGATCGGTAACTGCGTGTCGCCGTAAAAGCGCGGTAATGCCGAAAGGCAAAGCAGAACAATTGCGAGTTTGTGCAAGCGAAACCTCCGGGTGCTTCTCGGAGAATGTATTACCAACCCCGCAATATCTTGGGGGAATCTTATGTTATCACTTTTGTGGTTTCGAAGCTCACACTGTGGCGCACGCTTCAGCGTGCCGCGGCGAACTTCAGTTCGCCGTCTGGCCGTGGGCTGAAGCCCACGGCAGCACGCTGAAGCGTGCGCCACGACGGCGGTCCGGCTGTCACTATATTGTGCGAGCCTCAATAGCTCGGCTTGCCTGCGGTTCGATCTCGGCGAGACGGGACTGCCAGGGCCATCCTGGATGAAGGGTCACTTCATTACGGCGCTCAGGAAATGCTTCCCGGAGGGCGTTTTGCGGCGGGACTCGCCACACTCGTACAGTGTAGATCCGCTCTTCTCGATTTTCGGCGCAAAAAGAATGGAGCATTGCGGACGCGGCGTTGGTCTCCATTGGCTTTGCGACCAAGATTCACAGAACTGCTTCCTTTCTTACTGAGAGTCGGCTGGCCATGTTATTTGTCGAGATTTGCCAAAGCGCGGACGCAATCTGGAGGTGTTGGCGGTTTCTCGGGCTGGATGGGCGGCAGCCGGGCGGTCCTGCACGATGCGGATGCAGGAGTGAACTACGGTGCATCCTCGCAACGCAAAGATGGCGCCGCCGTGCCCGAGGCGCCGCTATGTTTTGGGCCGCGTGCGCATTAGTCGATAGGGCCTGTGCCTTCGACAGGGCACAAAAAAAGGGGAGCCCGAAGGCTCCCCTTTCACAGGCTGAAGCCTGTGCTACCAGGTTCGTCAGAAGATGAGCTTGAGCGCGAGTTGAATGCTGCGCGGGTTGCTCGAGAACGCCTGAGATGGATTCGCAAAGATTCCCGACTGCGGCTCCAGGAAACTGTGCGCCGAGTTGCTGGTCTGGCCGTTCGGCGCTACATCGCTGACGTTGCCCCCGACATACTGCGGATGGTTGAGAATGTTGAAGAACCGGGCCGAGAACTGCAACTGCTTGCTTTCGGTGATGTTGAACATCTTGACCGCCGTCATGTCCACATCGTCAATAGGGGGAAGCTCCAAGGTGTTCCGGCCCCCAGTAGGTATCGTGCCCTTGGCTGCCTGGATGTAGCGGGCGTTCGGGTTGTCGGCTAGATAAGCTACAGTAGCGCCGGCGCTGTTCTTCAGGGCCGTCACACCGGACCCCACGTTGGCCGTTCCGGCCGGGTTGACGAACGCGCGGTCGCCGGCGGTATCGCCGTTCAGATTGGCGTCGGTGGCGCTCTGGACATCCACCCACGTACCGGCCTGGTAGGTGTAAATGGGAGCAAACTCCCAGTTGCCCACGATGTTCTTCATGAGCCAACTGGAGTGTTTGAAGAACGGCAGACTGTAAATCGTCTCGAAGGTGAAGCGCTGGCTGTGATCGAGCGCGGAGTTGGACCGGTCGGCGGCGATGTTGCGCGCGTCCTGTGGCCGGCGGGGCGTGATATAGGTGCTGAACACGTCGGCTGTGGAATCGTCGATTGCGTGGCTCCAAGTGTAGGCTCCAACCAACTGCCAGTCGTTGGACATGCGGCGGGTCAGCGTGTTGTCCCAGCCATGATAGATGGAATTGCCCCAGGGCTGGTAGGAGGTGATGATGCCGGTGAAGCCGGCGGCCAAGTAGGCGGGAATGATGTCGCCATGTATGGGGGCATTGTAAGCGGCGTTCAAGGCGGAAAGCGTGTTAGTCAGGCCGTCTAAGGTGGACTGGCTGGGAGCAGTCAGGTACAGCGGCAGAGCGTTAGAGGAATTCACAACCGACTGGCGGTTCAACTGGTCTTGCACCGACAGGTGCACGCTATGGGTGCCCACATAGCGGCTTTCAAAGGTGTAGTCCTGGTGAAATACGTGCTGGATGCCAATATTCCAAGAAGCCGTCTCCGGCCGGATCTGGTTCGGCATGTAGCCACCAGTACCTGCACGAGCCTGGGCTTGGGTGAGGGTGGAACCCTGTGCGCTGGGTGCAATGCCGCCGCTGGCCAGGAAGCCGCCAACATTGGTAGCATTACCGTTCCCCGTTACATCGACCGTGGTGGTAGCCTGCGGCGGAAGGGTGAGCAGCCCCTGGTTGTCGTAGAGCACGTCGTAGAACATGCCGAAACCGGCGCGAATGGAGGTTCTGCCGCTGGTGCCGGGTGAGTACGCGATACCGATGCGCGGCATGATCGCGTTCCCTTGCGGTTGCGGTTCGCCAAAGGTGATCAAACCCGGGACGTCGGAAATCGCGTTTCTGGTCTGCAGCCGTTCGCTGTAGGGGACCGTCTGGTATTCGTACCGCACGCCGATGTTCACCGTGAAATTCGGCTTCAGCTTCCAGCTATCGTTGGCGAAAAAGCCGGTAAAGACCCGGTCGCCGTAATACTTCGCGCCACCCAGCGAGCGTTGCGCGATGTAATCGGGATTGTAGTCGAACAGGTAGTCGGAGAGATAGCTCCACTCATAGTCGCCGCGGGAGCGTTGCGTAAAGGTTTGCGGCGAGATCTGCTTCCAGCCGTCGAAGCCGAACTTGAGCGTGTGGGCACCCTTGGTCCAGGTGATGTTGTCGGTCAACTGATATTGATTCTGAATGCCGCTTTGCGGTCCGTTCGGGTCGGGACCGAACGTATTATTTACGCCGCCGAGTTCGAAGATATCGATATTCGGGAATTGATCCAGTCCCGGGAACGTTTGGTTTCCCACCGGCGTGTTGGTGGAGAGGCGGTTGTACCCTAGCCGGAACTCGTTGACCACGGTGGGCGAAAACGTGTGAAACTCCGAGAACGTGACCAGGTAGATGTTGGTGGGTATGGTCTGGTAGAAAGTCGATGGAAAGCCGCTCGAATCGATGCCGCCGGACCGGTTCAGAATGAAGCGGCCGCGGAGGGAATCCTTGTCCGAGATATTGTAGTCCACGGAAGCCACGGCGGCTTCGGAGTTGCTGTGAGCAGGCGACGTTATCGGGACCAATCCGATTTCCACCGGTACGGCGGTAGCCACCTGATTGCCGGCGCTCTCATTGCCGGATCCCACAGAAGGTACGGCGCTGTTTAGGCAGGCCGCGGGCGAAGATGCCGCCGAAGCCGTGCCCAGATACTTCTTCAACTCGGTCAGGTTGGTCTGGTTGATGCCGGATATGCCGGCCAGCGTGTTATAGCCATTGGCGGTCGGCGCGCAAACCGTTCCTGTAGCACCGATGGAGCCAATCGGGTTGTACTCGTAGTCAACGAAGAAGAACAGCTTGTTCTTCTTGATCGGGCCGCCGAAAGTGCCGCCAAACCGGTTGTTGTCGTAGCGCGGATGCAGGGGGTTGCCTTGCACGAAATTGATATTGTCCGCGGCGTTCAGGTCCCGGTTATACATGTACTCGTACGCCATGCCGTGAAAGGAGTTGCCGCCGCTCTTCACCACCTGGTTGAACTGGCCGCCCGAGGAGTGGCCGAAATCCGCGCCGAACTGATTCTGCAGGAAGGTGAATTCCGCTACGGCGTCGTTCGGAATAACCACCAGGGGACCCGTGACGCTCCCGCTATTGTTGTCGATGCCTTCGACAGTGAAGTTGTTGTTGCGCGGGCGCTGGCCGCCGACGCTCGGACCGGTGCCTACGCCGATGCCGCCGCTGGTGGCAACTCCCGCAGCCAGTAGCGACAGGTTAATCACGCCCGAGCCACTGGACGCGTTGGGCAGGTCCATCATCTGCTGGGACTCGAAGGTGTTTTGAATCTGCGCCGTGGTGGTATCGATGGCCACCGCATTGGCGCTGACTTCCACGGTCTCCACGCTCTTGCCAACCTGCAACGTAATGTTGGCAGTAGCCGTGACGTTCAACGCGATCTCGACGCCCTTCATCTCCGCCTTCGAAAAGCCCGCGGCCGTCGCCGTGAGGGTGTACATCCCAGCGGGCAGGTTACTGATGCGGTATTCGCCCGCGGACTGCGAGGTGGTTGTAGTATCGATGCCGGTGGCATCGTTGTGCGCGACCACTGTGGCGTTCGGCACGGTGGCTCCGCTGGCGTCGTAGACCGTTCCCGTGAGGTTGCCGCTGACCAACTGCGCGTAACCCGGCAGGCACGCAATGCCCAGCAATGCGGCCAAGGCGACTGCGAGCATGCTTATCCTAAGCTTCATGTGTTTTTCTCCTTTGAACCTTTCCGTGCTAAAAGCCGAGTTGAAAAGCCTTTGCACGTTCCTTGCCAAGCGAATACGTATCGTAACCCGTTCATAATATCAGAGTTGCCGCAGAATAGGGAGCAATAGATACTATTCTCGATAACGACAAAATACGGTTTTTGGTAGAAGGCGCGTTGCAATGAGGTCAGGAGGCCCTGCCCCACTGGAATCACACCTGATCCGCTGGGGTGACAGTGCGGTGCCCTGGGAGTTGCGCGATGTGCCTGCATATCAATAAGATACGCGCGGCACGGGGACGGCACGCGGCGTGCCGGTGCGGAGAACGCCATGCTCGAATCCGCAAGAGGACCAACGATGTCCGTGACGATGCATTGCGCCGCCGTCGCGCTGCTTTTCCTGGCTGGCGCAAACCACAAGGTCCAGAAAACGCTGAAGCCCCTACTGGAGCGGGTAAGGCTGATCGATCCCTATGTCCCGCCGGCAGGAACCGGTGGCGGAGGCTCGGGCGACCGTTCTCCCCTTCCGGCCAGCCAGGGCCGCCTGCCTAGCATCGCGCGGCAGCAGTTCACGCCGCCGAGGGCCGTGATGTACAACATGGATCCGAAACTGCCGATGGAGCCGACGCTCATCATCTCGGCGGATATCAGGCTGCCGCAATTGGATATATTGGCGCTGGGCGACCCGTATGGAAAGCCAGGTCCGCCATCGAACGGTACGGGCAAGGGCGGCGGGATCGGCGACGGCGAGGGTACGGGCATCGGGCCGGGGAAGGGTCCCGGTGTCGGGCCGGGTGAAGGCGGCGATACCGGTGGCGGACGGCGGGGATTCGCAGGGGCGTCCACCGCTCCCGTGGTGCTGTTCCTGGTAGAACCGGAATTTTCCGAAGATGCGCGCAAGGCCAAGCTGCAAGGCGTGGTGATGCTTTATGGCGAGGTGGACACCAACGGCCGGCTGCGGAACATCCGGGTGACGCGGGGGCTGGGACTGGGGCTGGAAGAGAAGGCCATCGAGGCGGTGAAGCAGTGGCGCTTCCGTCCCGGCACCCGCGACGGAAAGCCGGTGGTGTCGGCGGCGGCTATTGAGGTGAACTTTCACTTGTTGTAAGAAAGCGCTCAGCTTTCAGCGCGATCAGCTTTGCGTTTGTCAACTTGATTTGGCCCCTTTTGATGCTCTCATTTGGCCCCACCTGGCCATTGTTCTGACTGCATCTGCAGACGCCTCTTCATTGATCCGCTTCCTTATTACTCACGGACCTGATCTTTCCGAAATACCACCTCTGCGATTTTTGGGAGGAGGCCGGCCGCAGCGAAGCCCTGCGAGGCCGCAGGCCGAGCGCTTAGTTGGGGCGAAGCGGAGGCTGGGTTCCTCCCAAAAATCCGCCCTTGCCGGGCCGTCACCGCGACTCCGGCGGCACCTGCTTGGCCGGCTCGAATTTGTGGTCGAAGGCGATCTTTTCCGTCGCCGGCAGTCTCACCCAGTGCACCTCCAGGGGTTTCGGCAGACGCAGTTGCTTGGCATACTGCCGGATCGCCGCCTCGTGCATGGGTTGGACAGCGGTGCTACCAGCCGGAAAGCAGCCATTTCCGGGGTTTCGCCGTGGGAAAGGGCGGAGGCCGTCTTTGAATTGAAGTGTGCTGGATTGGACGTAATGGATTTCCAAAGAAAAAAAATGCTCTCAACGGCTCCAAAAGAGGTATCTTAATATGTGCCGGATGGAAATCCCGGCTAGCAAGGGTATATAAGGAGTAACAATGCGAAGCAAGATTCTACTGGCGACCTTGGCGATCGTGACGCCCGCCCTTTTGTCCGCTGGATTGTTGGATACAACCGTAACGGTCGGCATCCCCACCATGGACGACTATTTCTTTTACACTGAGTGCACTGCGACGCTCTCATGCACCGTGAATTTTGGCCAAATAAACCACGGAAATCCGGTGCCGGTGGTAACCGATTATCCGATCCCGCAGGCGGTCCCCGATTCCATCGTCTCCGGATATGTGAGCGTCCTCGGGCTCGATCTTACCGGAGCGGATGTTGTAGTTGGCCTCGCGAGTAGCGTTAGCATTGCCGGTAATCCCTGGCCCTTCGCGACGTCAGAGGCAACCATCATAACGGATCTTCAAACCGCGAATGCGGCGAATGCGGCGGCTCTATTGGCCTTCTTCTCGGATCCGGCCAACGTCTCCGATTGGGTCCCTTACAGCGTCGGCACCATTACCACGGGAAATCTTGGGGAATTCTCCACCGGTGTAGTGGTTGGATCCATTTCAACGAGTCTGTCACCGGCTGTCCCGGAACCGGGAACGCTCGCCTTGCTGGGCTGCGGGCTGGCCGCGCTGTTCTTTGTCCGTCGCAAGCCTGAGGTTCGTCGCTAGCCTCAGTCAGTAGATTCTCGCGTGGCCGGGCGGCGGTCGATTTCGCCGGTCGAGTTAGAACAGTGACGTCTAAGAACGCTCAGGCGCCTCGCTACTTCTACGCGAACGCGGCATGCACGGTGTTGGAGTATCCGGGCCCCACGGATATGCTCTGCGTCAAAATCGTATATACCTCTCGGCTGAGAACACGGCTTTGTACGTGCCGGGTGCCAGCTTGGTGGTGAAAGGCATCCCGCCGACGGGTGTGCCATACACGAGACCAGGTTGCCCGTGTGATTCGAAGAAGTATCGCGGTGCCCTCCGCGAACGTCTCGTCTCTGCCAAACACGAAGAGCAAGGATGGCGCCGCCGGTCTGGCCAGAGCCTCCGCCGGCGCCGGCGCGCCGTCAGTGGGTGCGCCCTCCCTCGTTGCGCGGATGGCCACCTTGTTGCCGTTCAACAGCGGGAGGTAGGAGAGGCTCACCCCCAGTTTCCCGCCTCGTCCCCGGCGGGTCTTCGGCTCGGCCTCGATGATCGTGGCGCTAGCCCTCCAGCCGTACGCAATCACCAGGACGCCGTCAATGCGGAGGTCGTCCATAATCTCAAAATCTGCCATCTCGCCGGGCTTGATGTTGGTGAAAGTGAGACCGCGGGCCAGCCGCAGCCGGATGGGGGTGGCATCGTGCGGAGCCAGCGCCGTGGGCGCTGTGGCTGGGTTCGGGCTCGCTCTTTTGGCAGCCTCGTTCCGCACGATCATGGCAGCCATGGCAGCCAGGATCTTGTCGGAAACGCCGGCCTTCTTGAGTGCGATCATGTCATCGGACGAAAGGGCGCACTTTCCCGGCTGCTGGTTGATCGTCGCAACGGTAGTTTGCTCGCCGACGCCGGCCTGTCAGCTCGCGATCCCGGCCACGCGGAGCGGAAATGCGGCCAGGCGAGCCAAGGCAGTCTTCCAATCCACGAAGGGGTGCTTAACCGTTTTGGGGAAACCGCTACCTAACGGTCGCGGCTCGGAAACAGTCGCATTGATCACAACGGTTGCGTTCCCCAAAACGGTTCAGCACCCTCGACGAATCGGCACGCCTCGGCGGGGTAGCGTAACAGGGTATTCTCACAGAAGGAGCAATTGAAAACGAGCACGCAATGGAAGTGAAGCTTACGTCCGAGCAGAAAGCATTCGCCCGCCGCGCCGTTGACAGCGGACGGTTCCAAAGCGAAGAAGAAGCCGTACAGGAAGCACTTGCGTTGTGGGAAGAACGCGAACGCTGCCGTGTGGCGTTTCTGGCGACCCTCGACGATGCCCGCGCTGCGCTTGCCCGTGGCGAAGGCCGCGTCATCACGGTGGAATCCATGCGGGAACTTGCCGCCGAAGTGAGCGAGCGCGGACGCGCCCGCCTGATTGCCGAATTGGCCCAATAGAATGGCGCATCGTCTAGCGCCACGGGCCGAAGCCGATCCGGATGACATCTGGCTTTACGTCGCCAAGGAAAGCGCCGGCATGGATGTTGCTACCCGCCTGAGGCGCGCCCGTGATGAAGATTTCGGCGCCGGCTCGCGCAGCTTCGCCGTGGGCGAGCACATCATTGCCTATTGCGTCGAAGGTGCAGACGTTTGAAGCGCTGTTCGATTAGTGACCAAAGCTCCCGCCGTGTTTCTTACGGCTGCGGCGCCGGCCGCAAAAAGCTTCCCGTTGACCGGTGACTTTACTTTCAGCAAGCAGCGGCGGGTCCTGGAGGACCCGCGCACGGTCGAAAACCCACCGTAAGTTATTTGAAAGCCCGTCCGGGCGGTTGAGAGGCCGCCGCAGGCCGAGGGGTGCTTGACCGTTTTAGGGAAACCGCTCCCTGAGAAGCTGTGAAACAATCGAGGGTCGCAGGCGGAACCGCCTGCGCCACCAAAAGAAATCCTGTGTTTCGAGTGGTGGGGCGGGCGGTTCCGCCTGCCGAGCCAGATCAAGGGCGATTTTTTCACGGCTTCTGACGGTCGCGGCTCGGTAACAGTCGCGTTGGTTTCAGTCGGAAATCCCCAAAACGGTTAAGCACCTCAGGCCGAGGGCCTGCCCCACCGGGCGGACAAAAGAGCTAGAATGGCAACCAGACTTCCCGTAACAGGAGGGCCTGGATGCTTCGGCTGGATTCCGATAGACCGGTGGAGTTCTGCGATGGTTCGCGCCGCCGCGACTTTCTGCATGCCGGCGCGCTTTCGATGCTCGGGCTGGGCCTCAACGACCTGTTCGCCATGAAGGCGTTGGGCGCCGTCGATGGCAAGAAAGACACCAACTGCATCATGCTGTTCCTGGTGGGCGGGCCGTCGCAGCTCGATACGTGGGACATGAAGCCCAACGCGCCGGTGGAGATTCGCGGGCCGTACAAGCCCATCAAGACGAACGTTCCGGGAATCGAGATCTCCGAGAATTTCCCGCGCATGGCCAAGCACGCCGATAAATACGCGCTGATTCGCAGCGTGTATCATACGGCCGCCGCGG